>Ga0315901_10003088_pt1 | contig 21984 bp, 20 predicted proteins | sample LakEriMetagenome_10_FD_203761 | JGI IMG/M metagenome (GOLD analysis project Ga0315901, IMG submission 203761) | Freshwater fungal communities from buoy surface, Lake Erie, Ohio, United States - Buoy 2 MA116 | ecosystem: Environmental > Aquatic > Freshwater > Lake | place: USA: Lake Erie, Ohio... | reverse complement strand
TTGTTGCTGGCGTAGCATGGTGGCGGCTTGTTCCATATACTTGTCGCAGTCGTATTCCATAGTAAGACTGCCCAACAATTTGTCAGCTAGTTCATTTGCGTTCATTTAAACACCGCAATTCTTCCAACATACTCCCATGCCGTTCCCATTTCTGCCTCCATGGGGCTTTTCTTATCAATCCAGCAATGTCCCATAGAAACATTTTTATAGATATACATATCCCTTAGCCGTGGTTCATCAGGCTTGATGCGGTATTGGTCATTAGGATGCCAAGTTGGGTTATCTTTATCTACCCAGTATTGCGGATCATCGGTATATTTGACTTGAATAGTTGCGCCATCAGCCCATGCCTTAATTAGTTCTGCGTGTTTATGTGGTTTCATTTCTCTTGTGCCTTTCTTAGTATTGCTCTAGCAAATTTAATAAAAGAATCTTCATAATCACGCACTTCAAAAGTCGTATCAAAGATTTCTGTTATCTCCTCATCTGTTAGTTCTCTTACTGGATGGGTATAGAGTGGAATAGTATGTTGCTCATCCTGTTCTCTACGCACTACGGCTTTAATAATATGGTCTGCATCCAAAACATCTCGTGAAATCCACGCTACTGGTTCATTCATTTCTGAATCCTATTCCATAACTCGGACAATGGCATCCCTTTGATCTCTCTCCAGCCAACGTATATACAGGCATACATAATAAACAGGAAGAAGCTAAACACTACTATAAATATCAGCACCGCACAGGTAGCCACAAACAGGGCAAACATATTAAGGAGGGTAACTATCATTTGGTGCGCTTTCTTTTAATGGCTGGCAGACCAACAGTAACCTCTGGCTCCATCATAGCTTTTGCCATAGCTTTAGATCTGCTTGGGATTTCCTCTGGTGAGTAGTCCCCGTTCATCAGAAAGCCAATCATGGCAAACCCTGCATACAGGGACTCTAGGTAATCTTTATCTTCTTCGGTCATTTCTTAATCTCCAATGATTCAATTTGATCCGTTAGGATAGAGCCAAGATCTTTCCCTTTTATGGCTATCATCTGGGCTTCTGGGCAGTCATAGACAAGCTGGGATGCATCCTTGATCGCCTTGTTATAGCCACTGGTATATGCATCATTCCCATCAATAATCATGCAAATAGCATCCCGTATTAGCTTGGATGCTGTGCGATTCTTGGCTTCTTTCTTTAGCCGAGTATGCATCTCGACTGGCAGATATACCGAATAGGGAACTAACTTTTTTTGTTCCATTTGTTAAATTCCTCTAATATTATATAAAACTCGCTTCGTGCTATTTCTCTGGTCTTTAGTTCAGAACGGGATTTAATATTTAGACGGTGACGTAGCCAGTCTGTTGCCATCTCCTCTTCTTCCTCAAAGATTTGACCACCGTCATATAAATATTTCCAAAACTTAGGATCACGGCATAGCAAACCAGCGATGCGAACAGTCTTATCGCCAATGAACTCTTCTCTGTTTAACGGGGATTCGTCTGCTCCAATCCTGACCATGACCACCTGATACCTAGCACCGACAAAATCCCGAAGGAGGTCCTCTGGGATATCGTCTGGGTGCATAGATAAGGTTAAGACATAGCCAGTCTTATCCTGTTTGAGAGCAACCTTAACTCCCTCAAATTGGATTGTCTTCATTGGCTTTTCCCAAGTCCTAGTTGATGCTCAAGATAAGAGATCACTGCCTTGTAGCCAATAATCTGGTGCTTAAGCTCAAGAATCTCTAGGTCTTTGCCATCAATGGTGTCCTGTAGACTGCTAACCATTGCTCGATCCTGTCTAACGGCTTTAGCCTCAGCTTCGGCATTGATCTCGTTAAAGGTGTATATCTTTTTAGTTCTTCCCATATCTGCTCCTAGTAGGGTAGGTCGTTATCAACAGGCTTGACATACGGCTCAGATGCAGAGATTGACAAGGTCTTCTTGCCGTTGATCTCTTTCTTCCATCCCGCCACGGAGATCTTGATAAGATCATCATCCGTTTTGGCAAGCATATCTTTTAGGAAAGACCGATCAAGGTTCAAATCACCCCGTACATCAGGGTGCATATCAGTCTTCTTCTTATCGTTAGGCCACAGTGTGCCTGTATTAGGTTTTGGTACAAATGCCATTACGCTTCCTCCTTAGTAAATTCGTTTTTCTTGGCAGTAAACTTGCCCATCATTTCCTTAAAGAACGTGGCATCGGTAGCTTTAACAGTGTCAAATAGCACCTTGTTCTTCTTGAAAATCAACATAACATCTTCCTCGTTCTCGGTAAGATCGAGTAATGCGTGTGAGGCAGTCTTGATTAGATCAAGCCAGTCCTCTACGTTCTCACCTGGTTTTCCTGGTGCTACGATCTGCCACTCGCCCTTCTGACCTTCAATCTTTGGAACTGGCTTTGGCGTAGGCTTGGGTTCAACCTTGGCTACTGGCTTTACTTCTACCGCACCAGTAGTGGCATCCAAGGCATCATGCTCCACGATCTCAAAGGCATTAGTCCACAGATACCTACGCAGATAGGTCTGCACCGCACCAAGGTTCTGTACATCATGGCACCCTTTTAGGGCTGCTGAACTCATGGGCGATGTAAACATGATGGATGTGCCATCTTCTACATCGTTGATCTGTAGGTATGCCATATGCTCGGTAAATGAGACCGCACCGCACAGCCCTATCTCATGGCAGATCTTCTGAATTGCTGGAAGAAAATCGCCTAACTCAAAGTACTCGTAGCCAGCAAACTTATTCTTTCCTGACTTAGTTAACTTTGTACCCTGTAGCAACATCCTAGCCTGTTGCAGTTTTTTATACACACTCATATACGCTCCTTAATTAACAACCGATTGGTTTCCATGGTCCATTGACTTTGGTGTCCCAACAGCACATACCGCCACGACCATCAGACTCGCACTTGACCTGAGCCATAGCACCAGTGGATAACAAAGCGATAAACGCCACAGCAATTAGCTTCTTCATACATTCTCCTTAGTTGATAAATAATCCCGATACTGTTGGCAGTACTGGGAGACTGGGCAAAAGTTTGCACACCGAGTACGCTCGCCCTGACGCACTTCGATCTCATAGTCCTTGCCTAATTGCTCTAAGGCTTCTTTGGCAAAGACTTCTGATTCATATAAGGCTTTCGCCCTAACATTACCTTTCTTACGCACCGCCCATACTGTGGGCTTTTCCCACATCTCTTCTGGGGTGCAGTCTGGCAGACCGCCATCGGTTTCAATGGCAAACTCACAGGCACTGTGTAGGGAGATCCGCTTGGCAATATAAGCCTCACGCTCTTGCATAGACCACAGGGTCATAGGGATCTCAAGGATTGGGGCTTTTGGATAGCCCTCTTTCTCACGATCTCGTCTGCTCCAGTCACGCAACATAGCTACGATGGTGACTGACTTAACAGGCACTTTCTTAACCTTCTCAACAAGCCATGCGTAGATATTTAACTGGCTCTCCCAATCGGGCTTATCGTTCATAGCAGCCCAAACAGAAGTGAACTTATAGTCCTTGACATGGATGCCATCGGCTTCAACTTCCTGCAAGTCAATCGCCCCAGTAATATGCCATCCGTCATGCTCGATGTGGATGCGTTGCTCGACTATATGGTTCTCATCCTTGCCCTGTTCCAAGAAGTTATGGATGGCTGAGCCGACTATTGACCATACCATCTCAGAGGCATCTTGCTCGATCTCATCCTCAAACTTACGGGTCAATGCCACGATCTTGGGGCTATTGAGCAACTGGGTAGCGGACAGGTGAGCCTTGCCCTTGTTGTAGGTAGGACGTTCTAAGACATTAATAAAGGTCTGTGGGATGCCGTATTCGTTAGTTAATTTCATGCTTACTCCTCGTGGCTAGATCCATCTGCATTTGTTCGTACATATGTTGACGCATCATTCGGAAGAACTGGAGTTTCTGATCCCGTTCATCTCTCTTGTCCTCAAAATATTTGCGCTCGTCCATGCGAGTCTTCCATCCCTTTCTCATTTGCTTGCCATCAATAAAACAATGCCAAGAAGCATGACAAACCCAGTGCATCCGATTAATACCATGCGCTCTATGTTGCGCTGGCGATGCCACTTTGGTGGAAAGATAAACAGGCTTTGGATATAGATCATGTCCTCATCATCGATGGGCATGGGCTTAGGGGACTCGTTATAACGACATCCAATCTGAATGCCTTTAGAGGTGGTATACGGAATTGTTTTCATTTAGTTCTCCTAGCAGTTAAACTAGACTCAAGTATCTATCATAGTTTTTGCTATGTCAATAGGTTGTACCCAATATAATTCATGTGCTATATTCTCACCATAACACTGTTATGGTGACATAGGGAAAACACTAATGCATATACAACTCGTATTACCTTATCCACCCAGCGTAAATCATTATTGGGGGCAGGCTGGCAATCATCGATTCATTGGCAAGAAGGGCAAAGAGTTTAGGGCTGCGGTATCCGATGCCGTATGTGAGGCTGGAATACAGCCCCTAGAAGGCCGTCTAGCGGTTCATGTGGCTCTCTACCCACCCGATAGGAGAAAGAGGGATATAGACAATGTTTTAAAGTCACTGCTAGATGCCTGCGAGCATGCGGGCTGTTATGAAAATGACTCCCAGATAGACGAACTGCACATTACTAGGCGTGAGATTATCAAGGATGGCTCATGCACAATTGTCATCATTCAGATCTAAAATGAAGATGCCGCAGCAATGTGGCTTCTTCACGTTTTGGGGGGCTTAGAACACCCCCCTTTTTTTACAGCCCAGAGTCCAAGCGCATCTGGACAATTCCTTCCAAGATCTCCTGCTTGGAGCGTTGTAAATCAATGATCTCCTGTCTGCGCTGTTCTGGCGATAGCTTCGTATCCTTTACCTCACCAGTCATACGGATCTGGCGGTTGATATCACGCAAGGCTACTTCCATGCCAGTCACATAGTCACGGGCAGAAATCAGGTCAGCATGCTTTTCAAAGTACTTATCAGCCTCATCTGCCTTATCACGCTCTAAGAGCTTCATATAGGTCTCGTACTTGTTATCGACCATCTTCTTAAAGTCGTAGAACAATTCCTCGTTACCACGGGCTACATCAGGGGCAACAAACGATCCATACAGAGGGTTCTGTCTAGTTGTAGCGCTTGGGCGGTCTTCTCCAAACATATTGGATAGCCACTGAACAGCAGAGCCAGTTGTTCCAAACAAGCCACGAACTAAGTGATCTGCCTCGATTGGGTTCAAAACACGCTTATTTTCCGTAAATGGAATGCCAGTCAAAGCACTGATAACCTTGCCAAGCTGAGAAGTCGCTGCGGTATATTGCTCGGCAGCGTCTAAGTCTTCCATACCCTTGGGAGTTACTGTGCCACCAGTAAAAAAGTTACGATCTAAAGTAATTTCTACAAATGGCTTAACACCTGTTGAGATTAGGTTTGGACCAAGCAAGGAGTCAAATGCAGCCTCACGCAGGGCAGTCCGTAGGCGTGTGCCATCCATCTCATTTTCAGTTCCCTGTGTGGTTACATAGTTGTAAGTTAGCTCAGGGATAGACTTAAACATGAAGCTGGCAGAGGTGTGCATTGGGATAAGGATGTTGTTATCCAAGCCAGTCCAGTTTTTTGATAGGAAGATATTACGAACTTTGGTCTGGTCATCGAGCTTCTGATACTCATCGTCATCACCAACAGCCATACTGTAAAGCATTACATAGAAGCCAAAGGTAGCTCCAGTCTTAGCCAGCTGTGCCAAGGCAGCGCCACGGGCTTTGCCAGTCAAGCGTTTGCCGACCAAGGACATCGCCAAGATATCAATCTGCTGGGCGTATGCGTTCATAAACGATACAGTCTTGGTCAAGAACTGGGCGTGTCTAGCGCTACCACGCTTGAGGAAGTCGATTACGTTGTTGGCTTGAAGCAACGCCAGCATCTCATCGCCAGTCTGTCTGAGGGTATTGTTGTATACCGACACACGCTGTCCGTAGTCTGAGGCATCGCCTACACGATCTAGCAGACCCATCAAGGCATCAAACTTGTTCTTTTCCATTAAACCGATCTGTTGCTTGTACTCAATCTCTGGGGTACGGGTATAGGACTGATATCCACCAATACCATAGGACTTGAGCATATCGACTACAGGATCATCGGACTGCAAGGCTTTAATGAAGCCACGGAATGTGCCAGCCCAGACTCTAGTTGGATCTTTTAATCCAGTGACCAAAGCTGCGGTAGGCGCATCCATGAACAGCTGACGGATCTGGAACTGAGGCCATAAGGTAACACCCCTGCGTAAGCCATTTGCCAAGGCTGAAAGCATATCCATGGCTGGCATGCTGATATTCTCCATACCCAGCACGGACTCAGCAATCAACGGATCTTTAATCTCAATGATAATTCTGCGACCATTAACAAGAATGTTAGTGCGGATAGCTCCCTCTGGGGTACGACCTTCCTCTGGGAATACAGCAATCTGATCCTTCTTGTTACGGGTAGCGTACTCCTGTGCCACACGATTGGCAGCGTAGTTACGCATGGAGTTACGGGTAATCATGGCTACGTTGTGGAGCATGTTATCCACAATGTCATCAATATCCTTAACGACTACAGTATCCTCAAAGCGCTTCTCTTTACCGACATTGGTTAGACGCTTGACGCCACCCATTTGTGAAGCTTGATGTAGGTCTTCCATGTCATCCTGGATGCGATACCAGGGCACATAGTCCTTAATGCCTTTAAGCTGCTTAGCCCGTTTCTCGCTGATGATCTTGCTAAACAACATCATGTCAATCATGTTGTCGTTTACCTTAGTCCAGTTATCGAGCATGATGCGTAGCTCTGGATTTGCTTTCTCTTGATCGCCATAGAACTTGATCTGTTCTTCATTAAAGCGAACTTTTTTCTTAGCAATGTTAATCATCCGCAAGCCTTTCTCAGCTTGAAGGATCTCATCTAACAGCAAAGCCTGACGAGCAGCCGATGTTCTTGGATCACGCATCTCGTTGTTTAGGTCTTGAAGTTCTTTCTCTCTAGCCTCAAACTCATCCATGATGCTCTTAGAGCGCTTGGCTTCAAAGAATGTATTAACTAAATTGGTTGCATCTTGAAGAGTCATGCGCTCCAACAAATCGTGCTTTGCCATCAAAACATTAGCCATGGAGAATGGGCGTCTAATAGCTTGGAACATCTGGGTCTTGGCGTTAAATGCCAGCGCACCACGGATAATGACCTCAGAGGCTATATGACCAGCATGCAAGGCGTTAGTAACGGCAATAGAGGCAACAGCTCTCATTTCGCCATCACGCAACATACCCTCTAAGCCTCTGGCTTTTTGTAATGCCAGATCAGCCATCTCTAGACCAGCACCAAACCAGATGTTCTTGTTTCTAGCGTAAGTAATTGCACGAACAATCTTCCCACCCATAGCCTGTGAAGCTAGTAATGGAGATTCTTTGGCATCTTTATAGACCTGTCTTGCGCCTCTAAAGCCACCAAGCAACATATCCTTAACGCCACGACTAGGTTTAATTGGAGTGTTATTTAAGCCATCTTCTTCAAACTTTTTCTTAAAGTCTTCAATGTTGTTTAAGAACTTTAATGCGTCTGCGTTATCGGTGACATACTCAACTAGCATAGTTCTGGTGATGCGATCTTGTGTGCCAGACATGATGCGGTCAAACTCACGATGGACTACAAACTTATTGTTAAACCCAATGACGGATTTGATAGCTTCAAGCATCTTCTTCAATGCCTTAGTAAAGCGTTGCCAGCCACTACCTAGGCTTGCCTTCATCAACGGCTCAGCATTAACAGCCCAGTATTCGGATGGGTTTAGATATTGATAGAGGCTATAGTCTGGCAATAGATTGGTAGCCTTCTTCTGGTTCTCAGCGCTTGGGTTCTCAATGTATTCTAAGACTGCATTGAAATAATCTAGGGATGGCTTATCAGTGCTATCCTCGATTGCCTTTGCCAGTGCGCTACCCCAAGCCTCGACCACGGCTGCTTGCGCATCTGGCGTCATCATCTGCTCAAGGGAGTGAGCAATCTCATGGCGCATAGTGCGGTCTTGAGTACTGCTCTCTTTGTAGATAGTGATAAGGCGTTCTAAGGGATTAAAGTTACCAGTCGCCTCACTCTTAGATGTTTTAACCGATAGGCGCAATCCTTCCAACACTGCTGGGAAGCGATTACCTAATACCTCTATAACTTGATAGGCTTCATCTGATAGGTTTCCAGCTGCGTTCTCTGCTGAGGCTTTGGTGCGAATCCATTGGGGCGAAACACGAGGCACTTTAGTCATAGCGATCTCTCGCTTGATGTCCTCTTTTGCCTGATTTAGATAGGTTAGTTCACGCTGGATATTAAGGTTGAAATTACCCTCAATGACCTTCTTGAGCTTGGCTTTGATGGCACGGCTTAGGCGAGCCTGTTCTTTAATCTGCTCAGTCCGTATCTCATCTTTACGAGTATCTACCTTTTTCTTAACTACATTAGCCACATCCTGAACTTCTTTGGGAGCAAACATCTTACGAGCTTGTTCTTGGCGGGTAATAGCCTTGAAGAACTGCTCCTTCTCTTGCATCAGATAGTTCATGGCTTGCACAAAATTATCTGAGCTGCGAGTAAAGCCCCGCATTTCACCTTGTTGTCTGTAAAAGTCTCTGCCTAGGATTCTGATTAATTCTGGATCAAGATAGTATTCGCCACCAGAACGCTTATTCGATGGCACACTAATTGTGTAAGTATCTCCACGCTTGGTAATCTTAATAATGTTGTCATCACTGGCGATTGTTCCATCAAGCTCATCAAGGAAGCGGATCATATCCTGTGGGGTCTTTAGACGGACATCTGCTGTTTTCTTCTCACGCTCAAAGTCGAACTGGCGGGATAGGAGGATGCCCTGCCCTGTTGTGCCATCGTTCTTGGTGTAAGTTAGGATCTGACCAGGATAGGTTGCAAATCCAGCCAGGATGTTGCCTGTAATCATCCAGCGCTTCTCACGCCTGACGGTTGCACCCTTATCAAAGATGTCGATGATTGGAATGTATTCGCCTTGCTGGGTCTCTGGGTTTAGGTAGTTGACTACCGATTCCTTCTCCAGCGTATAGTTTGTGCCAATCTGCGAGAAGTTGAGATTAAGGCTTCTGGAGTCACCGTTAGCCACAGCAAGCGTCATCTTCCAGTCTGAGCCAGAGGCTGGGTTAGCCGTACGCTTGACGTTCTTGATGTCGGTAATCATGCCGTACACATACACGCCATTCTTATCTTTGATCGTGACGGGATCACCAATCTGGAGATTCTGTAGGACAGAACGGATCTGCCCAGCCATGAGACGTTGTCTACCTTGCTGCTCATCTATCTTGATGGGATCAGTCTCTTTCTCCTTGAGATCTGCCATCTTTTTGTTAAAGTATTCGTTCTCACGCTGATCGAACTCGTCAATAAAGTCCTTGGCGATCTGCTGCTTGGTCTTGCCATCAAGGTTCTTTTGAACCAGATCACGGACTTCTTGGCTGCTGTAGGGCTGAACTGTGCGGTTAACCTCTACACGCTCCATGTAAGCGGGAGCAGAGAAAATAGAATCCTCACCTTTGTCCTCAGTGATTGGCTCTATGGCTAATGTCTCAGCCTCTAAGTCAAAAGCCTTCGCCTCTAACTTGTTGCTTCCCATGCTGTTCTCACGCTCTAGCAATTCGTTGTAGCGGTCAATCAAGTCAGAATAAACTTCTTCCTGTTGGGATAGTGGAAGGATTGGAATATAGCCAGTAAACCTACGGATGTCGGCTTCAAGCGCTTCATTAGTATCCTCAGCAATCGCCAGCATCTTGTCACCACCCAGTGCCTCATGAATCTCTGGGTTATCACGCAGATACTCTTGGGCTACCTGACCACCGTAGTCATTCATAAAGTCGACCACGCCCTCAGCAGTAACGGCTGACTTACGGGATGCTGTGGTGTTGGCGTTGAGCGATGCCATCTTCTTGAGCAGTACGGCAGCTGGGCGCATCTCTGCTGGAATATCAGCCATCATCTGTGAGTAGGATGGGGTAATTACTTGACCAGTCCTGTGAACACGACCCAACATCTGCATGTGGGTATCGATGTTCTTCTCAGGCTGAACAATAATCATGTGGCGTTTTTTCTTATCCTTAAACTCCTTCTTGGCATGGAGAGACAAGCCAGTAGAGCCTGCCTGATTCAGGATGATGACATCGGTTTCGCCACTGTTAAAGCTACGCACAGCATTAACACGCTGCTTGATATTTGCTGATCTGCTGGTAAGGATAGGCTCGCCAGTAGCGTAGTTCAGGGTAATCGTTCGCCCTGTAATCTCATCGGTCTTATAGCCAGCCTTACGCAACTCATTGTGCATGTAGTCGATAGGCGAGATTGGGGCTGAGCCAAAGCCAGAGTTTTGAATTTGCTCACGGATCTGGTTGTATCGTGCGACCAGAGTCGGACCAAGCTCTTCATCGGTTAGTCTGCGCTTGGTCTTTTTGCCATCAGGAGCTTTGATGGTAATCATGCGCTGCTTATCTAGGTAGCGGACATATAGATCTGCAAAGGATAGATCGACCTTGTCACCGACCTCAATTCCCATATCCTCGGCATAGTTCTGTAAAAACGAGCCCATGGTGTTGGATACGGTCATTACTACCTTCTCACCAGCCTTGAGACGGTTGATAGCGTGACTGACAGATTCTTTAGCCTTCAATGACAAGAGCATCTGGTCAATTAGGTTGTGCATAACAGAGCCAAAGTTAGCGCCTTGGACTGTGGTTTTCTCACCGCCCACCTCACTAACCATCTTGGCTTCTTTATCGAATTGCTTCTGCATCTGCTTTAAAACAACATCTTTGCTGCGGGAGAACGCTAGGATGTCACGCATGGCGGTTGCCATGTTCTCAGCGGTCTGCTTGTCTACTGGAGTGTCTACAGTGTTGTATGCCACACCAGCAAAGGTTCTTTCTCTACGGATGTATTGCCCATCCTTAGTCAACATGGTTGCCACAATCTGTTGCATTGGCACACCACCACGCTTGATGGCTTCTGCCAGCTCTGCGGGTTTGTCTACTGCCAGCATCATGTTTGTGCTGGAATACAGATCCATTACATCTGGGCGCTTAGCGTAGGTAGCCGATGAGAAGAATGTGCCAAAGGCATTACGTACCAAATTGCGTACGAATCCAGCACGACCAGTGGTAAGGCTCTCGCCCTTCTTGGCAGCCTCTTTCTGATCCTTAGTCCTTGCTTGAGTTTCACCAGCGCCACCAGCGTTGTGCGACTCATCAAAGATCATGTAGTTTTCAAAACCAAAATTGCTAATAAAGTTCTGTCGTTCTGTGGCTTTGCCCTTGACGTTCTGGAGCTGGCTATAGGTAGTAAAGATCACCTTGTAATCGCCAAGGCTTTCCTTGTTACGCATATCTTCCATCATGCCATCGAGCGCCTTACCAGTCTTAGGAGCTTTCAAGGTCAGGTTAATTTCCTCAATCTGATCGCCCTTTTTGCGGAGCAACTGGTAAGGAATAGACTCACCACCATTAGTAATAAATATCTTTGGCTTGGCTGTATCAAGCGCAAGCTCTTTGGTCATGCCGATATCGTCTAGATCTCGGATCATGTCGGAATATAGGTTTGGCTTCTCGGTAACAAAGATCGGGATCTTGCCGTTACGTAGTGCGTAGCGAATCATGGCAGCCACTACACGACCTTTACCAATACCAGTCTGGTCTCCAATAATGAAGCCCTTACCAGCCTCAGCGTTACGGATGGATAAGGCTAGAGCATCAATCTGTTCTGCGGAGAAGTCCTCACGCAGTGTCTCAATATCCATGTTCAGACTGTCTGCAACATACTCATCAATGTTGCCCATCTGATCTTCGACCTTCTCAAGCGACTGCTGAATCGAATCACGCATCGCCCGTGGCACTAGCGTACCAACGGATGTGGCCTGAGAGCTTGGCTCGTAGGTAGCCTGTTGCTCGGTCTCAACCTCTTCGCCTCTGCGCTCTACGAGTCCAGACTTGACTCGCTCACCTGAGACAACGCTAGGTCCACCCAGTCCGCTAGGTTTACGTTCTTCAGGGACTCTTCTGCCAGTAAGTTCGACTCCTTCACCTCTTGGAAGGGGTTCTCCTTCAACTCTGCCACGTTCAGATACGTCAATAGGTTTAGGTTGTTCTGCACGAGGTTCTGCCCTAACTCCGCTGGGTTCTCCACCAGTGGTAGGTCTAGCAGCCGACACGCCTGTAGGCTCGCCTCCTCTGGGTTCTCTTCGTTCTGTGCCAGCTGGCTCACTCGGTCTGACAGCGCCTCGACCCACTGCTTGTGGTTCACCTTCCCTAGTGGCAGCCTCACCGAGGTCAGCTCTGGCGGGGCGCTCAGCCCCTCTGGATACCATGCGACTAGCTTCATCTAGCTTCTCCTTTAATTGCTCATACGAGCTATAAACTTTTGGCAAATCAGCAGCTGGAAGTTTTCTATCTGACTGACCTTTGCCATCAATAACAATAATGTCTACAGGATAAGAAGCGCCCTGCTTTTTATACAGATCACCAGCTACAGTAAAGTGATCTACTACGTTGTAATCTTTATATAGATTGAAATAGAAGTTGCGTTTTTGAGCAGAAGAGCGATATCCTTCTCTTCTCTTGTCATCTGAATCTCCAAGAACGCCACCAACGATCAATACTGCTCTGCCATTTACTGGCATTCTGCCTAATGCTGTGTAAGCAATAGCATGGTCAATTTCTCTAGTCTTAATAGCTCCGTTAAAAAATGTATATTCTTTTCCAGGAGTAGACCCAAATGGAGGATTAGCAATAACAACATCGCTTAATTCTGGGTCGTAGCTAAGAGCATTTTTATTAACAACTGTAGCGCCTGGAAGCACTCTTTCAAGCATCTCATAACGGGTTGCATTTAACTCGTTAGCAATTACTTTTTTAGGATTGGCATCAATTAGCAACATGCCGTTACCAGCTGTAGGCTCGTATACGGTTGTATCTTGGGTAATACCAGCTAGTCTAGAGGCTACATAAGCCAATGGAGCTGGGGTTGAATAAGCCTGTTCTTTGATACTGGTTGATGTGCGAACCGATAAGTTAGGCTGTCTTTCATACAAAGCTACCAAGTCATCATAGGTTCTAAAGTCATTGCCATTCTTACGATTTAACTCAATGATGTCTCTAGCAGCCAAGACCACCGCTGTTTCAATAGTTTCATCAGCCTCTTTAGCTTCAGCTGTGCCAGCCTCAATCTTTTTGCCTGTTAGCTTAGAAATGAAAGCACGAGCCTCTAGAATGGTTTTGTATTCATTAGGATTTGGACCAGTCATGGTTGCCGACATCAGTTTGGCAATATCAAACTTATCCTCTGGATCCATCAAATCCATCATGCCGTCTGTTGTATCTGGCAATGCGGCCTTTTGTACTTGATCGTAGGTATCCATGTCATCTACCAATGACTTGGCAGATGGGTCATCACGGACAGCGTTGTACCACTGTTTGAGATATGGCTTAACCTTATCGCCCAGATCAGCAATCATTGCCTTAGCGTAGGCTGCAAAGGTACGAGCACCCTTCTCAATGTGATAGCCAGACAGGGTAATGCCATCGATCAGGAACTCTGGATCTATGCCTGAGTTCAGCTGGTTTAGCTTGGAGCGTAGGCGGTTACGAGCTTTGGTTGCTGCATCCTCAGTAAATATCTTATTGGGCGTGACCTGAATAGCTGGTGCTTCTTCTTTCTTTGGAAGCTCGACCACTGTAGGCTCTTTAGCCCTACGCTTCATCATTGCAGCGTATTCTTCTGGGCGGTTATATTTATTCCAAAGCTCGTCTAATTTAAGAGTAGAGAACAAGCGCTGGTCATTAGCTTCATTTTCAATGTAGCCTTCTTTATTGGCACGATCAAACATAGCCTTGCCATGCTTGGCAATAAAGTCATTTGCCGTACCTTTGTTTTTCTTGACGCTTTCAATAGCATCAAGCATTTTCTTTTCAGAAACATCTTCTTTGCTTGGTTTTTCAGCTTCTGCCTTAGCCCTCTGCTCAGCCTGACGCTGGCGATTAATCTCGGCTTGCGTTGGTGCTGGGGCTTCTACTTCTGGTTTGTAATCAGCTTTAAAAGTAACTTGATTTTTATCAAAAACAACTACTTCATCAATTACACCAGCCTCTAGCTCAGAGATAATTCCATCAAAACCAGCATCCTTTAATTTATTTACTCTCTCATCAGATAAGGAATATGGTAAGTCTGGACCCCATTTTGCTCTTTGCTCTTCATAATTAAATTCATCAATATAAAGAGGATTTTGCATCTTTATATACGCTGGTATCGTATAAGAACCTTCATATCCAAGTGGCGCATTATGAGCAGCTTGCATTACATTAGGATCAGGTCCAAACCAAATAGCCTTACCACTTCCTTCACCATTTGGACCACCAGGTATTAATTCTTTTACTTGGTTGCCTTTTTCATCTAACGCTCTTGTTGTGTGATAGAAAACAATAGGTTTGCCATCTTTGTCAGCAATGTATCCGTCTTTAGATGTTGTTAACTTAGTTGCTACATATTCGGTAGCGGTTGGCATGCCAAGCGTTTTTTTAATTTCTTTTAATGTGCCTTGAGGATTGTTAAAGTCACGAATATCAATACCTAATTCTCTAGCAAGAGGGTTTATATTCCTTGCTGTAAGGTTTTTTGGATCTTTTTCAAGCTCCTCAACCGTAATCCTCATTCGGTAGGCTTGCTCTGATTTAAGGTCTATCGGCTCCTCAGTTGGAGCCTCTGCTACCTCTGGCTCACGCACTACCTCGGGAGCCTTTGGAGGCTCTACTTCTGATTGAATAGGTTCTTCTTTATTTAAAAATTCATTTGAAAACGCAATTGATTCATTTATTTGTTTGGCAATACTTGTGATTTTTCCAGGCGGCAAACCAGTTTGGTCTGAATATTTTTCTGGATCGCTTGCTAATTCATTGGCAATTTGTGCTGCTTGTTCTGGATTTTCTCTAGCAAATTTATTTACTGTAAATTCTGCGTTGTAGATGTAATCACTGCCAAGATTGAATTTTGGGTTTCTTTGCTGAAGTATGGAAGCTATCTCCTCAGCAAATGCTGATGCTGGGCTTATAGCTTGGGCTGCTGCTGGAGCTTGTGGAGCTTGGATTAACTGGCTGATCTCCTGTTGAATCAGGTTCTGACGCTCATTAAATATCTGTAATTCTTCTTCGGTCAAATTAGGATCGAGCTTGCGTTGCTCAATCATCTGGAATTGACCCTCTAAGTTTTGAACTTGACCAGCGACTTCTGGTGCTAAACCAGCGGTCTGCAACAGCATTGGTGTAGGCGTAGGTGCTACCCGTGGTGCTGGTGCTACAGCCTCTATCTCTGCTTCCTCTATGGTTGCAGATGGAGCAGGTGTAATGGGAGGGGTTACACCTGGAGCTGGTGGAGCTGCTGGGGCTGGAGGAACGCCCTCACCAAGATCCAAGCGCATCTGCGCATCAATATCAGCTTGAGTAGGTGCTTTAGCTACCTTCTCTGCCTCTTCCTTAGTCTTGGCTACTGCGCCACGGTATGCACCTGGACCAGCACCACCCATTGCACCAAGGACAAAGTTAGCAAAGGACTCTTCGCCAATCTCTTTGATGACGGCTTTGTTGATACCTAGGTCTTTGGCGATGCCTTCTAGGAACTCTTGTGTACCTTCTTCTGCTGCGCCAGCTGTAGTACCCAGTGCTATACGACCAAGGCGGTTCTTGACTGGACCAGTCATTAGCTTGTCAAACTGACCAGTGATTAACTTACCAGTAATAACGCTACCAAATGCCGATACAGAGCCTTGTAGCTGGGCTGCATACTCTGCTGCCTTATCAGCAACTACTTGACGGGCTTCTGCTGGATTAACGCCATCTTCAACCATCTTCTTGAAGTATGGGCTGGACTGCATTAACTGTTCATCAGATAGGCTAGAAACATATTTCTGCGCATCTTGTACTGCCTCACCAGCACCCATACCAAAGCCGACTGTACCAACAGCCTTACTGCTTCCTCTGGTTACGACTGCTGTAGTAATGATTGGAGCTAAAGAGCCTAAGACCTGAGATCCTTGTAGGGCATAACCCATGAAGGATGGGTTCTTACCAAAGGATAGGTTCTCAACACTGCGATTCTGGATAGCCTCTAACAGGTTTCCTTCTACCTGAGAGTCTGCAATAGCCTGTTTACCAGCTGCTGATACGCTTTCACGGAAGCGTTCTGATACTTTCTCTCCTGCATCTGCCAACTGAGATAAGCCAGGAATACGAGGCAATTTAGAGATAGCACGATCTACGGCAATCTGGTCTTGCGTTTGGCGTTCTTGTTGCTTCTCAAAGGATTCGCCAGTAGCGCTCTTAATAAACGCCCTAGCGGTATTGGTAAATAGCTGGGCTGGACCCTTCTTGACAAGCTCTTCGGCAAAGGTCATTGGCCCTACTTTAGATACAGGAGTAATCCCCTGTTGCTCAACTACTTGGCGGGGTACATTACGGATTGCAGATTCAATACCTAATGGGATGGCTGCGGTAGGACCAACAGCCCCAGCAGCAATCATCTTGGCTGGGTCAAGGATCTGGCTAGGTTCTTCCTCTTGCGGTGTTAGGTACTTGGCAAATGGATTTTCGGGAGGCGCTTCAGCTGGTTGTTCAACGTATTTTGCAAACGGGTTGACGTTCTCAGGCTTAGTCGCCATGGTTTAATCCTCGAATTATTTGCCTAGCGCTCTTTGCGCTGCACCAGGTCCAAATATAGCATCAAATTGAGCTCTTGTTTCAGCAGTATCCATATTTTTTAACTGTTGGACAGCTGCTTTTGGAGGAACTTTAGCAGGTGCACCTGGAGGAGTAGTGCCTGGAGCAGGAACCTTTGGCGCTTGGAATCCAAGAGTTTCACGCAGTTGTGGTGATAACTCGTTCATTGCAGCAGCACGAGCATCCCTATTCATAGCGCTAGGATCGTCTTTGTACTTCCTGTGGTTAATACCACCAGGTTTAGCTGTATCTTTTAGATTATCTAAGGCATTGTTAAATAAGCTGTTATAGGCAGTCTGCGCTCTTGTAAAGTCTAACTGTTTATTCCTAGATGCAGTTTCTGCACGGGCAGCAGCAGTTGCCTCAGCCGAAGCTCTACGACCAAGCATCTGACCAAGGGCAGTCTTTTGAGATCCCAAGAGGGCAGTCTCACGAGCAAACTTAGACTTTTCACGCTCACCAGCCTGTTGCAAGAGAAGTTTTTGACCTTCTTCTTGTTCACGCATAGCCTGTGAATAGCTCTTCAATCCTTCAATACCACCTAAGCCTAGATTAGATAAAGCGTTTTGAGATGTGCCAGCCATTGTTCCAAGACCAGCCATAGCCAATGCTCGGTAAGGAGCAGTTTCTTTATTTCTTGCTAGACTTTTCCTAATGTTAGCTTCCTCAGCTTCTGCTTTTTCGTAAGGATTGCCTTGCTCTAAAGCCTTTTGCCGTCTCTTAATGTCTTCTAACATTAAGTCTTCGTAGGCAGCAAACTTATCCTGAACTTGGTTTCCTTTGGCAAACGCTACAATACCGCCACCAGCCATTTCTTCTGGAACCATATCGCCTGTAGCAATACTGGCAATACCAGAACGCAGGGCTGGAGCCATGATCTGATCCGACTCAGGATTCATTTCCATGCGTCTACGAACCATTAACTGCTTTTCAACCATGTCTACTTCTAAAGGCGTTAAACCTGGGTTTTCTAGTAGCGCCTCTAATTGATCAGTAGTCATCGTTTTGATGTCACCGCCAGTAGCATAAGCTAGACCACCTTTTGCCATCTCTTTAATTTGACCGCCTTTAGCCTTAAATCCACCTGACATGCCGTAGATACCAAGGGCTGACATACCTAAGCCGCCAAGCTGTGAGGCTGTGCTTGGGGGTGCGGTATAGACCTGTTGGGCGGCTTGGGATAAAGGAATACCACGAGTCATATCAGACATAAATGCCAATTGCTGATATGGGTAGTTACGCTGTTTGAGGAAGTCCTGATATGCCAAGTCTAAGCCCTGTTGAGCCTGAGCCTGCTGAACAGCCCCTACTTGTTGTTGAGCCGCATTAATAGCTTGTTGCTGACCAAACTGAGTTTGACCAAGTTGACCCAAAGTACTAGCACCTTGGAGAGCCTGTCCGTAACCCTGTAAGCCAGCGGTTGTACCAAACTGTTGAGCCTGTTGAGCAGCTTGGAAAGCATTCTGAGTTCCAGTGGCTTGAATGTTAGCCATCTGTTGCTGGAGATTGCGATTACGCTCTTGCTCTGCTAATACTTGTCTTGCGCCACCATAGGTTCCCTGACGGGCAGCACCTAGATTTGCACCAATGTTACGCATCTGTGCATCTCGGAACGCCTCATTCTTTTGAACATCTACAACATTCTGCATATAAGGAGACATATAAGCAGCAGTCGCATTTGGATTAGTAGCCATGTTGCGATAGTCTGCCCCTGCGCCTAATGATCCTAAGCCAGCTGCTCCAGCCATGGCGGTTCCAGCGCCAACCTGACCAGCTACTTGTTGGTTAGCAACGTTTTGAAATGCTTGTTGTTGAGTTGGATTAAATCCAGCAATACGTTGTCCACCATAGGCTTGATAAGGATTTTGGTCAATGTTTGTAAGAGCCTCTGTCTTACCAAGCATGGTCTCAACATATGGTCGAGCATACTCAGGAATAGCGGTTTGAGTAACAGTCTGACTTGCTGGGGGAGGAGCGCTACCACCACCGCCACCGCCTTTACCACCACCACCACAGATGTATCCACCACCGAGCTTACGCTGGGTGACGCTATCGCCTAGGGGCTCACCAAAGGCTTCTAACTCTCTACGAGACCAATTCTGTTTCATGTTTTACACGCTCCCTAATCCAGCGACAGTCAGCTTTATTCATTTCTAAAACTACCAAATCTCCACCGTCATCATGCATACCTTCCAACCGCACAACCTCGGTAAAGCCTAATTTCTTGTCATAATTCATAGCCCTAGTATTAAGACTATTAACTATGGCAATTATCTTCTCTACGCCTAAATAGTTAAAAGGAAAATCAAATGCTCCAAATAACAGTCCTTTTGGGGTGTACGACTCTACCAAGTTAATAACGTGCATCTGGCAAGTCTTTCCTATAAAAGCCGTAAACCCTACTACCCATTCAATTTTATTCTCTTCATCTACCCAAAACAATGCTTCTAAATCACCGCAAGGTTGAACCCCAACATGTTCAAGCAATATCTCTGCTGCTCTTTGCTTGGCTTCATATGACTGGGCGCTCTTTAGCATTTATGCAGGAAGATACTTCTCAGCTTTAATCTGCTTACCTTGCTTCTTATTACCTGTTCTAGCCTTGCGAACCTTATCCATCATGGCGTATAGTCGTTTAGCGCCCGCATCGGTAGAGCCATTACCTAAATGACTTACTACATCCGCTGGAACAACGAACTCCCCATCAGCCAATCTTGCTGGCTGTTTGCTACCGATAACCCCAGGAATAGAATCAGACATACCATCACCAGGACCTTTAAGCATCCTTCCTCCATCTGAGAACCCTCCTAAACTAGTCATACCGCCAGCGGCATATCCCATATTAAATAAACCTTTTTGCATATTGCCTTGATCCATACCCATAGCGGAGTAGTCACCGCCTAGCTCATCGTCATAACCTCTCATAATGCCACCACCAGCAGCAGCAATTTGGCTACTAGATGGCAAAGGTACATTTGGATTTATAGTTCCAGTCTTTGCTGAGTATGGTTGCAACGCAGCAAAGTTTTGATCAAAGTACTTCCGCTCTCTGGTATCAAGGATTGGGTTTCCTGATGACTCATATTTTGCTGTGGCATATGGCGATGGGTAGTCACCTGTTGGCGTTACTGGGGTTGAGCTATATTCAAACGGACGAATACTACCAGGATCAGGCATTTGACCAGCACCTGCACCTTTTTGTTTGCCTCCTAATAACGATAAGGCTGTAGTTCCAGCTAAGCCATATCCAAGCATTTCTTTACCAGTTAATCCAGCTGCTGTTGTCGCTGGCTGTGTAAAAGTCATACTAGCTGGTAGTACGGTATTAGCTGCCAATCCTGTATTTGCTGCTGGAACCATACCAGCAACAGTTGATCCTTCTGCTACAGCTGCTGCATCTAACGCTGCTGCTTGCATTGCTGGGGTTACAGTATTTACTGCGGTTGCTGCTGGTGCTGCTGCTTGACTTGCTAATGCACTTCCAGAACCCAACGCTCCAGTTGTGGTAGCTGGTGCTATACCAGCAGCTCCTGGGAACAATGCGCCTCCAATACCAGCACCAAGTCCACCAAACATAGCGCCAGTAAGCATGCTGTTTAGGATATCTCCATCACCAGAAATAGCGCTGTATAAACCACCAGCACCAGCACCGAGAAGAGCGCCACCAACTATGGTAGATCCAATACCAGCAGCTACGCCAGTGCCTAAAACTGTTGCTCCAACTGTAGTCGCTACCGCAACGAATGCCATATTATTTTCCTCCCTCTAATAGAGGTTTTGAGTTATCTACACACATATTTTCCAGCTTTTCTATATCCGTTTCAGGGGTTGAATAGATGTTTTGAAAAACTACGGTTTCTATAATGTAAGCCACTTTCCTGCCTGGCTTAGCCATAAAGGTCATAGGAGCTACCAATTCTTGCGTTGTGCCATCTTCTAACAGGATTCTCATCCGACCAGAGACCATATTGCACAGATGCTCCATGCGATGGGGTTTGCCAATAATCAATGCCCCAGCTGGCATGGTAACTTCTTTGATATAAATATTAGGTCCAAAATGGTGCTTCTCTTCGCATTGAATCTGAGGCTGGGTAATAGCAGCTTCGTATAAAGTGTTTACCTTCTGCTCTAACAGAGAGGATTCTTTAGGCTTCAATGCAACTACAGTCATATGCTTGCCTTGAACTTATACTTTGGATTGTCAGACCGCATAACCTCAGCACCCAATTGCTGAAACATCTGAATTGTTATAGGCGCTGGAATAGAGTCATAGATGGTATTAATACCTTTATTCTTTAGATACTTATAGAAATATTCCATATCATTAGCAAGATCTTTTATAGATCCTACTGTAAAGAAATGAATCTGAGCTACGCCTTTTCCTAGTGGTTTAAATCCCATTACCGAGCTTTCAAATGGAATCAATTCAAGACCATTTTCAATCTCTTTCTGTACACCAGCCATTGCTTTATCTACGGGTAAACCCTGATTCTTGAAGTAATTAGCAATTACCTTCATTATTTGGATTTGCTTGATATTCTCATTGGCAGCGGTCAGCCCACCTTTTGCCATGCCTTGTGTCGGGGTCATGGTCTGTGGCAACGCAGCTTGAGGCGCACCAGCTGGTCTCGACATTATTTGAGATTGATAGGTAGGCGTGTCTATTAAACTGTCAAAGAAGCTCATGTGGGCCTCACAGGGTTGGATTGATTGAAGTTTATCATCTTATTGCGTTAAATCATAGAAGCTAATTGAGCCTACGCCATCTCCGTTGGTGGCTCCAGATACTGTCCTAGCACCTAGGGTGTATATATCACTGACTCCCGCCAAAGATGCTCCTAGTTGTAAGTCCCAGTTGTATCCTGTTGCGGCACTTGTATTGCTTACTCCAGCACTGCCAGAGGCAGTTACATAGTCCGTTTGCACAATAGTACCAACACTTGATATAGCAGTAGCGGCAACATCAAACTCCACATTAGAGTCCGATGACACAGCAGCTGCCCAAGTAGCACCCGTCAAAGTTGGGTTCTTCAATAAGGCTATTTCATAGTTCTGGTTAGTGGTTGGTAAAAACTGTACCCGATTAGGTAGAACTACAGCACCTAAAGCCGTTGAGGCTAGTCGTATGGAGACTATGGGAAAGAAGGTTGCTGCGGTAGTAATGTTATTAAAAATGGTAGTGCG
>Ga0315901_10003082_pt1 | contig 21996 bp, 13 predicted proteins | sample LakEriMetagenome_10_FD_203761 | JGI IMG/M metagenome (GOLD analysis project Ga0315901, IMG submission 203761) | Freshwater fungal communities from buoy surface, Lake Erie, Ohio, United States - Buoy 2 MA116 | ecosystem: Environmental > Aquatic > Freshwater > Lake | place: USA: Lake Erie, Ohio... | reverse complement strand
CGAGCGCGAGCGCATGGCCTTCGTCAGCGCCGGCTACTGGGACGTCGACCTGCACACCGCCACGTCCCCGGCCTTCACCGCCACGCTGGTCGCTCTCGACGGCACCCGCGTCGCGACCGGCAAGGACTTCGGCCCCGACGGCCGCACGAAGGCCAAGGTGGTGGTGGTCGACGAGGCGCGCGCCCGCGCGCTGGCCGACGCCCTCGGCAGCGCCGAGTTCACGGTGCGCTCCGTCGAGGAGAAGCCGTACCGCAGCGGCCCCAAGGCGCCGTTCATGACCTCCACCCTCCAGCAGGAGGGTGGCCGCAAGCTGCGCCTCAGCGCCTCACAGGTGATGCGCCTCGCGCAGGGCCTCTACGAGCGTGGCTACATCACCTACATGCGAACCGACAACGTCGTCCTGAGCGACGAGGCGCTCGCCGCGGTGCGCGCCGAGGTGAGCAGCAGCTACGGCGCACAGTTCCTCTCCAATGCTCCGCGCCAGTACTCCAGCAAGATCAAGAACGCGCAGGAGGCGCACGAGGCGATCCGGCCCACCACGCCGCTGCGTTCGCCCGACCAGCTCGCCAACGAGCTCAACGGTCAGGAGCTGATGCTCTACCGGATGATCTGGCAGCGCACCCTCGCGTCGCAGATGGCCGATGCCACCGGCACCACCGTGAGCGTGCGCCTCGGTGCCGTGGCCGTGCTGCCCGACGTCCGCACCGACGCCGAGTTCGCTGCGAGCGGCACCACGATCACGTTCCCCGGCTACCGCCAGGTGTACGTGGAGTCCGCCGACGACGACGCCCCCGATGCCGCGGCGGAGGAGCGCGAGGCGTTGCTGCCGCCGCTGGTCGTCGGCGCGCCCGTGGCCGTCGACCACCTCACCGCGGAGGGTCACGCCACCTCGCCGCCGGCCCGCTACACCGAGGCGTCGCTGGTCAAGAAGCTCGAGGAGCTCGGCATCGGCCGCCCGTCCACCTGGGCCTCGATCATCCAGACCGTCCAGGACCGCGGCTACGTGTGGAAGAAGGGCCAGGCGCTGGTGCCCACCTGGACCGCGTTCGCCGTCGTCGGGCTGATGGAGAAGCACTTCGACGAGCTCGTCGACTACGCGTTCACCGCCCGCGTGGAGGAGGACCTCGACTCCATCGCCCGCAACGAGCGCGGCAAGGTCGACTGGCTGCGCGACTTCTACTTCGGTGACGCCGAGGAGCAGCTGCCCGGCCTCAAGCGGCTCGTCGCCGAGAACCTCGACGAGATCGACGCCGCGGAGATCAACACGTTCCCGATCGGCGTCGACCCCGACGGCACGGAGATCGTGGTGAAGCCCGGCAAGTACGGGCCGTACGTGAAGCGCGGCGACGACACCGCCAGCGTGCCCGACGATCTCACGCCCGACGAGCTCACGGTCGACAAAGCGCTCGAGCTGCTGGCGATGCCGAAGAGCGACGAGCCGATCGGCGAGATCGACGGCCTGCCCGTGTTCGCGAAGAACGGCCGCTACGGCCCCTACGTGCAGTGGGGCACCGCCGACCAGCCGCCGCCCGGTCTGGACAAGCCGAAGATGGCGAGCCTGTTCAAGACGATGACCCTCGAGCGCGTCACCGTGCGCGACGCGCAGGATCTGCTGCAGCTCCCGCGCACCCTCGGCGTCGATCCGTCCGACGGTGAGCCGATCGTGGCCAACAACGGTCGCTACGGCCCGTACGTGCAGAAGGGCAAGGACTTCCGCAACATCTCCACCGAGGAGCAGCTGCTCACGATCACGCTCGAGGACGCCGTGCTGATCTTCCAGCAGCCGAAGGTGTTCCGTCGCGGCGGCGGCGCGAACCTGGCGGCGAAGGGTCCGCTGCGCGAGTTCGGCGTCGACCCGGTGAGCAACCGGCCGGTCGTCGCGAAGGACGGCAAGTTCGGCGTCTACGTCACCGACGGCGAGACCAACGCGTCGCTCAGCAAGGGTGACCGGCTGGAGACGATGCTGCCCGAGCGTGCCTTCGAGCTGCTCGCCATCCGCCGCGAGCAGATCATCGAGCGTGGCGGCCCGGCGGCGAAGAAGGCCGCGGCGACGAAGAAGGCCGCGGCCAAGAGGGCGACCGCCGCGACCGAGAAGGCGCCCGCCGAGAAGGCAGCGGCGAAGAAGACCGCGACGAAGAAGACCGCGACGAAGAAGGCCGCGGCGAAGAAGACCGGCGCGGCGAAGAAGGCGTCGGGCTCGCCGCGACGCGGCTGACCCGACGACGGCGAGACCGCGGGCTCGCAGCTGGACGACGGTCTCGAACAGCGCGTCCACCTCCTGCGGTGCGAGCACGCTCGTCGCGTTCGTCGGGTTCGCCCGTTTCCTCGGCCGGTCCGTCGTCTGAACGGGTGGTGTCGGTCGGGTGCGACGGGTCAGCCGTCGCCGGCGGTGTCGCGTGCGCGCGACCAGCCGGTCACCGGCCAGAGCTTGCGCATCTCCCACACGGTGTTGGCGATCATGGCCACGGCGACGACGGTGAAGAACGTGCCACCACCGGTGTTGTCCGGCGACGTCGACCAGAACACCGCGATGGCGACGACGGCGGCGACGATGAACACCACGTCGAACACGAACCAGCGCCGCGCGGCCCGAGGGTCGCGCACGTCGCGCAACCGCATCCCCTTCCGACGTGTCGTGCCCGCCCGCCTGCCGCGGTCGCTCCCGGTGGCCATGTGCGCAGTGTGCCAGCGGCGTGGCCGCGGTGCCAGCCGGACCGCCGAAGCCGGCGCCGCTCACCGACAGCTGGGCACGCAACCGCTGCTGCATCGCCGTGCGCGCCGTCTGGAAGCACGCGGCCGCGATCGTGACCGGGATCCGCGCGCCCACGTTCGCCTCCCTCCCTCACACCGGCGGCCACGACACCGCAGCGCGCCGCCCTGCCTGCCGCGCCCTCCTGTGCCCCGCTGTGCCCTGCTGTGCCCTGCTGTGCCCTGCTGTGCCCCGCAGTGACACCGAGTCCCGCAGGTCGAGTCAGTTGACTCACGTTCAGCGGACGCGCCCGCCGGTAGCGTCGCTGCGGTGGAGCGGGGTCGGTACATCGCGTTCGAGGGCGCCGAGGGGTGCGGCAAGAGCACCCACGCGGCCCGCCTCGCCGCCGAGCTCGGTGCCGTGCTCACCCGGGAGACGGGCGGCACCGCCATCGGTGCCCGCATCCGGGCGATCCTCCACGACACCGACGTCACCGACCTCACCGACCGCGCCGAGGCGCTCCTCTCCGCCGCCGACCGCGCCCAGCACCTCGACGAGGTCGTGCGGCCGGCGCTCGCCGCCGGGCGCCACGTCGTGAGCGACCGCTCGGTGCACTCCACCCTCGCCTACCAGGGCCACGGCCGCGGGCTCGACGTCGACGACCTCCGCCGCATCAACGCCTGGGCCATCGCCGACACCTGGCCCGAGCTCGTGCTGTTCCTCGACGTCGATCCGGCGGTGCAGACGGCCCGCATGCGCCATCGCGAGCTCGATCGCTTCGAGCGCGAGAGCGAGGCGTTCCACGTGCGCGTCCGCGACGGCTTCGCCACCATGGCGGCCGCCGATCCGGCGCACTGGGTCACCGTCGACGCCAACGGCACGCTCGACGACGTCTCCACCGCGGTGCGCCGCGCCGTGCACGACCGGCTCGGGATCTGAGGCACGGGGATGGACGCCTCCGTGGACACCGTGGACGACCCGAGCACCGTGCGCAGCGTGTGGGACGGCGTGGTCGGCCAGCCGCGTGCGCTCGAGCGGCTGCGCGCCTGCGTGGCCGATCCCGTCCACGCGTACCTGTTCGTCGGCCCGCCCGGGTCCACCAAGGACCAGGCGGCACGCGCCTTCGCCGCCGCGCTGCTGGCAGGTGGCGACCACCCCGACCATCGCGACGCCCGGCTCGCCCTCGCCGGTGAGCATCCCGACGTGCGCGAGGTGCGCCGCGTGGGTGCGTCGCTCGCGAAGGAGCAGATCGAGGAGATCGTGCGCACCGCCGCACTGGCACCCGTGGAGGGCGACCGCAAGGTCATGATCCTCGACGAGTTCCACCTGCTCGCCGCCGAGGGCGCGGCGCGGCTGCTGAAGACGCTGGAGGAGCCGCCCGCCAGCACGGTGTTCGTGGTGCTCGCCGACCAGGTCGACCACGATCTCGTCACCATCGCGTCGCGGTGCGTGCGCATCGAGTTCGCCCCGGTCCCCGAACCCGACGTCGCAGCGGCCCTCGTGCGCGAGGGCCACGACCCGGACGTCGCGGCCTCGGCGGCCGCCGCCTCCGCCGGCAACCTCGACCGCGCCCGCGTGCTCGTGAGCGACCCGGGACTCGCCCGTCGTCGCGACGCGTTCGCGGCGATCCCCACCCGACTCGACGGCACCGGCACCACGGTGGTGGCACTGGTGGAGGAGATCACCCGGCTCGCCGACGAGGCCGCCGCGTCGCTGGTGCCGATCCACGAGGCCGAGGTCGCGGCGCTCGAGGAGCGGGTCGCGGCGGCGGGCGAGCGCGGCAGCGGACGCAAGGCGCTCGAGGAGCGACACCGCCGCGAGGTGCGGCGCTACCGCACCGACGAGCTGCGCAGCGGCCTCGGGGTGATGGCCTCCGCGTATCGCGACAGCCTCGTGCGCGGCACCGCGGCGCGGCCCGACGTCGCCGCCCACGCCGTGCGGCGGATCCACGTCGCGCTCGAGGCGCTCGAGCGCAACCCGAACGAGGTGCTGCTGCTGCAGCACCTCCTGCTCGACCTCCCCGCGGTCTGAGCCACCCCCTCCCCGGCCCCTCCCCGGCCCCTCCCCGGCCCGGGCCGTCACACCCGCGCGGTAGGTTCGCTCCGTGCCCGCCCTCAGCAACGACGACGTCGCCGCCTTCCTCGACGAACCCGGCCATCTCGCCCGCATCGGCACCGTCGACGACGACGGGTTCCCGCGCGTGCTCCCCCTGTGGTTCATCGTCCACGACGGAGCCATCTGCTTCACGCCGCGCCAACCGGCCGTCATCTGGCGCAACCTCGAACGCGATCCCCGCGTGGGCATCAGCATCGACGAGGAGGCCGCCCCCTACCGCAAGGTCGTGGTGCAGGGCATCGCCGAGGTGCTGCACCCGCCGGGCGACGACCAGGCGTGGCAGCCGCTCTACCGGCGCATCGCCAAGCGCTACACCCGCGACGAGTGGGCCGACCACTACGTCGACACCACGGCCGACCAGCCGCGTGCGCTCTGCGCGGTGCGGCTCGACGCACCGACCACGCGCCTGCGCACCTGGCGGATGCCGGTGGCCGGCGAGGACCCCCGGGGCATCTGGCACCCCCGCTACTACGTGTAGGTCGTCGTGCAGGAATCCGCGGTGCCCCCGCCGCTCGCCGACGTCCGCTGGACCGCGCCCGGCCGCCCGCTGGCAGCCGCGGTCGGGCAGGCGATCCGCGACCTCCAGGCCGGCGATCCGCTGCGCCTGGTGCGCGTCGTCGCACCCGACAGCGCCACCGTCGACGGGCTCCGGCGCGCCCTGCCGCTCAACGGCGGGTCGTGCGGCGCGGAGATCGGTGGCACCCTGCGCCTCGCGAACGAGCTCGCCGCCCCCGAGCTCGGCCGGCGGCGTGTGGCCCCGGACGTGGCGGTGCTCGCGATCGTGCAACGGCTGCTCGGCGACCCGCGCACGCGTCCCGCCGCGTTCGCCACCTGCGCCGACCACCCGGCCACCCACGACGCGGTGGTGCGCTCGTACGCGTCGCTCGCCGGTGCGTTCACGCTCGACACCGATCCGCTCACGGCGCTGCACACCCTCACCACCGGTCGCGACAGCGCGACCGCGGTCGTCGAGCTCGTGGCCGCAGTGCGCGAGCGCCTGCTGCGTCAGGGCCTGGTCGACAGCGCCGAGATCGTCCGCATCGCCTCCCGACGGCTCGACGACCCCGGCGTCGACGTGGCCACCGGCATCGACGGCGACGGCGGCGGCATCGACAGCGGCACCGACGGTGTCCCGCCCGTCGTGCTCGTCGTCACCCAGCAGTTCAACCCGGCGCACGTCGCGATGCTGCAGCTCCTGCTGCGCCGCGCCCCGGGCTGGGTGGTCGTCGCCACCACGTCGCGCCGCGACGAGCTGTCGGTCGCACCGCACGTCGAGCGGATCGTGGGGCGACCCGTGGCCCCTCCCACGCACGTCCCGGCCGACCCGCACGCCGCCGGGGCACCGGAGCGCGACGTCGTCGTCGTGTCCTGCCCCGACCACGACGAGGAGGTGCGCGAGGTCACCCGGCGCATCGTCGCCCTGCTCGAACAGGGCGTCGTGGCCGACCGGATCGCCGTGTTCTACCCACCCGCGGGTCCGCACCGCGCCGCGATCGCCTCGTCGCTCGCCGCCGCCGGGGTCGCCGCACGCGGTCAGGTGACGCCCCGGCTCGCCGGATCGGTCGCCGGTCAGGTGCTGCGTCTGATGCTGTCGATCGTCCGCCAGGGACTCGACCGCCGCACGCTCGTCGAGCTCGCGCGCCTCGCGCCCTACGGCCGCGACACCGTGGTCGACGACGACGGCGTGGAGGTCGTGCGCACCTTCGCCCGGCGCGCCGACCGCTGGAACCGCCTCGCCCAACGCCACGGCGTGGTCGGCGAGCGTGACTGGGCGACGTTCGAGGCCGCGCTGCCGGCCGACGACCACCGCGACCACGCCGCGCACCGAGCGCTCGTCGGGTTCGTTCGTCTGCAGCGCCACCACCGCGACGCCGTGCGCACCGCCACCACGTGGGCCGACGTCGCGACGGCCCTGGAGGCGTGGTTCACCACCCACTGCGGCACCGTCGAGTGGCGGGCCGACACCTGGGTCGGGTACCCCACGTGGCAGCGCGAGGCCGCCGAGCAGCTCGAGGGCCTGTTCGGCCTGTTGCCCGAGATCGAGCCGTTCGGGCTGCCGCTGCGCACCTCGACGCTCGCCCGGTTGGTCGACGCCTTCACCGACACCGACGTGATCACCACCGAGAGCAAGGGCGCCGGGGTGTTCGTCGACCAGATCGTCGGCGCCACCGGTGCGGTGTTCGACCATGCGTTCGTCGTCGGCGGCAACGACCACCTGCTGCCGGGCCACGTGGCCGACGACCTCGTGCTCACCCGCCAGCACGGCGCGGAACCGCTCGGCGTGCTCACCGGCCCGGCCAACCGGCCGCTGCGCGACGAGCGCGGCCTGCTCGCCGCGCTCGACGGCGCCACCACCTCGGTCACGGTCACCTGGTCGCGCTGGGACGTGCGTTCCGGTGGCCACCTGTACGCGTCGCCCCTCCTCGACACGATCCCCGCCCGCCGCGAGCACGTGGCGTCGCACGCGTCGCGCCTGCGCGACCACGACGCGCCCTGGCTCGACGCGGACGAGTGGTTCACCCGACACCCCGAGCGCACCACCCCGCGGCTGTCGCGCCGTCGCCGGGCGATCACGGCCCGCCTGCAGCCACGGCCCGGCGAGTTCGACGGCCACGTGGGCGAGCTGGGTCGGGTGCACCCGTTCGCCCGAACCACCCCCGACGGCGCGCCGGTCGAGGTCGGCATCACCTCGTTCGAGGAGTGGGTCGACTGCGGCCTCACCTACTTCGTCACCCGGGTGCTCGAGGCGCGCACCGACGACACCGACCCCTCGGAGATCACCGACATCGAACCGCGCGAGAAGGGCACGCTCATCCACGCGGTGTTCGAGCGCCTCGTCGGCGAGTGGCTCGAGCAGCACCCCTCCCCCACCGCCCCCTGGATCGCCACCGACGCCGACGTCGAGGCCGTCATGGCGCGCGTGGCGGAGATCCTCGACGAGCTCGCCGCACCGCTGCTCGAGGCGCACCACCTCGGCCATCCCGAGATGTGGCGGGCGCGTCGCGCCCAGATCCTGCGGGCCCTGCGCCGCGGCGTCGAGGCCGAGCGCACCGACGCGGTGGTGCCGATCGCCGCCGAGTTCGCGTTCGGCCGGCGCAGCGACGGACGACGCCCACCGGTGGTGTGGACCTCCCCCGACGGCCGCCATCGCGTCGCCTTCAGCGGCTCGATCGACCGCGTCGACCGGCTGCCCGACGGCTCGGCGCGTGTGATGGACCTGAAGTCCGGCTCCCGCGAGCCGTACCGCGCGATCGACGCCCTGCGGCCGCTCGGACCCGACGCCGACAAGCTGCAGCTCGCGTTCTACGGCTGGGCGGTCGCCGAACTCACCGGCGAGCCCGTCACACGGTCCGCGTACCGCTTCGTCGGGCGCCCCGAGCCCGCCACCGACGTGGTGCTCGAGCTCACCCCCGACGTCCACGACACACTGCACGCACGGCTGCACGAGATCGCGGACGCGATCGACGCCGGCCGGTTCGAGCCCGGTGCGGTGGACACCTGGGGATGCCCGGTGTGCTCTCCCGACGGACTCGGCACCTTCGAGGTCAACCAGCGCCGGATGGAGTGGGCCGGCGACCTCGACGATCCCGACGATCCCGACGCCGCCGCGGGAGGTGGGGACGCGTGAGCATCGCCCAGCTCGACCTGTTCGCCACACCCGAACTGCCCGACCAGCCCGCGCGCGACGACGCGATCGGCCTCACCGACACCTCCTTCGTCGTGGCCGCGGGTGCCGGCGCCGGCAAGACCGAGACCCTCATCCGCCGCCTCGAGCGGGTGCTCGACGGTGGCGACCCCGGCCGCATCGTCGCGATCACCTTCACCGAACGCGCGGCGCGCGACCTCGTCGACAAGCTGCGCCGCAAGCTGCCCCCGGCGAAGGTGCCCGCCGTCGAGCACATGACCGTCGGCACCATCCACTCGTTCTGCCTCGGCATCCTGCGCCGCTTCCCACTGGAGGCCGGGCTGCCTCCGGTGTTCGCCACCCAGGACGAGCTCGTGTCCGGCACCGACCTGCGCGACCGCACGCTGCGCATCCGCCACCGGATGTTCGACCTCGTGGCCGAGCTCGACGACCCCGCCGTCCGCGAGGCCGTCGACGTGATCGTCGCCGAGAACGGCGTCGGACACGTCGACACCCTCGTGGCCCTCGTCGACCAGCAGTGGGACCGATTCGACGAGGTCGTCCTGTCGCCGCCGCCCCCGTGGCGCGACGCCTGCCGGCAGGCACTCGACCCGGTGCGCGAGGCCGCACACGACCCGGACGTGCCGCTGAAGCTGCGGGACGCGATCGCCGACCTCGTCCCGCAGATCGACGCGTGCCTGGCTGCGACCACCATGGTGGACGCGCTCGCGGCACTGCCCGCGGCGAGCTTCCGCAACCTCGGCGGCACCGCCGCCAAGCCCACCCGCGACGAGGTGAAGGAACACCTCGCGTCGGTGAAGGCGATCCTCCACGACCACGCCGTGCGCCACGTGCTGCAGCTCGTCGTGCCGCTCGTGCTCGACGACGCCCACGACCGCTACCGCAGCGGACGGCTCAGCTTCGACGACATCCTCGTGCTCACCCGGCGGCTGCTGACGCGCAACCCGACGATCCGCCGTCGGCTGCGCGCCGAGATCGACCACCTCTGCGTCGACGAGTTCCAGGACACCGACGCCGTCCAGTACGACATCGTCCAGGCGCTCACCGCACCGCCCACTGAGGACGATCCGCCGAGCACCGCCACGCCGGTGCTGTTCGCCGTCGGCGACCCCAAGCAGTCGATCTACGGCTTCCGCGAGGCCGACGTCGGTCTGTTCGCCCAGCTGCACGAGCTGCCGCACCTCACCGCCCGTCAGCTCACCACCAACTTCCGGTCGCGACCGGTGCTGCTGCACTGGATCAACGCGCTGTTCCGCGACTGGTTCGACGCCGACGCCGCCGACGGCCAGGTGCCCTTCGCCCCGCTCGACCACCACGTGCCCGACGCGCCCGCCACCGTCACCGTCGTCGGCGGCGCGATCGACGCCCCGGCCGAGCACGTCGGCCGGGCCCAGGCGCGCGACCTCGCGCGGATGATCCACGCCGCGCACGGATCGTGGACGGTGCGCCACGACGGCGGCGAGCGACCGGCCCGGTACACCGACATCGCCGTGCTCGTGCGCACCCGCGCCGACCTCACCCACCTCGAACCGGCGCTGCGCCGAGCCGGCATCCCCTACGTCGTCGAGGGTGGTGCGCTGCTGTACGACACCCGTGAGGTGCGCGACCTGCTGCGCGTGCTGCACGCGGTGAACGACACCGCCTCGCCGATCCGGGTGGTCACGGCGCTGCGCACCTCGGTGCTCGCGCTGAGCGACGTGGAGCTCGTCGCCCACCGTCGGGCCGGCGGCACCTGGACGCTGTACGGCCCCGACGACCGCACCGGGCACCCGGCGGTGCTCGACGCGATCACCGCGCTGCGCGGCTGGGCCGAGGCGCGGCACCGCACCCCCGTGCCGCAGCTGCTCGACGAGATCGCGCGCCGGTCGGCCACCCGCGCCGCGTCGCTCGTCGACGGTGCGGCCACCACCACCTGGAGGCGGCTGCGCCTCGTGCTCGACGAGGCCCGCTGGTGGTACGAGCAGACGGGCGGGTCGCTCGGTGAGTACCTCGCCTGGGTGGCGCTGCGCGTCGACAACGACGACCGCAGCAACGTCACCACCGACGAGACCGACGAGGACGCCGTCCACGTCCTCACGATCCACGCCGCGAAGGGGTTGGAGTTCCCGGTGGTCATGGTCGCCGGCCTGGGGCGCAAGCGCGCCTCGGGCGATCACGTCCGGGCGGCGTTCACCACCGACACCGACGGTGCTCGGGCGGTGGAGGTGAAGTTCGGCCGGCTGGCCACCCGCGGCTGGCGGGCCACGAAGGACGACACGGCCGACCGGCTGGAGTCGGCGCGGCTCGCGTACGTGGCGTGCACCCGGGCCATGGACCACCTGGTGGTGTGCCTGCACCACGGCCGCAAGGTGGGCCAGAACACGGCCGCGGAGATGACGCCGTACCTGCCGCCGACCGACGAGCTCCCCGATCTGGCGCCAGCGCCGGTGGTGGAGCCCCCGGCCGTCGTCGAGCTCGACGGCCGCGTGGACCGACTGCCGGCCCGCGGCACCGAGTGGCGCGTCCGTTCGAGCTGGTCGGCCACCCAGCTCCGCCACCGCGACGACGACGCGCCCGTCGCCGTCCCGGTCGCCGCCCGTGCGGCCGCACCGTCGGACGGGTCCACCGCGCCGGACGGTCACCCCACCGGGGCCGGGTCGGACGCGACGACGGAGGCGGACGAGACGGGCCTGACGGACGAGGCCGCGGCCGCGGCCGCGGCCGACGAGAGCGTCCACAGCAAGCCACCGCGCCCGTTCGGCGCGCTCCCCGACCAGATCGGTCGCTACGGCACCCGGATCGGTCGGGCGGTGCACGGCGCGGTGCAGGTGCTGCCGTTCCACGATCCGCTGCCGCTCGTCGCCGGCCTCGCCGCCCAGCAGTGCCGGGCCGAGGAGGTGCCCGACCGCCTGGTGCCCTACGTCGAGCTGCTCATCCGCTCCATCGCGACCAGTGAGGCGTTCGACCGGATGCGACGGGCCGCCACCTCCGGCACGGTGCGGCGCGAGATGTACGTCGGTGCCGAGGTCGACGGCGAGGGGGTGTACGGGATCGTCGACGCCGTGTGGCGCGAGGACGGCCGGTTCGTGGTCGTGGACTTCAAGACCGACCACCAGCTCGAGACCCCCGCCGTGCTCGCCGAGCGGTACCGACCCCAGCTCAGCGCCTACGCCGCCGCACTGCGATCGGCCACGGGGCTCGACGTGGCCGAGACCCTGCTGTGCGTCGCCCGCCCGGACGGCTCCCCGGCGCTCACCGTGCCGATTGTCGTGTGATCCCCGATCGAGGCTCGGTAGACTCTCGCACCGCCGCCCAGATAGCTCAGTCGGCAGAGCATTTCACTCGTAATGAAAAGGTCCAGGGTTCGATTCCCTGTCTGGGCTCCACAACCTCCCTTCGCTGAGCTGGGGTTTTACGCTCGAACCGCCTCGGACCGTACCGCTGGTACACCGCCAGGTCAAGCACTCGGACTAATCGAAGACTACATTTTGGTCCGTGAGCGGCCCTGAGTCCCATCCGAAACGCCCCCATGGCACCGGGACGTTGCACGAGCTGTCGCCCGGTCTGTGGCGGCTGCGCGTGTACGTCGGGCGCGATGTGGTCACCGGGCGGTCGATCCAAAGGAGCCGCCAGTTCACGGGTACGCGAGCCGGTGCCGAGAAAGCGCTCCGCCAGTTCCACTCCGAACTCGACCAAGCGCCCACCGCCAAGCGCTTGGTCTCGAAACGGATCCTGCTGAACGAGGTGGTCGACGCTCACCTGGCCGCCAGCACCGAACTCGCCCCGGGCACCCGCCGCGGGTACGCATCGCTGCACAAGAACCACGTCTCGACCGGAATCGGCAAAGAGCGCGTCGACGCCATCACTGCGACGGCGATGCGCCGCTACTACGCAGGCCTCGCAGAGACCAAGGGTCTCAAGCCGGCGAGCATCTGGAGCGTCTACTCGCTCATCAGCGGAGCGCTGCGGCGTGCGAGCCGCGAGCACGGTCTCGTGTTCGACTTCAACCAGCTCGTCACCCCACCCAAGCCCATCGCCGAGAAGCAACAGATGGCCACCGACGAAGAGCTCAGCCGGCTGTTCAAAGTCGCCGATCAACTGGGCGAGGACTGGCCCCTGCTGTTCCGCCTCGCCTGTGCCACCGGCATGCGGCGCGGAGAGCTCGTGGCGCTGCGCTGGACGTCGATGGACGACACCGGCCGGCTCTACGTCGACAAGGCCATCGCCGACGAGAAGGGCGGCCTCATCGAGAAGACCCCGAAGAACGGCTTCCCCCGCTACGTGCAGGTCGACGACGAGACCGTGCGGTGGTGGGAGCACGAGAAGCAACGCGTGACCGAGCAGCTTGCAGCCATCGGCGTCCCCTTCAGCGACGAACGCTTCGTGTTCTCCGCCACCCCCGAAGGAACCACACCCAAGCGCCCGGACCGCATCAGCAACGTCTGGGACACGATCCGCACCAACGCCGAGCTGAACGCCAGCCTCGAGTTCCGCGCACTGCGCAACTGGCACGTCACGATCCTCGACGACGAACTCGGCTTCGAGCTCGCCAAGATCGGCCGGCGAGTCGGCCATTCCCGGAGCAGCGGCACCGCGACCGGCATGACCGCCAGGTATTCGCTCAGCGACAAGAAGGTCGACCGCCAGATGGCAGACGGCGTTGCGGAGAAGCTGGCTACGATCCGGCCAACTGGCCCTTCCTCTGTGTGATCGCGTCACCCGTTCGGATCGTGGGCCTCGACGTCCGCTAGTTGTGACGCGATCGCCTTCACGTCGGCGTCCGGGCTCACGGTGCCCGACCGGATGAACGACTCGAACCGTCGCAGGTAGGTCGTCAGCCGCTCCTGGTTCGTATGGCCCGACTCGATGTTGGCTACCACCGACTCGGGCAGGTTCGTTCCCTCCGCCACTTGCGTGATCGTCCAACCGTGACGCTGCCGCATCGCTGCCAACTGGGCGCCGACGCCCTGTCGGAACTGAAAAATCTTCATCGCCCGCTCGGCACCGGGGCCGACGGTGCCGAGGTCCGAGCCCACGTAGCCGAGGTTGACGATTTGGACGTTCGGAGGAACGTCTCCCCGGATCGCAGGCTGCGAGGTGAGGCCGAGCACGACCACTTCCCCTGAAATCGGTTGCCCGTTGTCCTCCTCATCTCGCTCGTATGTGCGGGGGTAGATGCGATCAGCCTCCTGCAGGGACGGGCCGCCCGTGATGGCATCACTGGCGTGGCCGACGATCGGTTCAGCCAAGTGGTCAGCGAGGACCTCTGCTCCGCCAGACAGTTGCGACACATCGAGCACGAAGGGTTGTCCGTCGGCGTCGAGCATAGGCTCGATCAGTCGCCCGTTCTCATCCCTCTCGCCGTACTGCACTCGGTTGCCCTCGAAGCCTTGGCCATAGGTCTGGAGCGCTTCCTCGGTGGCGGTTGATGGATCAGCGCCGACCTCTGGCAAGGTTGACGCGTCCCGCAGTTCCGCGATGGTCTCGGCCTGCTCCATCACTCGGTTGGCGCATTCGAGCATCTTGCCGGCGTCGGCCGGGGCATCGCCCTGGAGCGCGCCCGTCACTCCGACGGTGAGCCCGGCTGTGACCACCACCTTGGCGACCAATTTGCCGGTGTCGACTGCCCACTCGAGCAACCGATCGCGCAGGTCGTGGTCGTCTTCGGCGACGGCAAGCTCCAATTCGTCCGCACACGCGACGACGGTCGCAGCCCAACTCACGAAGAGCTTCCCGCCCTTCCGGCCCTCGCCGTAGGCAGTCATCTCCAGCGCCAGATCCCGCAGCCGACGGCACTGAACCTCGATCGCATCCTTCGTCGGATCGTCGGGTTTCTTGCGAGCCATGAAATCGAACCGTACCTGGCTTCACCAAAGCGGAAGGCGGCCGCCGAGGCACGCCCCAGGCGTAGGGTCAGCGTGTGAACGAGCGTCAGCTCCAACTGCTCAAGAGCCGCCCCGGCTGGAACGAGGCACTCGCTCGGCTCCAGGATCTCCTCCAGTCACACGGCGATCGAGCGAAGGTGAACGCCATGGGCTTCGGCATCGTCTATCGCGACCGGCGAGCTGCGATGGTCGTCGATGTGATCGGCAGCCGACAGCGCCGCTACGAGAGCCGCGTCATCGGCCCAGGAGGGATCGTGGAGACGTTCGAGTCGGCTGGTGAGACCAGCACGCTGGCGGAGCTGGCGAGCTGCTCGTCGTTCGACGGGCTCGGGCTCAGAGATGGCGAAGCGAAGACCATCCGAGATGTGGCGACCGGACTGTTTCGGTACGCCAGCGAACGCGGGCTCGGTGAGGAGGAGGGCGTGCGGCAGTGGGCCGACTCAACTGCCAGCCTTGACCTGGCGTTCCGCCTCGATCCGTACGTCGGCATCGTCAGCGGCATCGGATCGGCGTTGTTCGCGTATCTCCGCATGCGCTCGGGTGGGGACGGGATCAAGCCCGACGTGCGCGTTAGGCAGGCGCTCACCGCGCTTGGGTTCGACCCGCCGCCGGGTGACGCCGCCCTCCTAGCGGTATGCCATGCCGTCGCCGCCACAACGGACATCGAGTTGCTCGTGCTCGATCAGCTTCTATGGTTCGCCGATCGCCGATGAGCGCGATCTCCGGCGTCCGCCTTCAGCGCCTCGGCGCTCGCATACTCTGATTCGATGAGCGACGCACCCGTTGTCCGGAATCACGCCGCCTTCATCTGGTCGGTCGCCGACTTGTTGCGCGGCGACTACAAGCCGTCGGAGTACGGGCGGGTGGTTCTGCCGCTGGTGGTGCTGCGCCGCCTCGACTGTGTGCTCGAGCCCACGAAAGCGGCTGTGCTCAAGCGTCACGCCGAGCTGGCCGGGAGGATCGAGAACATCGAGCCGGTGCTCCAGTCGACGGCGGGGCAGCAGTTCTTCAACACCTCGCCGCTCGACTTCCGCCGGCTGCTCGATGACCCGTCAAATACCGCCGACAACCTCAGCGCGTACATCGCCGGGTTCTCCTCCGCGGCCCGCGACGTGATCGACAAGTTCGACTTCCTCACCCAGGTGAAGAAACTCGATCGGGCGAACCTGCTGTTCCTCGTCATCTCGAAGTTCGCCGACATTGATCTCCACCCTGACAAGGTCTCGAACCTGGAGATGGGCTACCTCTACGAGGAGTTGGTGCGCAGGTTCTCGGAGTTGTCGAACGAAACCGCTGGGGAGCACTTCACCCCACGCGAGGTCATCCGGCTGATGGTGAACCTGCTGTTCATCGAAGACGAGGACGCCCTCACCAAGCCCGGCATCGTCCGCACGATCTTCGACCCCGCCTGCGGCACCGGTGGCATGCTCTCCGTCGCCGAAGACCACCTGCGGGCCCTAAACCCGGCGGCGCGGCTGGAGGTGTTCGGACAGGAGTTGAACGCCGAGACCTACGCGATCTGCCGGTCCGACATGATGCTCAAGGGCCAAGACGCCTCACACATTGCGTGGGGCAACTCGTTCTCCGAAGACGGCCACCAAGGCGCCCGCTTCGACTACCTGCTCGCCAACCCACCGTTCGGTGTCGAGTGGAAGAAGGTCGAGGACGTCGTCAAGGCCGAGGCCGCCACCAGGGGGTTCAGCGGCCGGTTCGGGGCCGGCACACCTCGGATCAACGACGGCAGCTTCCTGTTCATCCAGCACATGATCAGCAAGATGAAGCCCGTCGCCGACGGTGGGTCGCGGCTGGCGATCGTGTTCAACGGCTCACCGCTGTTCACCGGGGCCGCCGGGTCGGGCGAGTCCGAGATCCGCAGGTGGATCATCGAGAACGACTGGCTCGAAGCCGTCGTCGCGCTGCCCGACCAGTTGTTCTACAACACCGGCATCTCCACGTACTTCTGGATCGTCACGAACCGCAAGAGTTCCGAGCGTCAGGGCAAGGTGCAGCTCGTCGACGCTCGCGAGATGTTCGCGAAAATGCGCAAGTCGCTTGGCGAGAAGCGAAAGGAGATCAGCGCCGCACAGCTCGACGAGATAGCCCGGCTGTACGGCGAGTTCACCGAGAACGACAAGGTCAAGATCTTCCCCAACCATGCTTTCGGTTACCTCCGCGTCACCGTCGAACGACCGCTCCGACTCCGATGGGATATCACCGACGAAACCATCACCGCCGTTATGGCCGCCAAACCCATCGAGCGACTGGACGAGGCGACACGAGAGGCACTGCGGCAGGCGCTCCACGCGCACATCGGCACCGTGGCGACGACACAGGCCCAGGTGGCCAAGACGGTCGCCCCGGCCCTGCGCACCATCGGTCTAGCCAGCACGGCGGAGAAGGCCATCTGGGCGGCTCTGGCCGTGCGTGACGATGACGCCCCGCTCGTCACCGACAAGAAGGGCAACCCGGAGGCGGACCCTGACCTGCGCGACAACGAGAACGTACCCCTGCCCGCCATCACCGTCCCGTGGGCTCATGATCCGGCCGGGCGGCTCGCCACCACCGAGTACCGCACCGCCGTCGAGGACTACCTCCGCACCGAGGTCCACCCCTACGTCCCCGACGCATGGGCCGACCACGACAAGACCAAGATCGGCTACGAGATCCCCCTCACCCGCCACTTCTACAAGTACACGCCACCCCGCCCACTTGCCGAGATCGACGTCGAGATCAAGGCACTCGAAGAAGAGATCCAGCGATTGCTGGCCGAGGTGACCGAGTGAGTCCCATCGGCACGGTCAGGGCGAAGACGCTCTTCCGTGAGGTCGTGGAACGGGGATGGGATCTACCCCTCGCCTCGGTCACGAAGGACGGCGGTGTAGAGCTACGCGCCGACTTGGACATCTCGGTGTGGAACCCAGGCGATGACACCTCGATGTACAAGCGGGTGCTGCCGGGCGATTTCGTGATCGGCCTGCGTTCGTTTCAGAACGGCATCGGGTCCAGCAGGCTCACCGGGCTGGTGAGTCCCGCATACACAGTGCTGCGGCCGGTCGCTCCGGTCGACCACCGCTACTTCCACCACTACTTCAAATCCGGGGTCTTCATCAGCGAACTGGCGAACGTCGCTCAAGGAATCCGCCAAGGCCGGACGATCGGCACGGAAGACTTTTACAACCTGAAGCTCAGGGTTCCCGCGATCGCCGAGCAGAGAGCGATCGCCGGCTTCCTCGACAGAGAGACGACCCGCATCGACGCCCTCATCGCTGCCAAGCGTCGCATGATTGAGTTGCTCGATGCCAGGTTCCAGGTTCGAGGACATCGACTCCTGACGGGAAGTGCCGAAGCATCCGCCGATACCTGGACACCCGGTCCTCGGTGGCTTGGGCCGGTACCCCGATCGTGGAAGCCCTACAAGGTCGCTTCCTTTCTGAGCACTGGGAGCGGCACCACCCCAGCAAGTGATCGCTCCGACTACTACTCCGAAGAGGGCGTGCCGTGGGTGACCACTGCGGAGCTTCGAGAGACGGTGATCACTGGGAGCGCCAAGTGCGTCACGGAGGTCGCCCTCCGAGAGCACAGCGCTCTGAAGGTCTTCCCCCCGGGAACGGTGCTCGTCGCCATGTACGGTGCGACGGTCGGGCGAGTCGGCGTCCTCGGTGTTCACGCCGCGATGAATCAGGCATGTTGTGCCGTCACAGGTGACGGCCTCCTCAGTCGAAGCTTCCTCTACTGGTGGCTGCGCCTCCATCGCAGCGATCTCCTTGAGATGGCCTATGGATCTGGCCAGCCGAACATCAGCCAGGACACCATTCGCAGTCTGCGTGTACCTGCGCCAGATCTGCCAACTCAGGAGGCGATAGCTCGCAAGCTGAGCGAGGAGGCCGACAGGAACAGTGAGATCACGAGCACCTTGACCCGGCAGACGAACCTGCTGGTTGAGCGTCGCCAGGCGCTGATCACGGCTGCGGTAACCAGCGAGATCGAAACCGAGGTGGCGGCATGAGCGAGCTGAAGGAGTCGGTCTTCGAGGACGCTATTGCCTCGCGCCTGGTCGACCATGGTGGGTACGTCCTCTGCAAGCGTGGCGTGGGTCAGGTTGGTCCCGCCGACTTCGATGCGGTGTTCGGTATCGACACGGCGGAGTTGTTCGCGTTCGTTGGGGCGACGCAGGGTGAGTCGTGGTCGGCGTTGGTGAAGCATCACGGCAACGATGCGGGTGGGGCGCAGCGGAAGTTTGTGCAGCGGTTGGCGCAGCAGCTCGACGAGCGGGGCACGCTGGATGTAATCCGCCACGGAGTGATGGACGGGCCGGTGCTGATCCGGCTCGCGTTCTTCAAGCCCGCCCACGGCCTCACCCATGAGTTGGTGGAGCGTTATGAGGCGAACCGGTTGACGGTGACCCGACAGCTTGCGTACGACCCGGCGTCGACGAAGACGTTGGACCTGTGTCTGTTCGTGAACGGTCTGCCGGTGGCCACGGCGGAGTTGAAGAACCACATCACCGGTCAGACGGTGGAGCATGCGAAGGAGCAGTACCGCAACGATCGTGACCCTCGGAACGTGACGTTGGGTCGGCGGGCTCTGGTGCACTTCGCGGTGGATCCTGAGAGCGTGGCGATGACCACGAAGCTGGAGGGGAAGGCGACCAGGTTCTTGCCGTTCAACCTCGGCAATGCGGGCGGTGCGGGGAACCCGCCGAACGCTGCCGGGCATCGCAGCTCGTATCTGTGGGAGCAGGTGTGGGCCAAGGATGCATGGATGGATCTCCTCGCCAGGTTCGTTCATGTGGAGCGGCCGTCGAAGGGCACCGCAGCACAGAAGCGGGCGGCGGAGAAGGTGATCTTCCCGAGGTTCCACCAGTGGGACGCGGTGCGAGCGGTCGAGGCCGACGCCACGGTGAACGGTGCCGGGCAGTCGTACCTGATCCAACACTCCGCCGGGTCGGGGAAGTCGAACACGATCGCCTGGACCGCGCACCGGTTGTCGTCGCTGCACGACGTCAGCGATGTGAAGGTGTTCGACAAGGTAATCGTGATCACCGACCGGGTGATCCTCGACCGCCAGTTGCAGGACACAATCTTCCAGTTCGAACACGCGCACGGTGTGGTGGTGAAGATCGACCAGTCGAGCCAGCAGCTCGCCGATGCGCTCACCGGGTCGCAGGCTCGGATCATCATCACGACGCTGCAGAAGTTCCCGTTCGTGCTCGCCAAGATCGAGGGGCTGCCGTCGCGTCGGTATGCGGTGATCGTCGATGAGGCGCACAGTTCGCAGACTGGTGAGGCGGCCAAGGATCTCCGCCTCGCACTCGGTGCCACCGATGAGACCGAGCTGACCGCCGCCGAAGCCGAAGACATGGGCTTCATCGCCAGCGCAGTCGACCCCGTCGAGGAAGCGTTGGCGAAGGCGGTCGGCGCTCGTGGCCGTCAGCCGAACCTGTCGTTCTTCGCGTTCACCGCCACCCCGAAGGCACGCACCCTGGAGTTGTTCGGCACTTACAACCCGATCGAGAAGCGGTACGAGCCGTTCCACCTGTACTCGATGCGCCAGGCGATCGAGGAGGGCTTCATCCTCGACGTGCTCCGCAACTACACGACCTACTCGACGTTCTGGCGGATCGAGAAGGCCATCACCGACGACCCCGAGTACGAATCGACCAAGGCCCGCCAAGCCATCGCTCGGTTCGTGTCGTTGCATCCGCACCATCTCGCCCAGAAAGCCGAGATCATCGTCGAGCACTTCCGTGCCCACACCTCCACCAAGATCGGTGGCAAGGCCAAGGCCATGGTCGTCACCTCCTCCCGCCTCCACGCCGTCCGCTACAAGCAAGCCATCGACCGCTACATCATCGAGCACGGCTACACCGACATCGCTGCGCTCGTTGCGTTCTCCGGCAAGGTCATCGCAGATGACGGTGAGTTCACCGAGCCCGGGATGAACAAGATCCCTGAGACCCGCACAGCGGAGGAGTTCGCCACGGACGGCTACCAGGTGCTCGTGGTCGCCGAGAAGTTCCAGACCGGCTTCGACCAGCCGTTGTTGCACACGATGTACGTGGACAAGACCCTCACCGGGCTCGCCACCGTGCAGACCCTGTCCCGGCTGAACCGCATCGCGCCGGGCAAGGTCGACACGTTCGTGCTCGACTTCCGCAACGACGGCGAAGAGATCCAGAAGGCGTTCGAGCCGTACTACGGGCGCACCGTCGCACCACCGTCAGACCCGAACCTGCTGTGGGACACCCGCCACCAACTCGACGCCTTCGACGTCCTCCGCCCCGGCGAAGTCGAAGCCGCCGTCGCCGTGCTCGTCACCCTCAACGACCCCAAGGGCCACGGCGCGTTCTACGCCCTCCTCGACCCCGCCGTCGACCGGTTCCACGCCCTCGAAGAAGCCGACCAGGCCACGTTCAAGGACGCCCTCGACCGGTTCGTGCGCACCTACGGCTTCCTCGCCCAGATCGTTTCGTTCGGCGAGTCCAAGCTCGAACGGGACTACCTGTACTGCCGAGCACTCGCCAGCCTCCTCCGCGACGCCTCCACCATCGAACGGCTCGACCTCGGCAGTGAAGTCGAACTCACCCACCTTCGCACCGAGGCGACCTTCACCGGAAGCCTCGCCCTCACCACCGACACCGGCGAGATCAAGTCCATCTTCGGCGACGGCGGCGGCAAGAAGACCACCCCCGACATCGAGACTCTGTCGCAGATCATCGGCATCCTCAACGAGCGCTACGGCCTCGACCTCGGCGACGCCGACCAACTGCTCTTCGACCAGTTCGAGGAAACCTGGGCTGCGGACGCCGGCCTCGCCGAGCAAGCACAGGCGAACACCATCGAGAACTTCAAGCTCGTCTTCGACCCCAAGTTCATGGACACCGTCATCGGCCGCATGGACGCCAACGAAGCCATCTTCAAGAAGATCCTCGACGACACCGACTTCCGCGACCTCCTCGCCAACTTCTACCTCAAGAAGCTCTACGACCGCCTCAGGGCTTCGTGATGGTCGACTCGCTGTGGACCGTCGCAAACGGGTCCCGGATCATCCTCACCTACTCGAGCGCCGACCACATTCGTCGGTCTGCCGGACGTACCGGCTGGCTCAGAAAGACGGTGTTTCTCACCTCAGGGCCCCACGGCCTCTGAGCGGCTGGGGCAGGGCACTCGCTCGGGACGATGCTCGCTGTCAGGGCCGCTCGTGCAGCGTGACAAGGTCTACCCCGTCATCGACCTAACATCGAACCATGCCCGACTTGATGCGAACAGGCGTTCGATCTACGGTGTCGCTGTGACGACCGCCGCCGCCCACCACGCACGCGTTCTAGCGCTCGCTGAGAACCTCAGCCCTCACCTCAACGGACCGACCGCAGCTCGCTTCGCAGAGCAGCTCGACGAGGTGGGCATCGAGGGAACACTTGCAGGTGAGCGATGCTGGGCGGAGATCGACTCAGACTGGCTGGAACAGGGACTTGAGCGGATCACAGCGGAGTCGATCGACCGTTGGATGCGAGAGCTTGACAATCTGAAGACCAGAGGGATCGCCTTGGTCACAGTCGCAGACATCGAGTATCCGAGGAACCTCCGGACGATCACCAACCGACCTCCGCTGCTGTTCATCGAAGGAGCAATCATCGACGCGGACGAGCGAGCCATGGCCGTTGTCGATGATTGCTCCTTCGA
>Ga0315901_10003081_pt1 | contig 21998 bp, 16 predicted proteins | sample LakEriMetagenome_10_FD_203761 | JGI IMG/M metagenome (GOLD analysis project Ga0315901, IMG submission 203761) | Freshwater fungal communities from buoy surface, Lake Erie, Ohio, United States - Buoy 2 MA116 | ecosystem: Environmental > Aquatic > Freshwater > Lake | place: USA: Lake Erie, Ohio... | reverse complement strand
CCGTAGTACCCGGTAAGGTTCTGCTTCAGCTGGCTCCACGATCCCACAAAAGGAATGGCCCTGAGGTCTTTCAGCATAAGCCTTCCACCACTACCCCTTTTCGCGGGCCTGCTTCCAATATTGGTTTCTGTATAAAAACGAAGCGGACTTACATGGGAGAGGTATTCGATAAAATAAGGATGATTCTTGAGTTCCGTATATACATCCAGGCTCTCCTTAGCCAGTTCATTGATGATGTCTTCCTGCTCTGCACTCAGCGTGATGTTCTTCTCCGAGAACAGGTCATTGGAAATACCTGCATGCAACAACTGTTCGATGTTGAATTGCGCGGCATCGATGGTGCCAAAATTTGAGCTGACAGTTTGCCCCTGGATCGTGAGCTGAATTTCCTTGTTGGAGATCTTCTGTCCGAGTGAAGAATAAAACTTGTGTGTCTTACCACCTCCACGCGCAGGAGGGCCGCCACGGCCATCGAAGAATACCACATCCACTCCATATTCCCTGGAAATACTGGTCAGCTCAACCTTCGCTTTATAAATGCTCCAGTTGGCCATCAGGTAGCCGCCATCTTTCGTACCATCGGAGAAGCCCAGCATGATGGTCTGCACAGATCCACGCTTCCTGATATGGGATATATATACCTTATCCTCGTATAACGACTTCATCACTTCCGAAGCCCGGGTGAGATCATCTATCGTTTCGAATAATGGAATGATATCAATATTGATCTCTGAACGTTTCCAACCACCCATCACAAACAGGGCCATCACCTCCATCACATTCAATGCACTGTTGCACTGGCTGATGATGTACCGGTTCGACCCTTCTTCACCGTTGTGCTGCTGGATGTATTTGATCACGTCAATGCTGGCCAGCGTTTCCTTCACCATCGGATCAGCCGGTATGTTCACCACCGGCGCGGATAATGCGCCCAGGCATTTCATCTTTTCCAACTCACTCATAGATGGATAGTCCGCGGGAAGTTCCCCCGACTCCACAAACTGATCCATAATTCGTCCATGGACAGAACTGTCCTGCCGGATATCCAGTGAAGCAAAATACAATCCGAACACTTCCACCCGATTGATCAGTCCATCCAGCAAATGCACGAAAAGACTGTTGTGCTGGTAGATCACCACTTCACGGAGTTTCCGCAGCGTGCCGAGTATTTCAGCCGAGGAAATATCTACCGCATGTCCGGGAATAAAAAGATTATCGTACAACTTCCTTTCAAGCTCCTGCAGCACATTCTCAACCCCTTCAAAGGTCAGCCTCCGCCGAAGGCGACGAACATCCATATAGTAACATTTAAGCGCGGCGCCACGAAGGGCATCAGCCACTTTCTTTGTGATGTCGGCCGTTACAAATGGATTACCATCACGGTCGCCCCCGGGCCAGAATCCCATCCTGATCACAGGCTTACCGCCTTCACCAGCAGCTGCAAACTGATTTTTGAGAAATGAAATGATACGACCACAGGCATTGTAAAACACATTCTCCAGGTACCAGACCAGGCTGATGGCCTCGTCGTACGGCGTCGGCTTCTGCTTCTTGAAGAAAGCGGTTTTACCCAACTGCTGCAGGTACATATTGATCTGGTTCACGTTATTCTCCCGGATGGACCTGGACAGATCATTGATGATGCCCAGCACCGTACCCGGATAGAATTGCGTCGGGTGCGCCGTAAGCACCAGCCTGATGCCAAAATTAGACAGCTTAGCCGTCAGGGCTTCATCGATACGCTGCTGAACCACCTCACTTTCAAGATGCTTCAGGGTACCCACGCCGGCCATATCATTCACCTCGGTAAAAGCGGCATCCTCCAATGCGTCAAATAATACCACCTGCCTTTCCACGTACTGCACAAACCTGAACAGCAGATCGATCTGCTCCTGCTCTTTCTGGTAGGCGGTGTGCCGCTGAAAAAACTCGTCCAGGATCTGTACGGGACTCATCTTTTTACGATAGCCCTCCTCGCAATTGGTTAGCAATAAAGACAGCATGATCCCTGTTTTCTCGATCCGGTGAAACGGTAACGAGGTAAACAGACTGTTGTAGAGCTGGAACTTGATCCCAACCAGATTCTTGAACTGCGATAGTGCGAGGGATGATGAATGACTCATAAATTAGTGGGAAAGGAACTGCAATTTACTGAATATTATAAAAGAATTCGGGGTTTGTTGTAAATTCTCTAACCTATCTGTTTGTTTATTAATCTTTATACATTATCTTCGGCTCTCAGTTAATAATGGTAAAAAATCAGTCATATTATTCCTTCTCTAACGATGCTACAGGCATTTCCACCATTATTACCATTACCACAACAACCCGTTAAGGGTTGTATCATTCATATATCATCCATTGGGCTTCGGCTATAAATAACAGAAAGTTTTTCATGTAAATCATTCTTATGTTGGTTATGAAATTTGGCGGCACTTCAGTAGGCAGTGCCGGTACAATAAAACAAGTCAGGGAGATCGTTCACCAGGCATTGAAGAGCAGCCCCGTATTTCTGGTTGTTTCTGCTATGAGCGGAACAACGGACAAACTGATCGAATGCGGTAAACGCGCCTCGGAAGGCGACGAAGGCTTCCGCGAAATCCTGCAACAGATCGAAACCAGGCACCTCGATACCGTGAAAGAACTGATCCCGGTGCAGAACCAGAGCCATGTGCTCAGTTTTACCAAAACCTATTGCAACGAGCTGGAAGATATCATGAACGGCATTTTCATGCTCGGCGAATTATCGGCCCGCACCCTGGACAGGATCATGGGATACGGCGAATTGATGTTGTCCCGCATCATCGCAGCCTCTTTTGCCGTGGATGGCTTGAACAGCACCTGGAAGGATTCCAGGGAGGTCATCAGGACCAACGACCAGTTTGGCAATGCGGCCGTAGACTTCAAAACCACCTACCCGCTGATTGAAGAACTCGCTGCTGCCGGGCATGCACTGGTGGTGATGCCTGGATTTATTGGATCAGGAACCGACGGCGCGACCACCACGTTAGGCCGGGGTGGATCCGATTATACCGCTGCCATCGTTGCGGGGGGCGCAAAGGCCTCATCGCTGGAGATCTGGACGGACGTATCCGGCATGATGACCGCCGACCCGCGCTGGGTGGCCAATGCCAGACCGATACCGGTGATCTCCTACAAAGAAGCCATGGAGCTTTCTCATTTTGGAGCCAAGGTCATCTATCCGCCAACGATACAGCCGGTCATGAGCCGAAACATCCCGGTATGGGTGAAAAATACATTTGCCCCTCAGGACCCTGGTACCGTTATACATAATGAATCGCCGCAGGGCTCAGAGGCCATCAGGGGCATTTCAAGCATCAATCATATTGCCTTGCTTAGCCTGGAAGGCAGTGGCATGGTAGGTATTCCCGGTTTTTCAAAACGATTGTTCGAGGCCCTTGCCATGGAAAAGATCAACGTGATCCTGATCACCCAGAGTTCCTCAGAGCATTCCATATGCGTAGCCATAGATGCTGCCATGTCGGACAAAGCCTTGAAAACCGTTGAACAGGCTTTTGAAAGGGAGATCTCCGCCGGCATTGTAGATCCCCTGACCATAGAAAAAGAACTCTCCATTGTTGCGCTTGTAGGTGAGAACATGAAGAGCCATCCGGGTATCAGTGGTAAGATGTTCGGGGCCATGGGAAAGAATGGCGTCAACGTCAGGGCCATCGCACAGGGATCTTCCGAAAGGAATATCTCGGCCGTGATCTCCACCGCAGATGTGCGTAAAGCACTGAACGTTTTGCATGAAGAGTTTTTCGAAACCACATACCGCCAGATCAACCTGTTTGTGGCTGGCACCGGCAATGTGGGAAAACGCCTGCTTGCGCAGCTGCAGCAACAAAGCAAATTCCTGATGGACCATTTAAGGTTACAGGTACGGGTGGTTGGACTGATCAACAGTCGTAATATGGTGATCGGTGACGAGGGCTTAAACGGCAATTGGGAAAAAGCGATGGAAGCTGGCGAGAAGGCAGACCTCAACGAGTTCGTAGCCCATATCATCAGTAAGAATTTCAGGAACAGTGTGTTCGTTGACGTTACTGCCCATGAGGTAGTGTCGAAAGTATACGGATCATTGCTGCAGAAAAGTATAGCCGTGGTGGCCTGTAACAAAATAGCGGCTTCCTCAGCCTATGCCAATTATGCGGGACTGAAAGAACTGGCGCGTGAATATAATACCCGATTCCTGTTTGAAACCAACGTAGGTGCAGGTCTGCCCGTGATCGGGACGTTGAACGACCTGCTGCGCAGTGGCGACAGCATCAATAAGATAGAAGCGGTTCTGAGCGGAACATTGAACTTCGTGTTCAACAACTACGACGCTACGCGTAAATTCGCGGAAGTGGTGAAGCAGGCCCAGGACGAAGGCTATACCGAGCCGGACCCAAGGCTTGACCTGAGCGGAACAGACGTGGCAAGAAAAATCATGATCCTGGCGCGCGAATCCGGCGAAGTGATCGAGATGGATGCCATCACCAATGAAAGTTTCCTGCCGGCATCATGTATGGATGGTTCCGTGGCGGACTTCTATGTGGAACTGGAAAAGCACGAAGCGCATTTCAAAGCATTGTACGATGCTGCCGCGGCCAGGAACTGTAAATTGAAATTTGTGGCTTCCTTCGCTGGCGGAAAGGCTTCTGTCGGCCTCCAGCACATCGACCCGCAACATGATTTTTACCACCTCTATGGCAAGGATAATATCGTAAGATTCTATACCCCGCGATATCCCGACCAGCCGCTGGTGGTAAAAGGCGCAGGCGCGGGAGCGGAAGTGACAGCATCGGGTGTGTTTGCGGATATTATTCGGGCGGTCGGGTGAACGATTGGCTAATTGGCTCATTGGCTAATTAGCTGATTAAGAATGAGCCAATGAGCTAATGAGCTAATGAGTCAATGAATATGGATTTTGTAAAAATACTTTCTCCCGGAACCGTGGCAAACCTGGTTTGCGGTTTCGACGTGCTGGGTCTGGCGCTGAACGATCCCTGCGATGTGATGACGCTTCGCAGAACATCCACGCCCGGTTTGGTGATCAGGAACCTGGATGATTTCGGTTTACCTGAAGACCCGGTAAAGAATGTGGCAGGCGTGTCGCTGCTTTCCCTGATGGCGGCACTACCCGAACCCATTGGACTGGAAATGACCATTGACAAGAAGATCAAGCCAGGCAGTGGTATCGGCTCCAGCGCGGCCAGTGCAGCAGGCTCTGTGGCAGCAGCCAATATCCTGCTGGGAAATATTTTTTCAAAAACAGAACTGGTGCAGTTTGCCATGAACGGCGAAAAACTCGCTTCCGGGGTGAAACATGCGGACAACATCGCACCCTGCCTGCTCGGCGGTGTTACGCTGATCAGGAGCATCCACCCCCTCGATATCGTTCCCATCAAACCACCACCACTGTTCGTCACCATCGTGCATCCCCAGATCGAAGTAAAAACTTCTGACGCCCGCCAGATCCTCAAAAAGCAGATCCTGTTAAAGGATGCGATCCGGCAATGGGGAAATATTGCAGGATTGGTGGCAGGTTTTATGCAGGGCGACTATGACCTGATCTCACGATCCCTGGAAGACGTGATCATTGAGCCGGTTCGCAGCATACTCATCCCGGCATTCGACCAGGTGAAGAAAAGATCGCTCGAGGCAGGCGCCTTAGGCGGCGGCATCTCTGGGTCGGGACCATCGATCTTTATGCTGAGCAGGGATGAAGCAACGGCCCGCGATGTTGAACAGGAGATGTCCGCCATCTACGAACAAGCCGGCATTCCCTACAGCACATATGTTACCACCATCAATAACGAAGGAGTCAAGATAGTTGAAGATGAAATATTACAGCCTCAATAAAGAATCTGTTTCCGTTGATTTCAGGGACGCCACTGTACTCGGACAGGCACCGGATAAGGGACTGTATTTCCCTGAACAGATCCCGCAGCATCCATTCACTTCGCCTGAAAGCCTGAATGGCCTTTCTGCGGCAGAGATCGGTTTCCAGGTGATGAAGCCCTATGTCGACCCTTCGATACCCGACGCGGAACTGCGAAAGATCGTTGAGGAGACGCTCTCCTTTGATATACCACTGGTACGTATAACCGAAAACATATATTCCCTTGAACTGTACCATGGACCCACCCTTGCTTTTAAGGATGTGGGCGCACGCTTTATGAGTCGCTGCCTGGGCTATTTTTCAAGAGAAAGAAAAGGCAGGATCATCGTGCTCGTGGCCACGTCGGGAGATACGGGCGGCGCAGTGGCAGACGGATTCTATGGCGTTGAAGGCGTTGATGTGGTGATCCTGTACCCCTCCGGAAAAGTAAGCCCCGTGCAGGAACTGCAGCTGACCACCTTCGGCGGTAATATCCACGCATTGGAAGTGCAGGGCGATTTCGATGCCTGCCAGAAGATCGTGAAACAGGCATTTGCGGACAAGGCGCTGACCGGGCAGTTATTCCTGACGTCAGCGAACTCCATCAACGTGGCCAGGTGGCTCCCGCAACAAATGTATTATTTCCTTGCCCTGCAGCAGTGGCAGGAAAAACAACCACCCGTGATCTGTGTCCCCAGCGGAAACTTCGGGAATATCTGCGCCGGGATCATGGCCTGGAAGTCGGGTTTACCCGTACAACATTTCATTGCGGCATGCAATGCCAATGACATCGTTCCCAAATATTTACAAAGCGGGGAATATAGAGCGGCCAGGGCCATTGCTACGATCTCGAATGCGATGGACGTTGGAGACCCCAGCAATTTTGTCCGGATCCTGAACATATTCAATAACGAGTACCCTCAGTTGAAAGGGCAGATCAGCAGTTACAGCATCACCGACCAGGAAACCGAAGAAACCATAGCGGAGGTCTACAGGCAATACGATTACCTGCTGGATCCGCATGGCGCCGTTGGCTATGCTGCACTCGAGAGATATACCCAGGCACATCCCGGCACCAAAGGGATGATCCTTGAAACCGCCCACCCTGTTAATTTCCCCGACAGTGTGGAGAAGGCGATCGGACGGAGCCTCGAGTATCCTGAACAGGTAGAAAAGATCAGGCACAAGGAAAAGAAGAGCACGCTGATCCCGCCAGACTACGAGCAGGTGAAAGATTTTCTTTTATCTCATTATCTTCATGGATGACCATTGCTTTTATTCATGATGAGCTGAGTTTTCTTCCTGAACTTGAAGCATACCGCTCGTTCTTCTCTTCCAGGGGCTACGAGGTGTTGATCATGAATAAAGAAGAGTGGGAGAAGCATACCAGGCCTATTGACGTGGAATGGATGATGATGGGCTTCGACCGTTCCAAAAGAACGGCCGCAATACGCATCCACGACCATGCATCTTCTTCTACTCCCCCATTCCGTCACATCAAGAACCGGCTGAAGGCCGCGTGGAATACCAAACCTGATTACAGGCTGTTCCTGAATGCGTATGTGAAGGACTGTTTCCCCTATCAGGACCAGATACCCTATGGATTCAGGGATATGGGGATCGATAGGGGGATGACCGTGGATCCCCAAGCGGAGAAAGAATATGATTTTATTTATACGGGATCGGTCAAGGCCAACCGGAGGATCACCAGCCTGCTGACTCGTTTCTTAGAACCCGACATGACCGGGAGAACGCTGTTGATCCTGAGTCGTGATTATGAATACATGGCCAGCAGGTACCGGCAGCATAACAATATCATTTTTAAAGGTCCTGTTGGCCGCAAAGAACTGGCGCATTACCTGAATCGTTCCCGATTCGCCCTCAATTATATTCCCAACCTTGAACCTTATAGCCAGCAAACCTCTACCAAATTCCTGGAGTACCAGCAGTTCAACCTGCCCGTGATCACCACAGATTATCCCTGGCTGCGCGCTTTCGAAAAAAACTATGGCGGCCATTTTTTCAAGATCGATGCGTTGCTGAAAAATCTGCACTGGGAAGATCTGTTGTCATATCCATTCCGTTCCGGCGATCTCAGTACCTGGACATGGGAAAAGAAGATCGAAGCCAGTGGCGTGGTGGATTGGTTGCAGGGAAAAATGCGATAAAGAAATTCATGACAACCTGGTCTAACAAAATAATCTCCTATAACAAGAAACTCGGTTTCAGCGGTACATTACCCAAGGGGATCCGCATCATGAACCCTTATCAAACTGACATAGTCGCTTTCATGACCACATTCACCACAATAAAAAAGCCCGGAAAATCCGGGCTTTTTCTATGAGATGTTTATTACGACTAATTATCAAACTTAAGCTCAAGTCCAAGTCCGCGTAACTCGTGTACGAGTACGTTGAACGACTCAGGCACACCTGCTCGAGGGATGTTGTCTCCCTTAACGATGGCTTCGTAAGTTTTAGCACGACCAATGATATCATCTGATTTAATGGTCAGCAGTTCCTGCAGGATGTTGGCAGCACCATATGCTTCCAGTGCCCAAACCTCCATCTCACCGAACCTTTGTCCACCGAACTGGGCCTTACCACCAAGCGGCTGCTGGGTGATCAGACTGTATGGTCCGATAGAACGTGCGTGCATCTTATCGTCAACCATGTGGTGCAGCTTCAGCATGTAGATGATACCCACGGTAGCTTTCTGGTGGAAGCGTTCGCCGGTTTCACCATCATACAGATGCGTGTGGCCAGAGCTTGGCAGTCCTGCCTTATCGATCAGGTCCCTGATCTCCTGGTGCGTTGCACCATCAAAGATCGGTGTGCTGAAACGAGTACCCAGCTTCTCTCCCGCCCATCCGAGGATGGTCTCGTAGATCTGACCCAGGTTCATCCTGGAAGGTACACCCAAGGGGTTCAGAACGATGTCCACTGGTGTTCCGTCTTCCAGGAACGGCATGTCTTCAGCCCTTACGATCTTGGCCACGATACCCTTGTTACCGTGACGTCCCGCCATCTTATCACCCACTTTCAGCTTACGCTTAACAGCCAGGTAAACTTTGGCCAGTTTCAATACACCAGCAGGTAATTCATCACCTATCGAAATATTGAATTTCTCACGCTTATAACGTCCGAGTTCCTCGTTGTACTTGATGTTGAAGTTGTGCAGGAGGATGTTGATCTGATCGTCGATCTTCGCATCACCTGTCCAACCCAGCGGGTTCACATTCTGGTAGTCAATGCCAGTCAGGTTTTTCGCACTGAACTTGGCACCTTTCCCGATCAGCATCTCGCCAAAGTTGTTGGTTACGCCAGCGGAAGGCTTATCCTTCAGCAGGGTCTGCAACTTAACGATCAGGATCTCCAGCAGCTCTTTCTCATTGGTCTCGTGTACCTTCTCGAGTTTTTCAACAGCAGCTTTTTCACGGACCTTAGCATTCTTATCCTTCTTCGCGCGCTGGAACAGTTTCTTTCCAATCACCACACCTTCGGTTCCGCTTGGCGCTTTCAATGAAGCGTCTTTGGCATCACCGGCTTTATCACCGAAGATCGCACGGAGGAGTTTCTCTTCAGGGGTAGGATCAGACTCACCTTTTGGCGTGATCTTACCGATGAGGATATCACCTTCCTTAACCTGCGCCCCGATGCGGATGATACCGTATTGGTCAAGGTCTTTGGTGGCTTCTTCAGACACGTTTGGAATATCCGGGGTCAGTTCCTCTTCACCTAATTTGGTGTCGCGAACTTCCAGTTCAAATTCAGAGATGTGGATCGATGTGAACAGGTCATCCTTCACCACTTTTTCGCTGATCACGATGGCATCCTCGAAGTTGTAACCTTTCCATGGCATGAATGCCACTTTCAGGTTACGGCCGAGCGCAAGTTCACCATTCTTTACAGCATATCCTTCCGTCAGGAAATCGCCGTTCTTCACGCGCTGGCCTTTCTTCACGGCAGGCTTCAGGGTGATACAGGTTTCCTGGTTGGTTTTGATATATTTTGTCAGCCTGTAAACGATCAGATCGTCTTCAAAGCTCACCAATTTCTGTGCTTCGTCACGCTCATAACGAACGTGGATCTCATTGGCGTCAACAAACTCGATCACACCTTCACCATCTGCATGGATCTGGATCCGCGCGTCACGGGCAGCCTTGCCTTCCAGACCGGTACCAACGATAGGTGAATCCGGCAGGATCAGCGGTACAGCCTGACGTTGCATGTTCGATCCCATCAGCGCACGGTTGGCGTCATCATGTTCCAGGAACGGAATCAGCGATGCGCTCAAACCTACGATCTGGTTCGGGGCTACGTCCATGAACTCAACTTCTCCCGGATCCAGGATCGGGAAGTCGCCTGTCTGACGGGCCTTGATCTTGGGCTCGGCAAATTCATCCTTTTCAGTAAGCGGAATGTTTGCCTGGGCGATCTTGGCGATATCTTCTTCCTCAGCGCTGAGGTAGGTCAATTTTTTCATGTCCACCTTGCCATTGTCCACCTTGCGGTAAGGTGTTTCAATGAAGCCCATCTCATTGATCTTCGCATGCACACAGAGCGTGGAGATCAGACCGATGTTTGGACCTTCCGGTGTTTCAATGGTACAAAGACGGCCGTAGTGAGAGTAGTGTACGTCACGAACCTCGAAACCGGCGCGCTCACGACTCAGACCGCCTGGGCCGAGGGCAGAAATTCGACGCTTGTGCGTGATCTCCGACAGCGGATTGGTCTGATCCAGGAACTGGCTGAGCTGTGATGTTCCAAAGAAGGAGTTGATCACAGAAGACAGTGTACGGGCGTTGATCAGGTCAACCGGTGTGAACACCTCATTGTCCCTGACGTTCATACGCTCGCGGATGGTACGGGCCATACGTGCCAGACCTACACCGAACTGGGCGTAGAGCTGCTCACCTACCGTACGAACACGACGGTTGCTGAGGTGATCGATATCGTCGATCTCCGCTTTACCGTTGGTCAGGCGTACCAGGTATTTTACGATCTCAATAATGTCTTCCTTATTCAGTGTTTTCTGATCAAGCGGGAATTCCAGGTTGAGTTTCCGGTTGATCTTGTAACGTCCAACTTCACCGAGGTCATAACGCTTGTCGCTGAAGAATAATTTATCGATGATGCCGCGGGCGGTTTCATCGTCCGGTGCATCCGCGCCACGCAGTTGGCGATAGATATGCTGAACCGCTTCCAGTTCAGAGTTGGAAGTGTCCTTGTTCAATGTGTTATAGATGATCGCGTAATCACCGCTGACTTCTTCCTTCTGGATGAATACACTCTTCACCTCCATCTCTACGATGATATCGATCTCTTTTGGCGACAGTACGGTATCACGCTCCATCACCACTTCGTTACGCTCGATGGATACCACCTCACCTGAATCCTCATCTACGAAATCTTCCACCCAGGTCCTCAGAACGCGGGCGGCCAGGCGTTTGCCTTCATATTTCTGAAGCGATTTCTTATCCGCCTTCACCTCGTCCGCCATGCCGAACAACTCAAGGATATCCTTGTCTGTTTCAAAGCCAATGGAACGCAAGAGGGTAGTTACAGGGAATTTCTTCTTCCTGTCGATGTACGCATACATGACATTGTTGATGTCAGTAGCAAATTCCATCCAGGCGCCTTTGAAAGGGATCACCCTCGCAGAATAGATCTTGGTTCCGTTGGGGTGGATGGATTGCCCGAAGAATACCCCGGGAGAACGGTGAAGCTGGGAAACGACCACCCTTTCAGCACCATTGATCACGAATGTACCGCGGGGGGTCATATAGGGAATATTGCCCAGGAAAACGTCCTGCACAATAGTCTGGAAGTCAACGTGTTCCTCGTCATTACAGCTGAGCCTGAGCTTAGCCTTGAGGGGTACAGCATAGGTAAGACCCCGCTCCATACACTCTTCAATGGTGTAGCGTGGCGGGTCAATGAAATAGTCTAAAAACTCGAGAACAAAGATGTTCCGGGTATCCGTGATCGGGAAGTTCTCTTTGAACACCCTGAATAGCCCCTCAATATTCCTTCTGTCCGGGGTCGTTTCAAGTTGGAAAAACTCCTTGAACGACTGGATCTGGATTTCCAGAAGATCTGGTGCATCGGCCTGGTGTCTGACCTTTCCGAAGTGCATTCTGCCGTTTTGAGCCAGTTTCGTTGAAGACATATTTTAAAAGCGCTTTTAAGATTATAAAGACGACAATACAATCCTTATCTGAAAGAAACCTTTCAAAAAAGATTGATAATCAATCACTTAGGATTGTGTTGTAACGTCAATTTTTTAGGCCTAAAAATCAAAGGAACGCAAAGGTAGCGGAAAATTCTGCTTTACCCAAATTTTCTGGGTTCGGAGCAATGAATGACCTGTCCGAAATCTTCACTTCGGACGGGGCGACCATTAATTCGTAAAGCATACTCCCAGGCTTAGCCAGAAATTCTGAAAATTCCCGGTCCGGAATACCGTGCTTTTGTTCGTCGAATAGTTGTATCCCGCCGCAAGTATGAACTTGGTTGGATTGGTTACCCCCATATTGATCAGGGTACCTATCTGGGGTCGGGCCACGAAGCCCCATCCCTTATCATCAGTGACATAGATGTTGTAGTATGTTTTGTAAGCGGCATACTGACCACCCAGTCCGATACCCGCATAAGGAACGAATTTGCCATGGGTGCCGAAATAGTAAAATACATCCACGGTCATTGGGAGCGAGAATACAAAACGCTGGTTGTCCGTAGTTATAGCTGAGGTCTGGTCCTCATTTTCATAGGTTTGCCGGGGTACATACTCTTCAAAGTTGTTCCAACCCAAGGTGGCGCCAACAGAAAAATTCTCTTTCACGAAACGGCGGTACTCGACTTTACCTCCTAACAGCGAAGGCTTTGTTACAAAATCTCCTGTTGGAAAGCCAACTTCCCAGGATATCCCGTACAGGTTATGGAGTCGCTGTGCGTCTGCCTCGGTGGCAGTTAACGAAAAAAAGGCTATGATAAAAAAGAGCTTCTTCATGTTCATCATTTTTTAACGTATGGGGACTGTCCAAATGCCTGCTTTATGCCGTCGACGGTTCTGGTCACATTGGTAGATTCCGTTGAAGACAATACGCCAGAGAGCTGGAACAACCAAATGGCCTGGAGATTTCTGTTTGTCGGAGCGTTTCTCAGATCAAAGGTTTCCGTTATGAAATCCCCGACACTGTATTTATACACTTGGGGAGGAAGCGGGTAAAAAGGCGGGAAGCAGCCCCAGAAATCACAGAATCCCGGATACCCAGGATAACCCCACCACCAACCCGGAGGGTAAATGACACCTGTATTCACCTGCCTGATGGCAATGGTGCGGAGCAGCAGATCAGGCCTGGTCGGGCGGGGCACAAAACGGAATCCTCTTGCATTCATCTGGTTCCTGATCTCTCCCACGATAGCCTGGGCTGCAGGGCCGGTAATAACGGTATCGTTGCTGGCGCTGTTAGACACCCTGGCGATGGTATCAGAAATAAAATACGTTGTGTATGATGAAAAATCGGCCTCTTTTGACCGGGTAGAGGAAACCACAAACGCATTCGAGAGCCTTGATGTATCCGGCTGCTTCTCGCAGGAAAACAGGGCTGAAAGGGCTACTGATCCAAACAATAATATCTTCTTCATGATGATGTAATTGCGCGGCAAAACTATGTCAGCATGCGTCGCAGAATAAGCGTCGTTTGTTCCAAAACAACCTACTGTTATAACAAGAGGGTTCTTTATCACCGGGGATCCCCGAAAGCATAGCGAGAACTGCCAGGACTTCAGCGTTGGAATAAAAAAAGGGCCGTCGCTTTATTGCGACGGCCCTCACGATATGGTAAGAACTGAGCTTACTTAACTTCTACGTCAGCACCAGCTTCTTTCAGCTTAGCTACGAGGTCATCAGCTTCTGCCTTAGAAACGCCTTCTTTGATCGCTTTTGGAGCGCCATCAACGAGGTCTTTTGCTTCTTTCAGACCGAGGCCAGTCAGATCCTTAACGATCTTTACAACAGCGAGTTTGTTAGCACCACCGCTTTTCAGAACTACATCAAATGCAGTCTTCTCTTCAGCAGCAGCAGCAGCAGGCGCAGCAGCTACAGCTACGGCAGCAGCAGCAGCAGGCTCAATGCCATACTCATCTTTCAGGATCTTTGCCAGTTCACTTACTTCTTTCACGCTAAGGCTTACCAGTTGCTCAGCGAATGCTTTTAAATCAGCCATTTTACTTGAATTTTTACCGTCTTCATCTCATTATTTGATCCGACGGCAGGTTTAAAAAAATTACCCGGGATCGCCCCCCGGATTGGGCCTTATCATTGACTAATTGGCTCATTGGCTAATTAGCTAATTGATCGTCTTTTTACCGGCTATCTCCCCAATTAGCCAATTAGCTAATCAGTTAATCAGCCAATTGTTTACTCTGCCCGCTCTTCAAGAGCCTTGACCAGGCTGGCCAGTTTACCGCCCGCGTTAAGCGCGCCGATAACATTCTTGGCCGGGGCCTGCAATGCACTGATGATCTCGCCAACCAGGTCCTGCTTGCTCTTCAGATCCTTCAGGGCGCTGAGCTGGTCGTTCCCTACGAATACATCACCATCAATGAAAGCCGCTTTCAGAACGGGTTTCTCGGTGTTTGCATCCTTGCGGAAGCTGCTGATGATCAGGGCTGGCTCTTTAGCGTTCTCAGAGAACATCAGGGCAGTAACTCCGTGAAGGGAATCAAACGCGCCTTCAAAACGGCTGCTGTCCAGTTGCTCAAGAGCTTTACGGATGAGGGTGTTCTTAGCCACCTTCATTTCAACATTTTTTGCGAAGCATATGCGGCGCAGTTTTGACACCTGTGCAACGCTCAATGCTTCTGTATTGGTAAGGTAGAAGTTGTTATACTGAGAGAACTTGCCTTTCAGTATTTCGATCACTTCATTTTTTTCCTGCTTGTTCATTGTTACGCTTTTAGATTGTTTACGTTAACCAAAGAATTAATGAATAAGAACTTTGGTGTCAATGGAGATGCTTGGGCTCATTGTGCTGGCCATGTATACACTCCTCAGGTAGGTACCTTTAGCTGAAGATGGCTTTGCCCTAATGATGGCGTTCAGCAATTCCTGGCTGTTCTCAGACAGTTTATCAGGCGAAAAACTCACCCTTCCGATGGAAGCATGAATGATACCAGCCTTATCCACTTTGAAAGCAACCTTACCAGCTTTAACGTCAGCAACCGCAGCGCTTACGTCGTTTGTGACTGTTCCGGTTTTGGGGTTTGGCATCAGGTTACGAGGACCGAGGATCTTACCCAGTTTACCGATACGGGGCATAACTGATGGAGTAGCGATGATCACATCGATATCCGTCCAACCGCCTTCTATCTTCTGGATGAACTCGTCAAGTCCTACGAAATCTGCACCGGCTGTTTTTGCTTCCGCCTCTTTATCAGGCGTGCAGAGAACCAGAACTTTCTTTGTTTTACCCGTTCCATGCGGAAGGGTAACAGTGCCCCTGATCGCCTGGTCAGCCTTCTTGGGGTCTACGCCAAGACGGATGTGCAGGTCCACGGAGCTATCGAATTTTGTGCAATTCACTTCTTTTACCAAAGCAGATGCATCGTGCAGGGAATAGTTCTTATTGCTATCCACTTTAGCGGCTACTGCTTTCCTTTTTTTAGTGATTCCCATTGTAATCTTTTTATAATCCTTGCTGGATAGTTAAAAATTAATTTCCCCAGGGGGCCTGTCCGTCAACGGTGATACCCATACTGCGGGCTGTACCGGCAACCATTCTCATGGCGCTTTCCACTGTGAAACAGTTCAGGTCAGACATCTTGTCCTTGGCGATGACCTCAACCTGATCCCAGTTCACTTTTCCCACCTTGTTGCGGTTTGGCTCTTTGGAACCACTTTGGAGTTTAGCCGCTTCCAGCAACTGTACGGAAGCAGGGGCAGTTTTGATAACAAAATCAAATGATTTGTCAGAATAGACGGTGATCAACACTGGGCAGACCTTGCCCATTTTGTCCTGGGTCCTGGCATTGAACTGCTTACAGAACTCCATGATGTTGACACCTTTCGAACCTAAGGCAGGTCCAACGGGAGGCGCAGGGTTGGCCTGGCCGCCTTTTACCTGCAGCTTTACGTAGCCGGTAATCTCTTTTGCCATTTTAAATTTTTTTTGGTGATAACGTCACACCCAAGGCATGACTCCCAAAGCCATTCAATAAAGAACTTCTTAATTGGGGCAGCAAAGGTAAGCTAAAAACTCAAAAAAGCAAAGGCAAAAAGCAAAAAAGACCACCGGGGCCTGATCCATGCCTGATCCATGCCTGATCTATGCCTGATAATGCCTGATTCAGGCCCGATCCGGCCCAAGATCCGGCCAAATACCAGCGATCCAGTCCGCTAATGGTCCTCACTCACTCCTTTTGAGGCAGACCGGCATCCCACCGGAATCAAACTGCTTCCGGGTAAACAGAAAACGGGGGATGCTGTCAGGCTTCAATCAGCGAGGACAAGATTCACGGCATGTCAGAATCCCCGGGAACAAATGCCCTGCTAAACCGGCTTCATTTCTCACCTGGCTGTCGCCGGGTGAACGTTCACCCCGGGCGGTTACCCATCAGGATGCTCATTCAGGCGCCGTTTTTTACCCATCCGGGTCATCGCGGTATACATTCCATTACATCGCTTATCTTCACATCCGGGACGTTAATTTGTTTTTTTTATTAATTGCACTAATCTTCATAATTTTCGTACATAACCCGAATCTCTAAATTCAATTTCAAAACGCTACAACTATGGCCAAAGCAAAGAAGTCACCAGCAAAAAAAGCAGCGAAAAAACCAGTAGCTAAGAAAGCTGCCAAGAAAGCTGTTGCAAAAAAAGCAAAGAAAGCAGTCGCAAAAAAAGCAGTTAAAAAAGCTGTTGCAAAAAAAGCTAAGAAAGCTGTTGCGAAAAAAGCAGTTAAAAAAGCTGTTGCAAAAAAAGCAGTTAAGAAAGCTGCGGTAAAAAAGGCTAAGAAAACTGTAGTTAAGGCTGCAGTAAAGAAAGCCGTTGTAAAGAAAGCTAAAAAAGCTGTGGTAAAAGCTGCAGTAAAAAAGGCTGTTGTAAAAAAAGCCAAGAAGACTGTAGTTAAGGCTGCAGTAAAAAAGGCCGTTGCGAAAAAAGTTAAAAAGGCTGTTGTTGCAGCAGTTGCAGCTCCTGCAATTGCAGAGGTTCTTGCTCCTGCACCAGCTCCTGAGACTACGACTCCTTCTGAAGGACAAGCCTAGCCTCACGCAAACTAAAAACGAAAAAAGACCTTCAATAGAAGGTCTTTTTTCGTGTATGTAAGCCCGTTAGTCTCAGGTTTCCCTGACAATGAGCCGGGGCTCAAGAATACTTTTGGATGGCGGAAGTCCGAGTTCCTTATTCTTCAACTGATGGAGCAGTGATGTAACAGCTTCCCTCCCGATCAGCTCTATGGGCTGTGCTACAACAGTGACCGAAGGCGTACCAAGCCGGAACAGGTCATTGTCATCAAAACAGATCATCCCCATATCGCCTGGAACTCTCTTGCCGGATACACGAAGACTCTCCAGCCCGTAAACACCCAAGTAGTTGGTGGTAAAAAACAGCGCATCAGGATTTTGTTCGGCAATGAAATTGGCGATCCTTGCAACCGACCGGTCTTTCCCCTGGTCAAAATCAAGTTTCAGTACCTTATGCCCGTCTGCCCCCTGCCCCTGGTCTATCAGGGCCTTCTCGTAGCCTTCATACCGTTGCTGCATTTGAACCTGCGCCGAATTGGTGGTCACCATGCCAATTCTTTTATACCCCTTCCTGACCAGGTACATGGTGGCTTCGTAGGCACCCTTGAAGTTATCTACGGTTACATAACTGGTATCCAAGTCGGGGAAATAGCGGTCGATCAGAACGATTGCCTTTTTCTCATCCTTCAACCGTTCGAGTTCCTGCTTCATTCCTGGTGTGGGCGTGATCAGGAAACCGTCCATCTGGCGGTGCTTAAGCATATTGATCAGGCTGCTGGCCTTGGTTTCATTATTCTCGGTACAACAAAACATCACCGTATAGCCAAACTTGTCCGCTTCCTCCTCCACCACTTTTGCCAGGTTGGCAAAAAAAGGATTCGAAATGTCTTCCACGATCAGTCCCAGGGTATGGGTCTGACCTGTGCGCAATCCGCGCGCGATCTGGTTGGGCCTGTAGTTCAGTTTGCTGGCGATCCCCATGATCTCATTCTTGAGATCCTCACTGATCCTCTTCTCCTTGGCTTTGCCGTTCAATACAAAGGAGACCGTTGTGGTAGATACCCCGGCCTCATTGGCTATGTCCTTTATAGAGACAGATTTCATATTTTAAATATACCATTTAAGCCCTTACAGGCGAAAATAAAAAAACCCCCATTGGGGGGTTTTATGAAATTACTTAAAAATATCGCTTAGGCGATCTTCTCCACCTGCATATAATTCAGCTCCACAGGGGTAGCCCGGCCAAAGATCTTTACCGTTACCTTCAGTTTCTTCTTCTCATCATTCACTTCTTCGATCACACCGTTAAAGTCGTTAAACGGCCCGTCAATGATCTTAATGGTTTCACCAACAATGAAAGGCTCACTCATGGTCATACCACCAGCATCGCTCATCTCATCCACCTTGCCCAGCATCTTGTTGACCTCAGATTTCCGCAGGGCAACGGGGTTGTCCTTTCCAAGAAAATGGATCACATTGGTCATATTCTTGATGCTGGAGATGATGTCATCGTTCAATTTTCCGCTTTCCACCTCAATCATCACATAGCCGGGATAGAAATTACGCTCCCGCATCACCTTCTTGCCATTCTGTACCTTGTATACCTTCTCTACGGGCAGAAAAATTTGCTTGATGATCTTGTCCCAACCATTACGCAGGATGTCCTTATCCAGGTATTCCTTGATCTTCTTTTCCTTTCCGCTCACCACCCGCAGCACATACCATTTGGTAGTCTCCTTGGTTTCCTGTTGAGTTTGAGTTTCTTCCATTATTATTTAAATAAGGAGTATACGAATTTTAAAACACCATTGCTGGCCAGATCCATTACCCATACCAGGGCGGTGATCACCAAGGTAGCTACCAGCACGATCATGGTTGACTGCTGCAATTGCTCCCAGGTAGGCCAGGTCACCCGCTCCAGTAACTCTTTGTAAGAATCTTTGAAATATGCTTCTACCTTCTTCATAATAAAAGATTGCACGGGTACTAGGATTCGAACCCAGACTGAAGGTTTTGGAGACCTCTGTACTACCGTTATACTATACCCGTATCACAATTCCCCGGCTTCCCGAAAGAACTATTTTTAAGATAACAAAGTACCCAGGCATAAGCCTGAGTACTTTGCAAATGTAAGTTTTATCCTGATCATTAACCTTTTACAAGGTTAACAAGATTACTTAAGGATGTCGGTAACCTGTCCGGCACCTACTGTACGTCCACCTTCGCGGATCGCGAACTTAAGACCTTTCTCCATTGCAATGGGATTGATCAGGCGAACAGTCAGGTTGATGTTATCACCAGGCATTACCATTTCAACACCCGCTGGCAGTTCAACTTCACCTGTTACGTCAGTTGTACGGAAGTAGAACTGAGGACGATACTTCTGGAAGAATGGAGTGTGACGTCCACCTTCTTCCTTGCTCAGTACGTAAACCTCACCTTTGAATTCAGTGTGCGGAGTGATGGAACCAGGCTTACAGATTACCATACCACGACGGATATCTTTCTTCTCAATACCACGGAGCAGCAGACCGGCATTATCACCAGCTTCACCCTCGTCAAGGAGCTTACGGAACATCTCAACACCTGTACAGGTTGAAGTCAGGGGCGCTTCGATAAGACCTACGATCTCAACGGCTTCACCCACTTTGATACGTCCACGCTCGATACGGCCGGTAGCAACGGTACCACGACCAGTAATGGTGAAAACGTCTTCAACTGACATCAGGAAAGGCTGATCAACCGGGCGGGGAGGCAGAGGAATGTAGGTATCTACAGCTTCCATCAGCTCCATAACCTTCTCAACCCACTTCTCATCACCAGCGAGGGCACCGGTAGCAGAACCCTGGATGATCGGTGTGTTATCACCATCGAATCCATAAGAGCTCAGCAGTTCGCGGATCTCCATCTCAACGAGTTCCAGAAGTTCCGGATCGTCAACCAGGTCAACTTTATTCATAAATACCACGATACGGGGTACACCTACCTGGCGGGCAAGCAGGATGTGCTCCTTTGTTTGTGGCATAGGTCCGTCTGTAGCGGCTACAACCAGGATAGCACCGTCCATCTGGGCAGCACCAGTGATCATGTTCTTCACATAGTCAGCGTGACCGGGACAGTCAACGTGAGCATAGTGGCGGTTTGCAGTCTGATACTCCACGTGCGCTGTATTGATGGTAATACCACGCTCTTTTTCTTCAGGAGCAGCATCGATTTCATCATACTTCTTTTCCTGTGCCCATCCTTTTTTCGCAAGGATGTTTGTAATAGCAGCAGTCAAAGTGGTCTTACCATGGTCAACGTGACCGATAGTACCAACGTTAACGTGGGGTTTATCCCGCTTAAATTGCTCTTTAGACATTGTTATCCATTTTAGGTTGTGTATACAATTGTTATATGCTAGGCAGACAAGCTGCTTTTTGCTGTGTTTTTGAGCCGTTAGTGAGAATCGAACTCACGACCTCTTCCCTACCAAGGAAGTGCTCTACCCCTGAGCTACAACGGCTAATTACCCAAGTGGCCGGCCACCGGCAAGCAGCCAGAATCCTGGCTGCAGCACCGGTAACCTAAAAAGAGCGGGAGACGAGTCTCGAACTCGCGACCTATAGCTTGGAAGGCTATCGCTCTACCAATTGAGCTACTCCCGCATTAATCCGCCCCCGTTACCAGGATTGGCGCAGTTCCGGTTGATCGGAACAAGTGGGCAGGAGAGGATTCGAACCTCTGAAGTCGAAAGACAGCGGATTTACAGTCCGCCCCATTTGGCCGCTCTGGAACCTGCCCAACCTATCAAAGAGCCACTTGTCGGAATCGAACCAACGACCTACTGATTACAAATCAGTTGCTCTACCGGCTGAGCTAAAGTGGCTTATTCCTGCACTGCGTTTAAAGAACTTACCCCATTTTTTGGGAAGGCAAAGGTAATGGAAATTGTGAAATGCAAAAATTTTGAAAAAGAAATAATTACCCGGGAAGAAAAAAAAGGGCCTTACCGGCCCTTTGCTTATGCAGCTTGTTTCTGTTTCGTTTTTTTAATCTGGGAAATAATGGACTCGAGGGCATTATCAAATGAGGCTTCGAACGATTTTGAGGTGTGTTTGACAAAAAACTCGTGGCGGGGAACCTTTACCCTGATTTCGGCAACTTTGTCTTTTATCTGGTGAACAACATTATCCAGTTTGAGGTAAACTTCGATTTTGGTGATCCGATCATGAAAGTTCTCAATTTTCATGATCTTCCTGTTAACGTGGTCAATCAGTTTTGAGTCAGCTTCAAAACGCACTGTCTGAATGTTAACGTTCATAACAACGATTTTTTTTCGGGTGAAACAATAAATAAAGATCTCTTTGCCTGCCAGGGGATAAGCCCCCTCTCTGCTTTACTAATTTAAGTCAAAACTGCAACATGGTCAAATGAAAATTGACGCAAAAGCGGCTTCTTATCGGTAACGGTTATAACCTTGTTAATAGTATGAAGATTATGCTTTTGGATGGGCCTTTTTATGTATATCCTTGAGCTTTTCAATGGTGTTATGGGTGTACACCTGCGTGGCGGCAAGGCTGGCATGACCCAGCAACTCCTTGATGGCATTGAGATCCGCGCCGTTATTGATCAGCTGGGTGGCAAAAGTATGGCGCATGACATGGGGGCTTTTCTTGGTCACTTGCCCGAGGTCCTTCAACATGCCATTCACCTCCCGGTAAACATATTTTACGTTCAACTTACTTCCCCGGGCATTTACCAACAGATACTCCAGATCCGGCTTCTCAAACTCCCGGCGCTTGGCCTCCCGGTAACCCGTGATCAGGGCCAACAGCTCTTTTTTTAAAGGAATGATCCGCTCCTTGTTGCCCTTTCCAAGC
>Ga0315901_10003070_pt1 | contig 22054 bp, 18 predicted proteins | sample LakEriMetagenome_10_FD_203761 | JGI IMG/M metagenome (GOLD analysis project Ga0315901, IMG submission 203761) | Freshwater fungal communities from buoy surface, Lake Erie, Ohio, United States - Buoy 2 MA116 | ecosystem: Environmental > Aquatic > Freshwater > Lake | place: USA: Lake Erie, Ohio... | reverse complement strand
GATGGAGCTCGCTGTTCACGCGGTGGCGTTCGTTGTGGGCGTGTGCCCTCACGTCGGCGCGCGGAACGGGCGCGAGGTCCTGGTTGCGATGGCGTCTGCTCATCACTGCCCCCTTTCGGGACCCACGCGGTGGGTCCCATCTGGTTCCCTTGACGGCACCGTACACCTGTCGCGGGCACCCCCGGGACGCACCCCGGGCAGGCGACTCAGCCCGTGACGTTCATCCCGTGACGGCGATCGTCCGCGTCATCTCGGCCTGGGCATTCGCCATCCGGACGGCGTACCTGCAGCGCCCGGCGCGCACCCCCACCAGCCGCTGGTTCGTGCCCTTCACCGTGCAGATCCGCGGCGTCAAGGAACGCAGAACCACCGTCCCGCCTGTGTCCGTGCCCACGAGCGCATCGCGGCCGATGGCCCGGCCGACCCTGAGCCCCGTGACACGGGGGGAACGCACGCGTGCCGTGGCACCGCCCGGCCCGACCGCGTTCGTGGACTTCACCACGACCGAGTAGACACGGCCCGGCACCAGGCCCTTCACCCGTGCGGCCCGCTTGGCGCCCGCCACGACCAGCGACTTCACGGTGCGGCCGCCGTAGATGACCGACACCTTGGTGGACGTGACGGGACTGCCGCCGTCGCACGGCGCGTCCCACCCGACGAGGAGCGACGACGAGTCGGGCGTGATGGTGATGTTGGAGGGCCGGCCCGGGGCGACGAGGGAGGTGACCGGCGAGGTGTCGACGCGCAGCAACCTGTTGGACGACGTGGCGTCGAGACCCGTGATGACGTCCTTCGTGGAGCGCTCGAGGAGGGCGTCGGTCATCTGGGTCACGCAGAGCGACGGCTGCTGCTGGGCCATGAGGGCGAGCACACCCGACACGAGCGGGGCCGCCATGGACGTCCCGATGTCGGACTCGTAGTCCGTGTCGCTGCGGTACCAGCCCGCGACGACGCCCGAGGCCCTGTCGCCGCCGGGCGCCCAGATGTCAACGCACTTTCCGAAATTGGAGTACGAGGCCGCGGCATCGGTGCGCGTGGTCGCACCGACGGTCACCGCGACCGGCTCGCTGCCCGGTGCCACCCTGCACGCATCCATCCCGCGCCCCGCTCCGTCGCCGTTTCCTGCCGCCACGACCGTGATGACACCGTCGTCTGCGAGCTCCTTCACCATGTCGATGATCGCCTGGCCGTTGTCCCCCTGGTCGACACCGAGGCTGAGGTTGGCGATCGCGAGCCGGCCCGACTGGTGGTGGTCCCTGATCCACTCCAGCGCGATGACCACGTCGTCGACCTCGCCGTCCCCGAGGCAGTCGAGCACCCGCACGGCGATCACGCGGGCCCGCACGGCCACGCCCACCGTGGTGCCGGCCGCCGTGGTGGCCACATGGGTGCCGTGACCGTCGCAGTCCCGCGTGGGCGGCGGGAAGGCGCCGTCCACCTCTTCCTCGGGGATCACGTCGATCCCGGCCACGACCCTGCCGTTGACCTGTTCGTGCGTGGGGCGCACGCCGGTGTCCACCACGTAGATGTCGATGCCCTCCCCGGTGAGAGCGCCCATGGAGGCGTTGCCGTCGAGGGGCAGTGTCGCCTGGTTTATGCGGTCGAGGTTCCATGAGACCTCGACGGGGGCCGAGGCCGCCGACGTTGCCCCGCTCGCGAGCACCCCGGACGCGGCAAGTGCAGCCACGACAAGGAATCGACGCACCACCACGAGGGGTGATGGTACCGTCTGAGTGAATTTCAGTCCCCTCCTGGGACTGTCACAAGGAGGCAACCGTGGGAGTCCTGTCCCGTCGTTCCGTGTCGATCGTGATGTCCGCGTGTGCGGCAGTGAGCATCCTCGGGGTCACGCCCGTCCGTGCGGCCGTGAAGGCGGCCGGCAAGTCGTTCCAGGTGACCGCCACGATGAAGGGCGCCCAGAACATGACGGTCCTCCTCGTCTCGGCGAAGGGACAGACGATTGCGTCCGCCAAGGTGACGAAGTCGAACCAGAAGATCACCCTGAAGACCGCGAGCGTGTCCACCACGGCAGGGGCCACTCTCCAGATGGTCGCCAGTTCCGCGGCGGCGAAGGGCAAGGGCGCCTACTACGGGCCCGTCGTGGTCGGCTGGTCCGGCACCTCGTCCTCCAAGGCGTCCAAGGTGACCTCCAAGCTGAAGAAGTCCACCAGCACAAGGATCGCAATAGGCACCGTGCAGGTGAAGAAGGTGACCGCGATGCAGGGCTACGCGGTCGCGCTCGCGAAGGCCAAGCTGGCGGACACCTCCACCGGCAGCCTGGCCAAGGCCTCGAAGGGCCGGCCTGTCGGCGTGGGCACCTACGGCAAGACCCAGACGGTCAGCAGCGGCGACTTCACGGTGTCAATCGCTGCGATCGGCGACCCCTGTTCCGTGCCGTCACCCACCTGCGTGAACGGCAAGGAGGTCGCTCCCCCGACGAACCAGCCCGGCCAACCGACCCAGCCTGGCCAGCCTGCACAGCCCGCACAGGGCGGCGTCTCGACTGCCTCAGGTGACGACACTCTCGGCGGCGACAAGGACGACGACGGGATCCCGAACGCCTTCGACGTGAACGACGACGGGGATGCCCTCGTGGACTCCGCCGACTCGAGCACGCCGACCCCGCAGGTGGCGGTGGACAACGGCACACAGGCGTGCGGCGAGGTGAACTTCCGGATCTTCACGAACTTCAAGGCGACGCAGCCCCGGTTCGCCGGCACCATCAACGCGTACGGCACGGGCGGGTTCAAGGCGACCCCCGAGAACATCGCCTCCACGATCACGAAGTCGATGTCCATGGTGTTCAGCCCGATCACCTCCGTGTGCGGGTCCAACGTGACGAAGACCTACCTGAAGGGCAACGGTGCGCCGTATGCCCCGGCCGACTTCGTCGAGCTCAGGAACACCTGCAACACCGGGGACTACCAGTGGGTCATCGGCCAGGGCAAGATGTGCGGCGGCGACCAGGCGAAGCAGTACGACTTCGGCTCGGCCTACACGTTCACCGGCACCGACCTGCCGAACGCCCTGCACACCTTCACCGCGAAGGTGGAGACCGCCGACGGCAAGTCGTACGAGTTCTCGGCCAGCCCAGGCTTCGTCTTCGTCACCCACCCGATGCTCACCGCGTGGAGCACCGACGGCACGAACTACACCAACATCGACTACTCGCAGTCCGTCCCCGGGCCCGACGGTGTGTCGCTCGCGAACGAGCCGGCGATCACCGTGGGGCAGAGCCAGACGCTCTGGCTGAAGGTGTACCGCCCGCAGCGCCTGGCCATCGACGGCGAGACCGCGCAGTTCTACGACCTCGGCGGGTTCAAGTGGACCCCCGACATCCCGAACGGCAACCCGTCACCGGGCAAGTGCGACGCCGTCATGACGACAGACACGACGCTGACCTCCGACCAGCCGGTTGACGAGGCAGTGAAGCCGCAGCTGGTGCTGCAGTGGCAGATGTCGAGGTGCTACGGCGTGGCACCGCGCAACGCGGTGTGGCAGGTCGGTGGCGGCGACTTCGACATCCAGGTGGAACCCTCGGGCCCCGGCGGCAACGCGGCCCAGAAGGTGCGCATCACGCTCAGCTGAGCCGGGGGGAAACCGGCGGCTACTTGCTGCTGATCTTCTTCTGCATCGCACCGATCATCTCGGCGAACCACGGCTGCTTCGTGCTCCACAGCTGGGGCTCCAGTTCGCGCGCCACGGCATCGGGATGGGTTGCCACGTCGTGCATGTCCTTGATGGTCTTCTTGGTGACCTCCACGAGGGCACGCGGGCGCGATGCCGCCCGGGCGGCCATCTCCTGGCTGGCCTCGAGCAGCTTGTCGTCGTCCACGCACTTCCACGCCAGGCCGATGCGCTCTGCCTCCGCGCCGTCCAGCACCTCGCCGAACACCACGGCGGCCATGGCCGACTGCGGTCCGACGATCCGCCGCAGCATCCACGTGTGGCCACCGCCGGGGTGGATGCCGATCTGGAGGAACCTGGTGTCGAATTTGGCGCGGCGCGCCGCGATGCGGACGTCGCAGCCGAGCGCCAGGTTCATGCCGGCGCCCACGGCGGCACCATTGACCGCGGCGATGGTCGGCAGCGGGCTGCGCGCGATGCGCAGGAAACCCTCGTAGATCGTGCCGAGGCTCTGGCCGCTCGCCGTCTGCAGGTTGCCCAGGTTCGCACCGGCGCAGAACGCCGGCGCGGCGCCGGTGACCACGAGCGCGCCGATCTTCTCGTTGCCCTCGATCTCGTCCATCGCCGCGGTGATCTCCTCCACCATCGGCTGGGTCAGCGTGTTGCGCTCATCGGGGTTGTTGAGGGTGAGTGTGGCCACCCCGTCGGTGACCGAGACAAGTACGAGGCTCATGGGGCGTCAGTCTTCCACACGTGCTTCGCCCCGCCCCCGCCCGGTGGCCTACCGTTGCCCCATGAGCACACCTGCCGGCACCGACGTCGTCCTCTACGAGGCGAACGACGGCATCGCCACCATCACCCTGAACCGCCCGGACAAGCGCAACGCCCTGAACTCCGAGGTGCTGTCCCTGATGCCGCGGCTGATGCAGCAGGCAGAGGCCGACGACTCCGTGGACGTCATCATCCTCACCGGCGCGGACCCCGCGTTCTGCGCGGGCCTGGACCTGAAGCAGCTGGGTGACTCCGGCGACAACCTGCGCGGCACGGGTGCCGACGGCGGCACGAACTCCACGGGCGTGCGCGGGCCGTTCCCCGCGCTGACGAAGCCCCTCATCGGGGCGGTCAACGGTGTCGCTATCACGGGCGGTTTCGAGCTTGCGCTGAACTGCGATCTCCTCATCGCGTCCGAGAACGCCAAGTTCGGGGACACCCACTCCCGCGTCGGTGTGATGCCCGGCTGGGGGCTCACCGTCCTGCTCCCGCAGGCAATCGGCGTGCGGCGCGCACGCGAGATGAGCCTCACGGGCAACTTCATGGGGGCTGAGGAGGCCCTCGCGTTCGGTCTCGTCAACCACGTGGTGCCCCACGGGGACCTGCTCCCCTTCACGCGCCTCATCGCGGCCGACATCATCGGGAACGAGCGCGACGGCGTGCGCAGGATGCTCCAGACCTACAAGGAGTATGCGGCCGAGACCGAGGCGTGGGAGAACGAGGCTGTCGTGGGTGCGCAGTGGCGGCGGATGCACTTCGCCACCGAGAAGGTGGCCGAGCGCCGCGCGACGATCATGGAGCGCGGCCGGAAACAGTGACGGCCGGCTGGCAACTAACGCGCGCAGCCGGAAGCAGTGACGACTCGCACTACTTGGCGAGCTCTGCCACCGCGCTGACGGTGATGCCGCCGCGAGGCTGCTGCACGAGCTCCACACGGACGCGGTGCGGCTTCGCGGTGTGCATGATCTCGCCGGCGATCTCGGCGGCGAGCGCCTCGGCGAACACCGCACGGTCGCGGAACCCCCACAGGTAGAGCTTCAGGCTCTTCGACTCCACGCAGAACCGGTCCGGCACATACTCGATGGTCAGCCCCGAGATGTCGGGCTGGTTGGTGACGGGGCACATCGACATGAGCTCCTCGGTCTCGAACGCCACCTCGGTGACGTTCGCGGGTGCGGGGAACACCTCCACGTGCTCGATGGGGTGCTGGACAGTCCTGCCGAGGACGGTGAGGCCTGATGTGTCGCTCATGGCGCCAAGGCTACGGACACGTGCGGTGGGACCGCACAGGTGCCTGCGGGACCGCCTGTGTCAGCGCAGGTCGTCGGGCAGAAGCCCGAGCAGAGGCACCAGCGGGCGCGGGCCCACATGGCTGATGACCTCGGCCGCGGCGATCGCGCCGATGCGGGCGCACGAGGTGAGGTCCTTGCCCTGGGTGAGCCCGCGCAGGAACCCCGCGGCGAAGAGGTCACCGGCGCCGGTCGTGTCCACGACCGTGACCCCCGCGACAGCGGGAACGGCATGGATGTCGTCGCGCGTCACGATGACGCTGCCCTTCTCGCTGCGCGTCACCGCCGCGATGTGGCAGTCCCGGCGGAGCAACGCCACGGCGTCGTCGAAGTCGTCGCACTCGTACAGCGACTTCAGCTCGTCCTCGTTCGCGAACAGCAGGTCGACCTCGTCGCGCACGAGCGCGCGGAAGTCCTGGCGGTGGCGGTCGACGCAGAAGGAGTCGCTCAGGGTCAGGGCGACCACGCGCCCCTTCGCGTGCGCGCGGGCCGCAGCGTCGCGGAAGGCTGCCTTCGCCTCGTCGCGGTCGAACAGGTAGCCCTCGAGGTACACGATGGCGGCCGACTCGACCAGGTCCTGGTCCACGTCGTCGAGCGAGAGGAAGGTGCTCACGCCGAGATAGGTGTTCATGGTGCGCTCGGCGTCCGGCGTGACCAGCACGATCGAGCGGGCGGTGGGCACGTCGACGGACGCGGACCCGGAGTGGAAGTCGGCGCCGATCTCGGCCATCCCCCGGGTGAAGATGCCGCCGAACTCGTCCGGCGAGACCTTCCCGATGAAGGCCACGTCGCCACCGAGACTGGCGATGCCCGCGATCGTGTTGGCCCCGGAGCCGCCACTTGTGTGGACGGCGCCCGGCAGCGACGACGTGAGCTCCAGCGCCCTGTCGGTCTCTATGAGCGCCATCGAGCCCTTGGTCATGCCCTGGCTGCCGAGGAACTCGTCGGGCACCATCGCGATTACGTCGACGATCGCGTTCCCGATGCCGACGACGTCGTAGCGGATGCCCTCCTTGTTCGTGAGAGCAGGGACGTGGGCGGTGAAGGGATGGCTGCGCGGCACGGTTTCCCACGGTAGCCGCGGGGGGCACCAGCGTTAGCCTTTGCCCGGTGAGCCACCTGCAGAACCCCCACCGCCTCCCGCGCACCGTCCTCCCCCGCCGCTACGGGCTGTCGCTGGAGCCGGACCTGCAGGCCGCGAGCTTCACGGGCACGGTCACCATCGCTTGCGACGCCGTCGCCGCGACAGACGAGATCGCACTGAACGCGAAGGAGCTGGAGATCCACTCCGTCACCGTGAACAGTGCCGCGTGCGGGTTCCACCTGCACGACGCAACGGAGCGCCTCGTCATCCAGGCCGACGTCGCGGCGGGCCCCGTCGACGTCACCATCACGTTCACGGGCGTCCTGAACGACAAGCTCCGCGGCTGGTACCGCAGCACCTTCAAGGATGCCGACGGCACGGAGCACGTCATCGCCACCACGCAGATGCAGTCCACGGACTGCCGCAAGGCCTTCCCCTGCTTCGACGAGCCCGACATGAAGGCCGTGTTCGCCGTTGACCTCACGGTGGACGATGGCCTGCTCGCTGTCTCGAACGGCCCGGAGACGCGCCGCGAGCCGGCGGGCAACGGGAAGGTGCGGGTGTGGTTCAAGGACACCATGCCGATGTCCACGTACCTCGTGGCCTTCATCGTGGGTCCGCTCGAGGCGACCGAGCCGCAGATGGTGAACGGCGTTCCGCTGCGCATCATCCACGTGCCCGGCAAGGCCCACCTGACCGGGTTCGGCATGAGCATCGGTGCGTTCGCGCTCGACTGGTTCGCCGACTACTACGGCATTCCCTACCCGAGCGACAAGGTGGACATGGTGGCCCTCCCCGACTTCGCGGCCGGCGCCATGGAGAACCTCGGCCTCATCACGTACCGCGAGGTGCTGCTGCTGGTGGACCCCGCGACCAGCACCCAGATCGAGCAGGAGCTCGTGGCCGACGTGGTCGCCCACGAGCTCGCCCACATGTGGTTCGGCGACCTCGTGACCATGGGCTGGTGGAACGGCATCTGGCTGAACGAGGCGTTCGCCACTTTCATGGAGATCGCGGCGTGCGACGCGTTCGCACCGGAGTGGAAGCGCTGGACCAGCTTCGGCCTCGAGCGCAGCGTGGCCATGGAGGTCGACAGCCTCCACAGCACCCGCAGCGTGGAGTTCCCCGTGCACGCGCCGGACGACTGCGAGGGGATGTTCGACGTGCTCACGTACCAGAAGGGCGGGTCCATCCTGCGCATGCTGGAGCAGTACCTCGGTGCGGAACGCTTCCGCGCCGGCGTCAGCCACTACCTGAAGAAGCACAGCTACGGGAACACCGAGACCGGTGACCTGTGGGACGCCATCGAGGAGACCGTGGCCTCCGACGGCGGCGAGAACGTGCCCGTGCGCGCCCTGATGGACAGCTTCATCTGGCAGCCCGGCTTCCCGCTGGTGTCCGCCCGGCGCGACGGCGACGAACTGGTGCTCTCGCAGTGCCGCTTCACCTTCGACAACGAGCCGGACGCCACGCTGTGGAACGTGCCGGTGCACGTGCGCAACGGCGGCACCGAGACCAAGGTGCTGCTGACCGGGGACGAGATGCGCCTGCCGCTTGCCGACCCTGCCTCGGCGGTCATCGTGAACGCCGGGGGCAACGGCTTCTTCCGCGTGTCGTACTCGCCAGAGCTGCTCGGCCGCATCACCGGCGACGTGCTCGCGGGCATGCAGATCATCGAGCGCTACAACCTGGTGGACGACGCGTGGAACGCGGTGGTCTCGGGGAACCTCTCCGCCCCCGATTTCCTGGCCTTCGCCGGCAACTTCGCCGCGGAGCGCGACCTCGCGGTGTGGCAGGCCCTCGCGATCGGCATCCGCGGCCTCGGCCGCCTGCTCGACCGCGGCCAGCTGGACGCCCTCGCCGCCCGGGTGCGCTCCCTCGCCGCGCCGGCCCTCGCCGACCTCGGCCCGAAGGCGGTCGCCGGGGAGCCCGACCTCACCGCGAAACTGCGCGGCCTGCTGCTGGGGCTCGTGGCCGTGACCGGACGCGACGAGGCGGCCCAGCGGCGCTGCCGCGACATACTCCTGCACCCCGACGCACCCGGCAACGACCCGGAGCTGGTGGCGGCGGCCACCACCGTGGTCGCCTCCATCGGCAACGAGGACGATTACGAGTGGGTGCTGGAGCGCTTCCGCAACCCCGACACCCCGCAGGAGCAGATCCGCATGCTGTATGCGCTCGCTGAGTTCGACGACCCTGACCTCATCCGCCGCACGTGCGAGCTGGCCTTCAGCGGTGAGGTGAAGACGCAGAACGCACCGTTCCTGCTGAACCGCTGCATCGCCAACCGCTTCCACGGCGAGCTCGCGTGGTCCGTCGTGCAGCAGCACTGGGCGGAGGCGAACGAGAAGTTCCCCGTGAACACGATCGTGCGCATGGTGGACTCGGCGAAGATGCTGAACAGCGACACCGCGGAGGCATCCGTGCAGGCGTTCTTCTCCGAGCACGACATCCCCCAGGCCGTGCAGACTCTCCAGCAGGTGCTGGAGCGCCAGAAGGTCAACGTGGCACTGCGCCGTCGCGAGTCGGAGGCTCTCGCTGCCCATCTGGCAAAATGACCCCCGTGGGGAAATCCAGAAAGGCGTTCGTGTCCGTCCTGGCGGTGGCCGGTCTCGCCGGTTTCTTCCGCCCGGCACAGGCAGCCCCTCCCCCGGCCGACGACTGGACGAGCGACCTCACCGAATGCGTGTGGACGAACGGAGTCTCCACCACGTGTCTTCTGACCATGTCGTCCCCGGTGGACACGATGAGCATCACGGGTACGGACACGAACACCACCTACGAGTTCCTCGCCAGCAGTGACTGGTCGATCCTGGCGAGAAAATTCGACGCCAACAGGCCGACCATCGAGTTCTCCACCAATGCCGTGGGTGGTGCCATTCGTTCCGTGTCATTCCGCCACTACCACAACCACAGTGCCGGTCATGCCCCCAACTCGTACACCGTGAAGATGGAGATCTACGAGGAATCATCGAACACGTGGTCCGCATTCGGCGATCCGTACCTAGTGCAGAACGTCGGGACGTTCCCGATCTACCCGGGGGAGAAGACGGTCACGGCCGCCTCGGACTTCGTGCTGCGCCCGAACGACGCCTACGCACTGCGCTGGTCGGTCACCGACAACGGGACCGGGTTCTCGAACTTCACGAACGCCAGCTTCTACGGCATCACCAATCTCGTGATGGGGTTCAAGAAGAACCAGACCGTCTCCATCACACAGGCACCGAACGCCACGGCAGGGGGCACCGCGAACGTCGTCGCATCGTCAACATCCGGACTGCCGCTCACATGGGGTGACACTGCCGGCATCTGCACCGCAGCACCCACATCTTCCGGTGCTGCCGTGTCACTGCTCGCTGCCGGCACGTGCACCCTCACCGCGACACAACCGGGCAACGCGGTGTGGGTGGCTGCCCAGACCCAGACCATGTCGTTCCAGGTGCAGGCACCTGTCACCACGACCACGTCAACCTCGACAACCACAACACCGACCACAACTTCCACGTCAACCACAACGGTCACGAACGTCGCCTCGGCAGCACCGGCCACCCCCACCGCCGCAGCACCCACTGCAACAACAGCCCCGCCGTCCGCGTCCGGGCATTCGTCGGCACCGGTTGCGGCATCACCCACATCCACCACTGTCGCGTCGACTACCACCACCTCACCCCCGGCCGGGGTGTCGACCACCGCGCCGTTGCAGACCGCACCACCTGACACGACGGCCGGCCAGGCACCCGCACAGTTGGCGCCCACGAACCTGGACGTCCTCACACTCGGGTCCTCCCCTGTGCGGTTGATGGCAATGTCGACATCCATGCAACCCGGCCAGGCTGTGGCCGGCTCGTCGGTGTCAATGAGCCCCCGTGGGCTTGCACCCGGCTCCACGGTCACCGTCACCTTGCTTCCCGGGTCGGTTGTGCTCTCCACCCAGACAGTGGACAGTGCGGGCGCCGCCACGTTCGCGGTGAACCTGCCGGCCGGGCTTGCTGCAGGCACCTACTCGATCGTGATGTCGGGCCAGACCGCAACCAACGGCCCGGTGTCCTCCATCATCCACTTCGAGACGAACTCTGCCGGCTCTGCGGTGAAGGTGCTGCCTGCATACGAGACAGTCGGTCCGCCACCGTCTGGCGCGGCAATCGCCCGGGCACTGCAGGCAGGGGTGGCCCCGTATGACGTGGTGAGAGAGGTGCCCACAACCGCCGCGCTGTCGATGTCCGCGGTCATCCTGATGGGGCTCGTCGGTGTCACCGGAACGGCCACGGCCGGTGGGTCCGGTCGAAGGACCACACGCAGGAAACCGGGTGCGCAACAGCAGCGGGACGCTGCATCCGGCCCAGAGGAACGCGACGCAACGGCCGGCAGGCGCGACGACGCGCCCACGGAACGCACCGGGAGCAGCACCGAGGAATCCGCTGGACGGGACTCCGACGCGGAAGGGTCATTCGGGTCCTCTGACGCCAACCTCTTCGGCGCCTCGTCTGCCGACGAGGAGAAGTGGGGCGACAGGCTCCGACCCTGGGTCACGTTCGGGTACGACAGGTTCGACAGGTGGCTGCGCTCCCTCGTTGCCGTCGTGTCGACGCGCTCGGTCCTCGCCACACGTTTGGTGCAGGACGGCACCTGGATGCGAGCGGCAACCGGCAGCGCCGAGATCACCGTCCTCCTCGCGGGTCTCGCAACGGGGGTTCTGGGTGCACTGTCCGTCGGTGCCATGGCGCTCTCGCCGTCTCTCGCGTTCGTGGCGGTTGTCGCAGTCCTCTCGCTGCTGAACGGCCTGTCGGGTGCCCTCGCGTGGCTGGGGTTCACGGTGGTCGTGGTGGTGAACGGCAACCTCTCGACACTCTTCGACGTGCGGACCCTGATCGGGCTGGCACTCGTGTTCTTCGCTCTACCCAGCATCGCCAGTGCCATCAGACCGCTGTACGACGACGGCAGCAGACCGGTTCTGCACCGTGTCGGGGACTACGTGATGATGCCGGTGTTCCTGGCGTACGGTTCGGCCTCCATCTACACGGCGCTGAACGGGCTCAGCGGTCTCGCACTCGTCTCGTCACAGGACGCAACCACCCTGCGCAACATCGTCTTTGTTGCGGCAGTTGCCAGACTCGCCGCCGAGGACGTCGTGCGGCGCGGTTTCCCCGTGCGGGTCGCCACAGTCTCCATCGAGGCAACTGGTTCCCCGGGTCTCGGGGCGGAGATCGCCAAGAGAGTGTTCGCCGCCGCTCTCTACACCATGGCCATCGTGACCTTCTACGGCTGGGGTGCAAGGACCGTGCTGATGATCGTGCTCACGTCGGCCGTTCCCGTGATCGGGATGTTCTCCGACGGCTTCCCGAATCTCGCACGGGTGCACCGTTGGTTCCCGCGCGGGATCCTGCGCACGGTCATCATGATCTTCGTCGGCACCTGGTATGGGCGTTTCATCATGACGCTCGCCGACAACCCCTCCGACACCCGCCGAATCGCGGCTCTCCTGCTGCTGCCGGGCATCGTGCTCGGCCTCATCGACTGCTTCGCCCGCGAGGGCGGCGAGTGGCCGGAGCGCACGGCGAAGCACGTGGCAGGTTTCGCCCTCTGGCTGTTCTCACTGGCGGTGCTCGTGGGTGCCGTCAGCATCTGACCGAACGACGCAGCCCCGGGCTGTGCCTGACAGACTGACCGTGTGCCGCTCCTCCCCGCATCAGCCGACAGCGATGCGAGGGTCCTGGCCTTCACCCGTGGTGTGCGCGCCTTCGTGGACGGCATTGCCTTCGTGGTGCTCGCCGCGGCACTCGCGGACTGACCGTCAGCGGCTGGTGGGCCTCAGCGAGCCGTTCGCCACGCCGTCACGCGGTGATGTGCGGTGGAGGGAGTTCATCACCCTCTGGCTCCCTCCGAACGGTCACCACGAGACCACCAATGGTCCCGGCGACGGACAGATACCAGCCTGTGGCGAGACGCGGGTTGAAGAGATCGCTGAGCGCCTCTGTGAATTCGTTCAGGGCATCATCGAATTCCTCGCCCAGTCCGCTCGTGTCCTCAGTGACCTCGGTGGTGCTTGAGTCCATCTCCGAACTGAACTGACGACTGGCTTCCGTGAGCCGAACACCCACGTAACCCAGAATCGCGAGCGATGCCAGCAGTCCGACGAGAGCGACGTTTCGGGAATGTCGTGCGATGGATTGATCGATCGCCCCGGGCCACAGTCGAGTGACTGCCCTGAAGCCGAGAGCAAGCGCGCCAGTCAGCGTCACGAAGCCCCACCACGTGTCGATCCCGTTGACAGACAGGAACGAGATCGTGATCCAGGGTGTGAAGCTGCCGATGGCCAGGACGATTGCCAGGACCAAACCTGCGAGGTCCCATGGAGACTGTCTCTTCATGGGAGGAAAGTACCAATCTCAAACGCGAGAGGAGCTGATACCCGCCAACAACATCCGTTTCGTTTTGGAACCTGTGGGGCAAAGCCGCCACGGTTCGACCGTCAGCGGCTGGTGGGCCTCAGCGAGCCGTTCGCCACGCCGTCACGCAGGGCGGTCTTCAGGAACTTGCCGGCCGCGTTGCGCGGGAGCGGCTCGTTCATGACCACCACATGGTTCGGCACCTTGAACGACGAGATCTTGCCGTCGAGGAACCTCCACAGGTCCTCGGCGGTGAAGGCAGCACCTTCCTTCGGGAAGACCGCAACCGCGACCTCCTCGCCCAGGCGCTCGTGGGGCACCCCGAACACGGCGGCCTCGTACACCGCCGGGTGCTCGTAGATGGAGCCCTCCACCTCGGTGCAGAACACGTTCTCGCCGCCGCGCAGGATCATGTCCTTGATGCGGTCCTTGATGTAGAGGAAACCCTCGTCGTCGATGTAGCCGCCGTCGCCGGTGTGCAGCCAGCCGTTCTCGATGGTCTCCGCCGTCGCGTCGGGGCGGTTCCAGTAGCCGCGGATGAGCATCGGGCCGAACATCATGATCTCGCCGTACTCGTTCGGGCCGAGCGGCTTCTTCGTGACCGGGTCCCACACGGCGAGCTGCATCGGGCGGATGGCGCGGCCGGTGGAGGTGGGACGGTCCGTGTAGAACTTGCCGGTGTTGCCGGGGCCGAACGCATTCGTCTCGGTCATGCCGTAGCCCAGCTGCGGGCCGCCCTTCTTGATGCTCTTCGCCACCTTGTCCACGAGCGTGGCGGGCGCCGGCGCGCCGCCGCCGCCGACTGCCTTCAGCGACGTGGTGTCGTACTTGTCGAAGTCCGGGTGGTTCACCAGGTCCCAGCTCTGCGTGGGCACGCCCACGAAGTTGGTGATGCGCTCCTCCTGGATGATCGGCAGGGCCTTGCCGGCGTCCCACTTGTACATGATCACCAGCTTGAGGCCTGCCACGAAGCAGGAGAGCATGACGGGCACGCAGCCGGTCACGTGGAAGAGCGGCACGATCAGGATGAACGACGTGGGGAACTCGCTCTGGGACATCAGCTTGTCCTCGGGGTCGCTCGCGAGCGACAGCACGCCGTTGCGGGCCGAGAACGCCATCAGCGAGTTGACCACCGCACGGTGCGTGGAGACGGCCCCCTTCGGGCGGCCGGTGGTGCCCGAGGTGTAGAGGATGGTGCAGTCGTCGTCGGGCTGGATGTCCGCCACCAGCGGCCCGAGGCCCGTCTTCACTGCCTGCGACCACTCGTCGATGTCAGGGCCGACCTCGGTCTCCGGGCGCGCGATGAGCATCTTCACGCCCATGGCGCGGGCCACGTGGTGGGCCGTGTCGATGCGCTGCTGGTCGCCGATGAGCACCTTGGCGCCGCAGTCCTCCAGGGCGAACTTCATCTCGTCCTCTGTCCACCACGCGTTGAACGACACGTTGACCGCACCGACGGAGATGATCGCGGCGAACGAGATGATCCACTCGGGGTAGTTGCGCATGGCCACGGCCACGCGGTCGCCCTTTTTCACGCCGTAGGTGTTGACGAGCAGGTGGGCGAGGCCGTCGACCTCGTCCATAACCCGGGCGAACGAGTACCGCTCGCCCTCGTACAGCAGGAACGTGGCGTCGCCGTGCGCGCGGGCGCCCTGGAGCGCGAGCGCCAGGTTCGGCGGCGCGTTCTTGAAGACCTCCATCTTCACCCCGAAGACCTCGGTCTCGGTGAGCTCGAACGGTGTCCCCGACCCCGGGTCCAGGACGGCCTTCTGTGCGTCGGTCCAAGACAGTGCCATTGCGTTCCCCCGGGATTCAGTTGTGCTCGAGATGGTGGTCAGCCCGCGGGCAAGGCGGTCTGGTGGAGCTGAGGGGAATTGAACCCCTGACCTCTTCATTGCGAACGAAGCGCTCTGCCAACTGAGCTACAGCCCCGTGGACGGGACGGTGAAAAGTCTACGGGCGGTCCTGGCCGGCGGCACAGCCGATGGGCCGGTGCGGGAGGGGGGTCAGGCGGCGCGGTGAGTGCCCTGTCCGTGTCGCCCGTCAGGCGGCGCGGTGAGTGCCCTGTCCGTGTCGCCCGTCAGGCGGCGCGGTGAGTGCCCTGTCCGTGTCGCCCGTCAGGCGGCGCGGTGAGTGCCGTAGTACCGGCGCAGGTACTCCTGGTTGCGGATCTGCACGAGGGTGTAGCAGTACCCGCCCAGGGCGATGGCGGCGACGCCGAAGAGGTACACCATGGCGGTCGAGCCGGTGGTGAAGGCGAGGAAGAGGCTGAGGCCGTTCAGGGCGACCAGGCCGAACAGCACGTTGGTGCGGCGGCGGCGCACGATCTCGCGCGGGCTCATGAACATCTGCTCGGCGGCGAAGTGGCGGCGGGACAGCTCGGCGGTGTGGTGGCTGCGCTTGTGGCGCGGGGCCGCGGTCATGGTGTCATCGACCGGAACCAGGTGCGGGCGGCCGTACGCGGGTGCCTGACGTGGTGCCGGGCGCTGGGCGGGCCTGGCCATGGGGCGCGGGCCGGGAACGAGCGGGCGGGCCATGGTGCGCATGGGCGCCTGGGAGCGGGGGGCCTGGGTCCGCTGCAGGGTGTTCAGCTGGCGACGGAACTCCGACACGGAGGACACGGAACCGCCGTCGAAGCGGCTGCGCATCAACGGCGGAAGGAGCACGGCCATCCAGGCGGCACCGACGACGAGAAGAATCATCGTTCCCATAACGGAAGTTGAGCCTAACCCGACTTTTGTCCCTGGGCGACCACATGCCACCCTTCACACATGGGAAATGATGAGAATCTGCCCATTCTGCATCGGTTTCGCGGAGATACCCACTGTTGACAGGGTCCCCGGGAGCCCGTCAGGAGGGCCGGCGGTAGTCCCCCGAACGGCCCCCGGACTTCTCCCAGAGGGCCACATCCGTGATGGTCATGGCCTTGTCGGCGCTCTTGCACATGTCGTAGACGGTGAGGGCGGCCACAGAGGCGGCCGTGAGGGCCTCCATCTCGACCCCCGTCTGGCCCACGGTCTCCACCGCCGCCTCGATACGGATGGCCGCCCGGCCGGCGGGGGCGCCCTGCGGGGCGGGGTCGACCGAGAGATCCACCGAGACGGACGTGATCGGCAGGGGGTGGCAGAGCGGCACGAGGTCACTGGTGCGCTTGGCGGCCTGGATGCCGGCGATGCGGGCGACCCCCAGGACGTCACCCTTCTTCATCGAGCCGTCCGCGATGGCCGCGGCCACCTCGGCGGTGGTGATCACCGTCGCGCGGGCCACGGCGCGGCGCTTGGTGGCCTCCTTGCCCGAGACGTCGACCATGCGGGCGTTGCCGCGGTCGTCCAGGTGGCTGAAGGTCGGCTCTGTCACGGCTGGGAGCGTACTTGTCAGTTCCGCCGCCACGGCCAGCGCACTGCCCGCTTCCCGAGGAACGCCGCCACGCCCTCGCGCACCTCGCCGCTCTGGTCCATGGCGGTCTCCCACTTCATGGTGGTCGCGGGCTTCACGCGGCCGTCAGTGATGACCTCCTGCACCATTGCCTTCGTGGCCACCTGCGTCAGGTGGGACCGCTCCAGCAGGATGGCAACGTATGCCTCCACCCGGGCGGTGAGGCCGGCGGCGGGCACGACCTCGTCCACCAGGCCGATGCGCAGGGCCCTGTCGGCGTCGATCAGGTCGCCCGAGAACATGAGGTGCTTGGTGGCGCTCCCCCCGACGAGACGCACCGTGCGCTCGAGCGCGTTCGTGGGGTAGACGATGCCGAGCTTGGCCGGCGTGATGCCGAACGTGGATCCCTCCGCGGCGAAGCGCAGGTCGCACGCCGAGGCGATGCTCACGCCGCCGCCGATGCAGTTGCCGCGGATCTCTGCGATGGTCGGGCCGGGGAACGCCGCGATCGCCTCCTCGGCGGCCCAGTTGATGCGGGCGTACTCCCCGCCCGGGCCGTTCGTGAGCTCGCTGATGTCGGCACCGGCGCAGAAGTGGTCGCCCGCGCCGCGGATGATGAGGACGCGCACCGCCGGGTCGGCGGCCAGTTCCGCGGTCCGCTCCGCGAGTGCGCCCCACATGGCGAGGGTGACGGCGTTGCGCTTGGCGGGCCGGTTGAGGGTGATGACCGCGACCCCGTCGGAGGACTCCACGATGACCGGCGCGGCCTCCAGGGGCATCTCGCCCGTGGTGTCGCCGCCGGGCGGCGGCTGGATGCGCGACACGTCAGCCGCCGATCTGGCTCATGGTGCGGTTCGGGCGGATGAAGTTGACCTGGCCGATCTGGTGGCCGGCCCACTTCGCGCCGACTGCGCGGGTGATCAACGCCGCGATCTCGTCGTCGGTGCCGCCGTTGCGCAGCAGGGCGCGGATGTCGGACTCGTCGGTGGCGAACAGGCACGTGCGGAACTGCCCGTCGCTCGTGAGGCGGACGCGGTCGCAGTCGCCGCAGAACGGGTGCGAGACGCTGGGGATGACCCCGACCGTGCCGCGGCCGTCGACGTAGCGCCACCTGTCCGCGGGCGCGGCGCCGCGGGCGGGCACGGGCTCCAGCGGGAACTGCGCCGAGATCGCACCGACGATCTCGTCCTGGGTGACCACCTTCGCGCGCTCCCACTCGTTGGTGGCGTCGAGCGGCATGAACTCGATGAAGCGAACCTCCACGCCGGTGTCGCGGCCCCAGCGGGCGAGGTCGAGGATCTCGTCGTCGTTCGCGCCGCGCTCGATGACGGCGTTCACCTTCACCGGGTCGAAGCCCACGGCCTGGGCCTCGGCGATGCCGGCGAGCACGTTCTCCAGCTCGTCGCGGCGGGTCATCGCGAGGAACCTGTCGCGGTGCAGCGTGTCGAGACTCACGTTGATGCGGGCGAGCCCCGCGTCGCGCAGCTCGCCGGCGATGTTGCGCAGCGTGGCGCCGTTGGTGGTGAGGGCGAGATCGGGGGTGCTGCCGTCCGCCAGGCGCAGCGCCGCGAGACGCGAGATGAGCAGCGGCAGGTGGGCCCGCACGGTGGGCTCGCCGCCGGTGAGGCGCAGGCTGTCGACCCCGAAGCGCTCCACGCAGATCCGCGCGACGCGCTCGATCTCCTCGTAGGTGAGCACCTCGGCGCGATCCAGCCAGGTCATGCCCTCGGCGGGCATGCAGTAGGTGCACCGGAAGTTGCAACGGTCGGTGACGGAGATCCGCAGGTCGCGCACGGTGCGGCCGAACGAGTCGACCAGGTCGACGGGCGCTGTGTGCTTGTTGCCGGCCTCCATGGGGCAAGCCTACGCAGGGGTTCCCGCGTGCGGCCCGTCGCCGAGGAGGGTCACCATGACCTCGGCCCCTGCCGGCACACCGGGGCCGTCGGGGATCTCCACGAGGGCGTTCGCGAGCGCGGTTGCGGCCAGCTGGTGGCTGCCCTGGGCCTGCACGCGCGACACGTGGACGCGACCGTCGGCACCCCACACCGCCACGCACCGGTCGAAGTGCACCTTGCCGTCAGGCTGGCGGCTCACCCCGTGGTCGATGATGCCGGGCACGCGGCGCCGCCCGCTCATCGTCGGTGACGTGCGCATCATCACCTCGAGTGCGGGACGGGCGATCAGCTCGAAGCTGACGAGGCTGCTGACCGGGTTGCCGGGAAGGCCGAAGACGGGCACGGCAGCACTGGTTCCGCCGCCGCCGGGAAGCGTTCCGAAGGCGAACGGCTTGGCCGGCTTCATGGCTATCTGGAACCACGACATGTCCGCCACGCGCGACAGCACGGACTTCACGATGTCGTAGTCACCCATGCTCACGCCGCCGCTCGTGACGAGCGCACCGCAGCCCCTGTTGTCCACCGCGTCGCGCAGTGCATCCTCGAGCGCGGCCTCGTCGTCGCGGACAATGCCGAGGTCGACGGCCTCTGCCCCCGCCTCGGTGACGAGGCGCAGGAGCATCGTGCGGTTGCTCTCGCGGATCTGGCCGGGGCGCAGCGGGGAGCCGTCGTCCACGAGCTCGTCGCCAGTGCTGAGCACGCCCACCCGCGGGCGTGGCCACACCGCGACGGTGCGGGCGTTCACCGTGCTGAGCACTGCCTGCACGGCCGCTGTCACCACGGTGCCGGCGCGCAGCGGCGTGTCGCCGGCGCGCACGTCGCTGCCGGCGCGCCGGATTCCGTCACCCGGCGAGACCGCCCTCAGGATCCGCACGCTGTCGGCACCGTCGCGCTCGGTGTCCTCGACCATCACCACGGCATCGCACCCGCTCGGCAGCGGGGCGCCCGTCATGATGCGCACCGCGCAGCCGGGCCGCACCTCTTCCGTGTGGGAGGCACCGGCGGCCATCTCGCCCGTGACGCGAAGCAGGCACGGTGCGGATGCGGTGTCGGCGGCGATGACCGCGTACCCGTCGACGGCGGTGTTGTCGAACGGCGGCACGTCCTCGGCGGCGATGATGTCGGCGGCGAGAACGAGCCCCGCGGCGGCATCGAACGGCACGTCAACCAGCCCGAACTGCGGGAGCCTGGCCATCACGTGGTCGCGCACCTGGTCGAGCGGCGTCATGGCGGCACACGGTATCGGGGAACGATTGCGGGCGCCGGCACGGTAGAACCTCTGCCATGTCGAACTACCGGCCGCTCGCCTCGCCCGGCCGGAGCTTCACCTGGAACCACTGGGACGGCTCCCCTTCGTCACGTGCGGACCTGCGGTGGGAGAACGAGGGCTGGACGGCCGAGGTGCGCCTGGAGGCCGACGACGCGACGGTGGCGTTCCGACTGTCGGCACAGTGGCGCATCCAGCAGATGCTCCTGTTCCGCGACATGGAGGAGGCAGACCTCTGGCTCGCCACCGACGGCAAGGGCCACTGGGGCGAGATGAACGGCGCGCACCGCACCGAACTGGACGGCGCCCTCGACATCGACTTCGCGAACACTCCGTTCACGAACTCGGTCATCACACACCGGCTGCCGCTGCACGTGGGGCACACCGCCGACATCCAGGTCATCAGCGTGGACGTGGAGACGCTCGCCCTCACGAAGGTCACCCAGCGCTACACGCGCACCGCGACGCACGGCTGGCGCTACACCTCGCTCGCCGCCGGTGCGGACACGGACGCCACCGTGGACGAGCACGGCTTCGTGATCGACGAGGACGGCGGTTTCAGGCGCGCGGACGCGGACTGACCGCTCCCCGCACGCGCACGCCTCAGAGCCGGCCGGAGAGCCACTCGCGCAGCTGGGGGCCCGTGTCCCCGCGGCGCAGCGCGATGTCAATGACGGCGGTCAGCCAGCCGAACGGCGTGCCGGTGTCGTAGCGCTCCGTGGTCGTGAGATGACCAAGGATGGGCACCCGCTTCGTCTGGGAGAGCAGCGCGTCCGTGAGCTGCAGCTCGCCGTTCGGGTGCGGCTTCAGCGCGGCGATGTCCTCCCAGATTCCCGGGGTGAGCACGTACCTGCCGAGGATGATGAGGTCGCTAGGGGCATCCTCCTTCTTCGGCTTCTCCACCACGTCGGTGATCTCGAACGGCCCGTCCGCCGGCGCACCCGGCGCCACGCTCACCACCCCGTAGGCGGACACTTCGTCCATCGGCACGCGCTTCAGCTCGATCGCACTCGCCCCGGTGGCCTCGCTCGAGTCGATGAGGAGCCGCAGGAGGCCGGCGTCGCCGCGCAGCTCGTCCGGCAGCAGCACGGCGAAAGGCTCGTCGCCCACGGCCTCGCGGGCGCACCCCACGGCGTGGCCGAGGCCCCGCGGGTTCTCCTGGTGGGTGACCGTCACGCGCACGTCGGTGCCGATGCGGGCCAGGCGGTCCGCCACGGCATCACGGCCGAGGTCGCGCAGCTTGGCGACCACGGCGGGGTCGGGGGTGACGTAGTTCTCGAGGCCCGGCTTGGCCCTGCTGGACACGAGCACGATGTGGTCGCAGCCGGCGTCGATGGCCTCGTCCATGATCATCTGCAGGGCCGGCACGTCCACGATGGGCAGCAGCTCCTTCGGCACCGCCTTCGTCACGGGGTAGAAGCGGGTCCCGAGCCCGGCGGCGGGGATGACGGCGGTGCGGGCTCTCACGGATTCCCAAACTAGCCAGTTACCATTTGGCACCCGACGACCACGACTGCCGACCCCCCGGAACCCACCATGCCCACATACGTGTACAAGTTCATCGAGACGGGAGAGACCATCGAGGTGCAGCAGGCGTTCACAGACGACGCCCTCACCGAGGCGGAGCACCCCGTCGACGGCACCATGCGCCCCGTGAAGAAGGTGTTCACGCCGATCGGCGTGACCTTCAAGGGCGGCGGCTTCTACAAGACCGACTCGGGCGGGTCATCCGCGAAGTCATCGGCGTCCTCCGCCTCCTCAGACTCGTCGTCTGGTTCGACCTCGACTGACTCGTCGTCCTCCGCCGCGGCTCCCGCACCGGCGACATCCTCCACCACCGACTGACGAGGGCGGCACACATGGGCCGCCGATGAGGCTTCCCATGGACATCCATCCCGACGACCCCCACGGCTCGCGGCACATGACGCTCGTGCAGCGTTTCCTCGGTGATGCCAGGGCACAGGCGCGGGCCCTCCACAGGCGTGCGGTGCACAGCCTCCTCCTGCGGCGGCGCAGCCAGATGTGGCTGGTGGCGGTGCTCGCGTCCGTCGCAGGCGTCATCTCGTTCTCGGTGCTGCGCGCGGCGGGCACACGGCCCGTGGAGTTCGTGGCGTGCGCCGCGGGCGACGGCAGCGACGGGATAACGGCCCCAGAAGAGACGATCCCTGTGGGGTGGCGGGGCGTGGCCATGCCGCGCGACGTGGTGGCACCGCAGGTGGGTGCGGGCGACACCGTGGACGTGGTGGCGGACGGCAGGTTGCTCGCCGCCGGGGCGGTCGTCATCAGTGCCGGCACCGACACCGCGGGGCCCGTCGTCGCCGTGCCCGCGGAGGTGGCGCCCGTGGTCGCCTCGGCCGCGC
>Ga0315901_10003063_pt1 | contig 22079 bp, 24 predicted proteins | sample LakEriMetagenome_10_FD_203761 | JGI IMG/M metagenome (GOLD analysis project Ga0315901, IMG submission 203761) | Freshwater fungal communities from buoy surface, Lake Erie, Ohio, United States - Buoy 2 MA116 | ecosystem: Environmental > Aquatic > Freshwater > Lake | place: USA: Lake Erie, Ohio... | reverse complement strand
CAAATCAGTGGTGAAAATCTCGGTACAGACGAATCGTTCACGGGCGGTTTCCAATTCAACAAGAAAAGCGAGATCTATGGCCCGCACGCCAACCCGGTCACGATGCCTATGCAACGCCATGTTGGTTTCACTCCCACCAAAGCCGACCACATCTTAAGCTCCGCGATGTGTGCCACCTGCCATACCGTCATCACGGAGAGTTTTGACAAGCAAGGAACAGCCACGCACTCGCATCTACATGAACAAGTGCCTTATCTTGAGTGGCGTAACTCCATCTTCAACGACGAAGTCGCCTCGAATCAAGCTACGGCCAAAAGCTGTCAAAGTTGCCATGTGCCCACGACCGATGTCGATGGCCATACGATCTCCACCAAACTTGCTCACAACCCTGGTGGTCGCGACTTTCCGTTTCTACACCCGCGCGAGCCCTATGGTCGTCACACTTTCGCCGGTGGCAACGTCTTCATGACGCAGTTGCTGCGTGACAATCGTCAGTCGCTGAAAATCTCCACGCCGCCAGAGGCCTTTGATCGCGTTATTGCGGATTCACGCAAAATGCTGCAGCGCGACACAGCCAAACTATCTATCGTTAAACATCAAACAGAGTCGTCCGTCAGCACGATTACCGTCAAGATAGAGAACTTGTCTGGACACAAATTCCCCACCGCCTATCCATCGCGCAGAGCATGGCTCGAATTCGTCGTCCGCAACAATCAAGGGAAAATCGTCTTCGAGTCAGGACGCGTCAATGAAAGCGGTCAAATATGCGATGGACAAGGTCGCCCCATTGCCACGGAATTAGCTGGCGGCCCAACCCTGCCTCACTTCGACAAAATCTCAAACTCCGAACAGGTTCAGATTTATGAGACTTTCATGGAGGGTAGTGATGGTGAGCTCACATTCGCTCTGCTGAGAGGAAGCCGATTCAAAAAAGACAATCGATTGCTACCGCAAGGATGGAGCAATCAACATCCTCACGCCATCGCTACGCAGCCGATCGGAATAGAGAACGATGCCAACTTCCTTGCTGGCACTGATACGATCGACTACGAACTGTCATTGCCAAGCGGCCGTTACAAGATTGATGTGCGATTGCTTTTCCAATCGCTCTCGAGTCGCTACGTCGCCGAGTTGCTCGAAGTCGATACGCCGGAAGTAAAGTCCTTTGCAACCTTCTACAGGAAAGCGAACCTAGCTCCCGAAGTGATCGCAACGGACACCTTAACCCTTGTTAACAAGTAGCAAGCAAATATTCATTTCTCATTGGATGCGTTGTACTCGCCGAGCCTTTCCTTAGCTGGCAAATGCTTGCTTATCTCGAAGTGCGATCGCTTATGCGAGTTCACATAAGCCGCAATATCGAGTGCCTGTTGGTCGGTAAGGTCTGTGTCATCCAGTGGCATGGCGACTTTCAACCATGCCGCCAAATTCTCCACCGACGACAACCCAGCTCCGTCGTTGTAAGATCGCTCGCCCCAGACTGGAGGATTATCCTTGTCGCCTTGACCATCCTTCTGATGGCACTCCGCGCATCGCGAAGTGTATAGAGCTGCACCTCGTTGGATGTCGGCTTGATCAGGCTTTACGGCAAGCAGCTTGATTGCACCAGGGCCAATGGGACGCTTGGAGTTCATCCGCAGTGTTTGGCCTTGCGAAAGCGAAGTGATATACGCCGTCACGGCCACAGAAACTTCGCTCCCCAAAGGCGGACGAGTACCATTGCAGCTCCGCATGAAGCAGTTGAGAACTCGGTCTTCAAGGGTGATGACGCGGTTTTCACGTGGGGACCAAGCTGGATAAGCAGTGGCGGTTCCCAAGAAGGTACCCGCTTTTTCATGCCTGCCGTTGTCCAAGTGACAACTGGTACAGTTCAGTGCATTACCGACATAGCCTTTTGACATTGGATGCGTCGTTGTGTTCTCAACAATCGACTCACCAAGCTTTACGACTTCCGCAAGCTTATCGTCGACTTGTTCTTTTGAGACGGGCTCCTGAGCGCTCGCAGTTAAACCTGCCATGAAGAGGAGGGAAGCGGCAAACGTTGACTGGAAGTGCTTCAGCCGTCGCGGCTTTTTGATTCGTTGAAAAAACATCCCTGACTCTCTCAAATTATGGCGAAAATATCTAGCGGCTTGCCGTCGCAGCCCCGGACGATCCGAACTTCTCTTCCCAACGAGATTTCAAGGTTTGCTGAAGACGATCTTCAAACGATATTGGCATCGCATAGGGTTGCCCTGCTCGGTAAAGCGAAATCGTCTGTCGAATGTTGTCCACAACGACCTGACAAGGGTTGCAGCCAGCGAGATGCTGCGAAAACTCTTCGCATATCTCCGTCAGCTCCGCGCCGTCGACATAGTCGTTTAGGGCTTTCAGAAGTTCTTCGCAGGTCATATCGGTTTTCCTCGCAAACGTTGCGTACGGCTATTGATCCGAGAATCGTGAATTGGTTACAAAAAAGTTCAGGAATGTTTGTGGTCGGGAGTCATCGCCTGCGATGCATCGCCAAACCTTCGCGTCAGGTGCTCACGAAGTGCTAAGCGAGCTCGAAGCAACCGGACCTTAACCGTCGACTCGGTCAGATCCAAGGCTTGCGAAGTTTCACGCACGGAAAGCCCCTCGATGTCGCGCAGGACGAAAACCAAGCGGTATTTGTCGTCGAGTTCCAAAAGCGCCTTCTCCAGCTCCGCCTGGACCTCCGCTTGCTGGACGATCTCATCGGCCGTCTGGCTCCAAGGGGCAATAAACTCCGGATGCGGCACGTCTCCGTAACCATCTTCAGATGCCATTTCCGACATCGAGAACATCTTCACAGTGCGCTTTTTCCGTAGGATCTTCAACGCATTGTTGGTCGCGATGCGCAGAACCCAGGTCGCGACGGATGACTCTTCGCGAAAGTCTGCGATGTGCTCGATCAATGCCAAAAACGTCTGCTGGGTCGCATCTTCTGCGTCCTGGGCCTGCTGAAGAATTCGGAATGTCAAGCCATAGACTCGCGGTTGAAGTATGGTAACAAGCTTCTGAAATGCAGCAAAATCTCCCCCCTTGGCTTGGTGCAGCAAGTCCGTTTCCGTAGCCTCATCCGATAGTTGATTCTCCATTTTGCTTCCCAATCAATCGCGCGGAAAAGTCGACGAATTTCCAAATTCGTCTGGAACGCATTGTAACCTTTTTTCCCTTCGTGGCTCTACCCTCACGTGACGAACAAGAAACCAAGGCACGAAAAGACCGTGGTTACTCAAAATCTAGAACGTACCGACCGAGCGTCACCACTAGCATTCTCAACAAATGGAGTTTTCGAAAGATGAGTAGTAGCATAACCGCAACCGAATTCCGCAACCTCGTTTCATCCGGCCATCGCGTCGAATTGATCGACGTACGAACGCCGGTTGAGTTTCAAGAGGTTCACTTGCAAATCGCCCGCAACGAACCCTTGGATCGGCTCGATCCCAAGGCGATTCAAAGTGCCCGGAAGGGATCAACTAGCGAACCTCTCTACGTTATCTGTCGATCCGGTGCCCGCGGCAAGCAAGCGTGCGAAAAACTACTTGCGGCTGGCCTCACGAACGTCGTCAATATCGAAGGAGGGACAACCGCCTGTATCGAAGCGGGTGTTTCTGTCGTTCGTGGCAAGAAAGCAATGTCGCTTGAACGGCAAGTTCGAATTGCCGCAGGCACGATGGTCTTTGCTGGAGCGATGCTTGGATACTTCGTACACCCCTATTGGATTGGTTTAGCAGCTTTTGTTGGTGCAGGATTAGTGTTTGCCGGTATCACAGATACATGCGCCATGGGGATGATGATAGCAAGAATGCCATGGAATCAGGTCAAAGCAGTAGTTGCGCCGACTGCTGCCACATCGTCCACAAGCACTTGAAAAGATGCTGCCTCCGGTTGCTGCAACTGACCAACAGTTGACGCAATCACTCGCTTTGAATCAATCACCGAATAGGACTACAAAAATGTTACTCAAATATTTTTACGACAAATCGCTCGCACATGCCTCCTATATGGTTGGCTGCCAACGCACAGGCGAAGCAATCGTTATCGACCCAAGCCGAAGTGTAGAACAGTATCTCGAAGCGGCTGCTGCCGAAGGTCTGCGAATCACAGGCTCAGCCGAGACCCACATTCATGCCGACTTCGTTTCAGGCTCCCGCGAGTTGGCCGACCGTGTTGGTGCAAAGCTCTACCTGTCCGATGAAGGCCCTGCGGATTGGAAGTACCAATTCGCCGACAAGCACAACAGCCAACTGCTCAAGGACGGCGATGTAATCCAGGTGGGCAAAATCAAGTTGGAGGTAATGCATACTCCTGGGCACACTCCCGAGCACATCTCCTTCGTCTTGACCGATGAAGGCGGCGGCGCGAACGTACCGATGGGCATCTTCACGGGAGACTTTGTCTTTGTGGGCTCGATTGGTCGACCGGATTTGCTCGAAACCGCTGCGGGCGTTGTGGGTAGCGCGGAAAAAGGAGCTCGACAGCTTTATCATTCCATCGAACGATTCAAGAGCCTTCCCGATCATCTTCAAGTTTGGCCTGCTCATGGTGCTGGTAGCGCTTGTGGAAAGGGACTCGGAGCAATTCCTTCATCCACGGTCGGATACGAAAAGCTTTTCAATCCATCGCTGCAATATCATGACGAGCAAGAGTTTGTTGACTACATCCTCGCGGATCAGCCTGAGACTCCGTTCTACTTTGCAGTCATGAAGCGAGTGAACAAAATTGGACCAGAGCTCATTCGAAATCTGCCTACTGTAAATTCTGTTCCATCGGCGGACCTTACAAAAACCGCCATGGATCAGATGGTGATCGATATTCGCAACTCTGCGATTTTCGCAGGGGGTCACGCTGTTGGATCGATCAACATTCCATCGAATTCACTCGTGCAGTGGGCCGGTTTCTTTGTCGATTACAACCATCCGCTCTATCTGTTGACAGATGCACCTTCTTTAGCCGCAAACCTGCACAGCCTTCGTTCGATTGGTATCGATAAAGTTCAAGGATACTTCGACATCAAAGCCGCCGATGTCCAGAAGCAATTCACGGAAGCATATTCTTCTGCTACACCAAAGGAATTAGCCGGTCGCATAAAGGACGGAGCAGTCCAGCTCGTCGATGTCCGTGCAGCTACTGAGTTCCATGAAGGGTACATCGAAAACGCTCAAAATCAGTTCCTTGGCAAACTCATGCGAGAGCTTGATCAGATTGACAAGTCCAAACCAATCGTCGTCCAGTGTCTAGCTGGAGGCCGATCTGCCATTGGTGCCAGTATTCTGCAGCGGGCTGGATTCGATGTCACGAATATGACTGGTGGATACAAAGCCTGGATCGAATCAGGACTACCCACTCACCTCGGAGAGCCAACTACGGCTGGTACCTAAATCTTTCTCCAAAACCTGCCGTCATTCGCCTCTTCCGGAAACCAAATACACCAATGGACACCACCGCAATCTTGACCATCGTGCTTGGAGCCTTTGTTGGCTTCTCGCTCGGTCTCACAGGTGGTGGTGGTGCAATTTTTGCTGTCCCAATTCTCATCTATGGATTGGGAGTGCCCGCTCGAGAGGCTGTTGGAATTTCGCTTCTGACGGTTGGAAGTACGGCATTTGTGGGATTTCTTCAACGAGCTCGACGAGGAATGGTTGAGTTCCCAACTGGCCTGCTGTTCGCCTTCGCTGGAATGATCGGAGCACCCATTGGTTCTAAGCTGGCAGACTACATTCCAGAATCCGTCTTACTTGCACTGTTCGCCGGATTGATGATTCTGATCGCTGCTCGAATGTGGTTGAAGGCGACTGAAACGTCCGCCAATCTACCAGTCCCCGACGGCGATAATGATGGTCCAACGTGTCGAAGAGATCCGGAAGGTCGCTTGCGACTAACGTCTCAGTGCGCGATGCTGCTGGGTGTCGTTGGTTTGAGCGCAGGCGTCTTGTCCGGGATGTTTGGCGTCGGTGGCGGTTTCATCATCGTCCCGGCCTTGGTTTCATTCGCATGCATGGGCATGCAACGCGCGATTGGAACATCACTCCTCATTATCACTCTCGTTAGCTTGTCTGGAACAGCCAGTCACCTCCTAGCCGGCAAAGAGCTGTCACTTCAAACATCGAGCCTTTTCACCGTGGGTAGCCTTGCTGGTTTGTTTCTCGGTAGCTGGCTAGCGCAGCGATTGGCCGGTCCAAAGCTGCAACGTCTGTTTGCCGTCTCAATCGTATTTGTCGCCACCTACGTCATTCTTCGGACAGTCACCTAATAACATCAGATAGATTGCAGAAAATCGAAACCAATAGCGTTAGTTCACAATACTATAGAGAAATGAGAACGAAATGAGCAACAAAGAAACCATATCAAACCTGCAAAAGGCTCTGGCGATGGAGCTTACCGCGATGCATCAATACCAATTGCATGCGTGTGTTTTGGATGACTGGGGATTGGACCTATTGGCGACCAAAATGCGATCCGAAATGCAGGAAGAACTTGGGCATTCGGAGCAATTCCTGGTTCGAATTCTATTTCTCAAAGGTGATCCGCAAGTGTCGTTCGAGAAACAGCCCGTTCGTGCGGCCTCGTTGAAGGATATGCTTGCGACCGATCTTGCGGATGAGAAGCAAGCGATTGATTTCTACACTCAAGCTTCAGTGAAAGCGTCCGCCGAAAACGACATCGGTACGCGACAACTTTTCGAGCGCATTGCAGTCGACGAAGAACAGCACATGAATTGGCTCGAGCTTCAATTGGATCTGCTGAAGCGAATGGGAGAGCCAGCATACATCGCGAAACACATGTCGATTGCTGCTTCTTGAAGTAGCAGTAATGCACTCGAATGATTCTTTGGATAGAGAGTATCTTATGAAGCTATTGATAGTTCAACTTACCTTGGTCATGCTTGCGACGGCCGGCTGCAAGGACAATCCTGGGCGGCCAGCAACGTCAACTAGCGCATTCGATAGTGCCCCGGCGATTGTTACTGGGAAGATTCCCACTAAACTAGAGAAGTCGAGTTTGTTAGCGGCTAAGGAAGAGCTTTTCAAAAGACTTTCTGGTCGACTGATGACTGCCATGTCGGAAGGTGGTCCAGCAGCCGCGATTGAAGTATGTCAAGTCGAAGCAAAGTCCATGGCGATTGAGGTTGGAAACGAAAACAATGTCAAAATTGGTCGGACTGGTGTTCGATTGCGAAACACAAGCAATCAACCTCAGAGTTGGGCACAAAAACTCGTCGTTGACAAAACCGACACGCCCGTGTTTGCGAGACTATCGAATGAACATGCTGTCGCACTGCTTCCAATCAAGTTACAAGCCCAATGCCTGATGTGCCATGGTCCCAGCGAGTCATTGGCACCTGACATTAAAGAGAAGTTAGCGACGTTGTATCCACAAGATCAAGCGACCGGCTTTTCAGAAGGCGAGCTGCGTGGTTGGTTCTGGGTAGAGTCGCTTGATTGAAGTTTTTGATTCGCATGAGCATTACGAACCCAAGAGAAATCCATTATGAATGCCATTAAAAAAGATCACTATCAAATACTAATCCTAGGCGGAGGGACTGCGGGCATTACCGTGGCTGCACAGTTGCGTCGCAAGCTCAAGGATTACGATCTCGCGATCATCGAACCCTCAACCAAGCACTACTATCAGCCACTTTGGACTCTGGTGGGTGCCGGTGTCTTTCCGAAGGAACAGAGCGAACGGGAAGAATCAGCTTTTATTCCGAAGGGGGCAGACTGGATTCAGGACTACGTTGCCGAGTTGCAACCCGAACAAAATTGCGTCGTGACTCGCGACGGCCGCCGTATCACCTATGACTACCTTGTGATCGCGCTGGGTATTCAGGTCGACTGGAACAAAATTCCAGGGCTCGCCGAGGGAGTAGGGACTAAGCAAATCTGTAGCAACTATTCGTACCAACAAGTGGATTACACCTGGGAATGCGTCAGTAACTTCAAAGGCGGTACAGCACTTTTTACCATGCCCAATACGGCAGTAAAATGCGGTGGCGCTCCCCAAAAAATCATGTACCTTGCCGATGACCACTTCCGTAAATCAGGCGTGCGTGACAAATCGAATGTTATCTTCGCGTCAGGACAGGGGTCGTTGTTTGCTGTAGAAAAGTATCGCAAGACTCTTGAGAAAGTCGCTGCGCGCAAGTCGATCGACATTCGAATTAAACACAACTTGGTCGAGATCAAGCCAGACCAGAAAGAAGCCATCTTCGAACACTTGGATACCAAAGAACGAGTTACTATTCCGTTCGACATGATCCACGTAACTCCACCGATGAGCGCTCCGGATCTCATCAAATCGAGCAAACTTGCCAACGCCACAGGCTGGGTGGATGTCGACAAGTACACGCTGCAGCATCCCAAATTTCTAAATGTTTTTCCTATCGGCGACTGCAGCGGTTTGCCAACTTCAAAAACAGGCGCAGCGATTCGGAAGCAAGCGCCTGTTCTGGTCAAGAACTTGATCTCCGCGATCCAAGGAGAGCCGCTCGAAGCCAAGTACGATGGCTACACTTCATGCCCGCTGGTGACTGGCTATGGGAAACTTGTATTGGCTGAATTCGACTACGAAGGCAAACCCGCAGAAACGTTTCCGTTTGATCAGTCGAAGGAGCGGCTCTCGATGTACCTACTAAAAGCCTATGCGCTTCCAAGGTTGTACTGGTACGGCATGCTCCGAGGGCTCGGTTAAATCGCGTCTATTTGCTGAAACGAAGAAGATAGTTCTCGGAGAATCCGTCAATCGCGACTTGCTCTTCAAACTTGAAACCTGCGTCGATGATCTCTTGCTTGAAGGTTTCCAGTGGCGCGCGGATATGCCCTTGAAGCCATTGCTTGCGTTCCCGGCTCACATCCGGCTCGCGGTGAAAGTCGACCAAGATCAACTTGCCACCAGTACGCATAGCACGGTGAATCGACTTCAGTGAGCTCTCGGGATATTCGAAATGATGGTAGACGTCACAAATGAAAGCGCGGTCAATCGTATTCGCCTTCAAATTGACATCGCGGTCTGAACAAAGCAATACTTCTACATTCTCCAACTTCTCCTCTTTTGCTCGATCGCGTAGATGCTTGAAAAACTTAGGGGAGATGTCAATTGCATAGACCTTCCCCTCCTTTTCAACACTCCGAGAAAGCGGTCGAAGATACAGTCCTGTACCAGAGCCCACGTCGGCGACAGCCATCCCAGGCTTGAGTTGGAGGGCTGCCAAGATCTGTTCGCGACAAGCGAAAACTTCCCGACTTTCGACCTCGAATCGCTTTATGAAATCCTCGACATTCATGTTTGGATCGAGAAAGCTATCGTTGATTCCAGAGGGAAGATTGTCAGCTCGTTTCTCCTCTTCCTTGGACTTACCAGTACCTCCTGCATCTTGTCCGAACGTGTTTGTACCGAAGGACAAAAGCAATAAGACCAAGGTAGCGGACTTCAAAAACGGAGCAAACATCGCCGTCCTCTTTTACCGTGAAAGTGCAGAAAATCGAATGAATTGAGTATAGCCGTCCAATACGTGTCAACAACGCCAACAGATATCTGTCCCAAAGCCCGCAGGATCAGGCCTGCTAATGCGACTGCTTGATTCTCGAATCGGTGTTAACTTTAGGGCAGCCGCTAGTTCTCGCGTTGGTAGACGCCAAAGAAGAAGAGCTGAGACTTACCTGTTGGCGTGGTGTGCAAGTACTCACTGGATTCTACCGGTTCGAACGATGCCCCAAGCTCAGCCTGCATCGTGGCTGCGTCGTATTGGCGGATCTGAAGACCACTGCACTTTTCTGGGCCACCTTTCGCAAACGTTCCCACGATGAAATGACCGCCGATCGGCAAGGATCGTTTGAGCAACTCGATGTAGCGTTTTCGGTCCACTTGATCCGTCAAGAAATGAAATACGGCGCGGTCGTGCCAGACGTCGAACTCGCCCAACGACTCCGCTTGGGTGATGTCGGCCACCATCCATTCCACACGCGACGCCCGTTCGCCTAGTCGAGCTTTGGTCGCTTCGATGGCGGCGTTCGAAATGTCCAACACAGCCACCTGCTTGAATCCCGAGTCGAGCAGACGGTCGACGAGAAACGATTGCCCGCCACCCACATCGATGACCCGGCCACGCTTTTCGTTGGCAGCCCCGAGGATCAAGTCCAGCGATTGTTTCGGGTCAGGCTCGTACCAACTGACTTCGGTCGCGCTCTTCGTTTGGTAAACGTTTTCCCAATGCGCTGTCTTGTCCATAAAAATTCCTGACTGCGAGAACCAAAAGAGGCGTTAACATCGTACTCGAATATGCGAATACAACAACCCGGAGATTCACACGGCAGAAGCCTGCGGAGATTCCCAGGAAGCAGTCGTAAATTAACTATGAGCCTGTCAGCCGTAGCCACCGTCGCCCGTAGCCACCTGTCGCCAGACGGTGGAGGCCTTCCTCGCCACGCCTACCACCGCTTGGCAGCCGATGGCTACTATTCAAGGGGATTGCTACCAATCAGTCGTAGCCAACTGCCACTGCCGCTCGGAACTCTCATTCGCCATAGCTCACATTGGGATTATTCTGCCAGCCTCGAATCGGTTTTCTCTCCCATTCGATCCAACAAAAAAACGGGCAACCCAGTGGTCGCCCGTTTCGTTTTGGATCAATTCTTGCAAGTTGAACGATGAACTAAGCCTTGAGCTTGCGTCGAGCGCGATAAGCCATCCCTAGTGAACCAAGCCCAAAGATCGCCATCGAGGTCGGCTCGGGGACAGCGCTAGAGGGGAATTCTCCGCTAAACGTCCCAGTCCCTGTGACATCCGTAAGTACGAGATCTCCGACCGTTGTCGTAAAGGCAAATTCTGTAGAGGCCTCCAAAGGACCTGTAACTGTCGCGTTGTTCGATAAGCTCGATAGAGGACCCACAGCAGCAATTCCTTTCATCTCGGTCGCACTAACTTGAAAAGCAAACCCCCCGTAACCGGTCCCCGGTCCGAAGAAAGCAGAACTGTCAGCTAAAAAAGGCCCAAAGTTCGCGTTGGTTATCTGGAACGGAGTGAACCCAACAATCGTCATGGTACTAACTCCTGGTTGGGACAGCATAGGGAAACCAAAAACCAATCCGGGAACGAAGTTGTCCGGGTCGGCATCGGCCGTAATCGTAAAGTCAGCACCAGAGAATGAAACTCCGCCTAAGGTCCCGCTGATCTTGCCACCACTGAGGGTGTACGTAGCAACGGCTGCATGGGCAGAGTTTACCATCAGAAAACAACCCAAAAAGACAAACGAAAGCAATCGAGTGATCATAAAAACCTCATGTAAAAAAAGTAGATTGAAGGAAACTATCTGCAAAATTGGAAATTCATGCCGAAAATGTCTTGGCAGTTGGCTCCCGAGCTACCCCAGAGCAATCGCACGTCGGCACTGATCGGTCCATGCATTGCCTAAGGGCCGTATTCGCGGGATTTACGATCTTTACAAAGTCCATTTGAAACTGATTCCTGAACAGTGCCAAAAGCGAAATGATCCGCGAAGCTCGGGGAGGCCAAAATGCCCCCATGACCAATGCACCCGCTGTTACACTCAAAATGCGTGAGCGGGTTAAACGCCAACTCAGCACCTCCTCCCACATTGAAAGAGCTCGCCAGGAAAAGAACTAACCACAAAACTGTCCATTATGGTTGTCTATCTCGTCCTAGGACAAGTGATTTTACTCATCCCCTCCCGTCGGACAAGACCCCAGAACTTTCCCTGTAATTTCTATAGCTGGATGGAAAAACCTCCCTCCTAACAACTCTGCCGCCCGAGCCTCAAATCCAACCAGTTCGTTCCTCCGCTTCTTTCTTCCAGATGCCCTTCCCAGGAACAGCAACAAAAAAACAATGCGAAGGGTGCGATGGATACAATCAGTATTTCCAAGATTTCATTCCTCAAGAAGTATCGAATATGGATTTGCGGACGAACCCCTCATTCGCAGGCAACGTGTTTGTAGGCAGTACAGGTTGATGGTCTCAGCCTTCTATTCCAACCCGCAGTTTTGTTTATCGTAGGCGAAAAGCCTCTCGGTTTATCGGTTATCAGCTCGCGAAGCCCCGAAAAACACCGTCTTGATACACGGCATTGCGAAAGTCCTCGAAATCCATGTTCGCAATCGTCAAATTGTTTTCGATCGACTGAATGGTGGATGGGAGCGCACGAAACGACCTGATCTCCTCAACTGGCGTTTGGTTTGGTTTTCGAGCAAAGTCCTTCGGGTCATCTCTCTGCGGCGAAAAACCGACGACGAGTAGCGAGTGCTCATTACCCTGGTCGCTCTGAGCGTCAACGACGAAGACCAAATAGCCAGGGTAGTCGGCTGGCAGCGAGCGAACGATATCGTGGATAGGCAGGTTCGCAAACAAAGGATCCTCGACGAATCGCACATTGGCCGTGAATTCCATTCCCGACAGAGAGTCTTTTTGAGGAGCTGCAACTAGCTTTTTGATGAGTTCCCAGGATTGGTCGCTCGAGATGCTGGCGCGAACAACCCATGGGTTTTGCGTATCGCTGTTGGACATCGTGGACTCCGGAAAGGTACCAAGCAGACTGCCAAGGATTCTGTTGTAGTATAGCGTGCCGTTGGTTGAATTTGTGTAAAATCATGCCGTCATGAGACGTTCAAAGGACCCTTTTCGCGTCACAAAAACATGCGTCGATTCAGTATTGCGGTAGTTTTTGCTATTCTCTGTTCGCATTTCGTCAGGGCTCAGTCAAGTTCGCTGCAAGAACACGTTGATAGACGACCAGTCGCTGGCTAACGCTGTAGGGACGGCGACGTCGCGGAACGTACTTTGAGGATATCCGTCAACTTGCGAAGTTCGTCGGCGTTTAACGCTCGATCAAACACCGCGACTCCGCCGATCCAACCGGTGAAGCCAACGCCGCGGCCGCTGTGAATAACGCGGCCAATCGTGAATGGCCCTCCGCTTTGAGCGTCCTGCGGTGTGTAAAGATCGTACGGATACCACCACGGATTGAGCCGCAACGAAACCAACTAGCGTGAGACTTCCTGGCCGTCGCGCAAGGCGACTTCGACCTTCGTGTAGCGATACTCACGCAATTCCACTCGATCGCCATTCTCGTCGCGCAGGACTTTCACACTCAGTGGCTCGCCCTCGGGCGGGTTGTAACATTGGTCTTTGGGAAATGACGGATCCTCCGCAGGTTCCTTGTCTAGCGTTTTGGCGTAATGGCCTTGCATGTAAGCGTTGTAGGCGGAGGAGATTAGTTTGTCATTCTTGGGATTGTCGAGCCAACGATCACCGGAGACCCCGTCCAACCAGCCAGTGAGTTCATCACGTTCATGATCGAACCCCATGGCATAGCACTGCCACGCCGCATCCAGCACGTCGGGCAGCGAATCAGCGGGCACCTCAGTGCTTTGGCCTGCCGAATTGCACTTGTGCAGGGCATACATGTTGAGGAACGAACTCCCACCGTTCTCAGAAACATGGCCACAAGCACTTCCCGCCTTGTTCAGTCCGGCGAACAGCGCGTACTGTCGCTGACCACGCTCGACCTTGGCGATGCTGGCCGTTTCCTCCTGCTTCAGATCCGTCCCTTCGTGCCAGATCCCGGTCAGCGCATGATTGCCGCTTTCCCGAATCGCCCACACAACGACCGTCAGCGACTTCCCGGCTCCCGTCAGACAAAGTCCCAGAAGGCGACAAGGAAAGGTGTTTCGGTAACGATCCCAGCCGGTTCGGCACCAAAAACGAGGACGTCCGTCGCCGCCGCTGCTGTTCTAGGTGAAAGGCTCAAGCAGCTAGTCGCAACCAACGTCCGAGTGCCATTTGCGTTTCATCCTCCGGACAAATCAGCACCTTCAATGACGTCTCTCGCACAACTTTAGTAATGGCTTCGCGGAGCGGCGCGTGGTCATGTTCTTTCCACTGCTCGTTAACTTCATGCTTTTTCTGGTCAATCGCTACGTTCTTTCGAGGAATCACCCATTGAGGTGTATGGCGATAGCGGGGGATGCAGCAAAGAAACTCACCTGACGCTAGGTCATGCGTGGCAAGGAATTGTCTTGCCTTCGCATCGTTTCGCAGATCCACACCAAATGCTCCGTCTGGGCCAAACTCCATGATCGGGCAAGTGACGCCTTTGTCTCTGGCAATTTCCAGCGACACGGTATCGCGGAAGAACACAAACTCCGCTTCGCTGAGCAACTTGACCTCTCGTTCACCGGCGCGATCGGGCGGAAAAGTGATACCGAAGACGCCGTACGGTTTGCCTGTCGCTTGAACCCATTTTTCGATTGAATCGGGTGCTACCAAATAGGGACCAGATCCGTGTAGCAGAAAATCACACTCCTCGAACGCTTCGAGGATCTTGTCTCGCGAATCAAGTACCACGATCCTTGGGAAGCGAGCTTCGAGCATCTCGCGGACGCCGTGACTGACATCGCCAGGCCAAAGCCGCACTTCCGCATCGGGCATGTGCTTTTCGAGCAGCGCCAGCACTCCGGGAGTGTGACCGATATCACCGACATTGATGGTTTGCCACGACGATCGCAGCAGAATGCAGGGCCCGGAACCGTCAGCCGAAAGGCCTCTGACTGACAAAGCAAGCGACGGGAAGAGCCAAGCACAAAAAACTAGAAAGCTATATCTCATCGTATTGGGAACCCGTAAACTTTCGGTTCGATTAGGCCTTGTTTAAAATGAGGTGTGTCCGCCCGTCTCGGGGCATCGCAAATATTGACATGCATCATAACGGTCGATACACTGTCTGGCTAGAATATACCGATCGGTATAGTTGGAAGATAGGTTGAAGGTAGCTTCCAACGCAGAGTTCCTTGCTCTATCGTTTTGCAGTCTGGTCGATCAACCATTGAATATTTTCTCACGCAAAGCGCGGCCCAAACGATATCTCACACAAGACCTTGCACACGCGCTCGTCAACTTAATCATGACGGGGGCTTCGGCAAAGCCTCAGTAAACGCAAAACTGTATTCACTTCGTCGCAGTAGGTTTGACCTCGACCCCATTATTCTGTGATAGCCCAGGGCAAAGCGAAGCGACGCCCTGGGTATTGGTTCCACCTCAGATGGTACACTGGATCGTGCGTCGATAGCTCACGACCAGCACACTCTGAGTTTTCCATGAAAGGATGATCCATGCCAAACACGCCATCCAATACTTCCAAAGGTATCGTTTTGATGCTGATATTTTTGGTGGATCAATTGCATGCCCAGTCGCCCAAAGAGATCACCAACAGCTTCGATGGTGGAGTGGTAATTATCAGGGAAAGAGCGCCTCGATTTTTGAACAGCCTGGCCTAGAACGTTACAGCTTTGCACTGTCCAGAGCAATTCTCGATCGATCCATCGAACAAGGAGCTAAACAACGATGTCACGTCAGCAATCCGTGTTTTTATCGTCCTTACTGATTATTGGGATGATTCAATCGGGGTGTCAGGAGCGCGCGCTCAGTCGCCGAAAACGATCACGAACAGCATCGGGATGGAGATGATATTGATAGAGAAAGTAGATCCATTGGCGTCAACATCTTCCAGGAAGGGCCGGGTGACTCGTGGCGGCAATTGGTTCGCCCCGCAAGGCTTTTGTCGATCCGCGGTACGCGACGGTGAGAACCTGCCGCAACTCCTTAATCCCGCTCTGGGGTTCCGGTTAATCCTTTTGGATGAGGGATTATCTCAAGCTTTGTCAATCAACCATTGATGGAGGTCAGAACGGATCTTAAGAATTGCAGACGCTTACGGAACATCCAAGCATTTGGCAAGAAAATGCTTGACTGTGTCGAGATCAGTTTGCTAGATTGCAGCGGGTCACGAGCGGGTACATCACAGTTTTATTGGAACGAGAACAAGCAGATGAGTCGATCCAGTATGTTTCGTGCTTTACGACGTATCGCTAGAATGGCGTTTTATGCAGAAGCAGCGGGAGTTACATCCGAGGAGGTTGTTGAACTCGTTCGTCGACGCGAAATGCTCAAGCAGTCAGCGGCGGCCGTTGCCTTAGGTGCGGGTATATGTCCAACCCTCGGAATCCAAAACGCTCATGCAGGATCCAAGAAGACCAATCTCTCTGTTGGAATCGTCGGTGGCGGTTTGGCTGGGTTGCTGGCAGCGAGAACGCTACGTAGAGCGGGGGCCAAGGTCACGATCTATGAGGGAGCAAACGTGTTGGGCGGACGAGTGCAATCGCTACGCGGCGTTTTCCCGAATCAAATTGCCGAACTCGGCGGGGAACTGATCGACAATCCGCACAAAATCATGCTTGGTCTGGCCAGAGAGTTCGATCTTCGAATCGAAGATGTCAATAAAGTTGACGGCGATGTTTTTTATCATTTCTTTGGACGTAATTACAGCGAAGCACAGGTGGTGGAGGAATTCCGACAATTTACCCCGACGATGCGAGGTGAACTTCGAGCGATTTCCAAGGAGATTTCCGCCAATGCGTTTACTGCAAATGATCGACGACAGGATTTGATTTCATTGGAAGCTTACCTCGATGGGCAGAACTCGACTGGTATGCCTGCGGGTGATTTGCTCAGGGAAGTTATCAAGGTGGCATACACGATCGAATATGGATTGGAGATATTCGATCAAAGCTCAATCAACTTGTTGCATTTTATCCATGCCGACAATCGCTCGACGTTCAAACCCTTCGGGATCTTTAGCGACGAGCGGTACCATATCACTGGAGGCAACGATCAAATCGTTCAGCGCCTCGCAGTCGAATTGGCGCCCGTGATCGAATTGGGTTGCAAGCTTGTCAGCATCTCCCGACTGACCGATGGCCGTTTGTCATTGACTTTCGATGGCGCAGGAACCACGACACGGACTCACGATCGTGTGATTCTTGCAATTCCATTTACCACCCTTAGAAACGTTAACTTGCACAACTCGCTGGGTTTGCCAGCATGGAAGACCAATGCGATTGCGAATTTATCGCTCGGATCGAATACCAAACAGATGGTTGGCTTTGTAGGGAGGCCGTGGGCCGAGTTGGGCTCAAACGGGGCTTCGTATAGCGATCTTGAGGGCTTGCAATCCACCTGGGAGACGAATCGATCGCTCAGCACCAGTAACAACGCAATCTTGACGAGTTTTTCTGGAGGCTTGACAGCACTGATGCTTAATCCATCGGCGCCACAGCAAGAAGCTGCCTTGTTGCTCGATTCGCTCGATAAGGTTTATCCAGGCTCGAAAGCCCGAGCGATGCGGAATCAAGGTCAGTTAGTAACAGCTCTTGCGCATTGGAGTTCGAATCCTTGGGTACGCGGGGGATACACTTGTTACCGGCCCGGTGATTTTACAACGATTGCTGGGCTCGAAGGTAAAGCGGTTGGCAATTTGCACTTCGCCGGTGAGCATACCGATTCGTTTTACAGTTGGCAAGGTTTCATGGAGGGGGCATGTTTGTCCGGCCTTCGGGCCGCTTCGGAAATCGATTGATGCCTTGTGTTTTCGTTCCGCGGAAGGTCTCTTTATGAGAACTCGGGGACTGTTCCCGAGTAGTTGATCAATGCCGATGATCTCTCGCTCGAACTGGGCGAAGGACAACAAGATGTTCAGCGTAAGGCGGCCCATCGAGTGAGTCGTGTTGAACTGCTGGGTCACCGAGACGAAGGAAACACCATATTTATCGAAGGTTTCCATGATCCTGGAGAAGTCCATAAGCGAGCGGCTAAGTCGATCGACTTTGTAGACCACCACGCAATCGATCTTTCCGCTTTTGATGTCTTCGAGGAGTCGATTGAGAGCAGGTCGATCGAGGCTACCGCCCGAGAAGCCGCGATCTTCGTATTACTCTGGCAAGCATTCCCAGCCTTCGTGTTGTTGGCAGGCTTTAGGCGGGAGGCCGCAGGCGATAGACTTTTCTTGTGCACAGTCATACTATTCCTTCGATAGAAAGGGGGAATGATGCGTGACCACACCAAGCTACGTGCGTTTGAGTTAGCTGATGCATTGGTGCTGAATGTCTATCGAGTAACACGAAGTTTTCCCGACGACGAGAAGTTCGGGTTAACGTCCCAGTTGCGTCGGGCAGCGATTTCGATTGCATCAAACATTGTGGAAGGTGCCGCAAGAAGTAGCCGTCCGGAATACGTTCGGTTTCTTGAAATTGCGTATGGCTCAGCCAAAGAGGTGGAATATCAGATTTCGATCGCTGAGAGACTTGGTTACGGTCAATCAGATACAATTCGTGCGCTCTCCGATTAAGCTTCCGAAACGGCAAAGGTACTAAATGGTTTGATTCGTGCGCTGAGAGATAAATCATGATTTGGCATTTTCTACCTAATGCCTAAAGCCTCCGGCCTAAAGCCTAACGCAAAGAACTGGAAGCCGTTGACATGGGAGCCGGTGATCGCGTTGGCGACCGCCGTGAGGGACTTGAATAACTGGCCTTCGTACTCGAAGCCGTTGTTGACGATCAGCACCCGGATCTGCCGTCCCTTGTAATCTCGATGAAGCATCGAGCCGGGAGGTGGCAAGCGCTGGTCCAATGCTGGTCGCGACTGTACGTCCGACGTTACAAGTCTCGGTTGGATCGTTTCGCGTGGGGGTGTCACGCGCACTTCGGAATCGAGCGCCAACTCAGCCGCTCGGGCCTTGGCTCGCTCCGAAAGGTCACCTTCGGCGTTGGCTTGGAGTCGCCAAGCGATACGTCGGATCAGGTAGCGTTTGTTTCGGCTCGGGCATTTCTCGCCAAAGAGCGATTCGAATCGCTCGACCACTTTGGTGATCGTCATGGTTTCGAGGCGCGCGATCTCGGACGCAGTTGCAGCGTTCATGTTTGATTCTCCAATCATTTCTCTGTGTTTTCGCTCCGGCCTAAAGCCTAATACCGTCAAATCGGGACATTGATGAAGTTGCGTTTCTTACTAATCGGCAAATGAAAGCGGAGCAGCGCAAGCTGCCCGGTGAGTCAAAATATCCAGTAGTTTCCTGAGTGTTCGAGCGTCGAACACTTCACTTGAACCTTCACCGGAGGGCTTGCGCCCAACCGCTTTCAAAGACCCCTCGGCATGCGCCGAAAACCATTCAAATCCGATCTTTCCTAACATGATCCAAATGTCGATTTGACGGTATTGGCCTAAAGCCTCTCGCCTCCGGCCTAAAGTCTGCTTCCGACACAGAGAGCCTCAATCCGGAGAGAAGCTCAAGGCTTGGGTCGTGAGAGTTCGCAGAGATTTTGGACCTATGGTCCAGAACGCGAGCCAGGCCCAGGGCAAGGACGGCCGCGATGCGTTCGCGCCGCTGTTGGCTCGGAAGATCCGAGAAAGATCGATTCGACCTGGCATAATCCACCGACTTTTGGAAGAAAGAACTGGGACAGTCTCAGCTCACCCGGGTTATGGTTGCCGTTGGGGAGAAAATGGGCGCGACGGAACGAATGGGAAAACAACGGAGAAAAGTGCCGACCCGCATGCCGTGGTGGTGTGGGGAGGGTGGTCAGAAACGGGAGTCGTACCCGTTTTTTTGATCCGGGTCTGTTTAGCGAATGCATCTGAGTGCGTCAGCTATATTTTTCTTTAGATGATCCGAGATGTTCGGGGCTTTCGCAAGTTCGATAAGTGCGGGCACGGCTTCCCTCGCTGCAGGGCCAAGCTTACCAAGTGCATCAACTGCAGAAGCTGCAGGGTGATAAAAGCTACCGTCGTGGCTTTCGAGCAGGCGAATGTAAGCGGCAATAACCCTCGGTTCCGAGATACCGCGACCGCTAAACGCGTCAATCACCGAACTGACCACCAATTCGTTTTCGTCGTCGATCAATGGAAAGCAACGTGTCACTGCTGACTCTGGATCGATGGCAAAGAACGCATCCACAAGTCCCAAACGGATCAACGCGGATTTGTGTTTCTTTGCTCGCTCAAGTGAATCCAGGAGTGGACGAGCTAAGGCTCCGAGTTGAGCTATTGCTTCTGGAGCGTCGTTTTGAACCCAATTGCTTTCCATGTCGGCGAGCATCAAACGTTCCAATAGATCCAGAGATTCCGGAACGGGTGTGCCTGTAATGCAGCAAACGGCCGCCGCAGACCAGATTCGAACCTTCTCGTCGTACTCTGGGCCTGTGAGTTTTTTGAGTTTCGGTATTGCATCCGATGCCTTCGGCCCAATCTTTGCCAAGAGGCGAGCCACACGGCCCCTTAGTTTTTCCGGACGAGAGGCGTCCCTTGATATGGCAACATGGACGTCTGAATCGTCATCGAGCAATTTGATGACCTCTGGTAGGACGTCAGCTATGCGTTGATGGCGTTCGTCTAGCGCGTCGAGTACTGTCCATTTCACCATTGGGTCGGAATCCAACAGCAGGTTGGCGAATTGTCTTATCGAATCATCGCTATCGTCTGCGACTGCGCTCAATGCCGAAATTGCACGAGATCGCACATAGACATCCATATCATCACAGTAGGGCAAGATCACGTCGTATGCACGAGGATTCGGTTTTCCGATTTGGGAAACTACCTCAAATGCTTGCCCTCGGGCGTAAGTTTTGAGCGATGGCACCGTTTCTAAAATGGCTTCGGTTAAAGTGGATGGTAGTTCGAGTAATTTGAACCAAGCTCGTTCGCCGATGGTTTCACGCAGCATTATATGTTCAACCACCGCACGCTCGTCGTTGAGCAACAGAGTTAGTTGTCGAGCAACCTCTGGACTGTGAAGTGAGCCGTCTGGCAACGACGATATGGCAGATGCGATGTCCTGTGGATTTCGCGACTTCAGCTTGGTCAACGATTCGCTCGCTGCGACGTCTTGTGCGACGATACAATCGCAAAAGGTTAGTACTGTCGCGAGCGTAATGATTCGAACGGCGGAGTGCATACAGAGAGTTGGATCGCTGAACGATACTTTCGATTTGAGACTGGAAGCTCTACGGTAGGAACCACAAAGCCTCCTGCGACTAGCGGGGCGGAAACAATCATTCTTGAGGTTATCACAACGCATCCTTCAGGTCGACTGAGCCGCGCATAATATTCCGGCAAAAAGCACTGTTTATAGAACCTAACCGATCCTGCCGTTGCACGCTCAGTCCCTCGCGCCTCGATCGCGCCGGCCATAACCGGAGGGTAGGTTGTCTCTTGTGTGTTTCGCGAGTTATGGAGTCGAGAAAAACCGACGTCCGCTTACTACAGCGATGAAAAACACCCGTGAAACTACAGGCTAGGGGAATGCGACCGCCCAAGAGCCAGCGGACGTGACCTGCCGGTTATGAAAAAGAGGCTCCAAAACTCGCGATTTTGTCGCGCGAGGCATAACCAGCGGGTCGATTTGGTTTTCCAGTTTTCGACCGGGTTATGAAGTTCGAGACTTTTCTATAACCCCCCCCTCTAGCATTCTAGGTCGCGCGACTTGGAGACTCCCGAGAGTCGGGTTACCAAAGGCAGAAAAAGCACCCAAGACGATTCGCGCCTTGGTTGGTAGAGATATCGCCCAAGGGAGAGTTTGAGACTGGGCCAATGCGTGCAAACCCTGGAAAATACTGCGTAGAAACGCAAACAAGCCGACGTTTTGAGGCGTCGGCCTGTTGGTATAACCGAAGTGGCAAACTGAATTCGATTTCCCTTATTCTGTTGCCAGATCCAAACTCCGCTCTAGCTCATCGGAAATTTTCGGGTTATCACCCGAGGCTTATTACCCAGAGATTCTCTCGGGAAAAGCGTGCAGAGACTCTCCGCAGTGGGCTTGGCTCAAGATAGCGTTTGGGGAACTGGGTTATTAGGGAATGGAATGGGACTCTCGAAATCCGTTTGGAAGCATGGGCTATCGATCGATCCCAGCGGCCAGAATTCCATATTCCAATGCAACGACGCACCGGCTCAAAGACGTTCTTGGAAAACGGGTCTCCGAGGCAGTAAGAACCTGTTTTTCGACAAATTCGTCAAAAAGCGACCAATTTCGGGCGCAGCTACCCTCTTGAGAATTGACCTTTAAGGTAAGGGATTGCAAGTGCCGCGAAGGAACGCATCAGTAGGTTTTTTATTCTCGATTCGAGAGGATTGGTCGATGCGATTTTTGAAGTGTTTTTTGGCGTTGACGTTAAGCGTCGGAAGTTCGATGGCCGCTTCGGCAGCGGTAATCCCCAGTTTCAAGGTGGCTGGAA
>Ga0315901_10003062_pt1 | contig 22080 bp, 37 predicted proteins | sample LakEriMetagenome_10_FD_203761 | JGI IMG/M metagenome (GOLD analysis project Ga0315901, IMG submission 203761) | Freshwater fungal communities from buoy surface, Lake Erie, Ohio, United States - Buoy 2 MA116 | ecosystem: Environmental > Aquatic > Freshwater > Lake | place: USA: Lake Erie, Ohio... | reverse complement strand
CGTCGTCATCCGTGCACCCTCGTTGTCACACCCGGCGGCGGGCGGTTTCCGAGACCCAGGCGGAGGCTGGAGAGCCTCTACTTGTGTCCCGCCCGCCGCCGGGCTGGGGCTCGCGCCCCGATTTACTTGTCGCGCCGCGGCAGTGGCACCGTCGCCACGTGCCGCATGACGATCCGCATCCGCTTACCGGTCCAAATCTCGTCGATCGCGTGCTGATACGAGTGCGCGCCGTCGGTCCACGCCATGCAGTCGATCTCCGGATCCCAAACGATCTTCCTGCCGTCGAGCGGCCCGCCGAGGATCTCGATCACGCGCAGACGTGCCATGCGTTCCCTCCGAGTCCACCCCGGCCGCGTCGATCGGCCTCCGCGCCTCTCGCGGGGGTGGTGCCGACGCCCGGGGAAAGGTTGACCCCGTCAACGGCTGCCGGCGATGTCTCGCTCCTCCGGCTGACGAGCCCAATCCGCTGCTGCACGCGGCGGCCCCAGGGCGGGGGCTGGTGTGCGTCAGAACGGGATGTCGTCCTCCCCGCCCGGCTCGTCGCCGCGTGCCGCGGCGACCTTCGCCGCCGGCGTCCTGGCCGGCTTCGCGGCGGGCTTCGGGGCGGGCGCCGCCTCGTGCGGGAACCACTTCTCCACCTGGGCGCGCGGTCCGCTGTTGCTCTCCCAGACCGTGGTTTCGATCTCCACGTCGCGGCCGATCCACTCGCTGGGTTGCCACGACGCATCACGCGGCAGCTCGGTGCCGGTCGCGTCGCAGATGACCTCGAACAGCCACCGCCAGTGGCGAGGAACGTCGGCGAAGAGCTGGTACTTCCGGCCCTGCGAGTGCACGGTGAGCGACAGCACGACGCGCCACCCCTCGGGGTTCTTGGAGAGCCACTTTTCCGGGATGCGTTCTTTTCTCTCCCACTTCGCCGCGGAAATCTGCGCCACGTGCCTCCCTGCCTCGAGCACGCCGCCCGCCGGCTTCGTGTCCGTCGTCGCCGCCTCGTCCCAGCCCCAATCGTCCATGCCGCTCATCGCTGCTCCCCCGTCTGAAGGTCCGGTCGTACCTCATGCCCGACGCGGACAACCGTGTCCGCGTCGCCTCGTGCCGTTTCGATGATCTCGTCGAGGGCCCGGCCGATGGCCATCTGCCCAAGCTCTGCGAGGCGGACGATCACCGCCACCTTCGCCAGCCGCTCTTGCCGGAGACGCTGGAGCCGCTCGGCCTTCGCCCGCTCCACGTCGCGTCGCACCCCGTCACGCATGGTCGATCTCCTCCTTCCGCATGATCGCCCTTCCGATCAACTCGACGACCTGGGGCACGACCGCGTTTCCGAGGCAACGCAGTCGGTCCACCCGAGAGGGAACCCCATGAGCCACTCGACCCACGTTGGGTTCAGTTGCCCACCAACCATCGCCGCCGCCTCCTCTGGCGTCTCGGCTTTTGCAGCAACCATCTGCCGACCTGCCGATCCCGAGTTCATGGCGCTGTTGTTGTGCCCCTGGCAGGCTGTCGGCGTCGGCCACATCGTTGCCGCCATCGCTTCCACAAACGATCCGCTGCGATTCTTCTTGCGAAAGCGATCCGCCATGTCCGGCGTCAGCGTTGACGCCACGCACTTGTCGGCGGTCGGCGTCGGGAACATATTCACATAACGAGCCAAGCTGGGGCTCCCGTAGCTCCCGTCGGCTTGCTTGTGTGCCGCACTTCCACCATTCGCGTCGTTGCTGAGCGGCGTCGGAAACTGCTGCTTCGTCTGCACTTCGTCCCATGACAGGTACTCGCGAGGCAGAACACCCGCTGCTAGCTCCACGGCTTGAGCTAAAGACGGTGCTGACCAATGCCCCTGCTTTACTAAGCAAGACCGACTCGTCCTGTCCGCGCTCACGCGGGGTGTAGGCCACAATCCAAACCCGGTCCCGCCGGTGCGGCGCACCAACGGCCGAAGCTGGAATAACGTGCCATTCCGCGTCATACCCGAGCGAGGCCAGCGTCCCGAGTACTTCACCCATCCCTCGAGTAAGCAACGCTGCGACGTTCTCCACGATGACGTAGCGTGGTCGAAGTTCGCCAATGATCCGAGCGAACTCGTGCCAAAGACCGGACCGCTTGCCAGCGAGGCCAGCTCCCTTCCCGGCATAGCTGATGTCTTGGCATGGGAAGCCGCCGCAGATGACATCGACGGCCCAGTCGCCTTCCGGCGGGAACGTGCAGACATCGGCGTGCCTCCTGACATGGGGCCAGTGCTTGGCGAGGACTTTTTGGGCATACGGGTCAATCTCCACTTGCCATGCACATTCCATCCCGGCCCGCTCTAGTCCGAGATCGAATCCGCCGATGCCTGCGAAGAGGCTGCCGAACCTCATCGCTCTTCGCCCTCCACTCCAGCCGCATTCCACACCGCCCGCTTCGCGCAGCGGATCGCCTCGGAAAGCTGCTGCGGCACCGCACCGCCGCACCGACGCCACGTCTCGATGACCACCCGCAACTCCGTCACGAGGTGCCGGGCATGCACCGCAAGCTGCTCTTCGCTGAGATCCGGCGTCACCGGCGGTTCCCCGCCGGCCGTCATCAGGAGCATCCGCAGCGACCGAACAGCCCTCCGGCGGACACGCTCGCGGATCACCTCGTCGTCTTTGTTCGCGAGTTCAGCCACGCGACACCTCCCGCATCCGCCGTGCCTGCTCGGCCACCCGGGCGGCGATCTCCTCGAGCCGGTCCGCCGCCGCGGCCTGCGCCGCCTGGAGCGTGTCGTGCCAGCCGTCCGCCGTGACGATCATTCCGCCTGGCAGCCGCACCATCTCCTGCCCATCGACGGCCACGGCATCGCCCACGTCGAGCCAGGACTGCACGCCGGGGCCGCAGAGCGCATGGCCGATGTAGACCGAGAATCGCTTCACGCCTGCACCTCCGCACCGGCCTCGATCGCCGTCTGCCGTGCGTCGATGAGCGTGTCGAGCTGGCCACGCTGCTCCGGCGTGAGCCGACCATCGCTCACCGCCTGGTCCGCCTCGTCACCGATCCGGCCGAGTTCCTCGACCGTCGCCGCCGCGGCGACGCGGTCACGCCAGCCGGGGCGCTTCGCGGGCTCGGCGAAGATCGGCGCGAGGGCGTCGATGTCCATCGGAAGCACGGGATCGAGCCCGTAGCGGTTCTTGGCGTCGAACGCCGCGGACCGCTCGGTGTGGATTACCCGCTTCCGGCCGCCGAGGGCCTTGGTGCGGCCGTCCGTTCCTTCGACCGTGCGCGTCTCGTAGTTCACGAACAGCAGCGCGTCGCACCACTCCTTGAGCAGCGGCGACACCTGCTTCGACAGCTTCAGCTCCCACCGGTCGTAGCCGTCGGTGAGGTCCGGCGGGCTCGTCCGCTTGACGGTCGAGTGAGCCACGAACACCACGTTGAAGCCCATGCCGACGAGACCGTCGCACGACGCGAGCAGCTTCCCGTACCACTCGGCCACGTGCACGTAGCCCTTCCCGAATCCGAAGTCCTCGATGCTCTTCTTCCGCTCCGTCTTGCAGATCCCGTCGATCGCGAGCCGCTCGGCCCAATCCGCCGAGTCGATGACCACCGTGCGGAACTCGCCGCGGCTCGTGCCGATCTCGGCGACCGCGGCACGCAGCTCGTCCCACGAGCCGATCGCGACGCGGGCGACATCGAGGTGATGCGTGCCCTCCTCCGTGTCGAGGACCACCGGCGACGGGAACGCCGCCGCCAGCGTCGATTTACCGATGCCCTCGGTGCCGTACACCACGCAGCGGCCCGGCGTCCACCTCACCCCTCGTTCGATCTTCAGCGCCATCACCCGTCCCTCCTCGCGTCCTTCGTCGAATGCAGCGACTCGAACCTCTCGAATCGCGATCTCATCACCGCCACCTTCTCTGGCGTCCCCGGGAGGGCCCGCGTCGGACGCGGCTCCGTGATCGCCTCGAGCTGCGCCCGCAGCCGGCCCACGCCGTCCGCGACATCCCCGAGGGCGTCGGCCAGGATCCGCGGATCCCCCGCCGCCGCACCCTCGGCGTACACGTCGCCAGCGAGGCTCGCACCACCGGCCGTCTCCGGTCTGGCGTAGACGTTCAGCACGGACGTGAGCCGTGCCTGGAGCGTCCGTGCCTCGCGGAGAATCGACGCGATCCCCGGCCTCACCCTCCTGCTGATCCGCACCCTCCGCCGCCGATTCGCCGAGCACGAGCGGACACGCCGGACGCCAGGAGGAGCGCGTCGCGCCTCCAGCCGCCAAAACGTCCGCTGCCGAAGCACGAGCGATTCGCCGGACATCGTGATCCCCGTTGCCGGCCAGCGTCTCCACGCCGGCCGGCGCCATCCGTGCGCTCCCGCCTCCGCGGGCTCCCTGCCGCCGGCAGCCGTGCCGGCGGCCCATCCGTCAGGCCCAGTCGTCGAGGTCGCTCGGCCTCACCACGATCGAGCTGTACTCGTCGATGCGGATCCCCACGCTGCCCGGCTCGACCGACGCGACGGTGCCCGAAAACGCCCGGCCGCACGTGGTGCCGGTGACCCACTGGCCCAGATCAGGCATGCCGCGCCCGTAGATGGACCGCATGCCAGCCACCGCGCCCTCCGCCTCCGCATCGCCCGGCTGCCGATCGACGACCTGACTCATGGTCACACCTCCCGGATTGATCCACCACACCCAGCGCCGCTACAGGATTCGTCCTGCAGCCTCTTGAGTTCGATGCGAAGCCACTCGCGGCCCCACGACTCCGCCTCCTCGCGGGTGGCGAAACATTTGTTCTGCGCGCGATTCCGGAGGCGGACGTGCGCCCGATACGGACGCTCGAGCCCCGGCCGGACTCGGATCGGGATCGGCTGCTCTTCGACGCGCCGCTCGCGCGTCCGCGCCCAGTAGGCCACCACCGCCTGCCGGACGCGCTCGCGCGTCTCGCGGTGATTCACACGGACGGTCGTGGAGGAGAGACGCGGCTCGCCGCGTCGGGCGGCGGCGGCCATCTCCGCGGTCCATCCGCTCTGGATCTCGTGGCAGGCCGACGCGATCTCGCTCGGCGTCGGAGCGCCCTGCCGGTCGTCGGTGGCGACGAGGATCGCGTGCCGCGCACGCTCCCGGCTGATGCCGAGCGACTCGCCGATGAGCCGGTCGGAAAACCCCCTCGCGATCATCGCCCGGACGCGACGCAGGTCGGTCCCGTAGGCGTCGTGCGTCGGAATGTCGTCGTCGTTCTTCTCGGTCGTCGTGACCATCTCGTCTTCCCTCTCGTGGTGAACACTCGTTCAGTCGTTTCTCCCGTTCTACGCGCCCAGTCAAGGGGTGCGAACGCAGGGAGAAAAACCAACGTGTCCACCGGGAAAAGCAGCGTTCGTGCTGCTCTGTTTGTTGCCGAAGCAACCAACGGGGCGAAGGTTAGACGGTCGCCACGCGAACCGTCAAGAGGGGTTTGTGTCTTTGGGCAAAAACAGATGAGAAGCCCAAAAAACAGCGGCGTTCAGGAGCGTGAGGGCTTCTGCTTCCGCTTCGCGTAGCCCTGGCGAGGGCGGCCAGTTGTCGGCGGCTTGGCCGCGATGCGGTCCACCTCGACATCCCGGAAGGCGAGCACTCTGCCGAAGCGATATCCGGAAAGCTGCTTCCTCGTCACCAAATGACGCACGCCCTGCGTCGTCATGCCGAGCCGCTTTGCAGCCTCATCGACGGTGATCCAGTTGCCGACTGGTGCGGGAAGTGCCACTGCCATGCCCTCGATCGTACCCTCGCGTGCAAGCGATGCACGCCAGAGCGTCATGGAACGGCGCCGCAACCCTGCGTAGGGTTGCAACGCCGACCGAAGTACGAACGGAGAGGGCGGGAGTTGTACCTGTACCTGTGTGCAGTACCCTGGCATGGATGCCGTCCTTGGAGACATCCCATGCTGCTGCTCGATCTGCTGACCACGCGCTACGCATTGGCGAAAGCCCTCTCTGGACGGACGGTGCACATCTACTCCCAGACGATCCGGCTGCTCGAGGAACACCTCGGGCGCCCGGCGACCGTGGACGATCTCCACGAGGACACGATCGTAGCGTTCCTCCGCTGGCGTGAGGTCACGCCCAATCCCCGCCGGGGCCTGAACAGCCCGGCGACGATCGCGAAACACCGGACGCAGTTGTTGAGCCTCGCCGACTACGCATTTCGCAAACGCCTGCTGCCGGAGGCTCCGGTGGTCAAGCCGCTCCGGGTTCCGCGGCGTCTCCCTCGCGGGTTCACCGCGGACGAGGTGGCACGGCTGATTCGGTCGTGCAGCAGGCGGCAGGGCTACATCGCCGGAATCTGCGCCAAGAAGTGGTGGTCGTCCCTCATCCACGCCGCGTGGTGCACCGCCGGGCGCCGCGGCGAGCTGCTCGCCGTGAGGTGGGAAGACGTGGACACGGAGCGCGCGGAGATCGTGTTCCGCGCCGAGCGTCGAAAGGGGCACACGAGAGACATCGTCCGCCGGATCGACCGGACGCTGGCGGACGCATTGGAGGCACGCCGCGGCGCGCCAGAGGATCTCGTCTGGCCGTGGGACCGGCACGCATCGTCTCTCTATGGGTCGATGCGGATCCTCTGCACGCACGCCGGCGTCCCCCAGCTACGCCTCCACGCGATCCGCAAAGCGTCGGCGTCCTACGTCCAGGCGGCCGGCGGCGACGCGGCCGAGCACCTCGACCACAGCGACCCGGCGATCACGCGGGACCACTACCTCGACGAAAGGATCGTCGGCCGCCGGCACGGTGTGGACTACCTGCCGGCGCTCGATCTGGCGGAAGAGGCCGAGTTCATCCCCGACCCGGAGGAGGCCGCATAACGTGTTTCCCCCCCCGGGGCCGCGGCCGAGGAAGCCTGCGGGCGGGTGAGCCCCGCCCCGGCGCGACGGCAGCCCGCGGGCGTGGCCGTTCAGCGGCTCGGGGCGGGGCCGGTCCCGCAGCGTCCGTCCGGGCACTCCTCCTGGAGCACCGACACGCACCCGCACGCGCACCGGGCCGAGCACGGACCGCCGCACCGGCACGGTGCCGGGTCGCCACGCTTGCAGGTGGCGCACCCGGCCTCGCATCGCATCTCGATCCGGCCATCCGGCCGGTAGATGCCGGTCCCCTTGCACGTGCCACCGCACGGGCACTCCGTCGGTGCCGGCGGAGCCGGTGGCGCGGGCGCGTCGGGCGCGAACGTGGCGTAGGCGGCGGCGACCGCCGCCGCGGCGCGCGGCGGCTCCCGGTCGATCTCCGCCGGGTCGGCGGAGAGGGCGGCGAGCCACGCGAGGAGGGAGCGCCATAGGGTCATGCGGTCGTCCTTTCCGGTCGCGGCCACACGCCAGTCGTGCATCCGATCACGACCTCGAGCAGCCGCCAGAATCCCACCGCCGAGAGCACCGGATTCAGCGCGTCGGTCATCACGCAAAAGTCCGTCGCGAACGGCGACCGGTGATGGCGGCCGTGGCCATCCGGGGAGCAGAGCACCCCGAGCAACTGGAGCCCGCGGATCACACGACAGCACCGCTGGTGCGCCCAGCCGTGCACCTCGTTCGCCTGCGTCGCGAACGCTGCGACGAGGGCCACCCACCGCTGCCCGCAGGCGAGCGCGACGGCGGCCACTGCGGCGGCCGGCACGATCGTCGTCCAGTTGCGCTTCCAGTAGCCGCCGGCGAGCATGGCCCGCTGGTGCTGGTGGTGGAGGATGTTCGGCGCGATGACGTGCCTGCCGACGATCGGCCACGACGGATCGCCGTATCTGTCCTCCCACCAGTGCACCACGCCGGTGACGAGGTCGGCGGCGAGCCACGCGGCGACGACGTAGGCGACGAGCGTCACGGAATCCATTGGACATGCTCCCAGACCCACCAGCCGATCCGCCAAGCGCCGACCGCCAGAGCGGCGCAGACGACCCCGAGGGCGGCACCGACCGCGATCAGGAATGGCACGATGCCTCGGAAGTTGAAGTACATCACCACCCCTCTGCATGGTCGATCACCGGGTGTCCCTCGGCGTCCACGCGCCGCGCCTGGACGAGCTGCTGACGCTCTTCGGGCGGCTGCTCCGCGGCGAGCGCGGCCCAGAGGCCGAGCTTCGCGGCGATCTTCGCCAGCCTCACGAACGCCGTGAGCACCGGCCGGTCGGGCACCGGGTGCGGATTGATCGGCGACGCCGGCGACGAGCCGAGCCACCAGCCGAGCACCACGGCGGCCAGGAGGAGGTAGACGGTGTTCCGGGAGACGGTAATCGTCATGGCGGGGCTCACGGGGCGAGGGAGAACAGGCCCGCGATCACGCGGGCGGGTTGCTGGAGAACGGGTGCGGCCGGGGGCGCGGGCTCGAACCATTCGCCGTGATCGAGCACGCGCCACTCGAATCCATCGACGCCGCCGATCGCGAACGAGTCGCCCTGGTCGAGGGCGGCCTGAATGTCGGTGCGCGAAGCCCAGAACGATCCGTCGGGCTGGTCATGTGGCCACTTCGGTCCGCCGCACCACCGCTCTGACCATGAGTTCTGGATCAGGCCGCCGTCCCTGGGGGAGCCGTTCTTCTGGTGCCTGACGCCCCAGCACAGCATGGCGTGGGCCCAGGGCTTCTGGCGTGGCAGGAACCCATCGGCATCACGGGTCGGGTTGCGGTTGTCCCAACGTCCGTAGCCCACCGTGGAACAGAGCACCACGGGCGACCCTCGCTCGATCGCCGCGCACAGCTCCTCCCACGTCCGCACCTGCGCGACGGCGACCGCCTTGACCTTGTTCGCCTCGCGGGCGAGCTCGAGCGGCACGCCATCCCGCCCCCACGCGATCGACCGCGGGATCGAGTAGGACGTGAGATCGACAGAGCCGTAGACCTGGCGGTAGAGGATTCCGCCGAGCGTCGGATCCTTGCACCGGCCGGCGATCCATCGGGCGGCCGCGCCGCCGTACGATCCATCGCCGCCGGTGTTGCGGGCCTGCGGGGGCATCCGCGCGGCCGTGCGCGACCCGCCGTAGATCGGCTCCGTGGCCACCTCCGGAGGCGGACGCGGCATCCGGCCCTGAGTGAAATCGACGCTCTGGCCCGTGTAGCTCCCGAGCGCGAACGCGAACGAGACGCACGATCCGTGGTCGCCCTGGTTCCAGCACTTCCACGGCAGGCCGTAGACCTTCTGGTGCGCCTTCTCGACGTGGCGGTAGAGGAACGTATCGACGCCGCGGGCCTCGCGCATGGCCTCGCGGCCGGCGTCGCCAAAAGTCGGGTGGTCGAGTTCGGCGAGGAACTGCCGGGTGCCCTCGGGGTCGGGCAGGTAGCCGAACCGGCTCCCTACCTCCCGGGCCCGACTGGCGACGCGCTCGACCGCGAGACCCAGGAGCGCCGCGGCGACGACCAGCGCCACCGCGGACCACGACCAGATTCGCTGCTGGCGCGTCATCGGCTCACCTCCCGATCGCCGCGCGAGCCGCGGCGGAGATCGCCCGGAATGCCGTCACCCACCGCGCCCGGGCGGCGTCGTCGATCGGCCCGCCGTCGGTGCCGACCTCTTGGTCGAGGAACGCCTTGATCGCGTCCCGGGCGAGCGGCTGCCGCTGGCCGAGGGAGACCCCGGCCGTGCGGTACTCGCGGGCCGCGGCGCGGAGGTCGGCCAGCTGCGCACCGGTCGCGAGTCGGCGGTCGTGCGCGCCGTCGTACTCGATCGCGTCCGCAAGCGCGGCGAGCAGCTCCGCCGTGATCGCCGCATCCGCCGCAGCCTCCGCGCCGACGAACTTCCCGCGGAGATCGAGCCCTACCACCGGGGCCGGGGGCGGGGGCACGTCGGGACGTTCGCGATTCGCGAACTGCGAAAACGCCAGCCACGCCACGAGGATCCACGGGGCGACCCGGAACAGCGTCACCCCGCCGGCGGCCGGTGTCGCCGGCGCGCCCGGGGGCGCGAGCCCGGGCGGCCCAATAGGCGGCAGGGACGGCGCGCCGGCGGGGGCCGCGGAGCCACGCCACGAGAGGTACGCCAGGGCGGCGGCGACGAACAGCAGCGGGAGAGGGATCGTCACGCGGTGGCCTCCGGTGCGGGCACCGCCCGCGTCAGTCGCAGCACCTGCTCGAGCGCCCCGCCGGCCGCGGCGAGCACCAGCGACCGGACCGCCGGACGGACGATCCACCAGACCGGCCGGGCCGGGAGCGGCACCGCGGCGTCGGCGACAGAGTCGAAGAGCGTGCCGACGCACGCGAGCGCCCACGCCTTTTTCGCCGGGCCGTCCATGCCGCCGATCGTGTCCAGGCCGGCGACCGTCAGGCGGAGCAGCTCGACGACGAGGCTCCCGAACTCGGCGACGGTGAGACCGCCGCGGGCCTTGTCGCGGGCACCGGCAAGGAAGCCGCTGACGGCGGCCTGGAGTTGTTCAGGGGTCATGGTCAGTATCCCGTGGGTCCGGTGGCGGCCGTGCCGGCGATTACGATCGAGTAGGCCACGGGGCCGGTGGTCCCGGTGGCGCTGATCGTCACGCCACGTTCGGTCGCGGTGACGCCCCACGCGTGCGATTGCTGCACGGCGAGCAGCTCACCGCCCGGGCCCACCTCTCCGGCGACGCGGCCCCAGCCGTTGGTGCCGGAGGGGCCCACGACGATCCGCGGCCCGGTGGCGGTCTCGTTGCACGTCACGCGGACGAGACGCACCTGCCGCATCGTCTGGACGCCGGTCGCGCCCTGGATCGTGTCGGCGAGGGCCAAGAGGTCGATCGTCTCCGACTGCCCGCCGGTCACGGATCGGTTGCTGACCCAGAGCTGATCGGCGAGCGGTCCGGAGACGCTATTGAATTGGTAGTTGGTGCCGACCGTCACGGCACGGGACGACGCGCCGACGGTGTCGGACTGCGTCTGCGTGATCGCGGTCGTCGTCGAGACGACGCCGGAAAGGCTACCGGTGGCGGGCATCGAGCGTCTCCAGGAGCCCTTGGGAGATCGCGGCCTTCACCGCCTCAACGGTGATGCCGTACCGGAACGCAAGCAGCTCGAGGTCGTCGCGGGTGTACCGGCGCGAGGTGATCTTGCCGGTCTTCGCGCCGTTGGTCGCGAGCGACTGAAGGCACCCATGCCCGCCCGGACCCGCGACACTCTCGCGGCCGTCGTGCGTGGCGCGCCAGTGGGTCGGGCGGGCGATCATGTGCACCTCGCCACTTATCGTCCCGGCCCCGGCGGTCAGCCCGGAGGGGGTGCGGACTGGCACTCTTGCGGGCGGTGGTAGGATCACCGCGGAGGACCAGCCATGAGCGATATTGTGGACCGTCTACTGCTGATCGCCGCGTCCGGGGATTCCGGCCCTTGGGAGCGTCATCTCGAAGAAGCCGCCGAGGAGATCGCCAGACTTCGCGATGAAAGCCGCTGGATTCCGGTGGCGGAGCGGCTTCCAGATGAAGGCGTCTCTGTCCTCGTCTGGCACAAGGGAGGAAACATGCCGGACATCGGATGGCGCGAGTACCGGCAGTACTACATCGTGCCCGAGACGATCTGGACGCTCGGCGACGATCTGGACAAGGGATACCCGCCAGAGAACATCACCCACTGGATGCCGCTGCCGGCCGGTCCGGCGGAGTAGCTTGGCACTCCGCGAGACACGCGGCGTAGCCGGCGAGGTCGACGGCGTTGTCGGCGTGCGGGCGCGGCCCCAGATCGCGGGCGAGCTTGTCCAGGAGCATGATCCGGGCCCAGTCCGCCACCGTGAGCGGACGCACGAGCACGCCGGCGAAGAGGGCGTTGACCATGCCGACCGTCCGCGCGAAATGCTCCCGCGGCGGCCCGTACGTGGCGTGCCGGTCGATCACCGCCGCCCGAGCCGTGTCGAGGAGCCGCACGGCCTCCGTCGGCCCCGCCGCCTCCGGCAGCGGCGTCACGGCGCCGCCGATGTCGGCGGCCTTCCTCGTCTCGTCGGCCAGCTCGGCCACGTCGTCCTCCGTGAGGATCGCGGCCTCGTCGCCGAGGTAGTGCCGGTCCCGCAGCTCTCGCTCGCCGCGGAGGATGTGATCGGCGGGGTATTCGCACACGGCGGCGGCCTCCTGGATGTGACGGACGAGCCGGCGGGCGTCGGCGGCGATCGTGCCGGCCGTGCCCGTCCAGCAATTCGCGGCGCCGGCCCGCTGGATGCGTTGGTCGATCTCGGCGATCTCGGCGTCGGTGAGCATGTCTTCCAGCCTACGCGCGGTCGCAAGGGGCGCGCCCGTCGGCCACGAGCATCCCCGCGAATCGGCCGCGGTCGTAGAAAAACGTCTCCATCGCCTGCCGGCTCCCGATCCACCCCTCCTGGGCGTGCCAGTCGTCCGGCGGACAGAGGGCCGGGGCGATCCGCACCACGACGCCGTCGACCGTGTCGATGCCGTCCGAATCGACGACGCGGCGGATCTTGGCGGCCTGCTTGTGGAGGTGCCCGGTGTGCACCTCGCGGCACGAGCACCGCGCCCAGGAGGCGCCGGCCTCAAGCGACATGAGGCTCGGCAGCTTCGCCCTGGCCTTGTCCCCGTGCGCGAATCCCAGGAGCGTGCCGTCGTGTTCAAGGTACTGCCGGTGCGTGTAGACATCGTGAACCGTCACCCGCTTGTCCCGTGCGAAATGGGTGCGTAAGAGCACGCGAAACCATGCCGTCATCGTCTCGTCGTGGTTCCCCGGAACGACGACGCAGTCGGTGGGACACGTCTCCGCCGACCGCTCCACGAGCGAGACGAGCGCCCGCGAGCCGGTCTCCACCATGCGCTCCAGCCGGCCGTCCCGCTCCAGCGGCGTGCCGCGGGTCGTCTTCGCGTCTGGCGTGTCGTAGTGGAACAGGTCGCCGAGGAAGGCGATCGTTCGCCGCGCCGGCCGGTGGGCGTCGCCCTGGTCGAGGAGTTGGCGGCCGGCGGCACCCACGAGCCGCTCGGCGTGATCGAGGTCGTAGTCGTCGCCGCCGGTCGTGCGTCCCCAGGCGTACTTCGCGAAGTGGCAGTCGGCCACGACGAGCACCTGCCACGGGCCGGGCCGGGCCTTCGCGGCCTTCGCTGCCGGGCGGCCGATCCTGCCGGCGGACGCGGCGCCGGCGATCATCGCCTCGACGATCTCCGCCGTCGCCGGGCCCGACCGCGGCCGGAGCCGGACGAACACCCGGTGCAGCACCGTCACGACCGGCTTGCCGGTCTCGCGATCGACGGTGGCCACCTCCCATTTCGTGGCCTCGCTCTGCGACACCTCGAAACGGGTCATGTCCGCCTCGATGTGGCGGAGGAGATCCTCGACGGTGCGGATCGTCGCCGAGACCGAGCGGTACTCGATCTCCGCGCCGGAGCGACGCTCGGTCACCTGCTCGGCGTCGGGCGGTGGAGAGGCCGCGGACGCGGCCACCTGCTCCGCGACGGCGTGCCTCATTCCGCGCCGAGCCATGTCGTCACCCCCTGCTTCCCGATGTCGGAGAGGCCACGCGACGACAGCTCCGCGACGACCGCCGCGGCCACGGCGGACTTGGACTGGCCGAGCCGGCCGGAGCGGAAGTCGGCCCGGATCGCCTCCAGCTCCGCGAGCGTCTCGGCGTCGAGCTTTTCCCACCAGCACACCGCCCGCCGCGTCACCGGCGGCACGGCGGCACGGATCGCGTCAGCGAGGCCCGGTCGCTTGTCAGCCATCGTGCTCCTCCTCGTGCCGAAAGCCGAAGCCGTAGAGCGTGCCGGCGACCTCCTGGGCCATCTCCGTCACGGCCTCCTCGGAAAGGTCGGGCCACCTGGCGTGAAACATCTCGTGGATCAGCACCTCGGCGAGCTCCTCGCCTTGGATGCTCGCCCGGACGCGAATCGTCCGGTCGCCGTAGTCGCACTCCCCGTCGCGGTCGGTCGGCAGCTTGCTCGTCCGATGGATCGTCCACCGCTGGTCGCCGATCCACACCCGCGCACGCTTTTTCACGGCCGCCTCCGTGCGGTAGATCGTCACCCCGGCGGCGGGGTGACGGTGCCCCCTGCGGCGATCTCCTGCTCCGCGGCGGCGATGGCACGTCGGATCAGCACCCGGGCGGCGAGCGGCACGAACGGCAGCCCGCGGCGGACGGCGGCCTCCGCGAGGTGGCCGAGGATCTCGTCCTCCCGGGCGGCGCAGCCGGCCGGGCCCCAGGCGTCCATCCGGGAGGCGAACTCCGAACACCCACACCGGCCGTCGTCACGGATGCCCCACCATTTGAGGAGCCGGCGAAGGTGGCAGCCGGGGCCGCACACCCGCGGCGCCGGCTTTCGGCAGCGGCGGATGGCGCCGCGGATCTTGGAACGGAATCCGCACCGAGGGCAGGTGGCGTCGGGGGAGGAGATGTCGCAGTTCATACCTCGATCTCCCAATCGAGGGTTCCGATTGCGGCTGGCACGCCCGATTCTGTCCCCGGCGGGTACCAGCCCCACTCTATTGATCCGCTCGCAATTACTCCGGTCCCGCATGGCGGATGCAGGTCTGTATCTAAGGCGTCGAACGTGAAATTGCCGCACACAGGAGCGCCGAGAAACGTTGCAATGATTGGCTGGCGAAACACCACATGCTCGAACAGCTCCCAATTCACGGAAGCCTCCCCGCCGCCCTGGGCGCATCCGTCGAGGTTTGCGAGGTACGCCGCGCAAAACCCGGGGACTCTGTCCAGAACATACGTTCCGTTTGGAAACGTCCCGTCAAACTCCCCAATGGTCGTGGCTGCGTTGCTGATTGTGAGGTAAAGCACATCCGGAGGCGGGTCGCCATCGCAGAACTCCGCGCAAGGCGTCCCTTCCTCGTAGCACTCGCGCACTATCCCGTAGAGGGTGTGCAGGCGATTGCTCGTCGTCCACTCGATGCGCGCCGTGATGGAGAACGAGGCGTCCCGGCAAACAGGCGTCACAGAAAACGATCCTTCGCTTGTCCTCGGATCGTCCGCGCTCTGGTCTCCCGTCCCGGCCACGAGCGGGAACGTCACGGTGAAGTCCTGCGACTCGCCCTCCGCGATGATGTTCTCGCCGAACCGAACCCGGCCCGCCGTGCACGAGACCGTGACCTTGCTGACCGTCAGCGTGGCTGCCGGCGGCGGGAACACCGTCGGCCCGAGCGTGCGCGTGCTGCGCCAGAACGACACCCGCACCGTGCACGGGTTGCGGGTGACGCTCGGGCCGAACGAAAACCCGCCCTCGACCTGCTGATACCAAGGGCTGCTGCCGTCCATGCCGTCGTATGGATCGTCTTCGTCTCTGCTGCCCGACGCGGTCAGGTAGCCGTCGGTCGTGTTGCCGATCTCCACGCCGAGCGAATAGTGCGTGTAGACCACCTCGTAGGCGTCGCCAGTGTGCGGCTCCGTGCACTCCTGCTCGCACGGGTCGCAGGGAACGCACTTGCACTTCTGGCACTGCCCGCCGCCAAGGATCATTCGCTGCACTCCGCCCACTTGAGGTGCCACGTTCCGTCGATACTGTCCACGCCGACCCAGTAGCCTCCGGTCGGTCCCGTGATCGTCTGGGCCCGGTTGATCGCGACGAACGTCGCCGGCCCGCTGGGGCCGCTCACCGCGGCCGTGCCGTCACCCTTCCAGTGCGTCACGCTCGCCGTGGCGCCCTTCGTCCACGTGCCGCTCGCCTTGCCGAGGCGGTTGCCGAACGTGGCACCGGCAGCACCGAACCGCACGAGGGCCCACTTGTTCGCTCCGGTGCCGCTCTCCTTCCACAGGATCGACGCCTCCCCGCTCGAGCTGCTCGTGAGCTGGGTCAGGTCGCCGTCCTTCGCCGTCGCGAACGTGTCGCTCGCCGAGACGATGTTGATCCGCGCCTGCACCACGCCGGCCACGGCACACCGGCCGATCCCGCCGGCCTTGATCGGCTCGACCGCGACGACGAACGCCGTGCCGCCGGTCGGGAGACCGCCGGAGATCACGGGCTGATCCTGGAATTGCCGCGTGGCGGAGCCGGTCGAGCCCGACGGCGTGAAGACAACGCCGGCGACGCTCATCACGCCCCAGCGTGCGACGGCGCCCGTGGTGGCGTTCTTCGCGAGGATCGGCACGTACGTGGGCGGAGCGTCGCGCGGCCCGTCGGCCATGCCGTTGCCGCGCTGCTCCAGGACGATGTCGGCCGCGTCCTGGGCGCGGTTGAGCGCAGCCGCGGAGAGCTGCCCCCTGATCGGGCCCGGTGTCACCCTGCCAGTGCGGCCGTCTCTCATGCGACACCGATCCCGAGCTTCGAGAAATCACCGTCCGGGTAGACCTTGTTGACGTAGACCACGAGCGGCTGCCGGAGGACGAGGTTGTTGACGTTGTCGTCCACCGAGGCGTACTTCACCCACAGGTAATCGTGGCCGTACTTGTTGTAGGTCGTGATGTTTCCGATCGGCTCCGCCGGCAGACCGCCGAGATCGGGACCACGATTCGGCGACGCCACGAACTTGTAGGAGAGGCTCCACGGCCCGTCGCCGCGCTGCGCGTCCCATTCCTGGGAGCCAGTCATGCCGAGGAACAGCACCTCGCCCTTCGCGAACCCGCGGAACGGTGCGGCGTTCACGGACCCGGTGAGCAGATGCACGGCCCGCACGTAGGCGTCTGCCACGAACCGCGACGGCACGTCGTAGGACTCAGTCCACTGAAAGTTCGGCACGACGATGTCCACGCCGTTCACGCCGCGGTCGTCGACGTTCACCGCGCCCTTCATGGAGGGCGGGTTCACGGCCACGAACCCCGTCGAGTCGTAGACCCTCTCGCCCTCCTCGCCGCCGCGGGACTGCGTGATCGTCTGCGTGCCGCCGGTAGTGTCGAACGACCGGACGCGCTTGAGCGGCCCCGACTGCGTCGGATCGTCCGCGCCGATCTTCTCGTACTGCACGGCGACGCGCCACAGCGTGTCGCCCTGGTAATCGACAGAGTAGGACTCGGCCCGGAGCCGGACGAGCGGCTGCCCGGGGTAGGTCCACGTGGCGTAGAGCGTGCTGATCTTCGCGTTGATGTCGGTGTGCAGCACGTCTTCGTCGGACGTGCCGATGACGTTCCAGACGCGCTGCCGCGTGCTCGGGTCGCGCCGGCCGAGACGGAAGATCGTCGCGGAGCGGCTCGTGGCGTCCTCGATCCAGGTCAGTGGCATGGTGCTCTCCTCACGGGCCGATCCCTCCGGCCATCGCCGCCCGTTGCAGCTCCTCCCGGATGCGCTTCAGCTCGTCGAGCTGCTGCTTGTCGATGCTGCCGGTGCCGAGCTGCCCGAGGCCGAACGCCGAGAACGTGCCGGCGGTCTCCGTCCGCATCTCCTGCGGCACCACGACCGGCGGCGGCACCGGGAACCGATCGACCTGGGCCCGGAGGTTGGCGTTCGCCTGATCGACCGCGGCGGCCCGGTCGCGGACGTTCTGCGCCGTGCGGTCGGACCGCTCCTGGCGGAGGCGCTGCGCCTCGGCGGCCATCGCCGCCTGCCGGTCTTGCGTCTCCTGCTGCATCTGCGCTTTTTGTTCGTCGGTGAGCCCGGTCCGGCCGGCGAAGCCGGGCCGGATGCGGTCGCGCTCCGCGGCGCGGTTGGCGTTCTCCTGGTCGATCCGTTCGAACTCCTTCCGCATCTTCTCGGTGTCGCCGCTCCACCAGGCCGAGTACCGCGCCCACGCCTTCTGGAGGTTGCCAATGAGCGTGTCCCACGTGGCCATGGCCCCGTTGGCCAGGTTGTCGATGGCCCCGAGCAGGTAGCCGCCCCAATTGCTCGTGGCGATGTCGGTCCACGTCTTGTCCCACCACGCCGCGAGCGACACGCCGAGGTCAGAGAAGACGTTCTGCACCTCCTCCGCCACCGGGTCGGTCGCGTTCAAGAGAGCCTGCGTGCCGCGGGCCCACGACGCCTGCCATCCGGCGAAGAGCACGTCCACGGCGCCGCGGAGGTCGCCGGCGGAGATCGCCCGGTAGATGCCCTCGATCGTGAGGCTCGCCGTGCCGGCGAGGTCGTTGAAGAGCGACATGGCGTCGCGGATCGGATTGGCGAACGCCCCGCCGATGGCGCGCCCCAGGCCGCGGACGTTCACCCCGGCCGCCGCCATGCCGGCCGCGAGAGCCGCGAGCGTCCCGACCGCCGCCAGCACCGGCCCGCTCGCCGCGAACGCCGCGAACGCCGAGACCGACGACGCGACCGCGCCGGCGAATGCCGTGATCGGCCCGATCGACCCGGCGACGATCCGCGAGAACGACGACATCGCCACGCCGAGCGCCGTCGTGGCCATGCCCCACGCCAGGAAGTAGCCGCCGATCGCGAGGGCCGTCCGGATCAGCGGCTGGTTCGCCCGGATGAACCGCGACACGGCCCGGGCGGCACCGGCGATCACGTTCGCCATACCCACGAACGCCGGCGCCACCGCCTCGCCCACCGCCTTGCCGATGTCGGCGAGCGCCCGCCGCATCGCCTGAATCTCGCCCGTCTGCTCGACGAACGCCCCGCCGACCGCCATGATCGGCCCGGAGATCGCGGCACCGATCGCCGACATGCCGATCCCGGCCGAGCGGAGCGTGTCCCCCATGTCACCGATGCGGGCGTTGATCGCACGCAGGGCGGCGAGGAACTTGTTCGGGTTCGCGCCGATCTCGACGTAGACCTGACCGCCGCGGACCGCCGATGCACTCACGTCAGCCTCCGATCGGCCCGAAGAGGGCCTCCAGGTCTGCTTGCGTCGCCGGCCGGCGTTTCACCGGCGCCGGCTCCGCGAACGGGTTGAACGACTCCACGCTGCGGGTCGGCGAACTCTTGTCCTTGTGCGCGTGATAGAACTGGCACAGCACCGCGGCGGTCTGCCACCACTCGGCCTCGAGGGCGGCGTTCCGGGCCTCGATCAGTTGCCGGAGGGTCCACTCTCCGGGGTGGATTCGGAGGACGCCGGCACACTGCCAGACGATGTCCCAGGCAGAGAGAGGGCGTCCACGTCCGCCTCCACCTGCGTCATCACCGCCTCCGTCAGCTCCCGCATTTTCGCGAGAAGCCTGCCGACCATGCCGCGGAGGCGAGGAGGGAAAAAATCGACGATCTCCTCTTCGATCGCCCGCACGCCGGCGTCGAGCGATTCGCCAGAGAGCGCGTCGAGGAACTGCTCGCGAGTGAGCCCCTTCGACTCGATCTTCGGAATCAGGATCGCGTAGAGCGTCTCGCCGATCGCGGCGTAGTTGCTCCGCAGAACCTGGAACGTCTCGGCCACCGCCGCGGCGTCGATGAGATCGAGCGGCTTTTCCGGCTGCACGGCGCCGTCTTCGCCCCTCGGCGGGACGACGCGGACCAAGTCACGCACCCGGGCCGCCGACGCCACGGTGAGCGCCACCTGCCACGGCCGTCCTTCGTTGTCGCGAAACTCCCGCACGTTCAGCTCCTCAAGCCCGGTTGCGTCGAATGCAGGACGACGCGGAACGTCCGCAGGTCGTCGAGCGGCTGCCCGTCCGTGACGCCGGCCACGACGGCGGTGAACGACCACCCCGTGGCGACGACGGCGATCTCGCCGCCGCTCTGGGCCTTCGAGACGGCGGTCGTGGCTGCCGCGTCGTCGATGGTCTCCACGACCATCTCGATCGCGTAGCCGGTCTGGACGCTCACGTGGGCCCGGGATCCGAACGGCCGGATCCGGGTCGTCTCCGGCGTGACATCGACCGTTACGTCACGAACCCCAGGCACGGCGACGCCGTCCCAGGTCAGGCTGCATTCACGGCCGAGGGAGATCGCCACGCTGCCTCCCCATGATCAGGAGGTCTGCTTCGCGGTAACCGTGAACGTGACCGGCCCGTCGAGCGGCTGGTTCTCCACGACGTTCGTCACGACGAAGCCTGTGCCGGCCGACGCCAGGGTCGCCATCACCGCGGTGGCGTCGAGGCACTCGATCTCCGCGGACCGGGTGATGAATCCGCCGGTCGCGGCCTTGTAGGAGATGCCGGTGGCCGAGACGAGCCCGCGGTGCGAGATGTCGATCGACTCGCTCTCGCAGACAAAGCTGACGGAAATGACCCCCGTGGCGCCGTTGCCGCCGGTGGGTGCGCCGCCGTCGCGGCCGAGCGTGATCGCCATGTCACTGGACTCCGCGGGTGGCCGAAACGGTGAACGTCACGATGTCGTCGAGCGGCTCCGACCGGCTGACGTTGGTCACGAGGAACTTGACCGACGAGAGGGCGTGGCCGTTCGCTCCGGTGTTGCTCACCGTCACGACGGAGCCCTCGGTGACGCCGGGGGTGTCCACGCAGGTCAGCTCGAGCGTCTGCTCGGCCCAACCCCTGACGATCGTGCGGACCGTGTCGCCCTTCTTCGTCTTGTCGATCTCGGTGAACGTGGTCGTGATCGACCCCTCGCGGACGTTGTTCACGCCCGTGTAGGAGACGTTCTTGCCGAGGACGATCGTCGCGCTAGACATGCGGAAGATCTCCGTGGGTGGGAGTCTCCAGCGTCCCCCGGCCGCGGCGACCGGGAGAGGGGGTGTGGCGTCAGGGGCCGACGATCGTGTCGCGCCACGCCGGGGCGATCTTCGGCATCGCCTCCTTCAATCCCTTCTCCATGTACCGGCGGGCCTTCACGCGACGGGAGCCGAGCGGCACCGGATCCCGGCCGGCCGGGCGGTTGCTCGTGATGCCGAACACCGTCCCGCCGGAGAGCCGGCGAGGCACCCGGGGCGGCGGGGATGTCCGCACGAACCAGAGCTTCACCGGGCCCCCGACCTCGTGGAGCCTGTTGATCCGCGGAGCCATCGCCGGCCCGACGACGACGCTGTCGGAGGCCGAGTCGTAGTCGTAGCGGATGTCCGACCGCAGGAACCCCTTCGGGAACATCGCCGTCTTCCAGCTCGTGACGCGATCCGGCCTCGCGATCTGCGTCCGCTTCGCGACGAGCCGCTCGCCGTTCACCGTGCCGACGTAGATCAGACGGGGCGTCTTGAGCGGCGTGCGGTTGGACATCGACCGCTGGGCACCACGACGAACCTCCGCTCCGGCGATCTTCAGGGCCCTGGCGCGCCCCTCGCCGTACTTTTGCAGCACGTGGTCCCACTTGAACTTCGTCTGCCTAGTCCGGGTGTTGCCGCCGGCTGCGGACTCGATCACGTGCAGAGCGACAGACACGACGATCTTGGATGCGGTGAGCGCGGTTTGCCCGGCGATGGCGCCAGCCATTCTCGCACCGCCCGCGGCAGCCCGAATCGCTCCGGCGATCATCAGTGCGCCCTCGGCACGCGGTAGGTCACGACGATCCCGGCCCGCCACACGTTCCTCTCGACCAGGGCCTCGTCGGGGTTCTTTTCGACCGCGATCGCCTGCGGGCTCGTCACGCCCGCCGGCCACGACACCGCGCCCCAGGAATGGTCCTCGAGCTTGTCGAGCAGCTCGTCGAGGAGATCGAGCATCTCGTCGCACGCCGCCTCCGTGGGCGTGTGCCGGGCGAGGTACAGCTCGACCGAGTAATCCCTCTGGTGTGCCGTCCGGGCCAGCCGCGTGCTCTCGATCGAGCCGTCTGTGACGCAGATCACCGGGTCGCCGAGATCCTCGATGTCGTAGCTGGGGAAGTTCTTCGTCTCAACCGTCACGGCGTCAGCCGTCGCCGTCCAGACCACCGCCTGGAGCGACGACACGAGAGCCGCCGCGATGTCGCCTTGCACGCTCATTTCGGAGCCTCCGCTGCCTCGACCATCGCCGTGGCGTTCGACAACACCCGCTCATCCCACGGTAGCCCACGTGCGGCCTCGACCGCATGGGGGACCGCCTCGGCGTGCCGGCCGAGCTGCCAGAGCGCCACGCTCGCCAGCTCGTGGGCGCGGGCCCTGGCGCACGGGTCGGTCGCGTGCGTCGTCTGCCGCGCGGCGATCGCCCGCTCGGCAAACGCGAGCGACTCCTCCGGCCGTTCCTGGTGGTGCCGGGCAAGCGCGAGTCGCTCCCAGCCGTCCGGCTCGCCCGGGGCCTCCCGGGCCGCCGCGTGGATGTGCTGCTCCTCGCCGGTGAGGCTCGCCAGCCGGCGGTAGGCGTAGGCCCGCTCCGTGGGCGTGCCGCCCGGCAGCCGGAGGTACGCGGCGAACTCTGCCGCGGCGGTCGGATCGTGGGCGTAGTCCAGCTCGCGGGCCAGATACCACCGCGCCCGGGCATCGGCCGGCGCCTCGCGGACCGCCACCCGGAGGAGCGTCAGGTCGCTCTTGTGCACCTTCCCCGCGTCGCGGTGGTGATGCACCTCGAGCCCCTCGGCCCACT
>Ga0315901_10003058_pt1 | contig 22096 bp, 34 predicted proteins | sample LakEriMetagenome_10_FD_203761 | JGI IMG/M metagenome (GOLD analysis project Ga0315901, IMG submission 203761) | Freshwater fungal communities from buoy surface, Lake Erie, Ohio, United States - Buoy 2 MA116 | ecosystem: Environmental > Aquatic > Freshwater > Lake | place: USA: Lake Erie, Ohio... | reverse complement strand
TATACGCCGTTTATCTCAGCGTGGTTTGTCCAACTACAGCATTGGGTTTGGCCAATGCTTCGGCTCGTTTTTGACGGTATTCGGCGTTGTCCACGTCCAGTAACTTGATTTCGCCCTGAGTGGTTTTCACAGTTTCGGGCACAGTTACAGGTGTGACTCGGCTCTGGGGTTCAAGACTACGCTCAAGTGAGCGAGTATTTTCTTGCTCAATCCGTGCATCACGTGTTTCGCTGGCATCCATGTCACGCTCTGCGGCACGACCACGGATTTCTGCTTCACGTTGCAAGCGAGCTTGATCTCGACGTGTTTGCATGGTGTTGGCAGCGCCTGTGGGCAGTCGCAATAACACATAGACCTTGTAGTTTTGTCCGTCATGTGTGACTTGACTGTCTACTCGTTGAGCACCACTCAGCTCACCACGTGCATTTTTGCGTGTGACTTGCTGGTAGTTTTCAATTGTTGCACTGCCACGATCAGCTTTGAAGCTGTTGGTCTGTGTGGTGATTCGAGCATACATTTGCTCAACCAGTTTACGCTCTGCGGCCATACGTGCCTTGTCATAGGCCATTTGCTCATCCGTGCTTGTTGCGGTACCCACAGCAAAGGTCATCTCTGGCGTATCTTCGGGCATACGCACAAACCACTCAGGTGCCCGGGGCACCACACGAGCCTGACGTTGAGGCATGGCATACGGATGTGCAGGTACCACTTGGGGTATCACTTCAACCACACGGGCAGCTGGGGCTGGTGCTGGCGGAGCTGCTGTTTCGGCCTTTTGTGCTGTAGTGCTTGCACATGCCACTAGACTGGTGGCCACTGCTAGTACAGATAAACGTTTGATAAACATACAAAACCTTTCTGGTTAGTTACACGATACTTCTATTGTACACAAATGATCAAAACTTGTCAACCACAACCCACTGGTCTTTTTGGATTTGGCAAATTACACCCTGGTAGGTGTAGACATCTTGATGTCGAAAAGTACTATCCAAAAACCAACGACAGCGAGCACCATTGTGCCAAAACTCCCGCAGAAAATCTGGATGAGGACGAAATTGGTGTAGTCGCCCCACGCTACCGGGATTGGTACTACGAAGCAGTTCTAGATCGCGTTGGTCCGAACACACCATTACCTTTTCACTACGCACATGACTGGGCGCCACTTGTGTTCGAACCGAATCTTCGGCTCGTGACACAGCCACAGCACAGGCTTCACCACGTGGGCGATCGCCAGGCCAATCATAATGGCCTTGTGCCCAGTACCAAGTGGCACCAACTCGTGCCTTGAAATTGACCATACACCTACGGCCACCGTCGGGTGCAGGCACAACATTTTCTTGTAGACCGGATCGTTCTTCAATACGAACTGTGCTAGATGTCACAGTTCGATCCTGCAACACACACTCGGCCGCCAACACTGTGGCAGGGAATAGTAACGCAAGGGCTATTTTTTTCATGGGCAGTAACTCAGATTTCGCAAATGATAGTTGACGTATTTGTTGGGGTTGTTGTATGCAATGTCATGGTCGCTGGTCCATACAAACGGATTGAACATAGATCTCATGCGACTGACAAACTGTTCGTCCCTGGTTTGACGCATGGCTTGCAACATGGCCACCTGGTGATCTTTGACCTTACAATCAACTTGAAAGTGATTTAGGTCTGCGGTACTCATGGGAATTCGTTGCGGTGTTGGGTGAGTGGCACAGCCACTAAACAGGCTGACAGTTATAACGCACATGCCACAAACGGTGGCGAATCTGCGAGCGTGTTTGTTCATAGTGCTTCTCACTTTCAAATGCTTGACGAGGAATTGCGGATTGGGTTTCAAGCCAGTTGATGATGGCCTGTCGGTTAGCACAGTCGTTGGGCATGGCCGCAATAGAAGGTGGTGGTACATGAGATTGCGAAGCGCAACCTACCAACAACGACAGCAATAGAGGTGCAATGAGTTTCATTCTGGTTGCTCGCGATTCTTGTGTTTGGGCCGACGACAATACACTGTCTTTGGCTTCTCCACACGACCGCGGAACGGCAAGTCCTGATCAAACAGAACACGATGTCGGCGCTCTTTGGGAGCCTGCAAAACAAGATGGATTGGCTTCATAATGCAGTAATTATAGCAGATGACGAATTATTGGTCAAGAGAAAGCCCCAAAATCTGGGGCTGTCAAAAAGTAGTACTTGAGTATTACTTTGATTTAAATGACTGGGCGGTATAAGCCTTCATAATTCCTTCGCCAAATTTCACATAGTCAAATTTGGTAGCTTCTTGCACAGCTTTAACAGTTTCGCTGGCAACAGTGGTTGCGGCGTCTGTGGTAGCCTTGATGGCTTTTTTGGTATATTCGGCTTGGTTGTCAACGAATTTGATCATTGCCTCTTTGGCTGTTTCGTTTGTGATAAAAATGTTAACCCAAGTTTTTTTACCTGTTTGAATGGTGTCGATGAATGCGTCTGCTGTAAACATGTGTTTCTCCTATTAAGCGAGTTTACTATAGGACCCGGCCTATCCAGCGTCCTATGTACTATTATATATGACAATCTTGTTGCAATGCAATATAAAACGGTGGTTTTTCCTAGTGAATGGTCACTAAATTGTTAAATACAACATAGGAGAACATTATGTTTCAAAAAATTAAAGAATTCTTTTTTGGCAAACCAACAGCAGTGGAACCAATAGCCGTGGAGCCCAAGGCACCTTACAAAATTGAAACGCCAGCTACCGATTGGCCGTTTCCCAAACCAATCGAAACAGCATCGGAACCAGCTTTAGTGGTAACGCCTGCACCTGTTAAAAAACCAAGAGCACCTGCTAAACCCAAAGCAACCCCAGCTGCCAAACCTACAACGGCTCGCCCAACACGAACACGAAAAACTCCTGCAAAATAAATCAGCCCCGAAAGGGGCTTTTTTATTAAATAAACTATGACAGAACTAATCGCAACACTGGTAATGACGCACATTACTATCGTTTGTGTCACGTTGTATTTGCATCGTGGCCAAGCACATCGAGGCATAGAATTTCATCCCATACTTGAACACTTTATGCGAGCCTGGTTATGGTTGACCACAGGCATGGTAACCAAACAGTGGGTGGCCATACATCGCAAACATCATAGATTTAGCGATGCGGATGGAGATCCACACTCACCACATGTGTATGGAATCAAAAGAGTGTTTTTTAAAGGAGCAGGGTTATATCATGAAGCATCAAAAGATACGGATATGGTTGATACATACGGTGTTGGTACTCCTGCTGATTGGATGGAGCTTCACGTATACCAGCCTCACAGTAGACTTGGCATTGGCATTCTCTTTGTGCTAGATGTCTTGATATTTGGTTGGTGGGGAGTGTTAATTTGGGGCATTCAAATGATATGGATACCCTTCTGGGCAGCTGGAGTCATCAACGGTGTAGGACATTGGATAGGATATCGTAATGGCAAAACTAAAGATCATAGTCGCAATATTAGTCCTTGGGGTATTGTTATCGGTGGCGAAGAGTTGCATAACAACCACCACCTGGAACCAGCGAGTGCCCGCCTCTCTAAAAAGTGGTGGGAGTTTGACATAGGCTGGATGTGGCTCAGCCTGTTTAGACTGTTAAGGCTTGCTCGGCTTCGTGTTCATTAACTGATCAACAAAGTCCAACAACAGGGTATGGTGTTGTCCTCTGTGATAGTGGCCTCGCATCCATGAATACCCATCATACCAAAACTGTTCACTTTCGGGATGACAACCTATTAGTCCAATGTTGTTTTGTATGATGGCCATGGCATCACCGTTCATGTATGTGGCCATGGTCTTGAACTTGGTTTTGTCTCCTACCAGCGCACATCCATCATAAAAAAACATCTTCCAAGGCTCAACACTTCCATAACGATCTTGCCATAACACAGGCAAGTGTTTGGCATGCGGTCTGCGGGTGTCTGTACCTGGGCGACGGATATATTGTACTGCATCAACATCATCTAAGATGTCAAGATATGCACTTCCGGCCCAGTAGGCGCCCATGCAAATACCCAGGTATCGACCGCCACGAGCAAGAAATTGTCGCACACGTTCAGCATTGTGTTTGAAAAGACTATCAAATGAATCAGCATCGCCAAAGCCGCCAGGCACAGCAATCATGTCTACATCGTCGAAGAACACGTCTTCTAATTTGTTTTTTCCAAATATTTTGAACTTGTAATGATCGCCTAGGGCTCGCATGAGCCCATTACTGCTTTGCACACTACATTTGGGGTCATGCAAAAATAGGGCTATGGTGGGTTTCATTCGGTATTTAGTGGGGGCTTTTTGACCGTTTTCTTACGGGGTTTTGGGCCTAACAATTTGGACTCTTCTAGTGCCCGATCAGTGGCAGGACTGGTTCTATGTGGTGCAGAAACAGGCGGAACTGGGGGATGGCGATGTGGGATTCGTTTAAACCAACTCATATAGATATTTAACTTTGTGATTAAATCATTAAACACGGACAAAAAAATACCCCAAAAAATTGGGGTATCTGCTGGTTACGAGTTCCAGCGCCACTCCATCGTTGTGGTCGATTTAATACAAGCCCAGGCGTTTCCAGTCTGAACGAATCTTGGTTTTGACTGCCGCCGGCAATGTAACATAATCTAGGTCATCAGCCATTTTGTCACCGTTGGTAAATGCCCAATCAAAAAATGTCAACGCTGCTTTGAGATCTTCAGGTTTTTCTGGCTTGAGATGTACCAGAACAAATGTAGCACCACTAATGGGCCAAGCATCGCGACCCTTTTGATCTGTCAAGATTTGAAAGTAGGTGCGATTCCAATCAGCATTAGCGGCGGCTGCCTTAAAAGCATCTTCAGTAGGTGCTACCCAAGTACCAGCTGAGTTTTGTACGCTGACCCAGTTCATTTTGGTTTGTGTAACGTATGCATATTCAACATAACCTAGGGATCCTGGCAGTTGTCGAACCATGGCGGCAACACCTTCGTTGCCTTTGCCGCCAGCGCCCACCTTCCAGTTAACTGCGGTGCCTTCACCTATGGTGGCCTTGAACTCTGGGCTGACCTTGCTGAGATAGTTGGTCCAAATAAATGTAGTGCCCGACCCGTCAGCTCTGCGGACCACTGTGATTTCTTGATCTGGTAGTTTAAGAGTGGGATTTAATGCCGTGATTACAGGATCGTTCCACTTTTTAATTTTGCCCAAGAAGATGTCGGCCATCACCGTGCCAGTCAAACGCATGGAACCAGGTTCAATACCTTTTATGTTGATAACAGGCACCACACCGCCAATACATGTGGGAAATTGAAACACACCCAGGGCGGCCAATCGGTCATCTGTAAGCGGCATATCACTAGCACCAAATGTCACTGTTCGTGCTTCAGTCATTCTAATACCGGCGCCCGACCCCACACTTTGGTAATTCACACGAATACCGGAGGCTTTGTTATAGGCTTCTGCCCACTTTGAATAGAGAGGAGCTGGGAATGTTGCTCCACCACCGTTGATGGTCGACTGTGCTTGTGCTGTAACCACTGTGAAAGCGGCCAGTAGTGTCAGTAAGTGTTTGAACATGATTTCTCCTTTGTAGTTCGCAAGTATTTAGGCCAAATCATGTTACAGTTTTGTTACAAAATCATGCGTAGCAAACCCACAGTATCGATGCTGACTAAAAGAATGTAGTTGGCCAACATACCAAAACTTTTACGAGTCCAAGCAGCCCAAGCGTACATAGCACAACCAGCAATCCAAATAGGGTAAAGTACAACGAGAGGGGGATTAGGTACAGTGGCAGCCATCGTAATACTGCACCCAATAGACACAGCCCAAGCCAGTACTTCCACGAAGAACCTAAACGAGTTAGTGTTGTAGTCACTGCGTATCCAATCAAAGATGTTGAGAAATATATTGTTCATAAAGTTGTTCACTTGCCAAGTTTTTGCCCTTGGCTTCCACTTGTATATCAAACTGATCACGAAAGCCTAAGACCCACTCGTTCACAGCCGAGTTCCAACAGAAATCACTGTGTGCTCGGAGTTTCTGTTTCTTATAACCTCTAGCAAGAAGTTCAGTAAGGTCTGGTCGAACTGTTCGAACATGGTCGACCAAAATGTCCTCGCGACTAGTACTAAAATGCATTGCAGGACGAACACCGCGCCAGCTGTCAATAACCCGACTTGTACGAACGTCCTGCGGTTCGATGTATTCGCCGGTGTTGATCCAGTGGTGGTGTACATCCAACACAAGAGCCACATGCTGAGCCACAGCCAAAGTAGTGTCCAATCCATTTGTCATCTCATCATTTTCGATAGTTATGAGGTTGCGAGCCTCGGGACTCAATCGTTTGAGTGTTTGCAAAAACTTAGCAGGGCCGCCTTTGCCTGACAGGTGTACATTGATCTTGAATCCATGATCATGCCAGGTCTCGCCATAGCCCATCCACCGTGCCATGTCAGCATGATATTCAAATTCGAGTATGCTTCGTTCCACAATCTCATCACTCTCACTTGCCAGTACACAAAATTGTCCTGGATGGAAGGAAAGCCGAACGCCAAGCCTCCGAGCAGTATCGCCCACCGGTTTAAAAATTTGTTCGCAGTGATCTTGAATTTCACGTCGTTGCCACCAATCTATCCAATCTTTCTCAGTGTAACCTTGTAGCATTTCACTGCCCAGCCGCACCATGCGCCGTTCAGGAGGCAATGTGCCCACACGCTCAATCATCTTCACAGCCGCTGACGCATTGTGATTCATAATGTCCCACTGACGCTGTTCAGCTTCGTCTTTGTGTTCGCGGAGCCAGCGCATGGTAGTGGAACGTCCGTTTAGATCACGGTCTTTGGCATTGACTTTCATACCGCCACATTCTGTGGGGTCATTGAGCCATTTGCAACAAAAGCCGATACGAGGAGTAATAGGTGTAGTCATACTGTAATTATACAGCATTTTTTAATATTAGTCAACCGCGTTCTAGGTCTAGTGTAACACAATGGAAACCGCCGCCTAAAGTGCGTGAATGGCGTAATTCCAAAGGTATCACTTCAAATTGGTAACTTTGGAGTGTTCGAATCAACTCAGTTTGATTTCGGTCACATATCACAGTGTGTGGATCAACTACCAACATGTTCATTGCTATCCATTTTGATGCATATGGGTACTCGTGAAAACCTTGTGCTACCACTTCGTTTACCCAGATCTTGTGCCAACCATCAAACACTTGCGGTACTGTATCAAAGTTCACACGCGAACTGTTGAGTAACACCAGGCCTTCACGTAAAGGCACAATGGTGGAATCAATATGTACTCCTGCATAAAAATTGCACAACTCAATTTTGACATCTGGGAATACCTCACACAACCAATTGTAGGCTTTACGGTTACCCGAAGCTGATTCCAAAAACAACATGCGGTCGCCTAGTCTACAAACATTGGCTGCATCCAATACAAAGCCTTCGTTCCTGGGCATGAAGTGGTAGTGTTCTGCTTCGTCCACAATATCGTGATAACATTGCAGTTCCATGTCTCTACAAGGATACATCATAGCAGGGTTCACAATGCTATTGCCATACACCAACAAACGATCACGTGGACAATAATTGTACATTCCGTCGTGGGTTTGGAAATTGAGTGGATCTGGACGTAAGACTTCTACACCTAGGCCGATCAGTGTGGTTGCTAGAGTATCTAGATCTTCATTGGCTTCATCTATGATTCGTTGTGAAACAGGTCCACGTGGAACAGGAGTTTCTTTCCAGGTGGTCTTTTCTGATTCTTTGGCAAACACAGGATCGTTAACAGGCCAGTTAGCATCAGTGGCAGAACCTACTACTATGCGTTTTAGTGGACTCCACTCGTTGTAACTGTTAATCATACCCATCCTGTGATTTGTAATGTGTACCTTGGTTCTAGCCCAAGGTTGGCGGCCAAGTGTGGTGCATCATATTGCCACTCAACTACATCTCCTGCTCGCCAATTGACCTTGGCATCATTGTTGCCTTCAAAATAGTGCCCGGGTTTCCAGTCTTCCAAGAACACAATGGCTCTGCGTATGCGTTGTTCTTGCCCCCGAAGATTGAACAGGTCAACATAACGAAGATACAAGTCACCGTGAGTTGGAAGAATAGTACCAGTGCCCATTCTATAATAACTAGTGCCAATGTCTTTCCAGCCCAGTTCACGGTAGATGTTTAAAAAACGATCATTCCAACTTGGTTGTGGACTGCGCATGTCGCACATGTCCCCGGTGAACCGGTTGGCATAACCTAAAGCAGTCCAACGCTGCAGACTTTCTGCGTCATTGAATTCTTCGTTGACATAGTTGAGTTGCTTGAACTCATCATCCCAAAACTTGGGAATATGATATTTAAGAATTTCGTGTGTTACCATAGTGAACAACTTCAACCTGGTCAGTAGACTTGAGCTTGCGCCAAGGGTCGACAATCATAGATCCGCTAGGAATAGCGCAATAGGGTTGAGTCTTGTGTTGTTCACCAGTGTATTCATATGTGATTTGACGATCGTGTGCCCACAAAATAACACTAGGACGATCAATGTTGTCAACTACTTTGTCTTTGTTGTCTGCCAAGGGATCGATGTAAACCACTGTACGACCTTCTTGCTCAACATAATGTCCAACCAAAGTACTATAACTACCAATGCAGTATTCAACGTCTGGTTTGTATGCTTTGCCGTGAATAACAATAGGCATGTTGTTATTCATCACACTCATGTCTACCAAGAAGTGTGCAAGATTCTTGGCTTGAATTTCTCTAGCATGCATCACTGTGTCAAACAAGTCATAACCGATGTTGTACTCTTTGGCCAACCAGCGCAGAGCAATATTATCTCGTGGGTGGCAAGCACCAGCATCGCCCATGCCCGCTGTCATGTATTTAGGACCCATGATACGCATGGTACTGCGAGCCAGGGCGCTGGTAACAACATCAACGTTTATGTTACCTATTCGCAAAGCAAAGTCTTGAATCATATTGACCAGCCCAACTTTTGCACTGATGAATGTATTGTAGAAGATTTTCATTGCTTCACACTCGTCCCAGGTGCCAATCTCATAGCGTGGATCGTTTACCATCATGGTCTTGTACAAGTCAATCAGCTCACTAGCCAAGGCATTGGGATTGCCGTCTTCAGTGCCAATCATAACCATCTCAGGATTTACCATGTCCCACTTGACCGAGCCCATGGCAATTAGATAAGGGTTGTACAAGAACTGATGTTGCTGATCCAACAACGGTACAAACTTTTTACGAGTAGTACCAGGCAACACTGTGGAAATTAACACAACCTTTTTAGAACTCTTGGCATACTTGTTGATGTTCTTGATAGCATCGATTACAGCATCGTGGCCAAAGTCACGTGGCTCCATGTGTGAGCTGGGTACAGATCCATCATAGCCTTCAGCGTGTGGGGTTGGTACTGCAATAAAAATCCATTCGCTCTCATTGACCAATTCATCAATATCGCAAACTTTTACTGAGTCACTGACCCGTGGGTAAATATCGTAGCCTCTGACTTCGTGCTTCTCTGCCATGACTTCAGCACAATCAAGTCCCAGTTTGCCGATACCAATAAATCCAATTTTCTTCATATGAGTGTTCCTTTAGATAGATTATATAACTTTTTACACGATGTTTGCAACCATCGCGATCTAATAATTTATGGCTTTTTTCCACATGGCTCAAGAAAATTAGAAGACCTAATTGCACTCAATTGGCAAGACCAAGATTGGTTCACACAGATGACTAGCCCGTACATGATATTTCATGATCAAGAACTCTTGCTGTATGATTTGTACAGTATGGAAGATTTCAAGCATCTAGTTGACCAAAGATTTGCGCACCATTCCTCTGAAGAACTCAAAATGCTTATTGCCAACATGCATTTACGATCTTGCGTGGTCGCACCAATAGGAGTGTATGATCAGGTGCTGTTGTGTCATTCTGAAAAAAATAGTCAAGAACTTGATGTTTACCAGCAAAATGGATTCATTGGTGTGTACTACTGGAGTCATGCTGTTATTGCCAGGGACTGGTTTAGATTTGCCCAACTTGACTCTATGCTGAAACCAAATTTTGACCGCATTGTTTATGATTTTTTAATCTATAATCGTGCCTGGCAGGGCAGACGAGAATACCGATTGACCTTTGCAGAAATGTTGGCCAACAAAAATTTAATATCTTGTTGTCGAATGTCATTCTCAGAGACTGATAATGGGTTGCATTATACTCAGCACACATTTGTCAATGCTGATCTTGCTATCTCTCGCAATGACTTGCACACATTGTATCCAGTAAATCTAAGTGATGCCAGTTCCAGTGCCGATTACAGCAGTGAAGACTACAGCATTTCAGCCATTGAAGTAGTAATGGAAACATTGTTTGATGACAGTCGTCATCACCTGACTGAAAAAATACTGCGCCCAATTGCATGTGGACGACCGTTTATATTGGTTGCAACTCAGGGAAGTTTGGAGTATTTGAAACAATACGGATTTGAAACATTTGATGGACTGATCAACGAAACTTATGACAGCGTGTTAGATCCTCGACAACGTCTCGAAGCAATTGTTCAAGAACTTGCAAGAATTAGTAGCATGAACTTGGATGAAAAAAAATCATTGTGGGCGCAACTATATGCTATTTCAGAGCGCAATCAAAAATTATTTTTCTCAGATGACTGGCAAGATTCTATTGTAAAAGAGTTCAAAGATAATTTTGATTCAGCAGTGACACAATTAACTGCCACAGCAAAGTACGAAAAAGAACTAGATCGTATAGCATTGACTGACACAGTGTTGAGACAAAAAAGATCCTGCGACGATCCGTCGGGTGACCCTACTATAGAAACTCGTGACAGACTAAAAATTTGGGTACAACAAAACAGCAAGCATTCTGCTATTTCATGACTATGAATCCGTCCCAATCAACTGGCGGCGAATTTTCTCTGAACTGCATTATACGACTCAATAGGTTGGTATAAAATGAGTCAAGTTCGCCATTCCAGCGACCCATGAGTCCTTCTATTGCGTGTTCACAATAGTTCCATTGCTGTTCCCGATAGTATTTCATAAGATCAGCATGTATTTTTTTATAGTCTTCCAGCGTGGTAAATTCTGACAGTGGAATGGTTTCTACCACACAGTATGCAGTGCGTGTTTCTTGACTGCGCATGCGGAATGTATCCAGCTCTAGGATAGTAAAACTGTCAGGGATCTCGTTGATGGCGTCTCCAAATATTATGTTCATGTTGTTTCCTTTTAAATATGTATCATGAGTTTTGCATTTGATTTAATTTCTGATCTACACGTTGAAACCTGGGATCAACTGGATTGGCATCATCAGGCCACAAGTCCATTGTGTGTGGTTGCCGGAGACATTGCTCGCGACCGCGATACTGTTATACGTACTCTTCGGCATCTTGGACAATGCTATCAGGCAGTGTTTTATATTGATGGCAATGATGAACATTATAATTATCTCGAAGATCTTGGGTCTAGTTACAGTGATCTTGTGCGACGAATCAAACGTGTACCCAATGTAGTGTATTTACAAGATAATGTGGTTATTGTTGAAGGAGTAGCTATTCTGGGCACCAATGGTTGGTTTGGATTTGATTTTGATCTGGGCATTGATCCAGATCAAGTAGACCAGTGGGTTCAAGAAAAATACAACATGAGCGCCGGGGCTACTAAAAAAATAGCAAGACTAAGCAACAACGATGCCAGCTATATGATCAGCAGTGTGCAAAAATTACAACGGCATCAAGATGTGCGAAAGATTGTGATGGTTACCCATACTGTGCCCGATCCGGCCTTGATTGCTCATGACATTGATCTAGACGGTAGTATGAAATTCAATACCATGGGCAACAGACTCATGATGCAGGCCATGGCGGCCGATACTGAAAACAAGATACACACCTGGTGTTTTGGTCACTATCATGGATCAGTGGACCAAACACGTTCGGGCATACGTTTTGTCAACAACTGTCGTGGACGGCAACATACCAAATATTCACAGCATGTGTACCATCCACAACGCATTGTGATTGACTTTTAACCAACAGACTCTGGTTCTAGTTTGATTTGTAATGGATAACTTTGAGCTCGTGCCAGCATGGTGACTTCTACACCTTTTTGTTCGGCAATCTCATATGGTAGCACTGCTACCACAGCTGATCCTGCATCATGGATGTCTATTGTGATTTGTTCTGCGGTTTCTGCGGTGTAATTAAAATATTCAATCAAGGTTTCTACTACAAATTCATATGTGGTTTGATTGTCATTGAGATAGACCACACGGTACAAGGGAGGTTCTTGCACAGATTCTAAGGGTTTGATTCTAGTTTTGGTTTCGCTTTGTGCCATTTTGTTTCCTTGTAATCAGTAGGGACACCGCGTCCCTACTGTATTTACACTATTATATTACACAGTGTATGTGATAGCAATAGTCTTTGGCTTGGCTTCTTCAGGCACTTCACGTCGCAAGTGAACGCTTAGAACACCAAGTTCAAGATGAGCATTGCTGATTTCCACATGGTCCGCAAGTTGGAATTCTCTGCGGAAACTTCTTTCACTAATACCTTTGTGCAAATATTTTGCAGTGGCATCTTCATTCTCTACGTTTTCACGACTGTGCTTGCCTTCAATGATCAAGAAGTTTTTGTCCTTAGTCACCGAAAGATTGTCGTGCCCAAAACCGGCCACAGCCACACTGATCATGTACTCGTCTTCATTGATTTGTACAATATCGTAGGGTGGATAGTTTGTGCTGGATTGTTGAGCACTCACACGCATGAGTTCATCAAACATGTTATCGAAACCGATGCCAAATTTGGTGAGTGCGGGAATGTCGAAACTACGAAGGGTGAGGGTTTTTGTCATTTGTTTTCTCCTTTATAAGCAAGATGACTAATGTAGCCCGACCATCGGCGCTACATTGTTATTTATTATACACGAAAACTTATTATCAATAAAGTTTTTTGGGTAAAGACTGTTCTCTTAGTTTTTTCTGCCAACGATTTTGTGCCGCTGACTTTTTGCGTTTGCGTTCTGTAGTGGGTTTTTCGTAGAATTCTTTGGCCCGAACATCATCCAAGATACCCGATGTTTGTATCTTCTTTTTGAATTTACGTAGAGCCTTGTCTACGTTGCCGTCTGTGACCAGTACTGATCTACCCCTTAACTTTTCCATTTGCTTCCTTTAGTTCTGTAGGGGTATTTACCTGGTCTGCATCAATAAACACGCGGTTTACTCCTTCCCTGCGGTAGCGAGCCAAATAGAACATATGGGGCAATAACACACGCTCTAGCTCTGAGTGCAAGCCTCTAGCACCAGTTTTGTTCAAGATAGTACGATCTGCGATCATTTCCAGGGCTTCGGCACTGAATTCTAGTTCTACTTTGTCTTGTTCAAACAACCAAGAGTATTGTGCAATGTAACTGTGTTTGACATCCAGCAAGATACGGATTAAATCTTCTTTGCTGAGCTCGTTTAGTGCTACCCAGCTGGGGAAACGACCCACAAACTCTGGGATCATACCAAACTTGATCAAGTCTTCTGGCGTGACCTGGTCCAGATGAGTTTCTGTGTCATCCTTGACCCTGGCATTGAAACCAATTGAAGTTCCACGCACACGATTTTTTACTAGATTATCTAGTCCCACAAATGCGCCACCAGCAATAAACAAGATGTTGGTGGTGTCAATCTCAATCATGTCTCCCGAAGGATGCTTGCGATTGCCTGTGGGAGTGACTCTGCACTTGGTGCCTTCTACCAGTTTGAGCAAGGCCTGTTGTACACCTTCGCCTGATACATCTCGAGTGATTGAGGCACTTTCACTACGACGGCTGATCTTGTCAATTTCGTCAATGAACACAATACCACGTTGTGTTTTGGCAATGTCGCCGCCTGACGCAGCAAACAGTCTAGAGATCAAGCTCTCAACGTCATCGCCCACATAACCTGCTTCGGTCAAACTTGTGGCATCAGCAATAACAAATGGCACATCCAAATAACGTGCTACTGAACGGGCCAACAATGTTTTACCCGACCCGGTTGGGCCAAGCATAAGAATGTTGCACTTTTCAATTTCAGTATCAGTTCCTGGATTACTGATACGTTTGTAATGATTCACAACTGCCACGCTCAGTACCTGTTTGGCACGTTCTTGTCCAATCACATATTGATCAAGATGGTTTTTAATATCTTCGGGGTCCAGTGCTGTTACTTCAACTGGTTTAATTATAGTATCATCTTTGAGTAATGTTTCGCATAATTCTACACACTCATTGCAAATTGCAACGTCTACTCCAACAATAAGTTTTGCTACTGCGTCTTTGTGCTTGCCACAAAAACTACAAGTTGTGATTTGGTCAATTGATTTCATGTGTTTGTATTTTGTTGTAAACGCTGGGCCACTTGCTCACGCTCGGTTTCACTCAGCAACTCTGGATCATATTCGCCGGATGCAATATGCTCAATCAAGTGATCAATATAAGCAGTATCGTAAGTATAACTGTCAGTTACAGTTTTGTCAACTTCCATCCAGTCTTTGCCATTGTACTTATAGACCATGCTGGGCAGACGATCAACTCTTACAAAGGTGTCACCGCGTTCGGCATGTGGCGGAAACTGTGTGCCAAACCCACTGTTGCTTTGCTTGCCCGACACTGTGTCAGCAATCAAGCTCATCCATGGCAACTGAGAGATTTCACCGCGTATGAATTTATAACGTTGATTTTTCAGAGTATCGTCAGGATTGGCTGCTTTCCATTTTGTAATGGCGGCTTTGATTTCATTTTCTGCTTCGTGTTCCCAATAATCATCAGGTGGTTCTACATAATCGCCAGGACGTTCTACACTCGGGATCTCTTGAGTGTTAGTTGCAAACTCAATAGGTTCTTCCCCGTTGATATTGTCCATGACATCACATTCCCGGTTGGGGCAGAACAGACCAATACCTGGAGCGTCAACCAGTGGCGTACCACACTTGTAGCAAGGTATGGGATCGTCGGGGAATAATTCTTGTTTATCTACCATTTTACCCTGTGGCAATTCCTCGCTTGCTCTAGCACGTAATTGATCTAGCACTTGAGAATTGATAGGACCATCGTCGGGCGGGTACGCAGGTTCGTCATGCACAAAGCCTCCGGTGCCTTGCCGAGCCCATTCAAATTGTTTGTTGGCGGCCAAAATTAAAGTCAAAGCCAGTGGGTCAAATACCAGCACAATCATTATGATCACAAGTCTGACCGCTTTCTCCAGCACATTGGCATCGGGATTGTCGCCATACACCAAGGCCGCAATATACTTGATTGGGCCTACTTCAGCTTCGACCTTGCGGAACTCAGCCCGTAATGGCGCTGCCTCTTCACTAAGGGCGGCAATAGTTTTCTGTTCGGCCGCAATCTCAGATTGAAGGCGGACACGTTCTTTTTGCTGTGTTCTTCGGATTGCAACAGCTTTATCGGCACCTTTTTCATCACTGCTTCGACCCATAACTTGGTCCACAGCTTCATCCATTTGTTTAAGCGCCTTCCGGTTCGCATCTATATTGTCCTTTGAGGTTTTGATCTTTTCATCGTAGATGGCAACCTTGGCCACCGCGTCTCCAGATACTAGGCTTTGGTCACTGTGGGCTTTGGACAAGTATCCAAAAATGCCCATCGAAGTCAACAGCATGAGGAATGCCACAGCAGGTATCAAATACATCTTGAACAAGATACCAGCACGTTTCCAGTTGTTGTGCAGCCATACAGTGGCCACAATCTTACCCAGTTCGAGACTGGCACCCATGATAATAACTGGAATCGTGGCCGCGGAGAAGATAGCAGTGAGACCTGCTACCGAATAATAAGCGGCCACTACGCTCAACAACAGAGCAGTGGCCAGTATACTGAAACCAAATATCATAGAGTATTATTTACCGGGTGGTAACACCTGTCTAACAGCATGTTTAATGGCTATCCAGGTGCCAAACTTGGGATCAGGTACTTCAAACCACACACGTTCCGCGTGGCCATCCACTCGCCAGAGACTGGAGTGTTCTAGTCGTCGTTTGACATGAGCTTGACTGCGCCAGTTTTTGCCAAACTGTGCTCGTGCTTCACGCATGATGGCATACCATGTGTCAACATCACTCAGTTCAAAATATAATTTGTGCATGGGCAAGGCCGTTGTTTTAAGAGAGTCAAGGGATTGAAGCATGGAATCAGAGGCTTCTATTTTAACAGACATTTAACGTTCCTTTCACTGTGAGTTCCAACTTGAGCATACACCGGGTACCAGCCGGTTTTGACCTATTGCTAGGTCTTGGACAGTGTCTCAACCTCGTGGACTTTACATCTACCTGCCACGGTTATGTCGGGCCCGGGCGAATCGATCACCCCGCTCATACCATTAGATCGCCACCAATCTCCCTGTCCATGCACACAGTAATTATACATGGGGAGTGGTGGCCGTGTCAAGTTATTGTTGTTCTAAATTTAGTGGACCGTTGAAATAAGTTTCTGTGTCACTGTTGATCCAGCCTTCTTCTTCCCAGGCACTGTAACTATCTTCATCCCAAAGCTCATCCATGCGTTCCTGTTCTTCTTCTGTCATGTCGTCTGGATATTCAACTTCAGCCCAGCATCCATCATCAAGACTGTCTAGTTCAAAATCGTAGTCGGTATTAAACACTTCTAGACCATCGGGATTGTCTAGATCAATATCTGGACGTTCGTCACTTTCGCATGACACTGTGCCCCAACGAAAACCGGTACTGCGTTTGATGGTTTGTCCATCCTTGGTCCAGAATTCAGTTTCTACAACGTTTTTCTTTTCAGCAGTTGTTAATACCCAAGTTGCCATATTAGTTCTCCTGGTTTAATACAAGTTTATCAAAGTCTTCTCGAATTTCAAGTTCCTCAGGATCAAAAGAGATACCTTGCCACTCCTTGATTTTGAGTTCTTCAGTGTCGCCAATGTCCTCTTGCCAGGCGCTGATCCAACGTGCGCCGGTCCACTTGGCATGATGTGTATAACCACTTTTGCCCGGTACTCTGATCATGTACACGCCTTCACGCACAGGCTTGATCTTTTTTGGGAACCACTCAGTCATTGGATACTCAATATCGTCCATGGTACAGTATTTTTGCGAGGTGTTGGAATCCTTGACCAAGTAGAAACCAAAGTCTGAACTTTTGCCGCTGGTGTCACCACCCCAGTTATCAATTTGTTCGCCATCGTATTTCACGCTAGTGATAATGTCGTTGCCGTCAATTTCATCGTAGCCCAGTTCAAGTTTAGCAACATCAAACGGTTGTGTTAGCGGAAGTTCGCCTTCAAAGAAAGTGCCCTTCTCGTTGCTGACACCAAAAAACACCACTGTGCCCACTGGTTTCATGCCAATCCAGTATTCCTCGCCGCCACCCCATTCGGGTTCTGGTGTGATGGCATCTGCACCCATGCCTGAGATGTCTTCCAGTCGCTTTTCATAAACAATTTCTTCGTTCTCATCTAGGATTTGTACGGTGCCAGCATTGCGGTCAACACCATGTTCATGACAAATGTCATCACAGTCATAGTAACTGCCGGGAGTGAATGGCCACATTTCCTCGGGAATGTTGTTTTCTTCTGCATAGTCCGAGTCCCAGGCAAAGTCACTTAGGCTCAGTCTACGATAGCGAAAGTAGTCGTAGATTTTGCGATCCACCGTACCCATGATGTACTCACCACCGTAGCCCCACAGTTGAATCTTGTAGGTACGTGGAGTGAACTTGAGTACTTCAATCAGTTTCTCTTGTTCTGTAATTGTGGCCATGTTAGTCCTCTACTAAAAAATAACCCGAAACTGGGTAGTGTTCTTGCAACCATTCCAACAGGCCTGGTTCCCAAGGTAACTGTATTTCAAGATTCCTGGATGAGATATACATCAGTCGTCTTTGTTGTTCATGATTCCGAACAACTGAAGCAAGTGAATAAAGATATTGATAAAGTCCAAGTACAAACTCAGTGCTCCAGACACTTCATCACCGTAGGTGCTATCCTCACGTGATACCCTTTCACGAATGGTTTGGGTGTCGTAGGCTGTGAGTGCCAAAAACACCAGGATTGCAATTGCGGAGATCACCATCTGCATCACGGTGCTGCCAATAAAGATATTAACTATACTGGCAATGCAGATGGCGATCAAAGCGACAAAGGCATACTTGCCCACTGAATCAAGACTTTGTTTGGTAAAATAACCATACGCACTCATGGTGCCGAACAGCACAGCCGCACCCATGAAGGCAGTAAAGATCGACCCCATGGTGTAGATCACAAAGATCATTGCAAAGCTCAAGCCCATCAAGGCCGCAAAGCCGTGCAAGGCTGCCATGGCCACTGGAGGTGTGGGATTACCGGCCAGCACAGGCGCAACCACAAATATTGCCGCCAGGGGTGCAAAAATTACCACCCATTTTAGGATGCCGGTAAAGAAAAACTCAACCAGTTCCGGGTTCATACCCACAAACATGCTTACCAGCATGCTGGTTAACACAGCCAGCGCCATGTGTCCATACACTCGGCCCATGGCCTGATTCACGCCTGCGGCGTCTCGATAACTGTCAATAGTTGTTGCATACATCATGCATTCTCCTTCTTGGTTAATTCGCATACCAACAGGAATTGTTCGTATGCGTTTTTTACACTTTCGTGTTGCATTAATTTATCTGCTTCGTCTTGCAAGGCCTGAATCCCAGCATCAGCAATGTCTCGGGCACAGCTCAAGCTCAGTGTGGCCAAGTCATCGCCAAACTCTTTGGCCAACTTGCGCCAAGCTCGACGTTGGCCTTCTGTAATAGGAGTTCGTTGCGGGCGCATTTCGCTGGCTTTTCTAAGAGCATCGCACATGGCATCTTCAGCCACACGACTGGCCGCAATCAACGCGACATGGTTAGGTTCCACGTTAAACCTACGGGATTGACCCCCGGGGTATACGAGGACAAGGTGACTACCTTTAGGGAAACTGTCCAAAAGAGTACTATCGTACTCATGTACAGGATGATACCGACGTCCAATTTTTTCATAGTAAATTTTTTTCATTCGCCAAAGTATTTGATAACTGTGTTTAGAGATTCGATCAACTGAGCGTTGATCACAACATCCTCGGGATGCATCCAAACACCACCAGGATTGGTATCTGAGCGGGGATTCTTTTTCCACTCACTAAGTTCTTTTTTAAGGTAGGCTCTCTGCTCTTTGAGAGTGAGCACAGTAATTCGGTCAGCGGCTTCGCCGTCCAGTGTAATGGGTCCTACTCGTTTACTCATTATGTGCTTTCAAGGGGGTGCCTTTGAGGCCAGAAACCGTTTGAAATTTTTCCCAAGCGTCTTTTACTGCTGGAGAGTTTGCTAAGTCACTGTCTGTTACCACAGTTTCAAGCCAAATGTAGGGCAGGCGTCGAGGATGCCAACCAAATTTACGTGGCTGGTGTAGTTTACCAGTTTCCCAAAGTTCAATGCTGACACTACGGAAACGATCTTCATCCTCTGGAGAATAATTACGCCATTCTGGATTGCTAAGGCCATAACTATCGTGATAACCCTCCCAAATACTTGACCACTGAGCATCGTCGTGGGGGTCAAAATCAGTGCGGGCAATAACAATCAACACATCATTGATATCCACCGTACCGTCCACAATGTCGCGAACGCATCGGCTGTAGCTGAGTCCAATTTTCATTTTTGTTGCTCCATTTTCTTTTCTATAACCGAGGGTGGGAAATGAGGTTCAATCACGTAGTGTGTGGCTGACCACCAACCAAACGCACTTATAAAACCATATAAAAATATTTCAAGTACCATCTTTTGTTCCTAGTGTTCCTGGACTGTGATCCAATCTTGTGCTGAACTCATCGTCATACAAGAATGCATCATCGTCATCAATGATCACTGTCAGGTCGCAATGCCGCAAGTCATAGTCCACAAAGTTATGATCAGCATCATACACCCTGAAATAATAGGCGCCATCAAAACTGTCAATGATATGACCACGTACACCTTTGGCTGATTTTGCTGTTGTCATTAAACCTTTTCTCCTGCGGTAAAGTCTCGGAATCTTAGGAACCGGGGGAATCGGAGACTGTAGGTTCCGTCTTGGTTTTGAGTGACTGCGTCCGCCTGGACTTCCACCAAGTGACCAAGTAACTGATCCCTACTGGCCCAATACTCATCACGAAGAGCATCACTAAAGCCACTACCAACATTAACACGAATTCTACGGTCATTGTCTTCTCCTTCACATATTATAGCACCAAGTCTATTTTCATTGCGACCTGTTCCTTGCTCAAACCCTACAATTTCAAGATCAACACTGATTGTGGGTTTCCATTTCATCCACGAGTCCGAACGTTTGCACTCATAGGGAGCATCCATGTTCTTGATCATGATGCCTTCAAAGCCTTGGGCCACAGCATCTTCGGCAAACCGATGCATGATATCATGACCTTCGGCTGTGTCTAAGTCCACTTCCAAGCCGTTCATGATGCGCAGGCAAGACGTTTCTAATAGACGTTCCTTGGCACTGTCAATCCATTCAATGCGTTTGTGCTGTTGTATGTTGCAATGCCCTTCTTGTAATGCATCCAATGGAATGATATCAAAAATATGATATACCATGCCTTCAGTTCGGGCATCACTTTTGCGATGTGCTTGCTTCATGAGCTTCTGAAAACTCTCACCCACAATCTCACCATCTAGTACAAAACGCCCACCTGTGCCACGGCCATATTGAAAGTGCTTGCGAGCATCTTCGATGGCGTCAGCGATCTGAGGAAAGTTTTCAAACTCTTTGCCGTTACGGCTAAACAAGGTGACATTGTCGCCGTCCACCACTGCCAACACACGCACACCATCCAGTTTGACTTCCAGGCGTTTGATACCTCGGAGCTTTTTAGGTTGGTCTGTAGAGTCCTGTGCCAGTTGACAAGTAAACACAGGAATCTTATACTCAGTCTTGCCCAGCACTTTGTTTAGTGTTTTTTCTGAGATGCCACAACGCAGATCCTTGATCATCACACGACGGGCCAAGTTGTTCCACTCGTCCGAATCAAATTCTTGGCTCAGCGACTCAATGCTCTCTCTAGCACGATTGCCTGTGATGTATCGTGTACGTAAGGCTTCCAGCAAGGCCCAAAACTTTGTCCAAGGGTTAGGGCGACCAGTCAGGCCTGAAGTTTCGGGCACCTGACGGATGTTAAAGGTGTAGAAAGGATTGTAAGCCTGATAACAATTAAAGAGGAAACATTGTGCATCGGCACTGCCCAACTTGGCGGCCATTAATGCTTTTTCAATTGTTTTTTCTTTGTGTATGCGACTGTCCGAACTTTCTAGATCACGGATCCATCCCGCCGCCACTATGCTGTCAAACCTTTCGTTGGAGAAATTGGTTTCATTCATTATTTACAGCCTTACCATGAAGAATTATAAAATACTTTTAAACCCAGAAACAATTCTGCTCGGGCATTCTTGATGAATTCAAGATCTTGCTCTTTGTAGTAGTCATCGGATTCGTTGCCAAAGAAGAATCCCGATGTACTTGGCAATTGGCCATGCGTTACTGCACGTTCTAATTCGTCTAGATCCGCCCAGGTAAGTTCTAGTTCGTCACCGTTAAAATCACCTTTGTTGCCTTTTGATTCCCACAAGCGATGCATCCAACCATGCAGGTTAGGATGTTTACGCCAGTAGGCCAGTTCACGTGGCTTGGTTATCTTGGGGTTAACAGACTCTTTGGCCGCCGGATCCCACTCAGCTGATTCATAAAATTCATTTTGTTGGCCAGCCTTGGCGGCGGTGTATGCGTACATGTCGAGACCCATTACTTTGCTCCTTGATGATGTTTAAATTCGCGTTTGAGCCAAAATTTATATCGGTTAAAATATTCTTGTGCAGTGAACTGTGGTTCAAGCCCGTAACTGATCAGTTCGTCAATATGCTCGTACCATTTTTCTCTGCACCAAGAACGGAAGTTCATACTGCTACCTCATTAAAGGTAGCTCGTACCTTGTGATTTCGATTACGCACTTCTACAGGACGTTTAACTTTTTTGCTAAGACGCTCTGCATAACCTTT
>Ga0315901_10003057_pt1 | contig 22097 bp, 20 predicted proteins | sample LakEriMetagenome_10_FD_203761 | JGI IMG/M metagenome (GOLD analysis project Ga0315901, IMG submission 203761) | Freshwater fungal communities from buoy surface, Lake Erie, Ohio, United States - Buoy 2 MA116 | ecosystem: Environmental > Aquatic > Freshwater > Lake | place: USA: Lake Erie, Ohio... | reverse complement strand
CGCTCCCCGCTCCCCGCTCCCCGCTCCCCGCTCCCCGCTCCCCGCTCCACGCTCCACGCTCCACGCTCCACGCTCTATGAAACGCGCATTAATAACAGGCATCACCGGCCAAGACGGCTCCTACCTCGCAGAATTCCTACTCGAAAAGGGCTACGAGGTTCACGGCATCAAACGCCGTGCCTCTCTTTTCAACACCCAACGGATCGACCACATCTACGAGGATCCCCACATCGAAAACTCACGATTCAAACTCCACTACGGCGATCTAACCGATTCATCGAACCTCACCCGCATCATCTCAGAGGTTCAGCCAGATGAAATCTACAACCTCGGCGCCCAATCCCACGTCGCTGTCTCTTTCGAGGCCCCGGAATACACCGCTGACGTCGATGCCATGGGTGCGCTCCGTTTGCTAGAAGCCATCCGCTTTCTCGGACTCGAAAAGAAAACCCGCTTCTACCAAGCCTCCACCTCCGAGCTCTATGGCCTCGTTCGTGAAACACCCCAAACTGAGACCACGCCATTCCACCCACGCTCCCCGTATGGAGTCGCTAAAATGTATGCCTATTGGATCACCGTTAACTACCGTGAAGCTTACGGCATCTACGCCTGCAACGGCATCCTCTTCAATCACGAGTCCCCACGCCGTGGCGAAACCTTCGTCACAAGAAAAATCACCCGCGCCATCGCCAACATCGCCCAAGGCCTTGAATCATGCCTCTACCTCGGAAACATGGATGCTCTACGCGACTGGGGACACGCCAAAGACTACGTCCGCATGCAATGGATGATGCTCCAACAAGACACCCCGGACGACTTTGTCATCGCCACCGGCAAACAAATCTCTGTTAGAGAATTCGTCATCATGTCCGCCCGCGAGGCCGGCATCGAACTCACTTTCTCTGGCTCCGATATCGATGAAATCGCCACCATCACCAACATCACCGATCCCGCAAAAGCCCCTGCTGCAAAAGTCGGCGATGTCATCGTCCGTGTCGATCCACGCTACTTCCGCCCCGCCGAAGTCGAAACCCTCCTCGGCGACCCCACCAAAGCCAAACAAAAACTCGGCTGGATCCCAGAAATCAGCGTCGAGAAAATGTGCGCAGAAATGGTCGCTGCCGACCTAGACACCGCCCGCCAACACGCGCTTCTTAAAAAACACGGGCACACGGTAAGCGTATCGAGAGAGTAATCACAGGAATCATAAGTATTATAAGCTCTGTAGGATCTATCTTTTTTGAATTTTGAGATTTGAAATTTAAACCCGTCATCGGCTTACCCATCGCTGTCACTGACTACGCCGGAGCCATATCTTGGATCTTGGAAAAAGCCTCACTCGCAGACAAACCCTACGCACTCGAAGCCGCGAACACTCACGTCGCTGCACTCGCTCGACATGATGCTGATTTCGGCGCATCCATGAGAAAATTCGATCTCATTGCCCCGGATGGCATGCCGCTTATCTGGTCAATTAACGCCCAACTCCCACCCGAGGCAAAACTAACAGATCGCGTCTACGGTCCCACCCTGATGCTAAAAACGATTGCGGCCACCGACACTCCCGACTCCCCCTACCGCCATTTTCTGCTCGGCGGAAAATCCGATACCCTCGATAAGCTAACCACGCGTTTTACCAAAGAATTTCCTAACACAAACATCGCCGGAACCTACTCACCACCTTTCGGAGAATGGCCGGATAACGAAACCCACTCTATCATCCAATCGATCCGCAACTCCCGCGCTAACCTCGTTTGGGTTGGCCTCGGCTGCCCGAAACAGGAACATTGGATCGCAAAAAACAAACACCTCCTTCCCCCAGCCGTCTACTTCGGTATCGGCGCCGCCTTCGCCTTCCACGCCGGAGAAGTCAAACAAGCCCCGTCCTTTCTCCAAAAACTCGGACTCGAATGGCTCTTCCGCCTCACCACCGAACCCCGCCGCCTCTTCAAACGCTATTTTACTTATAACTCGCTATTTCTTTATTACACACTCAGAGATCATCGAGCTAACTAAGAGTCGAAGGTCTTAAAGTCGAAAGTCAAAAGTCGATGTTCCAGCTCCCTACAAACCAATCGCACCAGCGATTGTGTTTTAGATCTTCGACTTTAAGACCTTTGACTCCTCGTCTCCTCCCTGACAAAAAAGCCACATAACACAACTTTCCACACCTCAAGCTCTTCTTTGAAGTTTAGAGTTTAAAATTTAAAGTTTATGAAAATCAAATCCATATGCTGCCTCGGCGCCGGCTACGTCGGCGGTCCTACCATGGCCATGATCGCCAAAAAATGCCCGAACATCCAAGTCACGGTATGCGACATGAACCAAGCCCGCATCGATGCCTGGAACTCCGACACCCTGCCTGTCTACGAACCCGGTCTCAGAGAAATCGTCGAAGCTTGTCGTGGTAAAAACCTCCACTTCACCAGCGATCTCAAACCCGCCATCGCAGCGGCCGATCTCATCTTCGTAAGCGTCGGCACCCCAACCAAATCCTACGGCATCGGCGCCGGCCGTGCTGCTGACCTCCGCTACATCGAATCCGCCGCCCGCCTTATTGCAGAAGTTTCCCACGGCCACAAAATCATCGTCGAGAAATCCACCATCCCGGTCAAAACCGCCACCGCGATCCAAACGATCATCTCTGCGAACTCCACCACCAACGCAACCTTCGAAGTTCTCTCTAACCCCGAATTCCTCGCCGAAGGCACCGCGGTCTCAGATATGGAAAACCCGGACCGTATCCTCATCGGTGGTGAACAAACTCCCGCAGGCCTCGCCGCCATCGAAGCCCTCGTTGAAGTTTACGCCAACTGGGTCCCTCGCGAAAAAATCATCACCACCAACCTCTGGTCCTCCGAACTCTCCAAACTCGTCGCCAACGCCTTCCTCGCACAGCGCATCTCCTCCATCAATTCTATCTCCGCCCTCTGCGAAGCCACCGGCGCCGATGTCAATGAAGTCGCGCGCGCTATCGGCTCCGATTCCAGAATCGGCCCCAAATTCCTCAAAGCCTCCGTCGGATTCGGCGGCTCATGTTTCCAAAAAGATATCCTCAACCTCGTCTACCTCTGCGAGTCTTATAACCTCACTCAAGTCGCGGCCTACTGGCGCTCCGTCGTCGAAATCAACGATTATCAAAAATCCCGCTTCGTCGAAAAAATTGTCCGTACACTTTTTAACACGGTCTCCGGAAAACGCATCGCCATCCTAGGCTTCGCTTTCAAAAAAGACACCAACGACACTCGCGCATCCGCAGCCATCCACATCGTCCGTGATCTCCTAACAGAAAACGCGCACGTCGCCGTTTACGATCCTCGCGTCTCCAAAGAAACCATCCATCGCGACCTGTTAGAAGTCGGCATTTCCCAACAAACCATTGACGCCAACCTCGAAATCGTCGCCGATCCCTACACCGCCGCCACGAACGCCCACGCCCTCGCCACCCTCACCGAATGGGACGAGTTCCGTGATCTCGACCTCCCACGCCTCCACACCCTCATGTTAAAGCCCGCCTTCGTCTTCGACGGCCGCGCCATCCTCCCCGCCGAAGCCCTAGCCAAACATGGCTTTGAAGCGTTTATTATCGGAAAAGGGTAGTAGCGGCGATCATCGGTCGCCGTCTTCACTAAGAACGTCATTTCTAAAGCACGACCTCCTGCTTGACAAACCAGTCATTTCGAACTAGTCATTTCAACATGAAAGCATCCGTCATGGATCTCCGTTATCGCACCAAGGAAATCCTCCGCGCCCTGGACGCAAAAGAGGAAATCACCCTCACCCATCGCGGAACTGCAAAAGGCACCATCGTTCCCGTGAAATCCAACTCCAAAGCATCCAAAGCTTTCGCCTCACACCCCGCCATCGGCATGTGGTCCGACCAAAAGGAATCCGTAAGCGAACTTATCACCCGAATTCGCAAACCACGCTCATGCTGATTGATACCGACGTCATCGTCTGGTGCCTGCGTGGCAACTCAAAAGCCACTGCCACCATCGCTAACTTGGAAATGAAAATCATTTCCCAAATCACCCGCATGGAACTCATCGTCGGCTGTCGCACCAAATCCGAAATCATTCTTCTAAAACGATTTCTCAATGATGGCGGATTTCAAATCATTCCTCTCAGCCCGGAAATCGGTATGCGCGCCGACCTCTGGCTCGAACAAAAAAATCTCAGTCATGGAGTTGGCCTCGCCGATTGCCTGATCGCAGCCACCGCATCTAACATCGGCCAACCTCTGCTCACTGCAAACGCCAAACACTTCCGCTGCTTCTCCGAACTCCAAGTCAAAAAGTTCACACCGTAACGCGACCTTCGATCACCGCCTCCCCTCTTGGGACCGCGTGTCTCCAGACGCGCTTCGCATTGATTGACGATTGTTGAATGCTGATCTGACGTGCCAGCTATTTCTTCCTCTTCATTCAAAAATCAACAATCGGAAATCATCAATATGTCCGTCGTAGCCTCAGCGAAGTCGGATCGTCAATCTGCCCTCTCTTCCTTGAAATTTGAGATTTGAAACCTGAAATTTAACATGAACAACATCCACCCCGAACACCACCGCTTCCTCAACCGTCACGACAAGGAAGTTCTGTTAGAACAAAAAGGCCTTGCTATCTGGATGTGCGGGCTCTCCGGTTCTGGAAAATCCACCATCGCCAACGCATCCGAACGCGTCCTCAACAAACAAGGCCACTTCACCATCATCCTCGATGGTGACAACCTCCGCGCCGGCCTCAACTCCAACCTCGGCTTCACCGATGAAGACCGACTCGAAAACATCCGTCGCATCGCCGAGCTCACCAAAGTCCTCGTTGAAAATGGCGTCATCGTTTTTATCTCCGCCATCACCCCTCGCGGCGAACTCCGCGACCTCGCCCGTGGTATCGTCGGCGAAAAAAATCTCTTCGAAGTCTACGTCAACGCCTCCTACGAAGCCTGTGAAAAACGCGACGTCAAAGGCCTTTACGCCAAAGCCGCCCGCGGCGAAATCGCCCACTTCACCGGCAAAGACAACTCCTTCGAACCCCCACAAAACCCCAATCTCACCCTCCACACCGAGAAACTCTCCATCGATGAAGCCGCCATCGAACTCGTAGAGGCCGTCCGCGAAAGGATAGCGCGCTAGCGCTTGTTCTTAGTTCCTAGTTCTTAGTTCCTGGTTGAGCTCCGCGATTCCGCATATTCGAACCACAAAGCCGAGTGAGCGATAGCGAGCCTTTAATGAAAGACGAAGTCCTGCCCGCTTGGACGGAGCGCAGCGAAGTCAAACCAAGAACCAAGAACCAAGAACCAAGAACCAAGAACCAAGAACCAAGAACCAAGAACCAAGAACCAAGAACCAAGAACCAAGAACTGCACCGCAGGTGCAACGAACAGCTCCATCGGCGCTTATACCTTAGTATTTTGCTTAACTTACTAATTATTTCTTGACCCCGCCCTAAATCCCCTCCAAAACCCCGCCGCACCTACTGGAGAGCCGCGCCTCCTGCCGGCAAATCTCTCCACCGACGAGTCGCACCTCTTCTCTTCATTCAAAAATCAAAAATCAACAATCGGAAATCGTCAATCATCAATCAACTGGGGCCAGTTAACCCTCCTTTCCCACTGATCACTGCTAACTCGGCACTTCCCACTCTCTCCATGAACTACAACCTTTCCCATCTCGATCAACTCGAAGCCGAAGCGATCTTCATACTGCGTGAGACCGCCGCTCAGTTTCAGAACCCCGCCCTCCTCTTTTCTGGCGGTAAAGATTCCATCGTCATGGCATGGCTCGCAAAAAAAGCCTTCTGGCCCGCACGTCCTCCCTTCCCATTGGTTCACGTCGATACCGGACACAACTTTGAGGAAACCATGGTCTACCGCGATGAATTCGTGAAACTCCTCCGTGCCCAACTCGTCGTTGGTCTCGTCCAAGACTCCATCGATACCGGCCGGGTCGTCGAAGAAAAAGGTCCTAACGCTTCCCGCAACAAACTTCAAACCGTCACCCTCCTCGATACCATCGAAAAATATCAATACGATGCCTGCCTCGGCGGCGGACGCCGCGACGAAGAAAAAGCCCGCGCCAAAGAACGCTTCTTTTCCCATCGCGATGACTTCGGCCAATGGGACCCAAAAAATCAACGCCCCGAACTTTGGAACCTTTTCAACGGACGCAAAAACCCCGGCGAACACTTCCGCGTTTTCCCTCTCTCCAACTTTACCGAAATGGATATTTGGATGTATATCAAACGCGAACAAATTCCTCTCCCATCTATCTACTTCGCCCACGAACGCGAAATTTTCGAACGCAACGGAACTCTCCTCGCCGTCACTGATTTCCTCAAACCCCAGGACCACGAAACTGTCACAAAAGAAATTGTTAGATTCCGTACCATCGGCGACGCCACCTGCACCGGCGCCGTCCGCTCCACCGCATCAAACCTCGACGAAGTCATCGCCGAAGTCGCCGCCGCCCGTCAAACCGAACGCGGCACCCGCTCAGACGACAAACGCTCCGAAACCGCTATGGAAGATAGAAAAAAGGAAGGTTATTTCTGAGAAATAACATTCCTTTTTTCGTTCTTGGTTCCTGGTTCTTAGTTCCTTGTTAGCGCTCCGCTCTCTTCATTCAACAATCGTCAGTCAGGAGTCAGGAGTCAGGGATCGGAAATATAACACACAAAGATACCACAAAAGCATTTCTAATAATGTCAGTCACTAGCGCCAAAGAACTCGAAGTTTATCAACACGCCTACGATCTCTCGATGCGGATTTTCAAACTTTCATTGAGTTTCCCTCCAGAGGAACGTTATGCCCTGACATCTCAAATACGTAGAAGTTCTCGTTCGGTTAGTATGAATCTTCGTGAGGCCTGGGCAAAAAGGCGATACGAAGCACACTTTATATCAAAACTTACCGACTGCGACGGCGAAAAGAGTGAAACCGATACATCATTGGACTACGCCTTGGATTGCCAATACATCGATCAAACTCAACACACCGAACTTGTAGAAATGAATCGCTCTATCGGCCGCATGCTCGGATCGATGCTCAGAAACCCAACCCCATTCCTCTTAACAAAGCACTAATCCGACTCCCGACTCCCGACTCCCGACTCCCACTAATCACTATGGACCTCCTCCGCTTCACAACCGCCGGTTCCGTCGATGACGGCAAATCCACTCTCATCGGCCGCCTTCTTTATGATTCAAAATCCATCTTCGAGGATCAACTCGAAGCCATGGAGGAATCCTCACGCAAACGCGGCGACGAAAACGTCAACCTTGCCCTTCTAACAGATGGATTGAAAGCTGAGCGCGAACAAGGCATCACCATCGATGTCGCCTACCGCTACTTCGCGACCCCGAAACGCAAGTTCATCATCGCAGACACCCCGGGCCACACCCAATACACCCGCAACATGGTCACCGGTGCCTCCACCGCCAACCTCGCCATCATCCTGATCGATGCCCGCAAAGGCGTTATCGAACAAACCAAACGCCACTCCTTCATCGCCAACCTCCTGCGCATCCAACACCTTGTCGTTGCCGTTAACAAAATGGACTTGGTCGATTTCTCACAGGAAGTCTTCGACCAAATCGTCTCCGACTACCGCGAGTTCGCCTCACGCCTCGACAACATCGTTGATATCACCGCCATCCCCATCTCCGCTCTCAATGGCGATAACGTCGTCGATAAATCCAAAAACATGGATTGGTATGAAGGCCCAACCTTTCTTTATCACTTGGAAAACGTCTACGTCGGAGGCGAAGAAAACCACGTCGATGCCCGCTTCCCTGTCCAATGGGTCATCCGCCCCATGTCCGATGAATGGCACGACTTCCGTGGCTACGCCGGTCGCGTCGCTGGTGGCGTTTTTAAACCCGGCGACGAGGTCACCGTCCTCCCATCCGGATTCAAAAGCCACATCAAAGCCATCCACTCACCGGACGGCGAAAGAACCGAAGCCTTTGCCCCACAATCCGTCTGCCTCACCCTCACCGATGAAATCGATATCTCACGTGGCGATACCCTCGTGAAATCTAACAACCCTCCACGCGTCTCTCAAGACATCGAGGCCATGGTCTGCTGGTTCTCATCCAAGCCCATGCCCAACCGCGCGAAACTCGTCATCCGCCACACCACCCAGGAAACCAAAGCCATCATCCAGGAAGTCAAATACCAGGTCGATGTCAACACCCTCCACAAAATCGAAGACGTCGATTCCCTCTCCATGAATGACATCGGCCGCATCACCCTCCGCACCGCCGTCCCTCTCATCCACGACTCCTACCGCCGCAACCGCAATACCGGATCCTTCATCCTCATCGACCCCGGCACCAACGAAACCGTCGCTGCAGGCATGATCATTTAGTCCCGCTAATCAAATCGCACCAGCGATTGTATTTAAGACCTTCGACCTTCAGACCTGCGACTCAATACTGGAGAGCCGCGCCTCCGGCCGGCTTCAACCGCAGCGGCGATCTTCGGTCGCCTCAGCGTCAGTTGTCCTGAGCTTGTCGAAGGAGGCGACCCTACCTTTAAAATAATCGCGTGGGAAACCACATGGGGCACAGCCCTTTACGTGACCCTTTACGCGCCAACCCCTTGACATCCCTTCACCTTCATTCATGTTTTGACCTATGGATCAACTTCACAGCCGTGGAATGCCGCGTTGGCGTGAAAAACAACGTAATCTCTCTCCCGGGTTAAAGCTCCAAATGATCGGGCAATTCATTCAAGAAACTCGCCAGTTAGAATTATTGAAGAAATCATGCAAGCCGTCTGTGATACCCTTGAGCAACTCCTTCAAGAAGGAATCCTAACTCGATACGCAATTGGCGGCGCTACCGCTGCCGGTTTCCATGGAGAACCATTGGCAACCCGGGACGTAGACGTTTTCGTATTTCTTGATCCGCCTACTGGATCCATTTTAGTAACTTTGGACCCCGTTTTCCGTCGATTAAATGAACTTGGCTTCAATCAATTCGATGAAGAAGGCTTATTAATTCATAATCTACCTGTTCAATTTCTCAGCGCCGCACCCGGTTTGGAATCAGAGGCTGTCGAACAGGCCATGATCGTAGAATGGGAAAGCCACACCCTCCGCGTCATGCGTCCAGAACATCTCGCTGCAATCGCACTTTCGGTTGGCCGTCCTAAAGATCGTGCTCGTCTCGTTTACCTAGCAGAACTGCCAGATTTCAACATCACAGTCTTTCAACAAATCCTTTCGCGCCATCAACTGCTAGATCGTTGGCACCAATGGGCAACCGCGCTCGGACTAAAACTCTAAAACTCAAATATCTGAGGATCACGGACATTCCTGTCCGTGATATTTAAAAAAGTTAGGGTCGCCTCGCAAAGCAAAGAGTCAAAAGTCTTAAAGTCAAAAGTCAAAGTCGATGTTCCAGCTCTTCATAAACCATCGCACCAGCGATGCTAACTAAGACCTTCAGACCTTCGACTTTTAGACTTCTTCATACGACTCACCAAGCCGGCCAGAGGCACGGCTCTCCGTTATTACTCTTCACCATTCACTTCCCCATGGACCGCGAGAGTCCACTCGCGCTTCAACCGTAGCGGAGATCGCCGGTCGCCGTCTTCACCACCCCACAGCAAAAAGTCAATCGACTCAGCGAGGAGAACCTACCGTTTTCACTCTTCACAATTCCCTCTACACCATTCCCTCTTCACTATTCCCTCTTCACTCTTGACCATTCATTCCTACTCTCCCTTGAAATTTGAAAATTGAACTTTGAAATTTAAAAAAATCCTCATCACTGGCGGTGCTGGCTTCATCGGCTCCCATCTTGTCGAGCACTTCCAAGGCATTGCCTCGGAAATCATCGTGCTAGATAACCTCCGCTCGGGTTATCTAACAAACCTCAATGGACTCAATCACACCTTCATCCACGGCTCTATCACCGATCGCGCCTTGGTAGATTCCATCATGCCCGGCACCGACTTTGTCCTCCACCTCGCAGCGATGATTTCTGTAGCGGAATCTATGTCGAACCCCATCGAATGTGCCCGCATCAACGTCACCGGATTATTGAATGTGTTAGAATCTGCTGCCAACCACGGTGTGAAAAAACTCGTCCTCGCCAGCTCCGCCGCCGTTTATGGCGACAGTCCTGTTGTCCCAAAAAACGAGAACATGATCCCGGAGCCCAAAAGCCCATACGCCATCACCAAGCTCGATGGCGAATACTACCTCGAAATGTTCCGCCGCGAAGGCCGCATCGACACCGCCTCCCTGCGCTTCTTCAACGTCTTCGGCCCACGCCAAGACCCTAACAGTATCTACGCCGCCGCCATTTCTATCTTCATTCAAAAAGCCCGCGCCAACCAACCCATCACCATCTACGGCGATGGCGAACAAACCCGCGACTTCGTCTTCGTCAAAGATGTCGCCGCCGCCCTCGCTCACGCAGCCACCACCGCGAACATGCACGGCACCTATAACGTCGGCTACGGCAATAGCATCAGCATCAACCAACTCGCCTCCGAGATCATCCACCTCACTGCATCCAAATCTCAAATCTCTCACGCCCCAGACCGACCCGGCGATGTCAAACACTCCCGCGCCAACATCGACCGACTTTCAAACACCGGCTGGAAAGCATCCCAGTCTCTGAGAGATGCGCTAGCACTCACACTAAGGAGCACGGACATTCCTGTCCGTGATTTATAAAACGGTAGGGTCGTGCACCCTCAGGAACACCGACGCCCCCGTCGGCCGTATCTTCAACCAAGAACTAGAAACAAGAACTACTCGTCCGCCTTAGCTTTAGCGACGGCGGAAGAACCAAGAACTCTTCCTCTCTTTACCCAACAAAAGCTCTCGACTTGATCCCAAACCCGCACTAAGTTCAAACCTAATGAATACCCTCACCCTAAATTATCCGGAAAGTCTTCCAGATAGCGCCCGACTCTCACGCCAAGAGTTCGAGGAAACCATGCGTTTTGCGATGGCTGCCAAACTCTTCGAGCTTGGGCGGGTTTCATCCGGGCAAGCCGCACAGCTCGTCCCCATGGATCGATACTCATTTCTCAAATCGCTAAAACAGGCAGGAGTCGCCGCGATCCAGTGGGACTCAGAGGAATTCACAAGCGAAGTCGCCAATGCATAGTCTTGTTATTAATACTGGGCCAATCATTGCTCTGGTTGCGGCCACAGAAACCATTGAATGGTTACCCACCCTTTATAATCGTATTCTCATTCCATACGAAGTCTTTCAGGAAATCGAAGCAGGTGGCCCCGGAAATCCTGAAATTCTCGCACTCAGTTCAATCAAGAATTTAGTTCTCATTGGAAATGAAAAGGCCGACTTACCTCATGCACTGCTTCATGAACTCGATCTGGGTGAAGCAAGCGTTATTCACAGCGCAATCCTTAACCAAATCGATACTGTTGCTATTGATGAAAAGGCCGGAAGGCGCTTGGCCAGAATCAACGGACTCAAAGTGACCGGATCTCTCGGAATACTACTCAAAGCAAAACGACACGGCATCATCCCGAGTCTAGGCGACTGCATCACACGGATGCGCAATCACGGAATTTGGATAGCCTCAGATCTTGTTACGGCCTCTTTACGCCAGGCATACGAGGTATGAGAAATACCTAGTCCTAACCCTCACACTAAGGAGCACGGACATTTCTGTCCGTAATTCATAAACCGGCAGGGTTGCCTCCTTCGACAAGCTCAGGACAACTTACGCCGAATCGACCGAAGAATCCATCGACTAGTAATTCAGTAATTCAGTAATTGACTCCGCTTCGCTCCGTCCAAGCCATTTCGGCTTCGCCTAAGTTTTGACTACTCGTTATCACTCGCTCTGCTTTCAGTAGTTCAGTCTTACCGTAAAACCGACCCACCCTGCGCGCAACGCAACCGCATCACCCCTCAGGAACGCCGACGCCCCCGTCGGCTATTTCCATCCTTGAATTGTAATCGAAATTCATCCAATGTCTCCCCATGAACCTCGCTACCCAACTTCGGAAATCACGCTCAAAACATGCGTTGAAGAGTTACGACGACGCTGTGAAGCAATTGCGCGCATTCAGGGAGGTTTTACCTATTACCACGAAGAACTCGAAATTTTCCGAACCTACGCAGAAGAAAAACAACTCTTCTTCCAGTCAGAACCGTTAGAACTTAGTCGCCCTCCTGACGATGAAGGCAATGAACATCAAGTCTGGTTCAATTCCACCTCATCTATCTATCTCAAAGCCACCTGGCCGAACTTTTTCGGCATGCTTGTTATCCATAGAAACAATGAGGAACCAAAAGCCTCGCCTATCGACTACCTAGAGCGCTGGCTACTTCACAACGAACTATTCGGGGACAGCGTCGAGTTCCTCGGCGTCATCCATTCAAATGGAGCGATAAGACTAATGATTCAACAACCCGCCATCAATGGCACTCCGGCATCTGTAGAGCAAATCGATACATTCTTTAGAAGTCATGGCTGGCTGTCTTTTAAAGTAAATAATAACCAAGCCTACTATGATCCCCAACAAAATGTCGTCATTTCAGACACTCATCGAGGCAACATCATTCTCATGGATGATGGACTGCTCGCACCCATCGACCTACGAGTTCAACCGCTCTCTTCTGCACTCGTAGATACTGTGAAAAAACTGTGCTTTCAGTAGTTCAGTCTTACCGTAATACCGAAACACCGAAACACCGCGCGCGTAGCGCAACCGACCCACCGCGCCGCTTCGCCGCAACCCTCTCCCTTTGAAGTTTAAAGTTTAAAACTTAAAGTTTCCCTCCCTCTTCCTTTCACTCTTCACCATTCCCTCTTCACTATTTCTCTCCGTTCACTGATCACTGCTCACTGATCACTCCCCCTCTCTCCCTCCCTCTCTTCCTTTCACTCTTCACTATTTCTCTCCCTCCCCCCGACTCATGCCTTTCAATCGCTACCCGTGGCAAAACTTCCCTCCTCTCATCATTCACGCTGAGGAACCAGATGTGAAAAAACATACTTCCTACCTAGCTGCAAAAGCCGGCGACCCAACATCTGCATTCGATCTCGTGAGCCAAATGGTCTCAGACACTTGTATCACACAGCTCTACCAGCTATACTCCGCGCAAAATCCAGTTCTAGTCTCAGCACATGCCGTTGAAGCCAGCGGAGTAAACGCTATTCCACAAGCCATGGCAGAGTATCTAGGCAATAAGCTTCACTGGCCTGTTGAATTTTCCATTGTTCAAACCAACGTGGTAGGGCACACGGGGGCCGATGGTTTCAGCCGTCTCGCCCGACAAGCGGAATTCGATGGCAGCGTTTCAAAGCATGCTTGCTATATCCTCGTTGATGATTTCATCGGACAAGGGGGAACGCTGGCAAATTTACGCGGATTTTTACTCCACAACGGAGCACAAGTCATCGGGGGTACTGTCTTGACAGGCAAACCTTACTCTGCAAATCTTTCCAGTGATGAGCAGCAAATCATCCATCTTCGTGAAAAGCACGGAACGGAACTCGAATCCTGGTGGTCCAATCACTTCGGATTTGGCTATGACTGCCTTACTCGCTCTGAAGCACGTTACCTGCTCAACACCCCGGCAGCTGAACGCATCCGAAATAAAATTGCTCAGGCAATCGAAACAGGAAATTTCCCAACTCGCGGAAAAGTGTCTCCAGACGAACTGAATACCTAATTTGGAATCATCTCCCCTCTGAGAACGCTAATCTTGGCGCAGCGCAGATAGCCGAACTCTTCTCGGTCTGCATGTCGGCAATTTGTAACTCGCATCTTTCTCCCAAATCGCGTGGGCACCGCCCTTTACGCGACCTCACCGCTCCCCGCTCCCCGCTCCCCGCTCCACGCTCCACGCTCCACGCTCCACGCTCCACGCTCCACGCTCCACGCTCCACGCTCCAACTCCCCCTCTCCCCCTCTTCTCAACCAAGAACCACAAAGCCGAGTGAGCGCTAGCGAGCTTTCAATCTAAGACAAAGTCCTGACCGCTTGGACGGAGCGTAGCGTAGTCAAACCAAGAACCAAGAACCAAGAACCACAAAGCCAAGCGAGCGCTAGCGAGCCTTCACTTTATGACGAAGTCCTACCTGCTTGGACGGAGCAAAGCGTAGTCAAACCAAGAACCAAGAACTAGGAACCAAGAACTCTTCTTTCACTCTTCACTCTTCACCATTCATTCCTACTCTCCCTTGAAATTTGAAAATTGAACTTTGAAATTTAAAAAAATCCTCATCACTGGCGGTGCTGGCTTCATCGGCTCCCATCTTGTCGAGCACTTCCAAGACATTGCCTCGGAAATCATCGTGCTAGATAACCTCCGCTCGGGTTATCTAACAAACCTCAATGGACTCAATCACACCTTCATCCACGGCTCTATCACCGATCGCGCCTTGGTAGATTCCATCATGCCCGGCACCGACTTTGTCCTCCACCTCGCAGCGATGATTTCTGTAGCGGAATCTATGTCGAACCCCATCGAATGTGCCCGCATCAACGTCACCGGATTATTGAATGTGTTAGAATCTGCTGCCAACCACGGTGTGAAAAAACTCGTCCTCGCCAGCTCCGCCGCCGTTTATGGCGACAGTCCTGTTGTCCCAAAAAACGAGAACATGATCCCGGAGCCCAAAAGCCCATACGCCATCACCAAGCTCGATGGCGAATACTACCTCGAAATGTTCCGCCGCGAAGGCCGCATCGACACCGCCTCCCTGCGCTTCTTCAACGTCTTCGGCCCACGCCAAGACCCTAACAGTATCTACGCCGCCGCCATTTCTATCTTCATTCAAAAAGCCCGCGCCAACCAACCCATCACCATCTACGGCGATGGCGAACAAACCCGCGACTTCGTCTTCGTCAAAGATGTCGCCGCCGCTCTTGCCCACGCCGCATGCAATACTGACATGCATGGCACCTACAACGTCGGCTACGGCAACAGCATCACCATCAGCCAACTCGCACAGCAAATCATCCAACTAACCGGATCTAAATCAAAAATCCTCCACGCCCCGTCCCGCCCAGGCGATGTCAAACACTCCCGTGCCAACATCGACCGCCTAACAACCACCGGCTGGAAAGCATCAACAACTCTAACCGAAGCGCTAGCACTCACCCTAAGGAGCACGGACATTCCTGTCCGTGACATTTAAAAACGGTATCAGCGCGCGGCGCAGTCACAACCGAACCGTAACGCGGCAACCGACTCACAGGGCGCGCAGCGCAACCGATCCACCGCGCGCGTAGTGCAACTGAAAACGGAGCGAGTTGCATTAGAATCACTTTTAATTTACGCAAAGCCACTTGGCTTGGACGGAGCATTGCGTAGTCAAACACCGAAACACTCTCTTCCCTCTAACACATGAATAAAAAATTCATAGAACTCTTGGTTGTCTGTATCCTCATTTTCGCAGGCATCTGGATGGCGACCAGCTTCGTATCTTTACAGGAACAGCTGCAAATCTTTGGCCTCATTGCGATCATCGCTCTGGCTATTATCACCATTGCTTACAGAAAAGTACCGCTCGATTGCAAAATCATCTGCGCTCTGATACTCGGCTATGCTTTTGCAGGTAAGGGCTTTGCTTATATCACTCCGGTTGAGCCGTTCTATATCGGTGAAATCGCCTGGTGCGTAGGTATGTTGGGACTCTTTTATCGCTTCACCAAAGGCGTTCCACTTTTTCCTAACAAAACCAATGTCGTGATTTTCTTGTGGATGGTAACCGTGGGACTCTTTCTACTCTCAACATTCAAAACCTTCGGCACTCTCGCCATACGCGACAGCGCCATCGGCTACTATGCCATGTTTGCATTCTACGGATATGCCATCTTTAGAAATAATGACCTGAACAGATTTTTTGCTATAATACTCAAGGTTTGTATCATCGCGGCCGTGGTTAGTATGGTAACATTACATAGCGGCATCTATGAGAAATTCATATTAAGTAGTGCTTTTTTAGCGTTTTACTTTTCGCCTCATCCAGATGCACTATTGCCGCTTGTTTGTGCAGGGGCTATGTATGGACTCCTCGAAGGAATACGCCTCAGAAGCGCTTGGCGTCTATTCATTGGAATATTATTGGCTTTGCTTGTGATGAGCTCAAAAACAGCAGGCGTATTCTGCCTCTTTATAATAGTCATATACTTTATAGTGATTGGACGCAGAATTGATTTAATCCTCACATCAGCAATTTCTGCTGCCGTAGCTGCAATATGTCTGGGCATCATTATTTCTTTTAGTACAGTCAGTATAAACAAGGTTATATCTGAAAACGAACACATCCAAACATTTGCCATTGGAAACACGGGAAGTGTAACAGCTGCTACTAACACAAATTGGAGAATAGCATGGTGGAAAATAATATTCGAAGATACGATAAATGAAAATCCCATGTTTGGCATCGGCTTAGGAGGCGACATTTCTAGTCATTTTCTACAGAGTTACATGAGAATCGATCTCAACTCCGAAGAGGCAATAAAATACGCACGTTATCCCCATAACATAGTGTTTACGGTATTTGGCCGTATGGGATTTGTGGGACTTTCAATCTTCGTTGCTTTACTGATCACTGTCATAAAATTGCTGATTTTAGTCACTAGAATACAAAGCAGAGATACGAGTCCAGGCGGGAAGACGGCACTTTTGGCCTTACTGATAGTTATAGCTGGTATCGCAAACTCCCTGGTCCAATCCACTTATGAAGTTCCCTACGGTGCCATTACTCACTGGTTCGTACTCGGATATTTAATCGCTTATTACCAAAAGAATCGTATCAAAGGAATCAACGTTATCGAACCTCACCAACAAAATCCATGAAAGCTGTAATCCTAGCAGGAGGCCTTGGAACTCGCCTCACCGAAGAAACTACGCTCAAACCCAAGCCAATGATTGAAATCGGCGCGCATCCGATCCTTTGGCATATCCTCAAGATCTACAGCAGCCACGGCATCAATGATTTCGTCATATGCGCAGGTTACAAAGGCTACGTAATCAAGGAATACTTTGCTAACTACTTCCTGCACATGTCAGACGTCACCTTCGACATGTCTAACAATAGCATGGAAGTGCACCATAAAAAAGCGGAACCGTGGAAAGTCACCATCATCGATACGGGCGAAGACACCATGACTGGCGGACGGATCAAACGCATCCAACCTTACGTCGACGGCACATTTTGTTGCACTTACGGAGATGGAGTGGGTGATATCAACATACGTGAGGCTATCAATTTCCACAATCGATCAGGTCTCAAAGCCACTTTGACTGGCGTCCAACCTCCAGGACGCTTCGGTGCGCTTCAATTCAAAGACGACAAAGTTCTCTCGTTCCAAGAAAAACCTGAAGGAGATGGATCTTGGATCAACGGCGGTTTCTTCGTTCTCGAACCATCGGTCTTCGATGAGATCGATGGCGATGCCTGCATCTGGGAACGCAAACCACTCGAAAACCTAGCCAAACAAAAACAGCTCGGCATCTACAAGCATCACGGTTTCTGGCGACCTATGGATACACTACGCGACAAACTCGAACTCGAAAACCTATGGGACAGCGGCAAAGCGCCGTGGAAGAGTTGGTAGAAGGTGACAGGAGACAGGGTGCAGGAATCAGTAAGAGAAGAAAACAATGTCGGTTCAATCAGCTAAGGAGTTAATTGTCTATCAAAAGGCCTATTGTCTAGCGATGCAAGTTTTCGAAGTCACTAAACGTTTCCCGCCAGAGGAACGCTGGGCGCTCACCGGACAAATCCGTAGATCATCCCGATCCGTTTGCAACAATCTCCGTGAAGCATGGGCAAAGCGTAGATATGAAGCACACTTCATTTCTAAACTCACAGACTGCGATGGTGAAACAAACGAAACCGACACTTCTCTCGATTTCGCCCATGACTCCGGCTACATCACGTCCGATGAACATCTCGCGTTGATTTCACTCAACGATGAGGTCTGCAAAATGCTCGGAAGCATGATCAGAAATCCAAAACCCTTCTTACTGTCCCCTGTCCCCTGTCTCCTGATTCCTGATTCCTGACTATCCTCTTTCTTGCTGTCTCCTGTCTCCTGTCCCCTAAATCTTCATGTTCTCCAACTTCTACAAAAACCGCCGCGTCCTCGTCACCGGCCACACTGGCTTCAAAGGCTCTTGGCTTTGCGAGTGGTTACTCAGTTTGGGGGCTGAAGTCGCGGGCTACGCTCTCGATCCGCAGCCTCACGAAGTGCTCTATGATCAACTCCAACTCGATAGTCGCATTTCGCAGGATCACCGTGCTGACATATCGAATCTAACAAAGATTCATCAGGTCATATCCACCTTCAAACCCGAAGTCATCTTCCACCTCGCTGCTCAGCCATTGGTCCGCTTGTCATACGAGCAACCTGTAGAGACGTTCGCAACCAACGTCATGGGAACCGTTAACTTGTTAGAGGCGGTTCGTCTCTCAGATAATCCCTGCACCGTCCTCTGCGTCACCACCGATAAATGTTACGAAAACAAAGAATGGCTGCACGCCTACCGCGAAGAAGATCCCATGGGCGGTCATGATCCGTATAGTGCCAGCAAAGGAGCCGCAGAGCTAGTCATTGCATCCTACCGCCGTTCCTTCTTCTCTTCTCCTGTCCCCTGTTCCCTATCTCCTGTCCCCTCGTCTTCTCCTTCCATCCGCATCGCTTCGGCGAGGGCTGGCAATGTCATCGGCGGCGGCGACTGGGCGGTTGATCGTATCGTCCCCGATTGCATTCGATCCATCCGTGCCGGCCAACCCATCCCCGTCCGCAACAAAATCGCCACACGTCCATGGCAACACGTCCTAGAACCCCTCTCCGGCTACCTCCACCTCGCCGCATCCCTCGCATCTTCCTCATCTTCTCTTTCTGAAAATCCGTCCTCCGTCCTCCGTCCTCCGACATCTTCTCTAACAAGCGCCTTCAACTTCGGCCCCGCCCTAGACAGTAACCGCACCGTAGAGCAGCTCGTCATCGAGCTCGTAAACCACACTGGCGGGAAATGGAGCGATGCTTCAGATCCAAATGCTGTCCATGAAGCATCCAAGCTCAACCTAGCCATCGACAAAGCCTTCCATCTACTGAACTGGAAACCAACGTGGGATTTTGAAACCACCATTCAAGAAACCGCAGCGTGGTATCTAGCAGAAGCACGCGGCGAAGATCCCAAAGCGCTCACCCAATCCCAGATAAACGCCTACCACCAAGCCGCATCCGCCAAAGGCCTCGCATGGGCATAGCGCCCTCCGCCCTCCGCCCTCCGCCCTCCGCTCTCCCCCCCTTCTTCTGAAATAACTAAGAACTAGGCACTAAGAACCAAGAACTTCTTCCATGACTTCCCCAGAATCCATCAAAGCTGAAATCCTCCGCCTCACCCGCGAGTATTCACGTCTGACGCATGCCGCCAATCGTCCCGGTAACGATCCAGACCGCGCTCCTCATCAAAGTGGACAAACGATTCCTTATGCGGGACGCGTCTTTAATGAAGATGAAGTTGAGGCAGCAGTCTCATCCACCCTCGATTTCTGGCTCACCCTCGGTCCTGAGGGAGAAGCCATGGAAAAGGAACTGGCTGCGTTCATGGGTGTGAAACATTGCCTTTTAGTGAATTCCGGTTCATCTGCCAACCTCGTCGCTTTCTCAGCACTCACCACACACAAGCTACCCGAACACAAACGGATTCGAAAAGGTGATGAAGTCATCACCGTGGCAGCAGGCTTCCCGACCACCGTCGCTCCCATCATCCAATGCGGAGCAGTCCCGGTCTTCATCGATGCCAAAGTCCAGACCGGCAACGCCGATTGCTCGTTGTTAGAATCCGCCTACAGCCCAGACAAAACCAAAGCCGTGATGATGGCACACGCCTTAGGAAACCCCTTCGAACTCGTCACGGTGTTAGAGTTTTGCAAAAAATACGACCTCTGGCTCATCGAAGACAACTGCGACGCCCTAGGCTGCACCTATACCCTCCCCCTCGACAAAGCCCGCGAACTCGGCCTAGACCACCTCATCAAAATCGCCGAAAAAGGAGGCCATCCGTTAATCAACATCCACGAGAACCAAGAACTAGGAACCAAGAACCAAGAACTTCTGCTAACCGCCCCAACAGGCGCTTTCGGCGACATCTCCACCCAATCTTTCTACCCGCCGCATCACTTAACCATGGGCGAAGGTGGTTCCGTCAACATTGTGCGCAAGCCTCCACTTAAAACCTACGCCGAAAGCTTCCGCGACTGGGGACGCGACTGCTGGTGTGCCTCTGGTAAAGATGATACCTGCGGCAAACGCTTCATGTGGCAACTCGGTGAACTTCCAGAAGGTTACGATCACAAGTACATCTACAGCCACCTAGGCTATAACCTCAAACCCCTCGACACCCAAGCCGCCATCGGTCGCGTCCAACTCAAGAAACTTCCCGACTTCATCGAAGCCCGCAAACAAAACTGGGAACGCCTGCGCCGTGGCCTTCACGGTCTCGAAGACTACATCGAATTCGCCCTCCCCACGCACGCTAGAGCTTGGCTGCCACCGACTACCGATTCACCGACCACCGATTCACCGACCACCGATTCACCGACCACCGATTCACCGACCACCGATTCACCGGCCTCCTCTTTCACTTGGGACTCCAGCGGTTGTCGCAGTGACTGCTCTTGGTTCGGCTTTAAAATCACGATCAAAGAAACCGCGCCATTCACGCGCACCGAACTTGCCCAAGAACTCGATCGACACAAAATCGGCAACCGCATGCTCTTCGGCGGCAACCTCGTCCGCCAACCCGCCTTTGTCCAACTCATCCACGACGACCCATCCGCCTTCCGCGTGATATCATCCACTTCCGCCGATCTCTGTACTCCGTCCTCCGGCCTCCGCCATCCGTCCTCTTCTCCTTCACCGGCTTCCTCCCTCCGTCCTCCGGCCTCCTCTTCCCCACTTCCAGCGGCGGATCGTATTATGAACCAAACGATGTTTCTCGGCACTTACCCGGGACTCACGGGCGAGCAAATCGACTTGATGATCAAGGTCATCCGCGGATTCCTGGAATCAAAGATATAGAATCCTAATTCGGCCTCCATAACTCTCTACCTCTTCCCACCCATGAAAATTTTGATAACTGGCGCATCCGGTTTCATCGGTAGACATACCGCTCAAGCAGCGGCTGCGGCTGGACACCAGGTGATTGGTTTGACTCGGAGGCTTGAAGGTTTGCCCGACATCGACGGAGTGACTTGGCAGCAGGGTAGCATTGAGGATACCACGATTCTACTTAAGACCAAGCTCGATTCTTTAATTCACCTCGCAGCTCATGGCGTAGATCCCGCGAACGCTACATGGGAGGACTGCTTCAAGGTGAATGTCACTGACTCGATCAATTTCTGGAAAGCAGCCTACACAGCAGGCTGCAGGCGATATGTCCTGTGTGGATCCTGCTTTGAATACGGACTGAGCGGAGAGCATTACGATTTCATCCCCGTGACTGCACCATTATTACCCACAGGACCCTATCACGCATCCAAGGCAGCCGCCAGCGTAGCGGCTCATGCGTTCGGTATCAGCTATAACGTACGAGTCTATATTCCACGGCCATTTCATGTCTATGGTGAAGGAGAAGCAGCCCACCGCTTCTGGCCATCTCTGAGGGCAGCTGCAACTGCCGGTGTGGATTTCGAGATGACTAGTGGCGAACAATTCCGAGACTTCACACCAGTAGCGTTAGTTGCCAACAAACTGATAGAATCTCTAACCCGCAACGATCTATTGCCCAAGAAACCACTAATCGAAAACATCGGAACCGGACAACCTAAAAATCTTGCCGAATTTGCACGTGAAGAATGGCAAAAATTTAAAGCCACTGGGAAACTCCATATCGGGAGAATCCCATATCGATCTGATGAGATTATGCGTTACGTGCCACGACTTTGAAAAGAAGTAACAGCTTATGCTAATGATAATTAAAAAATCATATTAATTTATAATAACTAATGGGGCTGTACTAGCTAAGCGAGGAAAAATCGCATAGTTAGACAAGCCAATGTATCAACGAAAAAGCCGACTTCCAGCTCGAAAACAAAGCGAGCTCATTAAACTTTTTGTAGCAGGTGTGACG
>Ga0315901_10003051_pt1 | contig 22142 bp, 20 predicted proteins | sample LakEriMetagenome_10_FD_203761 | JGI IMG/M metagenome (GOLD analysis project Ga0315901, IMG submission 203761) | Freshwater fungal communities from buoy surface, Lake Erie, Ohio, United States - Buoy 2 MA116 | ecosystem: Environmental > Aquatic > Freshwater > Lake | place: USA: Lake Erie, Ohio... | reverse complement strand
CGTCGAAGAGGAACGACACTCAGCCATCCGGTGCGGCGCGGCCCGGTGTTCCGACGAGACGGCGGATCGACCTTCTCAGGGTTTCGCTGTCCCGGGTGTCTGGTCGAGAAGCTCGAAGAGTTCGGGATGCTCGTCGATGATCGCCTGCTCGATCGCGAACTGGGCGTCGATGAGACCTGGCTGGGCCTTGGAGTCGCAGCTGACCGATGCTGCCGCTGCGTCACGTTCGTAGTCCTGCATCTCGGTGAGTTCACCTGGCGGAACGTCGTCGCCGTACTGACCGATCAGCGCGTTGTATCGCTGGAACGCCAGCGTTGCCGGGTCGCCCTCGAAACCTGCGGCCCTCCAACATCCCGACTGCTCACGCTCGAATTCGAGCCACTCAGGGGACGCGAAGAACCGCCTCTGCGCTTCATCCTGTAGTTCGCCGATGAGTACTCGAGCGGCACGTGGTGGTCGGGTCGAAGCGAATGCCCTCCCGTAACAGCCTTGATCATCGGCCATCTCGGCCACCACTGTCTGATCGCCTTGCAGGGCGAGGAGATATGCCGACCGGGCATTGGGGTCCAGCCGCTCGAGCCGCTCGGCGTTGGGATCAGGTGCTTCGACCGTCACGGGGTCCATCGGGAGCTGGATGGAGTATCCGAACCCATAGTCAGGATCAGGAGAACGAGCGGGAACTTGTTCGACGTACGGCAGGGGTTCGTACACGAATCCTGACTCGGCCATACAACGCTGCAACTCGCGCTGCTCAGCGTCGAAGCGGTCGCGATCGGACACGGATCCGAGGCCGAGAGACTCGAGAGGCCCTCGTGGCACCGTCTCGGCGCGAGGGGTGCTCACCACGACGCCATCAGTCGGGCTGCTGCATCCGCTCGCGATCACCAACGTCACGGCCATTCCGAGAATCGGTCGTGCCCCACGATGAGATGTGGACCGCTGCGCCGGCATTACGAGACGGTGACGTTCCAGCGGCTCATGCCCCCGCCACACGTCGTGCCACAACCAGTGAAGGAGTAGGGGACCTCCACGGTGTATCCGCCGACGGCGAGCCGATTACCCAAGGTGAACACGGGTGAATCTGAGATCGCGCAGTTGGTGAACGTACGAGTCGGACTCGTTCGGACGATTCCGCCGACCGAACGCCTGAGGACTGGAGCCGACACGGTCGAGGAGATGTTGTTCGGTGGGTTGGATGTGTCGCAACTACCCGTTGCGGTGGCTCCCCGAATCGACCAGTTGAGGGTGAAGTTCGTCCCTGCTGCCGGTGCTACCCATCCTTGGATGTACTTGCAGCCGCCGCTGCTTCGCCAGGAGCCGACACACTGCTGCGTCCCTGAGTTCGTCACGGTGACGCGCGCTTCCGCTGACGGCACGAACATGCTCGCGAGTGCGAGGGTGCGATCACGGTGAGGCTGAACGGCGTGCGGCGCATGGGGCTCCTTCGAAAGGGATCGGACCCACCGAGACGGTCGTGACCGAAGTAGGAATGGGACCAAGAATTACACACACACACACGGTCAAGGCCGAGATCGCTCAATCACCTGTCTTCAGTCGTTCTGGTGGAGCTGGGTGTTGAGGCCGTCCCACTTCGCCGAGCGGGGGAGGGCCTCGACCGCGCCGGTCTGGCTGTTGCGCCGGTACAGCAGGCCGCCGGCGCCGCTGAGCTGACGCGCCTTCACGACCTCGACGCCCGTGCCGCTGTGCAGGGCCACCAGGGTGCCGGCCGTGACGTACAGGCCGGCCTCGACGACGCACTCGTCGCCGAGGCTGATGCCGATGCCGGCCTCGGCGCCGACGAGGCAGCGCTCGCCGATCGAGATCATCTCCTTGCCGCCACCCGACAGCGTGCCCTGGGTGGACGCGCCGCCCCCGATGTCACTGCCGTCGCCGACGACCACGCCGGCCGAGATGCGGCCCTCCACCATCGAGGTGCCGAGGGTGCCGGCGTTGAAGTTCACGAAGCCCTCGTGCATCACCGTGGTGCCCGACGCAAGATGGGCACCGAGGCGCACCCGGCTCGCGTCGGCGATGCGGACGCCGGAGGGGATCACGTAGTCGGTCATGCGCGGGAACTTGTCGACGCCGTGGACGACGAGGGTGCCGCCGTTGCGACGCACGCGCCAGCGCAGCTCCTCGATCGAGTCGATCGGGGCCGGGCCGAGGCTGGTCCACGCGACGTTGGTCAGCTTGCCGAAGATCCCGTCGAGCTCGATCGTGCGAGGCTGCATCAGTCGGCCCGACAGCAGATGCAGGCGCAGGTAGGCGTCACTGGCGTCGGCCGGGGCGACGGCGGTGTCGATCGTGATCGCGACGGCGCGGATGTCGACACCACGCACCTCGTCGTGGCGTTCGGCGGCGCGGTACTCGTCGGTGATCCCGGACTCGGTCGGCTCACCGAGGCCGAACTCGCGGAACCAGGTGTCGAGCACGACCCCGTCGGTGGTGACGGTCGCGAGACCGCGACCCCAGGCTGCCGTCATCAGAAGACCTCCGGACGAAGGGTGGGGAACAGGATGACCTCCTTGATGGAGGTGGTGCCGGCCAGCAGCATCGCCACCCGGTCCATCCCGATGCCGAGGCCGCCGGTGGGAGGCATGCCGTACTCGAGCGCTCGCAGGTAGTCGTGGTCGACGCCCATGCCCTCGGCGTTGCCCGCCTCCTTGCCCGCCTGCTCGTCCTCGAAGCGGAGGCGCTGCTCGACGGGGTCGTTCAGCTCGCTGTAGCCGTTGGCGAGCTCGCGGCCGCCGACGAACAGCTCGAAGCGCTCGGTGAGGTGCGGGTCGTGGCGATCCACGCGGGCGAGCGGTGAGATCTCGACCGGATGCCCGGTGACGAACGTGGGCGCGACGAGCGTGTGCTCGGCCGTGGCCTCGAACAGCTCCTCGATGATCTTGCCGCTGCCCCAGCGATCCAGCACCGGGACGTCGAACCGCTTCGCCAGCGCACGCAGCTCCTCGACCGGCTGCGACGGGTGCACCGCCACGCCGGTGGCCTCCTCGACCATGTCGATCATCCGCACCTGGCGCCATGGCTGGGCGAGGTCGACCTCGAGCGAGGCGTCGCCGGGGCCGAGCACGGTGACCACCGAGGTACCGGTCGCGTCGACGGCGGCGTCGGTGATCAGGGTCTCGGTGATCTCGATCATCTCGGTGTAGTCCGCGAACGCCTGGTAGAGCTCCATCATCGTGAACTCGGGGTTGTGGCGCGGGCTGATGCCCTCGTTGCGGAAGATGCGGCCGATCTCGAACACCCGCTCCATGCCGCCGACGATGAGCCGCTTCAGGTGCAGTTCGAGCGCGATGCGCAGGTACATGCGCATGTCGAGGGTGTTGTGGTGCGTGATGAACGGCCGGGCGTGCGCACCACCGGCCTCCACGTGGAGTACGGGTGTCTCGACCTCGATGAAGCCGCGGTCGTGCAGGGTGCGACGGAAGCTGGCGATCATCGCGTGGCGGATCTCGAAGTGCCGGCGCGCCTCCTCGTTCACGATGAGGTCCGCGTAGCGCTGACGGAAGCGGGTGTCGGTGTCGGTGAGGCCGTGCCACTTGTCGGGCATCGGGCGCACCGCCTTCGAGAGCAGCACGAACGAGTCGACCTTGATGCTGAGCTCGCCCTTGCGGGTGGTCATCACGGTGCCGTCGACGCCGACCCAGTCGCCGAGGTCGATCTCGCGGAACGCGGCGAACCCCTCGTCGCCGATCTGGCCCTTCGACACGAAGAGCTGGATGTCGCCGCCGCGGTCGCGGACGGTGGCGAACACGAGCTTGCCCTGCTCGCGGAAGAGCATCACGCGGCCGGCCACCTGCACCCGGACGTCGGTCTCGGTGCCGGACTCGAGGTCGCCGTGCGCGGCCCGGATCTCGGCCAGCGTGTGGCTGCGGTCGAAGCGGTAGGGATACGGCTCGACACCCTGGTCGCGCAGCGCCGCCACCTTGGCGAGACGCCGTCCGGCCTCGGCCGGGAGGTCGGCCCCGAGCGCCTCCGGGCCGTCCGTCGCAGGGCCCGTCGCAGGGCCCGTCGCAGGGTCCGTCGCGAGGTCGGTGACGGGGTCGCCGTCGGGCGTGCGGGGGTCGTCGCTCACAGTCGTGAGACGGTACCGGCTCCCCGTGCCGCGGCCGCAGGTGAATTCTGTGGTGGTACCGTCACGTTGCGTGATCGACGAACGGCGGGGGGCCCCTGATCCCGACCTGTCCCCGAACGCCCTGACGCCCGCTCCGACGACTGCTCCGACAACCGCGCTGACAGCTGCTCCGACGACTGCTGTGACAACTGCTCCGCGGTCGACGGTCCAGCGCCGCGGACGGCGCCTCGGCGGCCGCCTCGCCGTCGCGGCCCTCACCGTCGGTGCCGTCGCCGGTCTGCTCGCTGAACCCGGTGAGTCCGCGCCGCTCCCGCCGCGCACCGAGGCCGTGGAGCAGGCGGCGTCCGTGGCGGCACCCGCGGTGCGGATCGCCGCACCGGTCGAGGTGGTGTCGATCGGCCAGACCCCGGTGATGACCGCGCCCGTGATGGCCGCCGTCGAACGCGTCGCCGCCGCGGTGGGAGCGCCCACCGTGCACGGCCGGTCGTTCAACGCCGGCCTGTGGGCGGTGCGTCGCAGCGGTGCACCCGTCCAGCTCGCGGGGGAGGGTGAGACCGGCACCTGGCAGTTCCCGATGAGCACCACCGCGCTGCCGGTCGACGCGATCGGCCGGATCATGACGGCGCCGGTGGCGAAGGCGATCGCCGACGGTGCCGTCGTGCTGAACCGCACGAGCGCCGATCTCCGCGGGGCGCAGGTGGGCGACACGCTCGACCTCATCGCCGCGGACGGCAACGCCCGCCGATTCGTGCTCGGCCACATCGCTGCCGACGCCGATGTCGGCGGTGCCGAGCTGGTGATGTCGCTGGAGCAGGCCGACCAGCTCGGCGCCGACCGGATCACGCGCATGGTGATCTTCGGTCAGATCGACCGCGCCGCGCTCGACGCCGCACTCGCTGCGCAGGGCCTCGTCGACGGCGTCGGCGTGCGGATCAACAAGAGCTGGAACCCGTTCAACCCCGACTCGGTGCTGTCGTCCACGCGCGTGAAGGCGCTGCTCGGCGAGTTCGACTACCGCATCAACGGTGACGACAGCCTCACCCTGGACGCCGGCTGGATGGCCACGAACCTGCAGCGGGTGAACTTCCGCTCGATCGGCATCCGGGCCAACTGCCACCGTGCGATCGTCGGCGACCTCCAGGCGGCCCTCGACGAGATCGCGGCCAACGGCCTGTCGTTCGCGATCGACCTCGGCAACACCAACACCTTCGGCGGCTGCTTCAACCCGAGGTTCGCACGCGTGTCGTCGAGCATCGGCTCGGTGAGCCGCCACGCGTGGGCGATGGCGATCGACATGAACACGGTCACCAACGCCCAGGGCCGCACGCCGCAGATGGACTGCCGCGTCGTGCGGATCTTCCGCAAGCACAACTTCGCCTGGGGCGGCAACTTCCTGGTGCCGGACGGCATGCACTTCGAGTGGGTCGGTGAGCCGCGCCACACCTACGCCTACCCGTCGCGGTTCTGCCCCAACCTCGCCGGGGGTGCGATCGAGATCCTCACGGCACCGCCCGGCCCGACCGGCGCATCGACGGAGTCGGCCGTTCGCACGGAACGTGACGTGATGTTCGCCGAGTTCGGGGTCGTGGGTCACGACCACCACGACTGACCGATCGGTAGCCTTCCGCCCGTGGCGACCAGATTCGTGATCATCGGCGGCGGTCCCGCCGGCAACACCGCAGCGACCTATGCGGCGCGCCTCGGCGCCGAGGTCACGCTCGTCGAGCGCGACGTGATCGGTGGTGCCGCGCACCTGTGGGACTGCATCCCCAGCAAGACGATGATCGCGACCGGCGGGGCGATGTCGTTCACCCGTCGCCTCGAGGGCATGGGGCTCGAGCAGCAGATGCCCGAGGTCGACGTGGAGGCGCTCACCGAGCGCATCGAGAGCATCAAGGTCCGGCTCCAGCGCAGCACCACCAACCTGCTGAGCAGCCAGGGCGTCGAACTGGTGAAGGGGTCGGCCCGCCTGGTGTCGCCCCACGACGTCGAGATCACCACCACCACCGCCGACGACGGCACGACGTCGGTGCGCACCCTGCGCGCCGACGCGATCCTCATCGCCACCGGCACCCGGCCGCGCATCCCCGAGTGGTGCGTGCCCGACGGCGACCGCATCCTCACCACGCGCGACTGCTACCCGCCGCGGGTGTTCCCCGAGAGCGTCACGGTGGTCGGCTCGGGCGTCACCGGTGTGGAGTTCGTCCACATGTTCAGCTCGTTCGGCGCCAAGGTCACCCTGGTCGTCAGCCGGCAGCAGGTGCTGCCGAGCAAGGATCCCGAGGTCGCCGCCGTCCTGGAGGACGACTTCCTGCGCCGGGGCGTGCAGCTGCTGAAGGGCGCCCGTGCCGAGTCGATCGAGCGCGTCGCACGCGAGGACGGTAGCGAGGAGGTCGTCGTGCGCTGCGACGACGGCCGAGTGGTCCGCAGCTCGCACGCGGTGCTGGCCATCGGTTCGGTGCCGAACACCGACGATCTCGGTCTCGACGTGGCGGGTGTGGAGGTCGACCGCGGCGGCTACGTCACGATCAACCGGCACTGCCAGAGCAACGTCCCGCACATCTACGCGGCCGGCGACATGAGCGGCAAGCTGCCCCTGTCCAGCGTGGCGAGCATGCAGGGCCGCAAGGTCGCCGAGCACGTGATGGGCCTGCAGAAGGTGGCCCACCGCCACCTCGACTACGACAAGGCCGCCAGCGCGATCTTCACCGAGCCCGAGATCGCCGACGTCGGTCTCGCCGAGGCGGACGCGTTCGCCGTCGGTCGCAAGATCCGCGTCACCAAGGTGCCGTTCAGCTCCACGCCGAAGGCGCTCATCAACAACGACTGGCGCGGGTTCGTGAAGATCATCAGCGACCCGGCCACCGGTGTGGTGCTGGGCGGCTCGATCGTCGGCCGGCACGCGGCCGAGTTGATCAGCGTCATCGCGCTCGCCGTCACCGCCAACCTCAAGGTGACCGACATCGTCGAGAGCCTGCTCGTCCACCCCGCGCTCAGCGAGGCGCTGGCCGAAGCGGCCGAGTGACCGATCCGTCGGCCGGCGATCACCTCGAGACACCACGTGCAGCCCGCCGACGACCGCCCCGCGCCGACCGTGCCGTCGGGGCTCGTGCTCGCGCCGTTCGGGCGACGCATCCTCGGCGCGCTGCTCGACCAGCTGTTGGTGCTCGTCCCGGTCGCGATCGGCGTGGTGCTCGCGGGCTACCGGCCCGGTGACGACCTGTCCGACGACGAGCTGCTGCTGATGAACGCGATCACCGTCGGTGTGGCGTTCGTGTACGAGACGGTGATGGTGGGCGTGTTCGGTCGCACCGTCGGCAAGATCGCGGCGGGCACGCGCGTGGTGAGCGTGTCGCACGGCGGGTCGATCGGCTGGTTCGGTGCGGTGCAGCGGGCGCTGGTGCCGTCGGTGGCGGCCGCCGTCCCCGCGTGGGGGTTCGTGCTCGGCGGCATCGTGTACGGACTCGCGTTCGTGCACCCGCTCCGCCAGGGTCTCCACGACCGGGCCGCGGGCTCGGTCGTCGTGATGCACCGCTGACCCGTCAGACGAGGCGGTCGAGGTCGCGCAGCGCGTAGCGGAGGTGCTGGAAGTGCTCCTCCAGCACCACGCCGAGGCAGTCGCGGATCGCGTGCGGGCCGTTCTCCAGAACGTCCACCTCGTCGTCCAGCGCTGCGTCGGCGAGGCCGTCGACCGTGCGGGCGACGAGGTCGGCACGGTCGCGCCAGGCGGCGAGCGCCTCGTCGAAGGTGGCGTCCGCCTCGAGCTCGACGCCGGGCCAGCCGAAATCCCGCGACCCGGTGTTGGGAAGCCCCAGCCGGTGGAAGCCTCCGCCGGCCACGGGCACGGTCCACCACTTGTCGGTCGCGAACACGAGGTGCCGCAGGGTCTCCACGAACGACCACTCGCCGTCGACCGACGCGTGCCGCCGGTCGTCCGGCAGCTGCTCGGCGCGGGCGACGGCCGCCTCCCACGTCGTCCGGTGGTCGTGCCACGCCCGCCGCATCGCGTCGACGTCGGCGGGCCGGCCCTGCGAGCGCAGCGTGAACCACGGGTCGCGCTCGTTCACGAAGTCGGTGACGTCGACGCCGTTGACGACCAGGCGGTCGATCTCGGCGTCGATCGACACGTCGACCAGCCGGGCGTGGGAGATGCGGGCGCCGGAGAGGTCGACGTCGCGGAAGGTGGCCCGCTGCAGGTCGACCCCCCAGAAGCTCGCGTCGCTCAGGTCACGGAACTCGAACTCCTCGGGCATCGCCCCATCATGTCACCGGGCGGTCACTACCCTCCGGGGGAGGGGCCGCCCGTCGGCGTGACGGCGGTGACCCGGGGGAGGAACGTGTCGTCGACGGAGCCAGCGTCGGGAGGGTCAGCCTCGGGAGGGTCCGCGTCGGGAGGGTCTGCGCCGGAGGTGTTCGCCGCCGCTCCGCTCCGGCCGAGGCCGGGGAGGCCGACGGGTCGGGTGGTCGTGCCACCCGAGCGTGACCCGGCCGGTCCGGCGTTCTTCGAATGGGAGCTGCGCGGCGAGGAGTGGTCGGACGAGCACCCGTTCGACGAGTGGGTGTACGTGCTCGACGGTGAACTGCACGTGGAGAGCGGGGGCGAGGTGGCGGTGTGCACGGCGGGTGCGCTCGTGCGGGTGCCCGCCGGGTCGCGTGGCGCCTACCGGGCGCCCGGGTACGCGCGGGTGCTCAGCGTGTACGGCCCTCGGCCGGGTGGCGATCACGACCCGATGGGGGTGCTCCGCACGTTGCCGGCGCCGGACGACGCGGACTCGTGATCGCGCCGGTCCCGGTCAGACGAGTTCGAGGCGGATCGCGGCCCGGCCGCCGCCCGACGATCGCTTGACGAGCGAACGGAGCTTGTAGGCCACCTCGATCAGCGTGACCATGAACCCGTACTTCGCCTTGATGGCCTGCTCGACGGGCGTGGCGGCGTCGTCGGTGAGCACGGAGGCGCGAGCGGCGACCGGGGCACTTCCGGGGGTGATCACCCCGCGCGAGTTCGACGGTTGCAGCGTGACGTCGGGGAAGTTGCGGATCCGCTTCACCTTGCCGCTGCCGAGGTCGGTCGTGAAGCCGAGCGAGCCGTCGGGGAGCCGGGCGATCCACACGGGGGTCGGGACGGTCTGGCCGTTCTTCTTCGTGGTGGTGAGCACCACGTACTTCTCGGCGGCGAGGTCGGTCGGGGACGTCATGGATGCCACCAACACCGCGTCGATGCGCCCTGTTCCCACTCGGTCCCGTCCGGCCCTGTCGGCCGTCCAGCGGTGCTCCGGTGGCCCGGTGGGCCGGTCAGTCGCGGCGGGGGAGCATCCGGACGAACGACCAGGCCGCGTCGATCGCGTCGCGGGTGATCGGGCGGTAGTCCGCCAGCGCCATGTCGAGGCCCTCGGCGCGTGAGTACGCGGCGAGGCCGTCGAGCGTGCGGACGAAGTCGTCGCGGGAGATGCCGAGGTCGTCGGGGTGCGCTCGGGCGTGCGAGCGGGTGACGATCCGAATCGCCCGATCGGGGTCGTGCTGCTGCAGGTGCGACATCGCGCACACGGCGAACGAGATGATCTCGCCGTGCACCGGGTGCGCACCGGTGGCGTGCTCGTAGGCGTACGCCCAGAAGTGCTCGCTGCCCTCCTCGAAGCGGCTGTGCCCGGCGGCGGCGCACGCGGCGCCGATGCGGCGGTAGGCGTCCACCAGGAAGCGCACGCCGGCGTCGCTGACGGCCGCGACGTCGTCGACGGCTGCCTCGAGCTCGTCGAGCAGCGTGGCACCGAGCCCTGCGAGGGCATCGTCCCACGGATGGCCGTCGCCGTGGTCGGCGGCGAGCCGCCAGTCGAACAACCCGGTGTGGCAGGAGAGCACGTCGCCGATGCCGGCCCGGTTGAGCCGCTGCGGGGCCGATCGGACGAGCGGCAGGTCGATCACCACGCGGAGGGGGCGGAGCTTGCCGATGTAGCGGACCCGACCGCCGTCGCGCACCCCGATCGCGTCGGTGAACCCGGCGTCGACGGAGGTGATGCTCGGCACCTGCACGAGCGGGCGGTCGAGCGACCAGGCGAGGAACTTCGCGGTGTCGAGCGCCGTGCCACCGCCGATGCCGACCACCACGGCGTTGCCGAGCCGGTCGGGATCCGTGGCGGAGGTGATGCCCTCGGAGGTGCGGTGGAGGTGGGCGAGCTCCATGTCCCACGCGGTCACGGTCGACAGCACGTCGACCGACGCGGGGAGCCGGCGGGCGAGCTCGGCCCACGGCGGGTCGTTGGCGGCGATCACCAGTGGCGCGTCGAGCGCCGCGAGCATGTCGATGGCGTCGGCTTCGATCGTGTCGAACGGGGTGCCGAGTGCGTCGTCCATCGCTGTCCTCCGTGGGGTCGTCCGGCCGGACGCTATCCGGCCGGACTCGCTCGCCAGGAGTGGATCCGAGTGCCACCGGAGCACTCGGGGGGTCGTGCGGCACTCGGGTGGACGGCTGGCACTCGGGTGGACGGCTGGCACTCGGGTGGGCGGCTGGCACTCGGACCGGTGGGTCGTGCCCGGGTACGATCCGGTGATGGCCGGGCAGGCGACGATGCGCGAGATCCCCGACGGCGAGGGCCGCACGGTGCTGGTCGTGGTGGCCCACGCCGACGACGTGGCCCTCTTCCTCGGGGGCACGGTGGCCACCTGGGCCGAGCGTGGCTGGCGCGTCGTGGTGGTGCGGGTCACCGACGACGCCCGCGACTCGTGGGGGCTCACCGTCGACGACACGGTGGCGGCGAACCGCGACGAGTTCCGCCTGGCCTGCGAGCTGCTCGGCGTGGCGGAGATCGTGGAGCTCGGGTATGCCACCGACGTGCTGGGCGACGCCAGCGAGGTGGAGCTGCGCGAGCGGATCATCCGGGAGGTGCGCACCCACCGTCCGTACGCGCTGGTGGGCTTCGATCCCCACGCCCAGTACGGCGAGGACAACCAGGACCACCTCGTCGTCGCCGCGGCGACGGACGAGGCGTTCTGGACGAGCCAGTTCGACCTCCACCACCCCGAGCACCTCGCCGAGGGCCTGCTGCCGCACGGCTGCTTCGAGCGCTGGTACTTCGGTCGACGCGTGACGGAGGTGACCGACGTGGTCGACGTGTCCGCCGTGATCGACCGCAAGGCGGCCGCCGCGTGCGCGCACCAGACGATGATGCGCAACTTCTTCCACCAGCTCCAGCTGCAGGCCCGCACCGGCGGGTGGGAGATCCCTGCCGTCGACGAGTGCCTCGACACCGGCGACGTGACACCGCTGCTCGACCGGCTGGTGCGCGCGGGCAGCGCCCGGACGGGCGCCAGGTACGGCGTCGAGCACGCCGAGGAGTTCCGCGTCGTCACCTTCGGCGGGCTCGAGGGCCTGCTCCACCAACTCGGACGACGCATCGACGGAGGACCGCAGTGACCGCGACCATCGACACACCGGCCCTGCTCGGCGGCACCCCCGTGCGGCACACCGCCTACCCGTCCTGGCCGGTGTGGGACGACGGCGAGCGGTCGCGGTTGCTCGACGTGCTCGACGCCGGAGGGTGGTGGCAGGGCGACGGCACGGTGGCGGCCACGTTCGCCCGGAACTTCGCCGAGTACCACGGCGCCCGCTTCGGCATGGCGATGACCAACGGCACGCACACGATCGAGGCGGCGCTGGTGGCGTGCGACGTCGGCGAGGGTGACGAGGTGATCGTGCCGGGCATGACGTTCGTCGCGTCGGCGTCGGCGGTGCTCGCGGTGAACGCGGCGCCCGTGCTCGTCGACGTCGACCCCGACTCGCTCTGCATCGACGTGGCCGCCGCCGAGGCGGCGATCACCGAGCGCACGAAGGCGATCGTCGCCGTGCACGTCGCCGGCTGCGCCGCCGATCTCGACGCGCTCACCGACCTGTGCCGCCGCCGTGGCCTGCGGCTGATCGAGGACTGCGCGCACGCGCACGGCACGTTCTGGCGCGGTCGCGGGGTCGGGTCGTGGGGCGACTTCGGCTCGTTCTCGATGCAGCGCTCGAAGCTGATGACCGCCGGTGAGGGCGGGGTGCTCATCTGCAACGACGAGGGTCTCCGCGACGCCGCGTGGGCCTACTCGGACTGCGGCCGGGTGAAGGGCGAGTGGTTCTACCACCACGCCACCGTGGGCACGAACCTGCGGATGACCGAGTGGCAGGGCGCGGTGCTGCAGGCGCAGCTCGACCGGTTCCCCGAGCAGAACCGCATCCGCAACGACAACGCCGTCGCGCTCAACGCGGCGCTCGCCGAGATCCCGGGCATCCGTCCCCAGCGCCGCGACCCGCGCATGGACAGCCAGGGGAACTACTGCTTCGTGTTCCACTACGACGCCGCCGAGTTCGCGGGCCTGCCGCTGCGGGCCTTCGAGCGGGCGCTCGGCGCCGAGGGGATCCCCATGGGCGTGTCGTACCCGTCGCTCAGCGACCTGTCGGTGTTCCGTGACGAGCGCTTCGGGCCCCGTCTGCGGGCGAGCGCGCCGACGATCGACTACCGGCACCTCCACCTGCCCAACGCCGAGGCCGCCGCCGCGTCCACCGTGTGGTTGCAGCACCGCCTGCTCCTGGCGAGCCGGGAGGACGTGCTCGACGTGGCCCGGGCCGTGGAGAAGCTCCGCGTCCACGCCACCGACCTGGTCGCTCGCTCCTGAGCGCCCGGTCGACGAGCGAGTCGGGGCCTCGCGGAGTCGCGCGATCCGAGTGGCACGAGCACACCCGGTGGACGGCTGGGACTCGGGTGGGCGGATGGGACTCGGATGGGCGGCTGGGACTCGGATGGTCGGGGTGGACGACATCGGGGTCGTCGTCCTGGTGACATCGCCACCTGAGGGCGGAGCGAACGTTGCGTAGATTGCTGACGTGACCGACCGGACCGCCCCATGACCACGACCGACTCGACGGCGCCGACCGCCCCGTTGCGGTGCTACATCGCCGGCGTGCAGCACGAGTGCAGCTCGTTCTCGCCGATCCCGACGGCGCTGCGCGACTTCCGCGTGTACCGGTGGGGTGTCGACCCGGAGGAGTCGACGCTCGGGTTCGGGTACGGCGAATCGTGCCGGGTGGCGCGCGACCTCGGCTTCGACCTGGTGACGGGTCCGTTCTCCAGCTGCCAGCCGTCGCTCCCCGCTCCGCACCACGTGTGGGAGCAGGTGCGCGAGGGCATCCTCGAACCGCTGCGCGCCGCCGGTCCGGTGGACCTCGTCTGGCTGTGCCTCCACGGCGCGCAGATGTCCGACCAGGAGGACGACTGCGAGGGCGACCTCCTCGAACGGGTGCGTGAGCTGGTGGGGGACGAGGTCGCCGTCGGGTGCCTGCTCGACCTGCACGCGAACGTGTCCACGCGCATGCTGGACGCCGCCGATCTCGTGGTCGCCTGTCGCGAGTACCCGCACACCGACTACGACGTCCGGGCCGCCGAGATGCTCCCTCGGCTCGCGCAGGTGCGCCGCGGCGAGGTGCGGCCGACCACCGCCGCCGTGCGCTTCATGACGCCGGGCATCTACCCCACGCCGGAGGAACCGATCCGGTCGCTCGTCGCCCGCTTCACGGAGGCGCAGTCGCGACCCGGCGTGCTGCAGGTGTCGTTCAACCACGGTTTCGAGGGCTCCGACCAGCCCGATCTCTCGGCATCGGTCGTGGTGACGACCGACGGCGACCGGGGAGCTGCGGAGACGCTCGCACGGAGCGTCGGTGAGGACGTCCTGGCCACGATCCTGTCGGGCACGTGGCGCGGACCCGGGGTCGCCGAGTCGGTCGGGCTCGCCCTCGCCGCCGAGGGGCGGCCGGTCGTGATCGCCGACCGCGCCGACAACGCCGGTGGCGGCGCCGCGGGCGACTCCACGTTCCTCCTCGCGGAGCTGCTCCGCCGGGGCGTCACCGATGCCGCGGTCGCGCTGATCTGGGACCCGATCGCGGTCGACTTCTGTCACGCCGCCGGCGTCGGTGCTCGGCTGCCGCTGCGCATCGGCGGCAAGTGCGGACCGATGTCGGGTGCCCCGGTGGACCTCGAGGTCGAGGTGCGCAGCGTTCGCACCGACGCCGCCCAGGCGCTGTTCGGCAAGGGCGAGCCACTGTTCCAGCTCGGCCGCACCGCGGCCGTGCACGCCCACGGCATCGACATCGTGCTCAGCACCGTGCGCACGCAGGTGTTCAGCCACCACGTGTTCAGTCAGCACGGCATCGACCACCTCGATCGCAAGGTGCTGGTGGTGAAGAGCACCCAGCACTTCATGAACGACTTCGGGAAGTTCGCCGCGTCGGTGGTGCGGTGCGACGGCCCGGGCACGCTCACGGCCGACCTGGCGACGCTGCCGTACACGCGCATCCCCCGGCCGATGCTCGGCCTCGACCCCGTCGACCGCGTGGAGCTCGAGGCGATGCCCCCGGTGCGCGTGCGTCAGCGGGTGGTGCCACCGACGGTGACGGCCTGATTCCGACGTCACGCGTACCGGCCGTCGTGCCATCGAGCGGCTCGGTACCGTGATCGCATGAGCGTCGAGCGGCTGGAGCAGGAGCGCAACATCTGGATGACCACCGTGCGGGCCGACGGCCGGCCGCACCTCGCGCCCGTGTGGTTCGTCTACGTCGACGACCGGCTGTGGGTCGGTACGGGTCTCGACTCGGTACGCGTGAAGAACCTGCTCGCGAACCCGGGCGCGTCGGTGTCGCTCGAGTCGGGCAACGAGCCGGTGGTCGGCGAGGGGACCGTGGTCGTGCACGAGACGGAGCGCCCTCCGGCGGTGGTGCAGGCCTTCCTGCAGAAGTACGAGTGGGACATCACCGTCGAGCAGGACGTGGACCTCGGTCGCGTCGCACTGCTGGAGTTCCGCCCGCACCGCTGGCTGTTCAAGTCGGCGTTGCCCACCGTCGCACCCTGACCGCAGCGCCGTGGTGACGGCGCAGCCTGTGGTGGAATGACCCCGACGCAGCGGATCCCCGGGGGAGGACCACATGGCAGATCTGTCACCGATGCCGAGCGCCGTCGAGGCGGCCGAACTGGTGCGCCGAGGTGAGGTGTCGGCCCGTGAGCTCGTGTCCACCTGCCTGGAGCGGGTGGAGGCCGAGCAGGCGCGGCTGAACGCCTTCGTCCACCTCGACGCCGACGGGGCGTTCGCCGCCGCCGACCGTGTGGACGTCGCTCGGCGTGCGGGCGACGACCTGCCGCCGCTCGCCGGTGTGCCGTTCGGGGTGAAGGACCTCGAGGACTGCGCCGGCATGCCCACGCGACGCGGGTCGAACTGGTACGCCGACGCCGGCCCGGCGGTGCGCGACGACCTCCACGTCGCACGGTTCCGGGCGGCGGGCGCGATCCCGATCGGGAAGACCGCCACGCCGGAGTTCGGCGCCTGGGGGTACACCGCCAGCCCGCTGACGGGGGTGACGCGCAACCCGTGGAACCCCGAGCGCACCCCGGGTGGCTCGAGCGGCGGCACGGCGGCCGCCGTGAGCGCCGGCGCGATCCCGTTCGGCACGGCGAGCGACGGCGGCGGATCGATCCGCGGGCCGGGCGCGTCGTGCGGTCTGCCCGGGCTCAAGCCGACCTACGGGCGCGTGCCCACGTTCGGTGTCACCCGCTTCGCCCAGAACGCGGTGAACTTCGCGCTCGCGACCACCGTGGCCGACACGGCACTGCTGTTCGACCTCGCCGTCGGCCCCGACGCGCGCGACCGCACGAGCCTTCCGCCACCCGGCATCCGCTACGTCGACGCGATCGAGCAGCTCGACGTCTCCGGGCTGCGCGCCACCTGGTCGGCCGACCTCGGCTTCGTGGTCGTGGATCCCGAGGTCGAGCGGATCACGTCGGCCGCGGCGGCCGCGTTGATCGCCGCAGCGGGCATGCACACCTCCGACACCGAGGTGCGCCTCGACGACTACATCGGCATCTACGTGAAGATCGAGGGCGCCGACCGCTTCGTCGACGCGCCGCCGTGGTGGGCCGACCGTCTGGGCGAGCTCGACCCCCTGTCGGCCGGCGGGTGGCCGGTCACGGCGAAGGTCGCGCTGCCGCGCTTCGCCGAGGTCGAGCGGCAGCGCCGCGAGCTCGAGCTCCGGATCGCCGAGATCTTCGAGCACACCGACGTGCTGCTCACGCCGACCAACGCGTGCGCACCGTTCGCCGCCGAGGGGCCGATGCCCACCGAGATCGGCGGGCGGGCGTGCCACGGCGGCCACGCCGCGCTGCTCACGATGCTCGCCAACGTCGTGAACCTGCCGGCGATCACCCTGCCCGCCGGCGTGACGGCCGACGGCCTGCCGATCGGGTTGATGGTCACGGCGCCACGGCACCGCGAGGACGTCTGCCTGCGCCTCGCCCGCATCTGGGAGCAGGCCGCGCCCTGGCCCCGCCACGCGCCGACCGCCTGAGCGCCTGAGCGCGGGAATCGAGCGGCGATCGCGCGGTCGCTCTGCGACACTCCTGTGATGCGCCTGCCCGAGCCCGATCAGTACGACTCGTTCGCCGCCGCCTACGAGGACCACGCGTCGGACGGACCGTACAACGCCCTGTACGACCGGCCCGCCACGCTCGACCTGCTCGGCGACGTGGCGGGTACCCGCCTGCTCGACGCCGGCTGCGGCCCGGGGTTCTACGTCGCCGAACTGCTGGCACGCGGTGCCGAGGTGGTGGCGTGCGATGCGTCGGCGGCGATGGTCGACCTGGCGCGGCAGCGATGCGGCGACGGGCTCGACGCCCGCGTGCACTCGCTCGACGAGCCGCTCACCTGGCTCGCCGACGCGAGCGTCGACACGGTGCTGTGCGCGCTTGCGTACCACTACGTGTCCAACCGCGCCGGCTTCCTCGCCGAGGTGCGGCGGGTGCTGCGTCCGGGCGGACGACTCGTGATCAGCACCCATCACCCGGTCGACGACTGGGTGCGCCACGGCGGTTCGTACTTCGAGGTCGGCACGCTGACCGAGGTGTGGAGCAAGGGCTGGGAGATCACGACCTGGCGGATGCCGCTCACCCGGCTCACCGAGGAGTTCGCCACGGCGGGGTTCCTGATCGAGCGACTCGTCGAACCGCTCCCGCACCCCGACATGGGGCGGTCGCACCCCGAGGTCCACGCCAAGCTGACGAACCGACCCGGCTTCATCCTCTTCCAGCTCCGCCCCGCCTGAGGCGCCGACGTCTCAGTGCTCGTGGTCGTGCGCGCGGGTGAGCGCCATCAGGATCTCGTGATGCCGTACGAGGAACGATCGCTCGTCGAGGCGCTTGCGCCGCATCCACGTGGTGACCTCGTCGTTGCACTTGCTGGTGTTGCACGACCGGCAGGCCGGGACGACGTTGGCGAGCGTGTAGCGACCGCCGCGCGAGATCGCGAGGACGCAGTCGCGCTGGAGCGCCGTGGTGCGTTCGCCGCAGTACGCGCAGCCCTGCCAGGCGTCCTGGAGCGCGGTCCACTGCTGGGGCGTGAGGTCGTGCTCGACGCGCTCCATGCGGCGCTGACGGCGGCGGGCCGCTCGGGCTCGTCGAGTCCTCGGGGCGGCCATGCGGCAGAGCGTACGCACGGGGTCGAGCCGAGCACGCCCATCACCGTGGTGGACCAGGGGCCGACCCGGCACCCCCGGTGTCGGACGTCAGCGGTGCAGTTCGACGAGCACGCGTTCGTAGCGATCCATGCGGCGCGGGTCGTGGCGCACCTCGCCGTCGGCGAGCCGCAGATCGGGGAAGCGCTCGGCGAGCCGCTCGATCGCGATCGTGGCCTGCATCCGGGCGAGCGGCGCGCCGATGCAGTAGTGGATCCCCTGACCGAACGCGAGCGACACCACCTCGCGGCGCGTGATGTCGAAGCGCTCGGGCTCGGTCCAGCGTGACGGGTCGCGGTTCGCTGCACCGAGCGCCACGCGCACCGTGGAACCGGCCGGGATGGTGACTCCGCCGATCGTGAGGTCCTCCAGCGCGAGGCGGTTGGTGGTGGTCTGCTGGTTCGGGTGGTGGTACCGGAGGATCTCGGTCACCGCGCCGGGCACCACGGCCGGCGGGTCGGAGCACAGCAGGTGCCACTGCTCGGGATGTCGCAGCAGCAGCAACACGCCGCTCGAGATCATCCGCTCGGTGGTGGTGCCGGCCGCCGTGTAGATCGTGAGCAGGGCCGCCAGGATCTCGTCGGTGCTCAGCGTCTCGCCGCCGGCCTCGGCCTGGACGAGCGCCGTCACCAGGTCCGCGCGCGGTTCGTGCCGCCGCTGCTCGACCACGTCGGCGATCGTGGCGAGCTGCCACACCAGCGCGTCGCGACCCGCCTGGCGCTGCTCGGCCGTCGCGGTGGGGTCGCCGAGCCGTTCGGTGTCCTCGAACGACGCGCGGAAGCGCAACTGTTCGTCGGTCGGGATGCCGATCATCTCCGAGGCGATCGTGATCGTGAGGGGGAACGCCAGCTCGGCGACGAGGTCGAGTCGGTGGCCGGGGCGCGCCGCGCCGGCGTCGAGCAGGTCGTCGACGAGGCCCAGCACGCGGTCGCGTTGCTCGTCGACGGCTGCTCGTGTGAAGGCCTGCTGCACCAGTGCCCGCAGGCGCGTGTGCGTGGGTGGGTCCTGCATGTTGAACGACCGGAAGATCACCTGCTGGGCACGTAGGAAGGGGTCGTCGCTCGCCGGTGCGCCGGCGTGCTTGCGTCCCCAGTGGCTCGACAGCCGGGGGTCGCGCAGCGCTGCGGCGACGTCGTCGTAGCGCGTGAGGAGCCAGTAGCCGTACGGGCTGCGGTGCACCGGGTCGTGCTCGCGAAGCCACGCCAGGGTGGGCGCGGGATCCTCGAGGAACTCCTGCGAGTGCAGGTCGAGCGGGAGGTGGCCGGTGTGCGGTGCGGACGTGTCGATCGGCCGAGGTTACGCACTCCTCGTCATGACAGCCTGCCCGTCCGGGCGAGGTGGTGTGCGAGCATGGCGGGCGAGATGACCGCCCGCCGCCTGCCCCGACCGAGCGCGCTCTCCGAGCTGCTCGCCTTCCGCCGTCCGACGTGGAACCCGACGGCGCGACGCCTCGCCCGCGCCCACACGATCGCCGACCTGCGCGACATCGCCCGTCGCGTGACGCCGAAGGGACCCTTCGACTACACCGAGGGCGCCGCCGAGGCCGAGCTCTCGCTCGCCCGCGCTCGCCAGGCGTTCCTCGACATCGAGTTCCACCCGGCGATCCTGCGCGACGTCTCGACGGTCGACACGAGCTGCACGGTGGCCGGCGGACCCTCGGCGCTCCCGTTCGGCATCGCGCCCACCGGGTTCACGCGGATGATGCACACCGCCGGCGAGTGCGCCGGCGCGGCCGCGGCAGGCGCGGCGGGCATCCCGTTCTCGCTCTCCACCGTCGGCACCTCCACGCCGGAGGAGGTCGCGACTGCGAACCCGTCCGGGCGCAACTGGTTCCAGCTCTACATGTGGAACGACCGCGAGCGATCCATCGACGTGCTGCAGCGGGCCGCGTCGGCCGGCTTCGACACACTGCTCGTCACCGTCGACGTGCCCGTCGCCGGCGCACGGCTGCGCGACCGCCGCAACGGGCTCACCGTGCCGCCCACCCTCACGGGGCGGACGGTGCTGAACGCGATCCCGAGGGTGCGCTGGTGGTGGGACTTCCTCACCACCGAGCCGATCGGCTTCTCCAACTTCCGCCACTGGGACGGCACGGTGGCGGAGCTCCTCGACACGATGTTCGACCCCACCGTCGACTTCGACGACCTCGTCTGGATCCGCGACCAGTGGCCGGGACCGGTGGTGGTGAAGGGCATCCAGACCGTCGACGACGCCGTGCGGTGCGCCCGACTCGGGGTCGACGGGATCGTGCTGTCGAACCACGGCGGTCGCCAGCTCGACCGGGCGCCGGTGCCGTTCCACCTGCTGCCGCGCGTGGTGCGCGAGGTGGGCGACGACGTCGAGGTGATGGTGGACACCGGGATCATGTCCGGCGCGGACGTCGTCGCCTCGATCGCGCTCGGTGCCCGCTTCACCCTGGTGGGTCGGGCCTACCTCTACGGCCTCATGGCGGGCGGCCGGGCCGGGGTCGACCGCACGATCCAGATCCTGCGCGAGGAGATCGTGCGGACGATGAAGTTGCTCGGCGTGGCGTCGCTCGCGGAGCTGGAACCGCGCCACGTCACCCAGCTGCGCCGCCTGGTTCCCGTCGACCCGCCGGGCTGAGCAGGCGTGACCGGAGCGCACCCGGATCTCGACCTCGCGTTCGCGCTCGCCGATCTGGCCGACCGCGAGACGCTCCGGTGGTGGAGTCCCCGCGGTGTGGCCGCCACCGCCAAGGCCGACGGCAGCCCGGTCACCGCGGCCGACGTCGCCGCCGAGGAGGCGGTGCTCGCCGCGGTGCGAGAGGCACGCCCGGGTGACGGTGTGCTCGGCGAGGAGATCGGGGAGCGCCCGGGCACCACGGGCTGGCGCTGGATCGTCGACGGGATCGACGGCACTCGGTTCTTCGCCGCAGGGCTGCCGACGTGGGGCACGTTGATCGCGCTCGAGGAGCACGGTCGGATCGTGCTCGGTCTCGCGACCAGCCCGGCGCAGGACCGCCGTTGGTGGGCCAGGCGGGGTGAGGGTGCGTTCACCGGATCGTGCTCCGGTCGGGCGGGTGCGAGGCGGCTGCGCGTGTCGTCGCCGCGGGAGCTCGGGCCGGCCCGGGTGGTGACGTTGCCGGGCCACGACGGGCTGTCGGTCCACGCGCGCGGGGTCGTCGAGCAGCTGGCGGGTGGTCGGCCGGTCGACCGGGCCTGGAGCCATCAGCTCGCGGTGGCCGAGGGCGAGGTCGACCTGTGCGTGTGGTTCGCCGGCGACGTGTGGGACCACGCCGCGCCCTCGGTGATCGTGGAGGAGGCCGGCGGACGGTTCACCGATCACGCGGGCGGCGCCCGGCTGGACACCCGGACCGCTGTGTATTCGAACGGCGCCGGGCACGACGAGGTGCTCGCCGTGCTCCGTGGCGCCGACGGCTGACCGCCGTCACCCCGCATTTGGGGGATCGTTGCCCTGATCGAACACATGTTCGATCAGGGTGGTACGTTGGTGGTCGTTCTCTCCGCTGCGGGGCGGGTGAGCAGGGGATCTCTCGACGGGAGGGGGGTGTGTGGCAGTGGTGACGGCAGTGACGGATCTGACGGATCTGACGGATCTGACGGAACTGTTGGGGTTCGTGGGCGGGTCGGGTGATGGGTCGACGGACGCGTTGGCGGGTCGGTTGCGGGGGTTGACGCGGTTGGCGCGGGTGGTGGAGGCGGTGGAGGCCGCGACGGTGTTGGAGTTGGTCGGGGTGGCTGAGGCCGATTCGTCGGTGGTGGTGGAGCAGGTGGTCGCGGGGTCGACGTGCCGGTCGTTGTCCGCGGCGGGGCGTGTGGTGGAGCGTGCCCGGGTGGTGTCGGGGTGGCCGGATGTGTGGTCGGCGTGGTCCACGGGTGCGTTGTCGGCCGGGCATGTGGATGTGTTGGTGCGTGCGCGTCGTGGGTTGCCGAAGGCGTTGCGTGCGCGTTTCGACGAGCAGACCGGGGTGCTGGTGGCGGGTGGTGGGGTGCCGGTGGAGGAGTTCCGTGACCGCGTGAACGCGGTCGTGCGGGAGTTGGAGGCCGATGACGGGGTTGGTCGGTTGGCGCGTCAGAAGCGTCGGACGCGGGTGCGGGCGTGGACGGATCGGGACGGGATGTGGAACCTGCACGGCCGGTTCGATCCCGAACGTGGGCTGGTGTTGTCCGAGGTGTTGCGTCGGCGGACGGAGCACGTGTTCCGCACCGGTGACCATCCGGTCGGTGATGAGATGCCCGACGATCCGGTGGAACGCCAGGCCTGGTTCCAGGCGATCGCGCTCGAGCAGTTGATGACCGGCACCGCCAACACGAACGGTGACAGCGGCACCGGTGGGGTGGAGGTGGTGGTGACGATCGATGAACGCACCCTGCTCGAGGGCCGGCACCCAGGTTCGCGGGTGGACACCGGCAACCTGGAGGTGCCGGTGGAGGTGCTGCGTCGTCTCGCACGCTGCGCACGTCTCACACCCGTCGTGCTCGACGACCACGGGGTCGCGGTCCGGGTGGGGCGTCCGGTGTGGGACCTCGCAACGGTGCGTGACTCGTTGGCCCGACC
>Ga0315901_10003045_pt1 | contig 22185 bp, 41 predicted proteins | sample LakEriMetagenome_10_FD_203761 | JGI IMG/M metagenome (GOLD analysis project Ga0315901, IMG submission 203761) | Freshwater fungal communities from buoy surface, Lake Erie, Ohio, United States - Buoy 2 MA116 | ecosystem: Environmental > Aquatic > Freshwater > Lake | place: USA: Lake Erie, Ohio... | reverse complement strand
GTCATCGTCTCTGCAGCCATGCCCGCAAGCTTTTAATTTTGCAGGTTTGGCACAATTTAATAGCTTTTGTGCGCATAATGTGCGCCATAACTGACTTTAATTTGGGGTCAGTTTCCCGGAATCACTCTTTAGTGGGGCCTGGTATTACCTACCGGGCTCTACTTAGGGGTGGATTTCTTTGTATTCGTGATCACATTTGATCATGGTGCAAAGTTTCGTTTCTGCGTTTGTGTGTGTGACGCTCTCACTGTGTGTTACGATGCACACTGAGGGCCTCTACCCTCACCGTTTACAACAGTTTCACAGGTGTATTTACATGACTGAACTGACAATTAAGACCAACAATCAACCACGCCCGTTGTTCAACCCCTGCGAACTTTCGCAGTCTCAGCGTGCCAAACTGCGCCACCAATTTGATTGGATGAGCGATGAAGAGTTCGACCGCGATTGTTCATTCTTTCGCTATCGCGGTTGGTATTACAACCTCTGCGAGTTCCTGACTAACACTAACCCTGACGGTCCGTTTAAGGGTTGGCACGGTATCGCTAACGATTCCTATTTCACAGGAACGCTAGTTAAGTTGTGCGGCAACGATGTCATCGTCGGCCGTTATTCTTCCTGATAACTGTAACTAACACCATTGCAATCTGATCATGACAACCACATTCACACAATCCAAACTCGAATGGAGTGCTTATTGGCAGTGGGATGGTGAGCCTGAGATCGGTGGAATCTACACTCAGGATGTTAGTTTCTACACAGACGATAACTATAAGTTCACTGTGTCATTCCGTATTGGTGAGGGTAGGACTCTTGGCCTATTGTTCGCTGAGGTTATAACTGTTAATCCACAGTTTGAGACACAGACAATGCACTATTGTCTCGGTCAGTTCTACAGAAACTCTGGCGCTAAGATGTTCACACAGTTTGCACTTGATCACTTTATGCAAACTGAAACGTGGTCTGCGTGCCCGTCATTTAACTGCGTTGACTACATCAACGGCGACCCATTCACCCTCTCAGGTGATGAACTTGTTAGCGACATTGATTGATCATGCAACCGATCCCGCACTTTAACTTCGTTAGTCGTCGTGAGGTTGAGTTCACTCTCGCTGCGCTTAATCAACTCGCACAGTCTGGCGAGATTGATCCTATCGAGCGAGACGAGTTTTACAACCTCCTAGAAGCTTTCCAAACATTCGCCCTGCAAGTCTGACAAATGGCTCACACAATCGACACAGTTGCTGCACGCGAACTAGAAGTGTACGCAGTCAACTTCTCATCTGCTCACTACAACACAGTGGGCAAGACTCTATCTAAGTTCTACAAGCAAGGTACGTTTAGTCTCGACCGGGCTATTGCTTACATCGAGCGTTATTTACTTGTGCCAGCTGCTAAAGATTACAAACTCTGCTACGGCTCTATGGCTACATCGTGGAACGCTATGTTTCCCAAACCTGAGCGCCTTGTGGCTGCAGAATCTATCGCCCACAGCTTCGTTTCTGAGTTTCGTTTAGGTAACTTCTGGTCATGACTAACAACATCGACGACACTTACATCATCATGGACGATCTCATCAACAAGCAATTCACCCTCCAGCGTGATGTTCTAGCTAGCTGGAATGAACTACACAAGATGAAGCTCAAGCATGATGCTTTGTTATCCGAACTGCGCAACGTTCGTGAGCAGATTAAGTATGAATCCGAGCCTTCTCTGTTTGATCAAATGTTCGGCGAAGTAGAACCTAACCGCTAACGCGGGCCAACTCACACAATACCAACAACATCACCATGAAACTTTCCGTCTTTAATCTTCATCGTGGCTGCACAGAATACGTACAACTACCGTCAGGTAGGTGCGTTAATGTCCACGTTGCTCGCTTAGCTAACACCACAGAGGTTCACGTTCAAGCTAACAACGAACAGTGGCCGCAAGAATACAGCGACACGTTTCTACATTGCAAGCGTTGTGTGAATGTGTTTCACAGTGCATCGAAGTCACTAACTCACGAAGACATTGAGTATCTACAGGATCGCTACTTCCGTCCCTACGAAGAACTTACCTTCGCCTGACTATGTACTACATCCAACGCCGTTCAATCAACCACAACTACCTAGAAACTGTTGACGAGTTCGAGTCTCACAAAGAGGCTAAAGCCACGCTGCATGAGTATCAAATCTGTGATTACTCAGCCGACTATTACATCAGTTCACGTTGCTGTAAAGCATGGAGGGAATCGTGACACAGACACAGTTTGACAAACTCTACACAGCTATCTACGAAGCTTATGAGTTTGCAGCACTTAAAGATGAGTACATTCGGTCGACTTTAGGTGACGCGCTTGATCACATGATCTTGCTCAAACAGCAGAAACTTATCTACCCAGACAATGAAACAATCAGCCAACCTAGTCCGTGAACAAACTAGAGCAATAGATCTGTGGACACTACTGCACGATGCTGAGCAACTTGTAATTAATCACGAGTATCTCCACGCTCGTATGCACCAACGTCTGCAGGATCTTATGAATGTCGTTGAGTCTTATCAAGAAGCGATTGAGCTAAAGCTTGAGCAAGACAATCTAGACAGCGACTACCTAACCTAACCCGCTAACGCGGGGCCAACTCACACAATCACTTCAACAACACAATGTCTTTCACACAACACTGCGCAATCGCTACCTGCAGCATTAACAACGTGCTCGACGTTAATGATCTCTGCTCTAATCTTTATGACTACTTGACTAACCACGAAGACGAGATCCCCGAAGCTCTGCAGGATTGTGCTTCCTTCGAAGAGTTTGCTGATCAAGTCTCAAACTATGTAGAACTTGTCGGCGACAAGCTCACAGTGACAATGGACACGGAGGAAATCAACAGCGACAACGAGATCTTTGACTTCATCACTGATCACTACGCTTGCCTAATGACCAGCAAGTTCATGAAGATCGTGTGGACTTCATACGATAGTCGGGCAGGTATCTCAGCTGATTGCACTTACTACGACAACAGCAACAAACTAATCGACATCGAAGCGATCCTTAATGCCCGCTGAAGCGGGGCCAACTCACACAATCACTTCAACATCACATGAAACGATTGCTTTTGTTGTTCCCTATGATGTTCATCAACCCAGTTAGTGCTCGCCCAGTTACTGCAACTGTTTACCACGAGTGGTATCACGCGAGAGAAACTTACTGCGGTCAAACTTACCAGCACTGGGGTATTTCAGCTGCTCACCCTTGGTTACCTTGCGGCACAAAGGTTCGCGTTCAGCACAAGGGGCGAACCCTGACTGTACCAATCACAGATCGCTGCGAGTGTAACTCGATCGACTTGTCAGCTGGCGCAGCCTATCGCCTAGGTGTACCGATTGATGGTATCGCAACAGTATCCATCCACTACTAGCACAGTGCCTTGACTGTTCCGACAGGCATGGTATAGTGTGGCGGCCTCTCGCTGCATCACATCTTCTACGGTCATCATTTTTGATCATGACAAATCACATTCCTTACGATCTTTACAACTTGAGCTGGCACTCTCTCGCGTATCACTCTCTCGCTCGCTTCAAGCAAATCGTGCGGCACGATGACACGATTCCCGCAGATGTAATCGAGCAGATCGAGGACAACATCATCCCTGCCCTTGAGTATCTCGAAGGTTGGGAACCTACAGACGACATGATTCAAGCCCACATCGACTCTCACGGGATGATCTGATGATTCAAATTGTCGTTGATGATGAGTATGGCGCACCGTACGCCGTCGACACTTTCCTAACTATTGAAGATGCACGCCATGCACTGAATGAATTGGAATCTTCACTCGAAGACTGCATAACTTCAGCGCGTGCCCATCGCCTGATGCAGGCAATCGACCAGCTTAAACAATCCATTGCAGACCATGAAGATGGTGACGATTAACACGAACGAAGGCGCTTTCAAGATCCCTACTAAGTGGATGGGAGAAGCCTTGGCTGTCCACCGCCCAGTTGTCGGTTTCGGTGGCAAACTCAGCAAAGAGAAATGCACCTGGACAATCACTCACATTGAGTCAGGAATGACGGCCGGCAGGTATAACGGTCCCATGAACGAAGCAATCAAACTAGCTAAAGCGTGGGATCTCACGTTCAAAGATGAACTACCCGGCTCAGAGCCTGATGCAAAATCCTGGGTACACAAAGATCAGTGGCTAAACCAAGTTCGTCGGTTCAAACCAATCGCTTCGCCTGATTCGTTCGAAGCTGTAGTCAACCATTACAACACTGAATCATGAGAACCATCGAAAAGAAGATGCTCAGCGCAATCATCGAGCGCAAGAACTTCAGCTTGGATAACACTCGCGTTGAGTGTATTCACTTCCCACATCCTGTGGATTCTGAAGATCGCATCATCGACCGCTGCAATGTCTACCTGCACAACAACCTCATCGCCACGGTGACTCCCGACGATGTAACAGTCAACAACTGTGGGTGGCGAACAAACACAACTAAGTCTCGCCTGCACGTTATCTTGCGTGAGTTCTGCGGTGCTTGTGTGTCACAAACTAATTTCGAGTGGTTTCTGACTACACAGAACGAAGTCATCCCCATGGTGGACAAGCAGGATTACACTGTTAGCCGCGTTCCAATGCACTAATGCCTCTGCCTAACCTGCGAACTAACCAACGTAACCTCATACGTTTGGTAGCACAACACGAACACCGTTATCCCGACGAACCTTGCTACCTCGGCAAAGTCACAGCAAGTAGGCAAAACGTCTTTCTAAAAGCTGTTGCTTCATTAGAAGAACGGAAACTTGTAGAAATCGACCGCACTAGTAACAACTTCAGGGCCTGGACAATTAAGCTTCTAGTTCCTCTCGAAGATGTAATCCCTCAGTCCCTCAACTAACCATGAAACTCCTTACTTCCTTACTCCTTTCTTCTTTCGCTTCGTTTCTCATCGCCACGCCGGCTAAAGCTCAGTGGGCGATGACTTGCACTCGTGACTACAACAGCTCAGTAAATCTACGGACACAACCATCAACACGAGCAACTGTTGTTGCTTCGATCCCGAATGAAAGTTATCTCCGTGCACTGACTTGGGTGTGGGGTGGAGACAAACTGCGCTGGTGGAAAGTTGAGTACAACGGACTCGTGGGTTGGATGCGCTCTGACTATCTATGCAGATAGTTTCAAAACAGTATTTAATTTAAAAATGACTCAAGAACATCCAGTCACCCCATCACAAGCATTGGTACAGCGATGGTTTCTAGGGGCTAAAGCTCTACCCCCAAATCAGTGGGTAATTGATGTAGCTAACGAAGCTGCTCAGTGGGGTGCAGATACGGAGCTAGAAGCGTGTTGTGCTTTAGTTGAAGTTGATCCCTGCTGTGGTACTAAGTTTCAACGAAGAATCCTTGTGAAAAAACTGCGTGAGGCTCGTCGTCCTAAACCGCGAGGCTCAGACAAGCGGCCGACAGATAGGGAACTTCAAGAAGTTTATTTAGAGGGTTACTACTCCTGTAAGGATCGTAATGGTCCTGATGCTCAAGCAGCTGGACTCCGTGCAGTCTTGAATCGCTGGGGTAGCGAAGCCGTCAACTAACTGAACAATCATGTTTCGCAAGATAGCTTTAGTGGCTGCAGGTGTTGGCGCCTTCCTCGTGGCTTCAATCTGCATAAGTTTAGGGGGTATGGTTGTATCAGCTTTGATACCCGGCGCATCTAAAGACAAACCAGGGAAACTCGAAGCTGACCCACAGCAGGCGGCAAAATCTGAGTGGCTACAGCAGCTCGAAGGTGGTGGCCCGACCGCTTCGAAAGAAGCCAAGGAAACACCAGAGGCAGAGGCACCAAAGGAACAACAACCAGCGCCTGAAACGGCTGTGTTTCAACAAGCTGACCCAGCACATGTTGCTGCCCCGCCAGCGCCTACAGTGGGTCCGGGTAACTTCGAGTCACCTGCTCCTTACCTACCTCCTCCGTCTGTACAAACAGGCCCTGGGAACATGTAACTAATGAAACTCAAAATGTACGCTTTAATTGGTTCAGTCGGTGGCGTTGTACTAGCTCTCGGCATCCATCAAGGTCAAAAGTTTTTTGAATCAAGAGGGGAAGTCAGCGAGTATCACCAACAGATGCTGCTCGCCATGGAACAACCCTTAGAGTTGGGCAACGATCCGGCTCGAACTTATCCTGATGGTGGGTTACCTCTGGACGCTACACCTGAGCCAGGCTACCAAAACGAACCAGGATCTTTACGCCCCTCCATACAGTTCACGAATCAACCTCCAGCACTTCCTCCACTATCTAACGCACCGTTCCTTGTACTTAAAAAATCATCGCAGTCGATCAAATCAACTAAAGATCCTATTTGGACACTCCAGCTGATCAGTAAGGATGGAACTGTCCTAGATAGCCTGCAGGCTGTGACGGGTAGAGCGTCCCGACAAGCAGTTAATCGTCACATCGCTGGCACAAAGGCCCCTCTGCCTGTCGGAACTTACCGGATTGAGCGAGCAGGAATCGAAAGCGGACCCTTCAGCGATCCCGAACTAGGTAGCGGCTATTGGGTGCCGATCACACCTATGTTCGCCACAGGGCGATCCGATCTTGGCTTTCACGTTGACCCTTCCTGGGGCAAACTCAACGGAGAGTCAGGCACTAGCGGCTGCATCGGTCTTGAGAACGTCGACGCAACTGTAAAGCTCGTGACGTGGATCAAGCACTTCAACGTATCCAAACTCATTGTTCAATCGTGATGCGCACCACTTACCAGAAACTGCAGATCTTCGCCCTAATCTTCTCTGCTTCAGTTTTGTTGAGTGCTGTGATGCGAGGAGGAACAGTGGCAAAAACGGATTCGATGCAATGCCCAGTTGCTCCCAACGGCAAACTCCATTACGGACCTGGTTGCTGATGAAGATTCAACCTTAAACTCAACCCGAAACCTCCGGCTGCTTGTGAATTCCCCAATCACCATCGTTCTTCACTCTCAGATCAGCAGCAAACACATCACCTACACAAACATAAGCCCTCAAACATTGCTCTCTGTGATCAAGGGGAGCAAGAGCAAGCCAGCTCGTGAGTTAGCAAATCGACTCATCCCGATCTTGGAAGACCTATCCAAGTAGACTTCTGACGCACACCCCAAGCATGAAGCTTCTCACTAACCTCATCCTGATCTCAATCAGTCTTGTTTCTTTTAGCTCTGTGGCTGCCCACGCGCATCACACAGGGCAATACACCGAAGTCAACCAAGAACAATGTCAGAAGTAAGCTTCACGCTCAAGGAGATTCTCACGCTCCGACGTGCCCTAAATGCTTTAGTTGTCAGGCAGGAACTTAACTTGCTGTCTGCCTCTGAGTCGATGAAAGAAGAGATCACAGCTACGCTGGTGAATCTGCATGACCTTGACATTAAATTACTGCAACTAAAACCTGAATGCTCTCGCTCGCAATAGAACCCTTCGCTCGGTATAACCCGCGTGAAGTATCTTGTACGACATTACTTATCTTTCTTGCCGTAGGGGAGTCTCAAGAGGGACTCCTTCAGACGGACATAGCCAGGAAGCTAGACATCCCAAAGTCAAGCGTTAGTAGAAACTGCAGCATCCTAGATTCACAAACTCAAAAGGGTGAACCTGGGATGGGCCTCATCAGCAGGGAACCCTGGCACGCAGATCAAAGAATCAAGTTTGTGAAACTAACAGAGAAGGGTCGGGCACTCTTTGATGAAATTCACAGCAAACTGAGTTAGTCTCTCTGTCAGCTTATTGCTTCTTATGGTGCTTCCAGACTGGCGGATCACAGCTCTCTGCCAAGGTGGGATGATCGAGCCTTTTGATCCCACGATGGTCAACCCGGCCAGTCTGGACATAACTCTCGGAACAAACATTTTCATAGAGGTTGAAGACGGAGGTCTACTGCCTAAAGACATCTCAGATCACACAAGATCTAATCCGTACTTACTGCTTCCTAACGAGTTCATCCTGGCTCAAAGCGCAGAAGTCTTTAACATCCCAGACTTTATCTGCGCTCAGTTTGCGCTTAAGTCATCCCTCGCCCGTGCGGGATTAGAGCACCTGATGGCGGGCTACATCGACCCAGGCTTCAATGATTCTGTTCTGACTCTCGAGTTCAAGAACGCTAAAAGGTTTAGTGCTTTCCCTCTGTGGCCTGGTATGCGGTGCGGTCAGATCATCTTTACTGAAATGTCTGACACGCCTCAAGTTAGCTACAGGTACACAGGCAGATACAATCACGATGCCAAGGTAGCCAGATCGAAAGGTCTCCTCTGATCTAAACGGATCTCTGCAGAGAGATCCCGTAAGACTCAGATGAGAAAGATAAAAGTATTTAAGTATGTCCAGGTTTGTTGATAATCTTTTTATAGAAAAAGAAATTTAACTATGAAAAGTTACACATAGTACCCCGCCAAGCGTGTGCAGATAAATTTCTGCGCAAGGGTTGACACGGTAAGCTGAGTGATGTACATTGCTCTGCATGGGCGGCACCGGCCCTAAACGTGGTGCGCCTCCTTCGAATCACATCAAATGACTAAGGTCACTACACAATCCCTGGTCGAACAGGGGCGCATCAGTGCAGAGCGTTACGACGCGTGCGACAACGCCCTGGCCGAGCTGAACGGAAGTTTCGGGACAGAGTACGAAGCTGCTCGGAGCAACCTCACAACCATGCTCTGCCACGCGGATCACTTCGGGTTGGATCTGTCCGTCTTCAAGGGCGACGACTCCCTGTTTAAGTTCCCTGAGTTCCGTACGAACATCGTTGTACGTATCGACCGGAGCCCCTCGCCTCACATCAAACTTGACAAGATCAACGACAAGATCGCAGACCTAGAGCGCAAGCTGAAGCTGGCGAAGATCGAACGCGACAGCTTGATTAAGCAACTCAACTTGACTGGGGCAGTCGATCTGGTCACTGACAAAATCACCGCAGTCTTCCGTCGTCTTAAGTGATCGTGAATAACGAAAAGATCTTCCTGATTCACTGCTCTGTGAGTGCCTCTGTTCGACAGAGCACTCAGATAAAGATGGCAGACCTTCAACTGCCTGGTGCTGTTATCGACGTACTCGAGAAACAACAATCAGTCTCAGTGCGTCCTACGCTCTCTGGGAGATTGAAGGAGTTCCTTAATCTTCTGAGGATCGAACAACGTAAGTTGTACGACGAGTGCACAATTCACAACGGTGACGTTCACTTCCTCCACGAGGACTACTTTGAAGAAGCTATGGAGCGAATCGCCAAGATTCGTTCTGACGCTGCGAAGTACAACGAACAGCTGAACGAACTTTGGCTGGAAGAATACACTCGCTGGTCGAACACAGTTGAAGGCTTTCTTGAGCCGTTGTTCCGTGATGACCCCGAAGGTTTCAAGCTAGCTAAAGAAGCTTACTTAACTATCTTCCCTACCAAGCAGGAGTTCGAGAATCCAATCAGAGTCTTTGTGGTCGGACCAAACCCAGTCAGCTTGGTTGTTTCTGAAAACAAAGAGGAGCACTCTATTTCCACAGCGATTCAGGAAGCCGCTCTGTTCAACACAAACGAAGTTCTTGAGGCTGCCCGTGAAGGTGCTGCTGATCGGGCATTGGCCAAAGCAGCCGAACTTCTCGATGACCTAGACGTTCGAGTCTCATCTAAGGTTGGTGAGCGCCAAACCGGCGGAGCTCGGCGGCGCGGTTCGTGGCAGATCACAGCGGAAACGCTGCAGCTGATTACTAGACACTGCCCAGGTTTCGAAGATCTGTTCAAACTTTCGGAAGATTTACTCGATGTAGGTGTAAGGCTTCAGAGTGATTCTGCAAAGGTAAAGAACCAAGCCTTTAAAGAGTATGCGGATCTGAAGGGCAAGATTCGTAATGAACTCGAAGCAATCGTCAGCTCTCGAAACTCCAGCGACGGACTTGAGTCCCTGAAGAAATCGCTGGCTCTTTCTAATACTTATCGTGACCTACTCACGAAGATAAACACAGCAGAAACACAAGAGCAATTAGATGAACTCCATCAGGAACTTCAAGTAGAAAAAGATGTCTACCAACAACGAGCTAAGCATCTACAAATTCTGTTCGATCAACGAACTGAGCTAGTGAAAGCTCAATCAGCAAACCTGGATGATCTGATCGACGAGGTAAAAACTATTGAAGCAGAAACCACTGATGAACTTGACTTCTAATCTGGATCAAAAAGCAATCGTTCTGCTGCTAGCAACGAAAAGCTTGAGTGGACCTTACCGCGACACGCGTAAGAAAAACTTCTTCAAGGCTCTCGCCGAGACCCTTTACAAAATCTTCGACTGATGAACGACACTCTCTTTGCAAACCTCCAAGGCTTCCGCTCTTCGCTCAACACCAGCTTCCTGGAACGTGAAGACATTGTCGACGGACTTCTGGCTTCACTTATCACTAAACAAAATTGCTTCTTGTTTGGATTGCCTGGTACGGGTAAATCCGAATTGGTACGGGCTGTTTCGAACGGATTCAAAGGATCTCAGTTCTTTGGTTACCTGCTCTCGCCCACAACGGACCCAAGTGAACTATTCGGCCCGGTGGCAGTTTCGAAGCTCCTGAAAGACGAGTATGTACGTGATGTCTCTGGATACTTACCCAGTGCCAACATTGCATTCTTAGATGAGCTGTTCCGTGGCAGCTCTGCTGTACTTAACTCTCTCCTGACTATTCTCAACGAGCGTATCTTCAACAACGGTCGCGAAGTAATCGAAACTCCGATTCAATCAATCGTTGCTGCTACGAACAGCTTCCCTCAAGAGGAATCTCTTCAAGCCTTCTGTGATCGATTCTTGTTTAGACCTACAGTAGATCTTCTCAAGAAACCCACATCGAAGCGCACGCTTGACGCATGGGCCCTCGGTCTCAAGGACAGACCGACCGTTAAGTCAGATCTAACTTTCGAAGATCTTCAACAGTTACAACAAGAGGTTGTATCAATCAAAGCTAGCGATGAGTTTCTTGATTCCTTCTCGCAAGTAATTGACCTTCTGGCTACGCGGGGAATCACTATCAGCGATCGCCGCCGAGTTCAGATTCTTAAGTTCTTGCGTGGTTGGGCGCTTGTGCAAGGAGATGAAGAACTCTATCCAGAGCACCTGCACAGATCCTTAGTGCACATTGTGTATCAAACACAAGATGATGTACAAGTTATCAAGGAAGTTCTAGAGCAAGCAGTACCTACAGCAGAACGTCTCCTGGAGAGTATCAAGCGTGCTCACAGTGGAATCCTGACGGAATACCACGCGGTTCACTCACAGGAATCTAAAAGCGTAGAGGATCTAAACCGGCTGGTAGGTAAGCTGCGAAAGATGCACCGTGATCTGGATACACTCTCTAACAAACTAGACAACATCTTAGAATCAGGTCAGTATCGAATCAGTGCAGGTGCTAGACAAACTGCTACCAAACTCGCCCAAGCAATCGAATCCTCCTCTCAATCTGTAGCTACATCCATCTCGAACCTCTCCTCATGAAAACAAACACCGAGTTCCTCCGCCTGATAAACAACGAACCTTTGGTTCTTGCTGTTTCTCCACTGTCGGACTTCCTGTGGGATGACTTTGTTCGGGACACTCGGCCGATCGTTAAGTATCTGGAGGATCGGTACAACATCAAACAGCTCTCTCGTTTCGGGAAAGAGTTGTTCGACTTCCTGTACAACGGCGGTCAGTGCACTACGGTCATCACTCTGGATGAAGCTGAAACGTACTTTCGTGCGAAACAGAACGGCCAGAATCCAGAGTTCCCAAAGGGTTACAAGCCTGAATCAGCTTTTTGGGTGAACCTATTCATTCAAGTGTGTGAGTCACCGGCATGGCCACGGTTGATGGGTCTCTCGGTCGGCGATCAGTTCACTGCAGGAAACAATGCTGTCAATGTGCTCAATGAGCTGAGTGAAGTAATCGAATCTCAAATCGAACAGGGGATTCTTGACGTCGCACTATTGGCAGACGCAGGCAAAGAGCTGCAGGACATCCGAGAACAGTTCATGGCCGCTAAAAGAGAAGGGGATAATGCAAAGGCAGCTCAACTTCGCCAAAAAGGAAAGGAGCTAGGCCAACAGCTCGAAGAGTCTGTCCAACGAGCAGGTGAAGCTCTCCAACCACAAGTGGATAAAGCGATTGATAAAGCGCACCAAAGCGCTAAGGACACTCAGGAAGCAATGAGCCAGCTTGCTGGTTCCGAAGCAGGGAAGGGTGTGGCGCTGAACGATCTGGAGCAAAAGCGCAAGCTTGCACGAAGGCTTGGTGCAAACCCTGGCCTCAAGCAACTGGTCCGGAAGTTAGGTGCTCTGCGTCAAGCTTGGGCGGATCGGAAGCGTGCACGTAAAGCACAGACAAAATACAGTGACATCGTTGGAGCGAAATTCTCTGATGAAGTCATCAAAGCATACCCAGCTGAGATCGCGCTGGCTGCCACGGAGCAAGGGCGGGCCTTGTTTGCTCTTAAGTACAGCCAAAAGACTCTACTCACTAAGGACTACGAAGCAAAGATCAAAGAGCTTGATAAAGGTCCTGTTGTTATGTACATCGATATCAGCGGATCGATGGCAGGTGAGTCAGAGCTCTGGTCGAAAGCTATGGCTTATGTCATCGCAGAGGAATGCTTGAAGCAAAACAGGGCAACACACATTCACCTATTCGACACGGTGGTTCAGAAAAGTATTCATCTGGAGAAAGACAGAGCCGACAACGAAAAACTTCTGAACTTTGTTCTTAGTTGGACAACGAAAGGCGGAACTTCGTTCTGTTCGGTGATCGACCACGCGCTGACAAAGATCAATTTCGTTGAAAAAGCGGACATCTTGATGATTACAGACGGAAACGCCGAAGTATCTGATCCTTTCGTGCGCCGTCTAAATGCGTTCAAACAAGAGCACGGTGTTCAGTGGAACAGCTTCTGCATAGGCAGACAGGCCCGTGTGCTAAAAGAGTTCAGTGATAATGTACACACTGTAGATCCTCTAGACGACCCAAGCAGTGCCGAACTGTTTCAAGACGCGATGCGATAAAACACAGACCATATAAACCAGGTTTAAATTAGGGGACAAGCGCTGTCTCCTAAGTGAACCGACAAGCTGAAGCAGCCGCTATTAAAAGATTAGAAGCAGAGTATTCTCCTGCCACGGAGAGATTTGAGCTGGAGGATTGGGTAGCTCAACAATTATTTGATACGTACCATAATTTAACTGAGAACCAGTCAGCATTATTTAGGTTCCGAGAAGCAGTTATTATCTATGTCCCAACAACGGAACTATTTAACATAACAAGATTAGTAGACAAAAACATAACAGAACACTGCATTTTGCTGAGCAACTTTTTACACAAGAATTATGGTGTACGCAAACTTAGCAACAAAGCGGAGGTAGAGATGGCTCTGATGCTGAGCGAACATGACTTTGAGTTGATGTCAATGCAGATAGTGACGGATATGCTGCACTGGTACGACCTTATGACACTAGCGAACGAAGTGCTGATGGGTAAACCGCATTAACTAAAACCTTAAGATAATCTGAAGTATCTGGCTGGGTGTGCATTGGAAAGATAGGCTTCTCTCGTTCCATTTTTTCATTACATGAACTTCAAGTTCAAAATCGGTGAAACCAGCCTGGACAACAGCGAAGCTCGTGCTCTCTTGAGTGCAGCAGGCCGTGATAGCGCAATTGTCGTAGACATTGCCGAGCACATCGATCCAACAATGATCGATGCCAAAAAGCTGTTTTCGATCAGCGTGGAAACCAAAAATCCCACGCTTGCTTCCTTAGCAGCACGCTTTGCTATCGAAGGTGTCGAGACTCCTAAAAAGCGTACGTATACGCGTACGGACGCAAACCGGATCTCAAGGATTGAAGTTAAGGAGACCTTCAGCCAACCGGCTCAAGCAATCGATGCTCTTTGTCAAATGAAGAGCTTGAAAGCAATTGGAGCTGCCATGATTCTCGACGGTATCTCGGACGGCAATAGCCGGACCCTGCGACAAATCGCCACTAGCTCCGTCAATGGGATGGCCTACCGGGGATCTGTGAGCCCAGACTCGCAGTGCTTCATGGGCTTTGTAAAAGATGCAGATGGGCACTACCGAACTTTGAATCAGGGGCCAGGCATCCCTCGGTCTGCCTGCTACCACGCCTCTCCGATGTATAACGCGGTTCGTGATGGGGCAGCTCTGCTCAAAGAGTGGGGGCTTATCGAAATGAGCGAACACATCGAGTTCGGTAGCAAGGATAAAGATCTGGATGAAAACAGCCGTCAGCTGCGCCGGACTGTCTATGCTGTGACTCCCACAGCGATGGGACAGAAAGTGGCGCACGAATGGGGCGACATCTCAGACTTCATCAGCCACCAGTGGAGTAGTCGCATCCGCGAAAGAAGGGTCTACGCTGCTTAAAGCTTCATCCAACAACCACAAAAACGGGGCGTCGAAAGGCGCCCTTTTTAAGTCACATGCAGATCCGTTACATCACAAGCAACAGCGAGTACCAAAAAGCTCTTGGGGAGCTGCAGCTAATTCCCAAGGTATGCCTGGACTTCGAGACGACTGGTTTGGACTCGCACGTGGCTAAAGCTCGACTGCTTCAGCTGTGTACGACAGAGACTATTGACAGAACGGTATACGTTCTCGATCTGTTCAAAATCACCGATACCAGTGGGCTAAAGGAATTTATCGAAAGCCGGGAAATGATTCTCGGCCACAACTTAAATTTCGATTTTCAGTTCCTGCTGTCTCTCGGCATCGACTATCAAGGAAAGGTATTCGATACTTATGTAGCTGAGCGTTGTTTGCGGGCTGGTTTTAAGGAAAAGAAAGTTAGCCCGAAACTCCAAAAGCCATATTTCGATGACGTTAGCTGCTCACTGAAGGCTGTTGTTGAGCGACGACTCGAGATTGAAATTAGTAAAGAACAACAGATCTCTGACTGGAGCAAACCTGATCTTGATATAGAGCAAATCGAATACGCAGCAAAGGACGTTGACCTTCTCCCCACGATCGCTGCGGATCAACTTAAAGAGCTAGCAGAAGAAGCTCTGCTTGATGTTTACTCGTTGGAGTCGAAATGCGTACGCCCCGTGGCACTGATGTGTCACAAAGGATTTAACGTAGATGTTACTAAGCTAATAGCCCTAAAGCACACGATCGAGCAAAAGTTAGATGAAATTACTCTAGAATTCTGCACTAAGCTTGACGACGCTCTACCAGAGGATCTAAAGCTACCCAGGAGAACCGATGGATCACTGGCAATTGGAAAAAACTTACGCAAAGAGTTCAACCCCGGATCCGGTGTCCAATGCACAAAGTGTTTCGAAGCACTTGGCATTGCACTTCCAACAAATCCAGGAACAGGAAAGAGCACTCTTAATCAGATCCAGCTCGCGGAATTTGATTCGGATGACCCGCTCTTAAACCTCTATCGAAAGCGCACAAAAATCGAAACTCAACTCGAACACGCAGAAAAACTAATCGCAAATATCAACCCTATAACACACAGAATTCACTCAGGTTATAACCAGTACGGAGCAAACTCCGGAAGATTTACTTCGAGCGGAGCTAAGAAAACAGCGGCCAAGAAAGTTAAAAGTCAGTTTGCGATCAACGCTCAACAGATTCCGAGAGACAAAGAGTTTCGGGAATGTTTCGTAGCCACGCCTGGCTACAAGCTGATCATCTGTGACTTCAGTCAGATTGAGCTACGCCTCGGTGCGGAGCTGATCGGAATCCCTCAGATGATTGAGGCGTTTAAACAAGGTCATGATCTCCATACGGTTACCGCTAGTTTGATCTACAACATACCTTTAGAAGAGGTTCAGAAGAACCAGCGACAGGAAGGTAAAACGCTTAACTTTGCATTGCTATACGGCATGGGCTTCCGTAAGTACAAAACGTACGCAGCTCAAAGCGGAAAAATCATTTCTCTATCAGAAGCAAAAGTAGCTCACACAGCGTTCCATAACGCATACCCACGTTTAAGGCAGTGGCACCGGGAGCGTGCTGCGATGGTCGAAGATGGGTGGACCTTCGTGAGAACTCCGTTAGGTCGCAGGCGTCTGCTTTCGTACTCAGATGCAACCATGACTGCCTGTGCCAATACGCTTATACAAGGTGCCGGTGCTGATATCCTTAAGCTGTCGTTAGCGAAGCTCAATCCTTATCTGTGCGACGAAGCTTATTTAGTTGCCTGTGTCCACGATGAAATCGTTTTAGAGGCTGTAGAAACAAAAGTTGAGTACTACAAAGAAGTACTTGAGCGCTGTATGAAAGAAGCCGCTGAAACGATTTTAAAGGAGGTGCCTGCTAAAGCAGACGCTAGTTACGGAGAAACCTGGTCTGAAAAATGAGTAACACCAAAAAGCGCGAACGTCCCCTCTCACCAAGCAAGCTCAAAATTGGTGATCGAGTCACACTGGGTATCAAGAACATCACTTGCTACAGTGAGTTCTCTGATCAAAAGCTTAAGGACAAGATTGCTGGCTACGTGAACAACACGCGGCTAGGGACAGTGAAAGAAGTATTTGTCAAAACAAACAAAAGAGGAGACAGGAGGCATTTTGCTTCGATCCTGTGGGATGGGATGAAATCGACGACTGAACACGAACAGAATCGCTTGAAGGTCCACGAGGCTTCTGTCGTTGCACAAGAACTAGAGAAGCCAATAAAAGTAGATGTAGTCCCCAAGCAAAGTAAAAAGAAGTCGACAACTTCTGTGACTATCTTTAACTTGCAGGTCGTTGAAGATAAAGAAGTATTCACCGCAAAAACGGAAAACGGTTACGTCGGTTGTGCCCGTACAACTAACGGAATCTGCTTCACGTCTGATGTTTTTTCGAGTGCACTAGAGGCAGCTAACAAAGCACGAAACCTCAAGAGGCTATTGGAAAACCCGATAGAGCAAGATTGTAAAGAAACCAAAAAAAAGACAAAAGAAACTACAAAATGTGTAGTCAAGAAAACTAATAAAAAGGTAACCTTAAGGTCGAGACTGTACACACTCGACGAGACCAAGGCGATGCCGCTCCTGCGTTTCCAAGAAGTGTGGGTAATTATTAAAGACTCGATGTATGTAAGTGAGTGCTTAGATAAAGAAAGGCGCAACTTAGTAAGCTACACATCAAACAAAGAAAAAGCTATGTATTTTACATGTCACGAAAAAGCTAAAATGACTATGCGTGTTCTAAAGGGTACGGTAGGTCCAGGGTTTGACCTTAAGAGGTTTTTTATAGAAAATAAGTAGAATCTAAGGACTGAGGTCTCCATAGATGGCAACCAGATACGCAGGTGATTACTTCGGAATTTCCTTAGGTAATTCCGGAAACACCTCCTCAGTCCTTTTGGACTACTACCCAGAGCTTCGGTCCCCTGCAAAGAGAACTGAGGCGGCTCCCACGGGGCCTAGGTCTGTGGGTGGGACAGAAGCCGCAAAAGTATTTACTGGTTTTAAAACCTTTGAAGAGAAACAGGGACCCAAAGCTGCAGCCCCTGTATTTACAGGTTTCAGAACGATCGAAAAGCCAAAGCAGTGACGCCGAGCGTCTGAGCGTTTACGCTTGAGTAGTTATCGGAAAGAGGATAGTGAAACTTTTTAAAAAGCTGTTGGAAGGTAGGTTCGGCAGATGGCTGAATCTTTATCCAATCTTCGCGGCTAACGAGGAAGACCGCAGGCGTATCTTGGAGGCGGCCGACTTCCAGCCAAACGATGTCTACTAGTTATTGCTTGGTACTAGGTAAGGCAGACAGCACTTTAGAAATAGCTTTAGCCGCGAATGACGCTGGCCACGCGCAAGCGCAATCCTCCGATATAGCCAGAGCTCTACAGGCAGATACGTTTGCTCTGACGTACAAGAGCGTAAAAGAAAGCAAGTTGTCCTATTTATTCAGGCGGCTGGCTACGAGCGATTTCAAGCACGAAGAGTGTGATGAGTGGTGGGGCAGGTTTTGCAACAAGTCTCCCGTCATCTATGCTCTGAAACAGAAATATTACGTGCGTCCACTGATTTTAGATTACTTAGAAATAAATAAAGATGGTTGTGTCAAACCGTCATGCTCAAACCCATTGTGTGTAAACCCTTACCACAATTCTTACAAAAAAATGAAGGCCTCAAAACTAGGGGACGCGGACGTGAATTTGGTACTAGCCTTCTCCAGCCAGGGCGTCCCTGCTAGGGAAATCGCCAAGGCACTCAACGTACATCGCTCAACGATTTACCGGACGTTAAACCGTGAACATCTTCACACTCGGGCTCCGCGTCACTGATGGCGCCGACACCGACGAAAACAAAATCACACACGTACTCGCTGAATCCCTTCCTTCTAGCGACAAGCGGGTAGCCACGAAGGTCCAGCTCTCAATGAAGGAGGATCATTACGTTGGCAAGATCCTCAAGACTCTCGAAGAAAATCAAACGATCCTTGCGATTGGGCCAACCAAGACAACACCGGATGGAGTGTTACAGATGCAGCCCATGTTGGTTGTTACAGACAAGAACTGGGATGACCTGCTGGCAGTAAACCTGTTCATCTCCACAGGTGGCCTCGGTCCTGCGACTGAAGAAACTCAGCTCGGTGACAACACAGTAACCAACCGTTCGCTGGCCTGGCAAGATGAAAAAGGTGAAACCGCTTGGTTCAAGCTGACAGCTTGGGACAGCCTTTCAACTCAACTTGCCGAACTTGCGCCAGGCACACCGACTATTGCTGTGGGTCGCGTAAGTACTTCCGAAAAGGAAGATCGCAAGTATCTTAATTACGGTGTGGAGAAAATTCTCTACCTGCCTCGCAGCAAAAAAGCTGCTCCCGCCAAAGCGGCAGACCCCGATAAAGGTCGCGTCTCTACGGCTGCTCTCGGATCACTGGACTTCTCTCTCTGATTAACAATCATGGTTTTTATTGCTGGCAAATTTTCGGCTGATGAAATTCTCTGCCAAATCCCGCCTCACACGCTCCGAATCGATCTTCAAGCACGCCGTTGGAAATCCGATACTGACCCTGATGCGGCCATCACGGACTCCAACGACAACGGTATACCGATTGAATTCATCCTTCTTGGGTTCACGCCGTATTTCGGTAACCTCGGTATGCGGTCGCATGAAGAGTTTATTCGTATTAGTTACATTGGTGTCACACCTTCTCATCGTCTGCTTCCTCCACGCTGCGTATGTACTAGCATCATCAGCGGTAAATCGAGTCAAAAGAACTTTATCTCCTACTTCCAGACGCTCTACAACAATCGGATTAACGTTGGTGAGGTAATCACATCGACTAAATTCGTTCAGAAGTCCTTCAACGAGAGGGACCCGATGACGGGGGCCGATGGAGCCAAGATTAATTACAACGCGCTGGAATTCAAAGATCGGCCCGCACAAACTGACGAAGAGCGCAAACTCATCGAGGATATTGCAGCGTGGCTTGACGCTGGCTCAGGAGATCTGGTGGCATCTGCACTACGTTCTTCTATCCCCGGTTCGAATCTGGTTGAGCTTCCTCTGGGGGAAGATCACGGGGCGATTAAAGAAGCCTTTATAGAAGCGAACCCCAAACGTCTCGAAGGCGCAGCTCCGGCTGGGTTGTCAGCTCTGCCAGCTGGCGCCGGAACACCAGGAGCTAAGCCTGAGGCCACGGAACCGCCGGCTCCCAAAAAGGCAACTGCCAAAAAGGATCTGACGGAAGAACAGAAAGCAGCTCTCCAAGCAGCAGGTCTGGACTTCTGACCAGTTAGTCATCAAAAAATCACTAAAGGGCGCTACTACAGCGTCCTTTTTTGTGGTTACATGTCTATAAGATCACCAAACGAAGGTAAGTAAACACCATACGCAACACAATAATCTATGATCTTCTCGAGTAGCTTGCCTCGAATTAGGTAGTTTGCATATACAATCTCAAGAACCTCGCGAGCTTCTTGCGGGTTCAGCTTTTCAAACCCATCTAGAAACGCACGGTGCGTAAAACTCTGCTCAAGAGTCAAGTGTGACTTAAGTTTATCCAGCAGCCCTTTTGACATGTCCAACTTCTACACCGTTCCTCGTTATATCTTTGATCCTATCGGGAACAGCAATCTGATCGAAGGTGTGGTTTTACTGCCTTGCGACTTCAGTGGGCAGCTCGAAAAACAGATCAGAAAGAAAGGAATAACAGATATCAAGTCAAACGATAACGAAGAGAACCTAGTTGATCTTGACTGGTGGGCTACGCACAAAAACAGTGTGGACTGGACGATAGCAATTACACAAGGTATGAAAGACTACACGAAGTGGATAACAGAGTGTGGACTCCAGATCTCTAGAAAAGGTGTGTGCATCTTAGATCGTTTAACGTTCTTGGAGCCCACACGGGCACGAGAAGATTTCTTACAAGATTCATCTCTCACAAACATTAAGATCTTGAGTCCTCGGCCTTCATTTCGTGCCGATGGTACAACTGCAAAAGATCCTGTGACGTCTGCGTGGTTTGTTTTTCAAAAAGCAGGAGCAGCTGCTGTCAATACACAAATAGATTTCGAAGTAGGCTGGCACCGCCCTCAAGACTTAAAGCTGTGAGCAAGCGTCTGTACAAGCAGCTCGATCATTTAATTGAACTTCAAAAAGAACAGAACATCTTATTAGATAAGATCAGTGCGTTGCTTGTGGGTCAGCAGCTTTTAACTGAGTGTGTTGATTACCAGGGCAACGCACGCACAGCAGAGGAGTGTGCAGACATCACTATAGAAAGTTTCTCTGCGGCACTGTGCCTAATGTCTGAGCTCGAGCAGCGTAATAGAGACTATCAGTATCAAAAACAAGAATTCTTCCTCGGTGGTGACGACGAAGATGATGAAGATGAAGACGAAGGAACTATGATCTCAAGTTCATTCTAAGCTGAGAAAGAATTGACACCTTTATTGTGTCCGATACACGCGTAACGGTTAATGGTTTAAGGCACTACGTTTGTAACGGCGTACCCAAACCTCTACCTTCAGTCACTTCTATTCTCAGCGCTACTCAAACAGAAGCCACGCGGGCAAAGCTGGCTCACTGGAATGCGTTAAATCCAGGAGCTGCTGATGCAGCTGCTACTAGAGGAACTTGGATTCACAACAGCGTAGAAGATTATTTGAGGGGTCTTCGCGTAATACCATCAGAGCAGTACAAACCATATTGGGACGGAGTGCCAGAGCTCCTGGATAACCTTTTAGAAGGTGGTCGAGTGCTGTGGTCTGAAAAACCTTTTAATCAACCACGCTGGGCTAGATACGTTGGTGATGATGGTGTCGGTCGTATTCATTATTACGATGAGAAAACAGGGCACGGGTATGCCGGCTGCTGCGATTTGATTTACATGAACGCAAACGCTGAGATTGTCCTCGCCGACTTCAAGACGAGTAACGGACCCTACTCAGCTAGATTCCCGAACAAAAATCAAAACATCGACGAAAGAACTCGAAAGGCTCTAATTTCCGGAGTATTTAAAACAAAGAAGACCAGACTGCAGCTAGCAGCTTATAAAGCAGCCGCAGAAGCTTGCTTGGGGATTAAAATTAGTAAAACACAAATTATTGTCACTACGGCAATCAAAGAATTCAACACTCAGATATTTACATTTGGAGGCGAAGAAATAGAAAAAGACGAAGAAAGTTGGTTCCAAGTTGTCAAACAGTACTACGAACTAAACCCGGCAGCGTAGAATCAATCGCACCGGAAGGCAGGCGGGCTCTGGGTTCTTCAGCATTTCTTCGGTTCCAAAAGCCCCAAACCAGGTCATACTAGAAGCGCTCAGCGACAACCCATGAAGTTCATTTGCTCTGTAAACCTCGGGGTGGTCCCTCACCTCCATCCCGAGCTGGGCAAGATCGCTGACGGTGGCAACTTCTCTGCGTTCAACTCGAACTGGGATGCTTGCGAGCTCACCACGGGTGAACTGGCTTCGGTGTTGGGTCAGCAAGCGGGTTTATGTGCCTGGCATTTACAAGATGGTAAAAGACAGAGAAACTCAACTGGTGTTATAAAAGCTGGACTGATTATTGTCGATATTGATAACCAGGCAGACCATAAAGATCAAGACGGTAACAAAGTACAAAAGCAAGAGCTAACTGTTGAACAAGCTCTTGAACTTGATATCTGTAAAAAATATCTAACGCTTGGGTATTACTCGCCGTCCACGCGGGAAAACTGGCCTCGCTTCCGATTGGTTTTTGGGTTAGAAACTACGGTC
>Ga0315901_10003040_pt1 | contig 22206 bp, 25 predicted proteins | sample LakEriMetagenome_10_FD_203761 | JGI IMG/M metagenome (GOLD analysis project Ga0315901, IMG submission 203761) | Freshwater fungal communities from buoy surface, Lake Erie, Ohio, United States - Buoy 2 MA116 | ecosystem: Environmental > Aquatic > Freshwater > Lake | place: USA: Lake Erie, Ohio... | reverse complement strand
GTCTATTTCTCTTTTACCTCGTCACCAATGCTGTAACGATAGGTGCAAAGTCAATCACTAGTGGTGGAAAGTTAATTTTGAACTCCGCTTTCCCACGATTTGTCTTGCCGCTATCGGCAACAGTTATTTCATTCTTCCGATTCATCCCCACACTTGTGGTGCTAGCAGTTATCACCGCCTTCTTGGCTTCGCCGTGGAGTGTAAATCTCCTCTTCTTGCCCATTATTCTCTTTCTAGTCTTACTACTTGCACTGGCATTGGCACTTCTTTTCGCCACGCTCAACGTCTACTTCAGAGATACCAAGAATTTCCTGCCATATGTCACACGCGCCTGGCTCTACCTTTCGCCGGTACTTTATGAATCATCCGCGCTCTCTCCAGCACTTGCGCCACTTAAATTTATAAATCCGCTCGCTTCATTCATTGATGCATGGAGCGGCATCATCGTCAACGCAATAGCGCCGAGCGCAACTACCTGGTTATTGATGATTGGTTGGAGTCTGGGGCTCCTATTTATTTCGCTCTACCTTTTCCTAAGTAGGGAGCGTGAATTTGCTCTCCGTATCTGATGACCACAACGCGGGAGATCGCGCGGTCACTATCAAAAATCTCGATCTCACATACATCACCACAGTTGAGAAGAAGCCAACTTTTCGACAAGCGCTAACTCGTACTGGACGAAAAACACGAGAGGTGCGTGCGTTGGAAGGGGTAAACCTAGAGATTCCCTACGGGAGTGTGTTGGGCGTTATCGGTTCAAACGGCGCTGGTAAATCCTCTTTGATGCGAGTGATCTCTGGAATCATCCCACCGACATCAGGGCGTGTAGAGATTGCTGGCAAAGTCAGCACGCTGCTAGCTCTGGGAGTTGGGTTTAACCCACGATTAACTGGACGCGAGAATGTGATTCTCGGTGGTCTCGCGGCCGGTTTGAACCGTGCCGAGATTGAGCAACAGTTCGAAGAAATCGCGGCATTCGCTGAAATTGGCGATGCGATTGATTCACCAATGAAGACTTATTCATCAGGCATGTATTCACGGTTGGCCTTCGCTGTGTCGGTAGTCGTCGAACCAGACATTCTCATCATTGATGAGGCGTTAAGCACAGGAGATGCAAAATTCAAGAAGAAGTGTCTTGAGCGAATCAAGTCTTTGCGAAGCCACAATCGTGCAATCATTATCGTTAGTCACGCGCTAGCAACAATCAACGATATTTGTAATGATGTTCTCTGGCTGAATCAAGGAAAAATTATGATGCGTGGTGAGCCAGGTGCAGTTATCGCTGCGTATAAAGAATCGCTCCACGTTGCTGCCTCGCCCTCTGCAGATGAAGATGTTTAAAAATCAGCTGCGATTCATCTCCGTAATACTTTGCCCCTTATTGATTCTCAGCCTCTCGGCTCAACTATCGAGCGCAGCGGAAATTCCTGCTCGTTTTGAATTTCGTGGAGCAGGTTATGGTCATGGCGTTGGCATGAGTCAGATTGGCGCATACGGGCAAGCGCTTGAAGGCAAGCTGGGAACCGAAATAGTTTCGCATTACTACCCGGGCACTACCATCGAGGCTGTCGATGATTCGCAATTTGTCCGGGTAAACATCGCTGACAAAGTTGCGACCGTTGGATTTAGTATCGAGGCTGTATCGGGCGCTCCTGCGCCAATGCTTGTGTATGCCGGAGATCTTGCACCGGAAGTTCCAGCAACAAGCGCTCCGGTAGCTGAAATTTCTGTAGGTGGCGAATTAATCTTCTCCGCTCTTAGTGGAACTCTCATTAGCTCTCTATTGGATTCACAATCAAAAATGTCCACAACGCTGCCAAATGAACGGAGTTGGACTCTGCGGTGGTCGGGGACTCCAACGTATCCCGGCGAAATAAATATTGTGAAAATGCGCCAAGGCTCAGTGGTGCGTAAGTATAAATATGGGCAGATACAAGTGAAATTCATCCCACCAGTTTCACCGGCAATTCAAGGGACAATCATCGCCACGACTACCTTGCGCATTCACTCTGAATATCTCCGTGGCATAGGTGAAGTGTCTTCATCCTGGCCGAGCGCAGCGCTTGAAGCGCAAGTTATTACTGCGCGCTCATTTGCTTTGTCGAAAGCTAATACCTTCCGAAAGAGTTGCGACTGCAATCTTTACTCCTCGATTCAAGACCAGAATTTTGTCGGTTACTCGAAAGAGAGTGAGCCGGTTTACGGACAGAAATGGGTCGATGCGATTTCTGCCACGGAACCTGAACCTGGCAAAGGCCTTGCGGTGTTATACAAAGGTAAAGTCGTGGCAACTTACTATGCATCATCAACGGGTGGAATAACTCAAGATGTGGCAGAGGTTTGGGGAACGCCCATCCCGTACCTGGTGCCAGTTCCCGATCCGTGGAGTTTAAATCCAGCGCTCAATCCAAGTTTTAGCGCGTGGACTCGCCAAGTCACGCAGGCTGATTTTGCCAAAGCTTTTGGATTGCCCGATGTAATTCGTTATGAGATTACTGCTCGCACTAAAGCTGGGGGAGTGAAGGCAATCCTCGCCACTAGTTCTGGTGGCGTGAATGCTGAGTTAACCGGCGAGAAGTTTCGATCACTTCTGAAACTGCCTTCGACGTGGATTTCTCGTTCAGTGAATCGAGTTAGCGCACCGAGCGCAGACGCTATGTCTGTCACAGTCGCTCGTAGCCTTTCGTCAAAGGTAAAGAGCGCAGTGCTAGTCAACTTCGAGCAGGATCCGGCAAGTGCGCTTGTGGGTATTGCCTATGGAAATAAATTTCAGCTTCCCGTTTTGCATGTGAGTAAGAAAGATGTCGGTCCAGAAAGCGCGAAAGAGTTGGCTCGTCGAAAAATCACATCAGTGGTTTTGATTGGACGTAGCAATCTTTTGCCAACCAAGAGCGCGATAGCAAAACGGAAGTTAACTCAAATTCGCTATGATGGAAAAGATGAAATCGAGGTAAGCGAAAAGGTCCTCAAGAATTTTCCAGGAGACCCACTAATACTCATCGCGAGCGAGAGCGAGCGCATGATTGAAGAAGCCGCGCGCCTTGTCGCCTCGAATAGGCCGATTGTGTGGAGCAAGGATTACCAATCATCAGCGAACGTAAGCGGAATGCTCGAAGAACGAGCGGCTACAGGTATTTTCTACGCGCAAGCGCCAGAGTTTTCTTTCCCCACTCGGATTGTGATTACGCGTTCTGCTGTGAATTCCTTAATAGCTTCTAGTTGGCAATCGCCAGTTCTCTTCGCAGATGAGTCTCAATCTGAAGTGGAAAAGGTGCGCGAACTTATCAAAGCGTTCACGAATATCGCATCAATTACTGTGGTGGATAAGGAGTTATCGCTTACCCCTTATCGAAATTTGAGTTAGCGCTAGTTAGCGTGCAGGACTGAATTCAGTCCGCCCCAACTTCCCTCTTTTGGTAGCGCTTCGATTGATCCGTTCTGTGAATTTCTTCGAAATAGCAAGTTGTTTCCGCCAGAAAGTTCTCGTGCTTTGATTATTTGACCGTCAGGTAACGTGACCTTTGACGCGGCGGTCAGATAGAGCCCGGCTTCCACGACGCAGTTATTGCCAAGTGAAATACCTAACCCGGCATTTGCACCAAGCAAAGTTTTCTCACCAATAGAAATAATCTCTTTTCCACCACCTGAGAGTGTGCCCATGATTGATGCACCGCCACCAATATCCGAACCGTCACCGACGATGACGCCCGCAGATATACGTCCTTCCACCATTGATGCGCCTAGTGTTCCTGCATTGAAGTTAACAAATCCTTCGTGCATTACCGTCGTGCCGCTTGAAAGATATGCGCCAAGTCGGACGCGATCGGCATCGGCGATTCGAACTCCACTAGGAATCACGTAGTCGACCATTCGCGGAAATTTATCCACGCCGTACACCGTTACTGGTCCACGATGCATCAAGCGAGCGCGAGTTGTTTCAAAGTTCTCGTTGAGACATGGACCAAAGGATGTCCACACGACGTTTGGCAACAAGCCAAAAATCCCCTCGAGAGATTGTCCGTGCGGTTTAACCAATCGATGTGAGAGTAAATGTAAGCGCAGATAGACATCTGATGTTGAGGTAGGGGCTTTTGCAGTATCGATCTCAATTTCGACGATTTTTCGATGAATCCCACGATCTGTGTCTTCGCCTTCAAGGTTTGAGAGCGTGGTTCGCACGTTTTGTTCTACCGCAGCGTCTAGTGCGCTGAGTTTTGGCTGTGGAAACCAGACATCCAGAACTGTTCCTTGCCCAGTGATATTGGCCAATCCAATGCCAGATGCTGTTGCCATGACTACACCGTACTCCGTTCTTCGCGTTCCTCGCGTTCCTCGCGTTCTTCGCGTTCGCCATATTCCCCGTATCCTGAGCGGGTGCATATCGCTGTCTATTGCTCTGCGTCAGAGAATATCGCTCCGGAACATCTAGAGCTTGCCGGAGCGCTTGGCGCTGCAATCGCAAAACGCGAGTGGTCGCTTGTATGGGGTGGCGGTCAGATTTCGATGATGGGAGCTGTTTCGCGGGCATGCCGTGAAAATGGTGGCGAGACAATCGGTGTGATCCCACAACGGTTAGCTGAATATGAGTTTGCCGATCATCAGGCGACCGAGCTTCATGTAGTCGATGACATGCGCGTGCGAAAAGCGCTCCTTGATCAATTTTCGGATGCTTTCATCACCATGGCCGGTGGCGCTGGCACCATGGAGGAATTCTTTGAAATTTGGGTTGGTCGTTCCCTTGGTTTTCACGAGAAGCCAGTGGTCATACTCGACCCGGATAATTTCTATGGTCCATTACGTATCTTCCTTGAGTATCTTGCAGCACAGAACTTTCTTAAACCCCATCAATTGGAGTACATAATCTGGACTACAACAGTCGAGGAGGCCCTTGATGCATGCGTCCAACGCTCTTGATGATCTGCGCGCTCTAGGTGCTTATCGTGGCTTCACCAAATTAGCGCTCGCACGATTCATATCGAACTTAGGTAATGGAATAACACCCATTGCACTCTCATTTGGTGTCTTGGGGCTACCTAACGGATCAGCCTCGCAATTAAGTCTGGTTCTGGGCTCTCAGATGATCCCACTTTTACTTTTCATGTTATTTGGCGGCGTAATTGGTGACAGGTATAAAAGGAACAAGATTGTTGGTGGCTCTGACATCTTAGGAAGCGCCTTTGTCCTGGTGAGCGCCTCGAGTTTTATCTTTGGTTTCGTCTCCATTCCGCTGCTCTGCGCGATGGGCGCGCTCTTTGGTGTGCTCAATGCGCTTTGGTGGCCTGCTTTTTCCGGAGTACTGCCGGAGATTTTGCCGAAGGAGCAACTGCAGCGGGGTAATAGCGTTATTGGTCTATTAACTAATTTTGGGTACACGGCAGGAGCTCTTGTTGGTGGCATCTTGGTCGCGTTCGCAGGTTCAGGGTGGGCTCTTGCAGTAGATGCGTTCTCCTTCTTTATTGCTGGGGTTTTAGTTTGGTCAATTGATCTGCCAAAAATCATCCGAGATGAGAGCGGAACGATGTTTCACCAATTAGTGGTCGGTTGGCGAGAATTCATCGCCCGTAAATGGGTCGTCTCAGTTGTCATCGCATTTACATTCATCAATCTGGCATACGAATCCACAATTGGCGTACTCGGTCCATTGGCAACGAAGGAGAGTGGATACGGCCCGCGTGAGTGGTCATTGGTTTTAGCCGTATCAACAGTCGGAATGATTATCACTGGTTTGGTCTTACTCAAGGTACGCCTAACCAAACCACTCGTTTATGGAATCACCCCAATGCTTTTAATGGCTACGTGGATTTTTTCAATCACATTCAGCGCAGATATTTGGATACCAATCATCGTCGCATTTTTCGCAGGTGTAGCAATTGAAATTTTCTATGTCGCGTGGAGCACTTCGATGCAACACAACATTCCGGAGGAGGCGTACTCCCGAGTGGTCTCTTATGATGCATTGGGTTCATATGCTCTAGCACCGCTAGGTTTGATTTTCATTGGCCCGCTAGCTGAACAAATCGGAACAAAAAATGCGCTCTACATTCTTGCAGCCTTAGTATTTGTTGCGGCAATCGGTGCGCTATCGGTACGAGAGGTTCGTCAGGTGCGAAATGAAGCTTGAGTTCACACTCACCCTAGACGCCTCAGTCGAGAAGGTGTGGCGTGCGATTGCTGATTGGCGTTCGCAAGGCGAATGGATGTTGGCAACCAGGGTTGATCTTGTTGACGATCGCGCAGGTGTAGGAACGAAAATCGCTGCCTTCACCGGCGCAGTACCCAGTAAAGGATGGTTGGGGATCTGGGATCTGATGGAGGTCACCAAGTGGGAGCCGCCGTTTCGATGCGAGGTGCTCCACTATGGAAAATGGCTGCGCGGCATCGGGCACTTCGAGTTGGAGGCCATCGGGCCACAACAGACCAGATTTACCTGGAGCGAGGAGCTCACCGGGGTTCTGGCCAGTGCGCTGAAGCCGGGACTTGCCGTGGGGGTTTGGCTGAGTCTGCGTCGCTTTGCCCGCATAGTGCGCACGCTCCAGCCTTAAGGATTCTTAAAGTTTTGGGGGTACCGTCATCTCTATGAGCCCCTTTGTGGAGTTGCTGGACCGGTTGCCGGAAGAGGAGCGAACCATCCTCTCGCTGGTCTATCTGCAGAGCCGCTCGGTGCCAGAAATTGCCGGGCTCTTAAGCGTCCCAGAGCGCGCAGTTCACGCCGTTTTAGAGCGGGGACGGTCGCGAATCGCCTCTCTAATTTCCCAGGCTGGCGAGAGTACGAGATAATTCTCCTCCCCCCGCAAGCAAGGAGCGCGAGCATGGCAGCAATGAAGCCCCGCACCGGTGATGGCCCTATGGAGGTCACTAAAGAGAACCGAAGCCTTGTGATGCGCGTCCCACTCGAAGGTGGCGGACGTCTTGTTGTTGAGCTCAATGCAGATGAAGCTAATCGCCTTTCGGAGTGTTTATCTGCTGCGGTTGCGCTCGTCAAGAAGTAATCGAGAGAGAAATCACCACGGCTGGCAATCGATTCGCCCCATTCCGAGACTTCCTCGAACGTGAGAGCTCTTCAGGAATTCTTCTTCTTTCCGCTGCACTTTTAGGTTTGATAACTGCGAATTCACCATTCTCTGATGAGTACTTTCGTTTTCTTGAATTCTCTTTCTCGTTAACGCCATTGAAAATTGATCTGCAGCTCACCATCCTCAAGGCAATCAACTATGGCCTGATGACAATCTTCTTCTTCGTCGTGGGGTTAGAGATAAAACGAGAACTCACATCAGGGCATCTGGCAAAACTTCGCCAAGCCGCAGCACCACTATTTGCCGCCCTAGGTGGCATGGTGATTCCTGCACTTATTTACTTGGCGATTGCGGGCGCAAGCGCACCTCAAGGATGGGCAATTCCGGTTGCAACTGATATCGCTTTAGCAGTTGGCGTGCTCGTTCTTATGGGATCGCAGGCTACGACCGCACTTCGATCGTTCTTACTCGCGCTCGCCGTAATTGACGACATTGGTGCGATCTTGATCATTGCCATTGTTTTCTCAACTGGCTTAGTGCTCTCATGGTTAGTAGCGGCTGCAGGAGCTGTAATTGCGACTTTGCTTCTACAGCGAATTGGCGTAGTCCGAAGTTATGTTTATTTCATTGTTGGCGCGCTGATGTGGTTTGGCTTATATAAAGCAGGGATTCATCCAACGCTAGCCGGCGTGATCATGGGGCTACTGACCCCTGCAACGCCAATTACCGGCGATAAAGCTCGAGACGCTGAAGATATTGAAGATATTGAAGATGGCACGTTGACGCTCGTAGAAAAGTTAGAGGGAAACTTTCATGGTTTCTCAGCCTTTGTCGTTATCCCAATTTTTGCTTTCGCTAATTCAGGCGTCTCGCTTTCTGTGTCGACGCTCGCCGAAATTTTCACATCACCAATTGCCTGGGGCATCATTTGCGGCTTGGCATTGGGCAAACCACTTGGCATTCTCATTGCATCGAAAGGCGCTTCGAGAGCGAAGGTTGCCCAACTTCCTGAAGGGGCCAGCACGGCAGCGCTCGTGGCTGTGGGCAGCACCGCCGGCATCGGTTTCACTGTGGCGATATTCATTGCGAAATTGGCATTTTCAGATCCGGCTTTGCAGGACCTTGCAGTGAGCGCTGTCATGGTGGGCTCGCTTATCAGCGGATTAATCGGTGTCGCGCTCTTTCGCTTGATAAGGCGTTGATAGCCGCTACGGTTAGCAAGTGCCCACGCAACATCCTCGAATAGCCCCGTTCACATCGAACTTCTTGAGAAGCGCCGATGTAATAGCGTTGCCAGTGGTCGATGGTTCTGTGAGCTTTGAAGGTGGCAGCGAAGTCAAAGAATTTCTCAAAAATGTTAAGAGCGCAAAAGAGCTCCAAGAGTTAGCACAGTCATACAAGCTCACCGGTAAGGCCGGCGAACTCGTTGAGATTCCCGTGAAATACAAATCCTTATCTGCAATTTTTCTAGTAGGCGTTGGTGGCAATTCACGAGTTGACTTGGTGAAGGCAGGAAGTGCTATCGGGCGCAAACTCCGTGGCACTTCCAAGAAATGCGGATCGCTCTGCGGAGGTCGCGGGGAGTTAACCCGCTCGCACGCGCTCGCATTGGCTCTTTCGGCCTATCAATGGAAAGTAGGTGGCGTTAAAGACGCCCCCACTTTTGCATTAGTGAGAAAATACGATCAAGTGGAAGCGCAAGAGATGCTTTCGGGAGTGCTTTTGACGCGCGACTTAATTCACACGCCGTCAAATATGAAAAGTCCGCAATGGATGGCGGCGCAAGCCAAAAAAGCGCTCGCAAAATACCCAGTAGAGATCACAGTTCATCAAGGTGCGAAAGCGCTCAGTAGATTCGGTGGTTTATCTGCGGTCGGAAATTCTTCGCCTAAGCGACCTCCAGCGATGATTGAGATTAGCTACAAGAAGAGCGCGCGCTCGCGGAAAATTCCACATGTGGTTTTGGTCGGCAAAGGAATCATGTTTGATACTGGCGGCGTCTCGCTCAAACGTCCTTATGAAAATATGGTTGCGATGAAAAGCGATATGGCTGGGGCAGCGGCAATCCTCGGTGCAATTCGCGCCGCTGCCGCACTTGGCGTTAATTGTCGGATAACAGGGCTATTGATGTGCGCTGAGAACCTCTTATCGGCAACTTCGCAACGACCATCGGATGTCATCACCCACTATGACGGACAAACTGTAGAGGTAATCGATACCGACGCCGAAGGTCGATTGGTTCTTGCGGATGGTTTGGGATACGCGATAGAGAAATTAGATCCCGATTATTTAATTGATCTTGCGACGTTAACTGGCGCTGCAACTTTGGGGCTAAGTCGTCATTATGCGGCGATGTACACCCGTGATAACGCACTTGCAAAGCGATTTGCAAAAGCAGGCGAAAGTACGGGAGATCGCGTATGGCAGATGCCACTTGTCGATGATTACGTTGAAAGTCTCCATTCTGAAGTAGCAGATTTTAAAAATATTGCTGAGAAGCCAAGCGTTGGCGGCGGCTCCATTACTGCTGCGCTCTTTCTCGAAAAGTTTGTCGCCGATTCGCGATGGGTCCACTTTGATATCGCAGGAGTTGGACGAAGTGATTCAGACTCGGGTGAAAATCCCAAAGGTGGTACCGGATTTGGTGTGCGCCTTCTTGCAGAGTGGCTGAAGAGTTTATGAGCGACCAATCAGAGAAGAGCAGAGAATTTATCGAGAGCTTTATTGTCGAAGAGCTGGAGATCCAAAGCGCGCGAAATCGTGGCGCTGAACTTGGTAGCGATGAGCCATCATCTGGAAGTGGCGCACTCTTGCAAACGTTAGCTCTTGCTCTGCGCGCCAAGAGCATTGTTGAGTTGGGAACGGGCACTGGCGTAGGGACGCTATGGCTTGCTGGCGGTATCGACGAGAGCGGAACCATCACCTCTATCGATCGTGAAGCCGAGCATGTCCAACTTGCGCGTGAAGCATGCGAAGAGATGGAGATCTCTGCGCAACGGGTTCGTCTGATTCACGGTTCACCGTACGACATCCTTCAAAAGCTAACTGATGCCGGATACGACATGATTGTCGTGCGCGACTACTCGGGCGATTCGGCAGATTTAATCGATCAGTCGTATCGAGTTCTCCGCGCAGGGGGCGTGTGCGTCCTCGTGCATGCGCTGCACGGCGGCAAAGTTGCCGACCTGGCACAGCGCGATGAGATAACTGTGGCCCGTCGGGAACTTCTTCGAAATCTACGTGCAGATCGTGAGCGCTGGACGTGTTCGTTGAATGGCTTAGGCGATGGAGTTTTCATAGCCGTTAAGCGTTAAGTGGCGAGAGTGAGCAAAGCAGATAGAGTTTAGGGGTACTTTCAGCGCGCTCTCAGGTTTCTTTAGAGTTTTTTCGCCAGAGTACGTGCAAATGAGTTCCCAACAACGACTTCAGTACTGGAGAAAAGCATGAGTCAACCTGAGTGGTGGTCGCCTGCAGCACAGTATGACCATAACCAACCGCCTACTCGTCCGCAGAACTATTACCTGCCACCGAGCGCGCAACCACTTTCTGATTCGTTAACCAGTCGAGGTGCGCGACGAAGTGGTCGCAGCCATGGCGCCAAAGTAAGCGTTGGACTCGCTGTTGGAATGGCGTTGATTGCCGGCGCAGTCGGGGGAGTGGCAGGAAACTTAGCGAACGGCACCTCACTATTTGATTCGGGAGCTTCATTTGTTGCGACGACCAATGTGGTGGAACGATCTCCGCGATCAATAGCGGCGATTGCTGCTCGTGTACTGCCATCAGTTGTCTCGATCTCAACAAGCTCTGCGATGGGCAGCGGAACAGGAACTGGATTCGTTATCCGCTCTGATGGATACATTCTTACAAACAATCACGTAGTCGAAAATGTGCGACGAAGCGGTTCATTAAACGTTTCGTTTAATGATGGCAAAGTAGTGCGTGGGAAAATTGTTGGCGTAGATCCTGCCTACGACTTAGCAGTTATTAAAGTCGCGCGTACCGGAGTGCCAGCACTTCAATTTGGCAACAGTGACAAAGTTCAGGTTGGCGATGCTGTCATCGCTATTGGCTCACCTCTTGGACTTTCTGGCACTGTCACATCAGGAATCATCAGTGCGAAAAATCGTGCGGTAACTGCAGGAGATGGAGAGAGTGAAGGCTCTTTCATTAACGCGTTGCAAACCGATGCAGCCATCAATCCAGGAAATTCTGGAGGGCCGTTGGTCGATAAAACAGGCGCTGTCGTGGGCGTGAATTCAGCGATTGCAACCCTTGGTTCGTCATACGGAAGCCAATCAGGCTCCATCGGACTGGGCTTTGCAATTCCCATCAATCAAGCAAGACGTACCGCTGAAGAGTTGATAAAGACTGGAAAATCTTCATACCCAGTTCTTGGAATCTCCGTTGATACCTCTTTTGCTGAAGGCGGAGCGCGAGTTGCCTCAGTCTCACCTGATAGCCCCGCGCAGAGCGCTGGCATCGAAACGGGTGATGTCATTATTGAACTTGGTGGACGCAAAATCACAAACTCTGATGAGCTAATTGTCGCCATTCGTGACAAAGCTCCAGGCGACCAAGTTTCTATCACCCTAAAAAGAAACGATGTGACCAAGGTAGTGAAGGCAACTTTGGTCGCTGCGCAGAAATAACGTTACGATGGTCAGATGCTCGATATTGGCGCAGGAGAACTACTTGGGTTAGCCCTAGTTGCGCTCATTCTCGTCGGGCCAAACAAGTTGCCCACCTTCGCAGCTGATGCAGCCCGTTTTATTCGCAAGATGCGTGGCTTCGCGCAATCTGCCACAAGTGATCTGCGGGAGAATCTCGGACCAGGCTTCGAAGATCTCAGCGTGAGTGATCTCAACCCCAAAACTTTTATCCGAAAGCAGATGCGGCAAGCGTTGGACGATGAACCACAGCTCGACAAGAACTCCGTTCGACAGGACCCGCAACTGCCATGAGTATCGAGGCCATTAACGGCGCACTAGCGACTGTCATCGATCCAGAACTTCGTAAACCACTTACCGAACTTGGCATGGTGAAGAGTGTGAAAATCTCGGGGAGTACCGCTGAGATTGAGATCTTCCTGACGATTTCAGGGTGCCCAATGAAGGATCGACTATCCGACGATATAACCAAAGCAGTAGTTGGAGTATCGGGTATCACGCGGGTAGCCATCGAGTTTGATGTGATGAGTGATGAACAACGAAATGAAATTAAGCGGATCATTCGTGGCGGTAACGAAAAATCAATTCCATTTGCGCGTCCTGACTCTCTAACGCGTGTATTTGCAATCGCGTCCGGCAAGGGCGGTGTTGGTAAATCGTCGCTAACGGCGAATCTCGCAGTTGCGCTCGCAGCACGCGGGCAACGGGTGGGAATTCTTGATGCTGACGTTTATGGCCACTCAATTCCACGAATCCTTGGCATGCTTGGTGCTCGACCTACTGCAATCGATAACACCACTTTCATTCCACCAGAGGACATTCGTGGTATTCGGGTAGCGTCGATGGAAATGTTTAAACCGCAACGCGAGGATCCCGTTGCATACCGCGGTCCAATTCTGCATAAAGTCCTTGAGCAACTCTTAGCCGATGCCTACTGGGGAGAGCTAGATTTTCTCTTGCTTGACCTGCCACCTGGCACCGGAGATATTGCAATCTCACTCGGGCAATTAATTCCATCGTCAGAAGTAGTTGTTGTGACAACGCCTCAAATTGCTGCAGCAGAGGTGGCAGAGCGCGCCGGACGGCTGGCGCATCAACTGAAACAACAGCTAGCTGGCGTTATTGAAAATATGTCGGCATTTCCATGTCCACACTGCGGCGAGAAGATCTCGCTCTTCGGAGCAGGTGGCGGCGCAGAAACCGTTGCACGATTGGAGCGATTGACTGGCGGAAGCGTTCCATTGTTGGGACAAATTCCTTTTGATCCTGCACTTAGATCAGCGGGAGATGCGGGCACTCCTCTTGCACCTGAAAATCCTTCAACGCAAGCGCTCATGGAGATTGCCGAACGGCTGATTAAGCGCAGTGATTCTCTGGCAGGAAGAAGATTGCCGCTTTCAGCTCGTTGAACCAGATGACGAATTGTCATCTTCAGATTTAATCTCTGAAAGTAATTCGCGAAGCTCGCTACGAATGAAGTCCCGCGTTGCAACATCCCCTAGGCCATCACGAAGTGCTGCAATCTCACGTGTGAGATATTCGGTATCTGCCAAATTACGCTCATCGCGTAGTCGATCTTCTGCCGATTGAATTCGGTCGCGATCAGCTTGGCGATTTTGCGCAAGCAAAATTAGTGGCGCCGCATAAGAAGCTTGCAGCGAAAGAATCAAGGTCAAAAAGATGAAGGGAAATGGGTCGAAGCGCAGATCACTCGGAGCGAGCGCATTCCAGAGTACCCACGTAAGCACGAAGACAGACATGTAGACCAAGAAATTCGCAGTGCCGAGAAAACGAGCAAATCGCTCAGAGAGCTGTCCGAACGCTTCTGAGTTATAGGTAGGACGCAATGAGCGTTTGCCGCGACGCGGTAGATCTAATCGATTACTCATTTCAATACCTCCCTGGTGCCATCATCATGTTGTGCTCGCCAATTCTCTGGCAGTAAATGGTCAAGAACGTCATCAACTGTGACGACGCCAAGAAGTCGATCGTTCTCGTCGACGATTGGAACTGCCACCAAGTTGTAAGCGGCAAAGTAAGAAGAGATTGTCGTGAGATTTCGGTCGGGCGTGAGCGACTCTGATTCAGCGTCAATGATTGAACCAAGCAAAGTTGCTGGTGGCTCGCGAAGCAGCCGTTGGAAGTGCGCGATACCGAGGAATTTGCCGGTGGGAGTCTCATGTGGCGCTCTGGTAACAAAGACTTGTGAAGCAAGCGCTGGCGTTATTTCACTGGCTCGCAGCGCGGCAAGCGCTTCGGCAACTGTGTTATCAGCAGCGAGAATGATTGGTTCGGTTGTCATCATTCCGCCAGCTGAATAATCCTCATACACCATGAGTCGTCGAACATCTTCGGCATCCTCGGGCTCCATGAGATTAAGGAGTGATTCCGCCTTCTCGGTGCCAACTTCGCGCAGCAAATCCGCCGCATCATCTGGATCCATTTCGCCGAGGACATCAGCAGCTCGCTCGCCTTCAAGTTGCGCAAGCAATGCAACGCGTTCGCCTTCCTCCATCTCCTCGAGCAGATCAGCAAGTCGCTCATCATCGAGCGCTCGAGCGATCTCCACGCGACGTGACATGGAAAGATCATGTAAAGCACCTGCTAAGTCGGCAGCTTTGAGGCTTGATAACGTGGCAAGAAGGCTCCGTGCTTCATCATCAGTTTCACTTGCTGCGAACTCTGTCAATTGTGAATACTCAACGGTCTTTCCTGGACCGCGTCGACGAAGACCAGAGCTCTTGGTTGCGACATGTACTTTGTTTAACAGCCAATCCCCACGACGAGTTTGTTCCATTGCGATATCTTCAATAATCACTCGCTCAGGTTTGCCAATTAACGTTGTCGTCCGATCAAGAAATTCACCGAGGACAAGAAATTCACCGGGTCGAGGCTGAAATCTACGAACGTTGAGCAACCCTGTGATGACCACTGTGCCTGGTTCGATAGATGTGACCCTCGTGATGGGAATAAAGATTCGTCGTCGTGGCGGCACCTCCACGATTATTCCGAGGACGCGCGGTGGTACCTGACCCGCCTGAAGAGTGGCGACGACATCGCGCACCTTTCCCACTTGATCACCAGTTGGGTCAAAAACCGCAGTTCCTGCAAGGCGCGCTATGAAGACTCGATTCAATGTAGCGCTCATAAGAGTAAGGGTACCGGTTAGGGTCGTACTCATGATGTCGATGAATCGAGCAGCCCAGGGGCGAAAGCGTCCAATCGGTGGGGGCGATCTCACGAGATTAGCTATTGGAATCATTGGCATTGGAACATCTGGACCGCTCATTGCACTCGGCGCCATGGCGGTGCCAGTGGCTATTTTTTGGAGAAACCTCGGCGGATCTCTGCTCACCCTTCCATTTGCGTTGGCGAAAGGGGAGTGGCGATCACTAACGAGAAAATCCTGGAGTTGGTCGATTCTTGCTGGGGTATTCCTTGCGCTTCATTTCATCTGCTTCTTTTACTCAATGCGATTAACGAGCGTCGCTAGTGGAACTGCGCTAACAGCAACGCAACCAATCTTCGTTGCCCTCTGGCTTCGCTACAAAGGGCGTGTAGTGGATCGTCGAGTCTGGGTGGGAATGGCAATTTCCATGGTGGGCGTTCTGATCATCACTGGAGTTGATTGGTCGTTATCGACTCGTTCATTGACTGGTGATCTCATCGCACTTCTCGGCGGTGCACTAGCTGGCGCATATGTCACTGCTGGTTCACATGTTCAGAAGGTTGTTTCTACAACTACCTACACAACCATCTGTTATTTGGTATGCGCGTTAACTTGTTTGATTGTGGTTATACCTAGCGGCGCTTCATTATTTGATTATCCGCGCGAGGAATGGTTGCTCATACTTGGCTTGATAGTCGGCGCACAATTGCTAGGTCATACGCTCTTTAATCAAGTGCTCGTGCGAGTCAACCCAGCTGTGGTCTCGTTAATCGTCTTTTTTGAAGTCCCCGTTGGTGCGCTCCTTGCTTTCTGGTGGCTAGGGCAAGTACCGCCGGCAGGAATAATCCCAGGCATTGCGCTGTTGATTTTTGGAAGTGCTCTCGTTGCATCTCGAACATCCCAATTACAGGGAGATGAAAGAGATGGTGTCGCTCATGAAAATTGATTTACATTCGCACACAAATGTGAGCGATGGCATCAACTCACCAAGTGAGCTTGTTGGCTTGGCAAAAACCGAGGCGATTTCAGTGTTGGCAATAACCGACCACGACACTGTTGAAGGATGGCAAGCCTTAGCTGCGTTAAAAGCCCCAGTAGGCGCGGGAGCGTTGACCATAGTTCCAGGGGCTGAGATTTCATGCCGTACCGCAAATGGTATGAGCGTGCACATGCTGGGTTATCTCTTCGACCCCTTGGATGACGAGCTCAATCAAGCGATGTCGTTAACTCGCGACGATCGCATCCCGCGCATGAAAAAGATCATTGGATTGCTTAACGAGGCAGGAATCGAGATTTCTTTTGCTGACGTAGCAAAACATTCTGAAAGCGCTCAAACAGTTGGTCGTCCCCATTTGGCTGATGCGCTGATGGAGCGCGGCGTAGTGAGTTCACGAGATGAAGCATTTAAGAAGTATCTACACAACGATTCACCTTTCTATGTTGGACATTTTGCGCCAACTCCAGAAGAAGCAATCACTGCTATAAAGCGTGCGGGTGGAGTGAGTGTTTTGGCGCATGGCTTAGCGGGCTCGCGAGGTGCGATTTATTCAACAGATGAAATTGCAGCTCTACTCGCACATGGCTTAGATGGTCTAGAAGTAAATCACCGTGACCACGACGATGATGCGCGAAATACGCTCCGAGAGATGGCGCGTGCTTTTGATGTCTTTGCAACTGGCTCAAGCGATTATCACGGCGCTATCGGTTCGCAACGCCTTGGCATGGAACAAACCGCACCGGATGTTTGGGAGGGTATCCTCGCTCAAGGGAAGGGATGCGAGGTGTTTACCGTATGAACGGAAGTGTGGGCGCAGTAAGCGCATTAACCTTTGGCATTCAAGTGTTTGTCACGTTGATTGTCATCATCGATCCCCCGGGAGTGATGCCAATCTTCCTCTCGCTTGTCTCGAAATACTCGCCAGAGCAGCAGCGCAGGCTTGCTTGGAAGACTGCAAGCGTCTCCCTACTTCTTATCATTATCTTCGCGCTCTTTGGCCAATTCATTTTAGATTACTTGAAGATTTCACTTCCAGCTTTGCAGGGGGCAGGTGGACTCTTGCTGCTGCTCGTTGCATTAAACCTCTTAACGGGAAACCAAAAAGAGCAAGGTAACGAGGAAGATGTGAGTGTGGCGCTAGTTCCATTAGGAACACCACTACTTGCCGGGCCTGGTGCGATAGTTGCAACAATCATCTTCGTCAAACAAGCGAATTCTGCTGGCTCGGGTAGCTCCGTATCGATGATGGCCGCGCTATTTGCTGCCATTATTTTGCTCCATATTTTGCTTGGCATGGTTTTGGCATACTCGACTGGAATCATCAAGATCATCAAGAAATCTGGCGTCACGCTCATCGCGCGAATCGCTGGACTTTTACTTGCAGCTATTGCAGTGCAGATGATTGCGGATTCAGTGCGTGCCTTTGTCAACGCATGAGTGATCAGAACGTGCAAATCTCATTTGATGGCATGCCGGAGAAACTTTTCTCTTGCACTCCGTATCGATTAGAAACGTGGCTTGATTGTCCAAAAAAGTATCGCTACACCTATATCGATATCCCAAAACCACCGCGGGGTGGCCCATGGGGACATACCAGCATGGGAAGCGCAGTTCACAATGCCCTTCGCGAATGGTTCACCTTGCCGCAACAGCAGCGAACGGATGAAAAGGGCGCTGAGCTAGTAGTAAAACATTGGCGTTCTGAAGGTTTCCGAGATGATGAACAATCTGAAAGATATCGCTTTAGGGCTCAGCAATGGGTTCGTCAGTATTTAACCGGAGTAAATCCGAATGATGAACCTCGTGGTCTTGAACGAACAGTGAGTGCAACAACTGAGCGCTTATCGCTTTCCGGGCGGGTCGATCGAATCGATGAGCGTGGTGATGAGCTCGTGATTGTCGATTACAAAACAGGCAAACGTCCACCAGATGAAATAGAGGCGGGTGGTTCGCTGGCCCTTGCTATCTACGCCATTGGTGCCGAACGAACGTTGCGGAAGAAATGCCGCACGGTGGAGCTACACCACCTTCCATCAGATACCAAAGCGGTTTATCGCCATGATGAGGCCTCGCTTGCCCGCCACGTACAACGAGCAGAGCGCATCGCAGCCGAGGCGCTTGCAGCAACTTCGCAAGGACGCTTCACTGCGACTCCGGGAGCGCTATGCGGATATTGCGATTACGCTCGGATATGTACCGATGCCGACCGAGAGCCAGCACAACCATGGGCAGGGCTCGACGAGAATTCGTGAGCGTCATTACGACCTGCAAAGAGTGAAGAGCGCGCATTAAAAGAAGACTCAGAAATTAGGGGAGATGTAGGTGAACCAAAGTTACTTTGCTGCCGACTCGGTTGTTGCGCGCCTGCATTCAGATCCTGCGTTAATAGTTGGGGGAATCCGCGCACTCATGGAGCAAGCGCTCCATCCTGGCGCTATGGCTGGAGTCGCGAAATACTCAGATTTTCGCGACGATGCATGGGGGCGATTACGCCGCACTGGTGAATATGTGGCATTGGTGACCTATGGGCCGCGCAACGAGGTTGACCGCGCTGCAGAACGTGTGCGCACCATTCACCAGCGATTGGGATTAGACACTCAAGAAGAGTTGCTCTGGGTTCACGCATCCATGGTTGATGCATTCGTTGATGTTGCGTTGCGATCTGGAGCGCCGTTCACCGAGCGAGATATCGATGATTATCTGCACCAAATGGTGATCTTCGCGGAGCTAGTGGGAATCGAACGTGCGAGCGTGCCGTCGTCATATGAAGAGCTCAAGGATTACATCTGCGATATTCAACCAAAGTTAGCTGCCACAGAAGAGGCTAAGCGCACTTCGGTCTTTCTCACCTTTCCGCCTATGTCGCTACCACTTCGCTTCGCAACTCCTGCGCCAGCGCTATGGGCTTCAGTAGCAACGCTTGCTGCCGCATCGTTACCACGGTGGGCGCGCGATATGTATGGCTGGCCGGCCTTTCCTGGTCAAGAGCAAGTGACTAATCGAGCACTGGTTACTTTCCGCAAAAACGCGCTTAAGCTCCCAGAATTCATGCGAATGAGCCCGTATGCCAAAGCGCAACGCGAGCTTGTAACAAGTGACCCGAGTATTTAGAGTTGATGTAAATAATGTCTCGAATACTTACGCTCCTGAATACCACTGGTGGTGTTGGTCGGACCACTAGCGCACTCTCTATGGCAGTTGCATTTTCTGAGTATGGCAAGAAGGTGCTTCTTATCGATTGCGATCCACAGGGAGCTTTGACATTCACTTTAGGCAAAGAGAATTCCAGACGTACCGCATATGACATCTTCTCGGGGCGCGAGCGAGCGCTGGGCATGATTCATCAAACTGCAGAGCGAGTAGATCTAATTCCTGCTTCGCCCAAATTATCTGGAGATTTGAAGATAAAAGATGACCGCATGCTCTTTGATGCGCTTGCGAAATTTGAATACGACATCATCATTATCGACACCGCATCCGGTCTCTCAAGATTAAATCAACTAGTCCTTGCCACAGCTGATGAATTCATTATCCCTACTCGATTAGATTTGCTTTCGGTACGTGGGGCGCTTCAAATAGCCAAGGAGAGCGCTCGGTATCGCGGAAAGATTCGCGCAATCCTTCCCACTATGGTCGAAGCGCGCTCGAAACATGGCATTGAGATGGTGGAACTGCTCAGGGAGAAATTCGGCGCATTAGTAATCGAGCCAGGAATACCAAAGAGCCCATTATTTGCCGATGCCGCTCTGGCAGGTGCTTCGCTTTTGAGCCACAAGAAGGCAAGCGATATTGCAGGGATGTATCGCGAAATTACTTACGATTTTCTCTAGGTCGATACTGCGTTGTGACTAGTTAGTTCCGAAGCCAACTTTTCGCTCGGAGCGTGCGCTCACTTCGATGAAACCAACCTTCGCAGCAGGCACGATAAGTCTGCGACCGCGCTCATCAGTGAAGGAGACATGCGATCCTTCGTTTAGCGCGCGTGCAACCGTCGCTTCGATTTCATCGGCGCTATTTGATAAATCGATAGTCAATTCGCGTGGCGAATCGCTAATGCCAATTCGGACTTCAACTTTGCTTGAGGATGCGCTAGTCGAACTTTCGGCGCTCTTTTTTGTGCTCATATTCCTACCCTAGCGATTTATTTCTTTCCGCGCTCATCAAGTGTGCGTGGATATCCTGAGATTCCGCGCCATTGCAGATTTGCCACAAGTCGCGCCGCTTCTTCGCGGGGGACGCGCCCATCACGCTCTAGCCAATAACGTGCTGTGAATTGCGCAGTGCCAACCAAGCCGATGCCCAGGAGCATCGCCGCTTCATCGGGAATTCCAGTATCTGCAGCGATCACTGCACTCACTGCCGCGGCACAGTCGTATGTCATGCGAGTTAATCGCTCACGGACAGCTGGCTCTACGCTCATATCACTTTCAAAGAGGAGGCGATAAGCCTCGCCCTCTTCCTCAATAAAATTGAAATAGGCATCAACGGTTGCTTTGACTCGGTCGGCATTGTCGTGGGTAGACGCGATGGCGCGTTGTATGGAATAGACCAATTGATCGACATGGAGATCGAGCACTGCCAAATAAAGGTCGAGTTTGCTTGGGAAATGTTGGTAGAGCACGGGCTTGCTTACTCCCGCTCGATCGGCGATTTCATCCATAGCAGCTGCGTGATAGCCGGCAGAGGTAAAAACCTCGAGCGCGGCGGTGAGAAGTTGTGCTCGCCGTTCATCGCGCGGCAGCCGTGCCTTTGTATCACTCATAGGGTCGATGGTAGGCCTTCAAGTGGAGCGGGAGTAAGTAAACATGGCAGAGTAGGGGTGTGAGCCATCCCATGACGCCCCCACTAAAAGCACTGGTCGAACCTGGACCTGCGCTCACAGTGGATCAGGTGCGGCGATATAGCCGCCATTTGATTATCCCTGACGTCGCGATGGATGGTCAGCGCCGCTTGATGGCAGCAAAGGTGCTCTGTGTTGGCGCTGGCGGCTTGGGCTCGCCCGCGTTGATGTATTTGGCAGCAGCAGGTGTTGGAACGTTGGGAATCGTGGAGTTCGATGTTGTCGATGAATCAAATTTGCAGCGACAGATTATTCATGGCCAAAGCGATATCGGAAAAAGTAAAGCGCTCAGCGCCGCCGAGAGTATTGCCGAAATTAATCCTTACACAAAAGTAATTGTGCACGAGACTCGACTTGATAATTCAAATGTCATGGAGCTCTTCTCACAATACGACTTGATCATCGATGGCACCGACAACTTCGCCACACGTTACATGGTCAACGATGCAGCCGTTCTACTTGGCAAACCTTACGTCTGGGGTTCGATCTATCGTTTTGATGGACAAGCAAGCGTCTTCTGGGCAGAACATGGACCGTGCTATCGCTGCTTGTATCCCGAACCACCGCCACCTGGCATGGTGCCCAGTTGCGCCGAAGGCGGTGTACTTGGCGTGCTCTGTGCATCAATCGGTTCAATTCAAGTAACTGAGGCAATCAAGCTCATTACGGGAATTGGCGAGAGCCTCATTGGCGAATTGATGATTTATGACGCGCTTGAGATGTCATATCGCAAGGTGAGAATCCGTAAGGATCCTAATTGTGTCCTATGTGGCCCGAATGCAACACAAAAAGAGTTACTCGAAGATTATGAAGGTTTCTGCGGCGCAATTTCCACCGCAGCGACTGAGGCGATTGCAGGATCGACAATTTCTGTTGAACAACTCAAGAGCAAAATGGAACACAAGGATAATTTCCTACTCATAGATGTTCGCGAACCTGCTGAGTTTGAAATTGTGCGCATACCTGGTTCTGTGCTCATTCCAAAACAGGAGTTCCTTGATGGTTCAGTGCTCGCTAAATTGCCACAAGATAAGCCGATTATTTTGCATTGCAAGAGTGGCGTTCGCTCTGCCGAATGTTTAGCAGTCCTTAAGGGCGCCGGCTTCTCCGATGCAACACATGTCAGCGGTGGCGTTCTTGCGTGGGCAAAGCAGATTGATACTTCCCTGCCTACCTATTAATTCTTCAAATCTTGAGCGCTCGCTTAAGGAAATCAAGTTCCAACAACATCAAATTTTCGGCGACCACTTCTTGTGGTGTCATGTGGGTAACCCCCGTGAGCGGCAAAACTTCGTGTGCTTTACCAGCCTCTAGAAGCGCAGAGGAAAGCTTCAAAGAATTGGAAACCAGAACGTTGTCATCGACCATGCCGTGGATAATCATTACGGGTACTTGGAGATTCTTCGCCTCATTAAGAAGTGATGATTTCTCGTAATTTACGCTCTTCGCATCAGGTCCCATGAATCGCTCGGTGTAGAAAGTGTCGTAGAGTCGGAAATCGGTAACCGGCGCACCAATAA
>Ga0315901_10003037_pt1 | contig 22226 bp, 23 predicted proteins | sample LakEriMetagenome_10_FD_203761 | JGI IMG/M metagenome (GOLD analysis project Ga0315901, IMG submission 203761) | Freshwater fungal communities from buoy surface, Lake Erie, Ohio, United States - Buoy 2 MA116 | ecosystem: Environmental > Aquatic > Freshwater > Lake | place: USA: Lake Erie, Ohio... | reverse complement strand
GTCTAGAAGGGTTAGTAATTGTCACGGGCAAAGTCGATGCGTAGATTGAGCGACACACAAAAAATACGAGAAAAATCGAAGATTTTTCGAGTCTAAGCACAATTTTAAAATTACTAACCCTAGGAGAGAATTAAAGCCCAAATCTCTTACGTTTTTTGTCGCGCTTACGGAACACAAAAGCCAGCACCTCAGCGACAGCCACATAAAGCTCTGGGGTGATCTCGTAGCCTACTTTACACTGCTTATATAGCGCGCGAGCAAGAGGAATATTAACGACGATCTCGACATTAGATTCCTTAGCAAACTCTCTGATCCTCAAAGCCAGCAAGCGAGCACCTTTGGCGACCACAAGCGGCGCCGTGGTGCCAAACTGACGATCGTATTTAATTGCAACAGCGATATGAAACGGGTTAGTAACTATAACATCAGCGTCCTTAATTACTTCTTTTAAACCCCGTTTACGAGCGGTTTCGCGCTGAATAGATTTGATCTTACTTTTGATAGTCGGGTTACCTTCTTGCTCTTTGTGCTCTTCTTTTACTTCGTGCTTAGACATTTTTTGGTCTTCCAAGAATTGCCATTTTTGATAGCTATAGTCAATAATACTGATTGCAAGCAAAGTAAAGGAAGTCTTCATAGCTAGCTCCCAGATTATATCTGCTGATTTTTTGATAATAAAATTTAGATCTCCTAAATGCATTAGGACCATTGAGTTATTAGGATTCATCACTACTGAGCTGGCAACAGCCGCAATAATCACCATCTTGATTAAAGAAAGAAGCGTGTTAATAACTCCGCGCAAAGAAAACAATCTCTGGAAACCCTTTATAGGATTGACTTTGTCGAAGTTAGGCTCTAAGGGCGTGGTTGAAAAATGCAATCCGACTTGCGCCGCTGAAATAACAAAAGCGATCAACCAAGCAACAGCCGAAATCGGAATTACGGTGATAGCAAGCTCTTTAAAGAAAAATGTAGTTACCCGCTGAAAACTTAATTCGTTAAAACTATTAAGGTCATAATCAAAAAATATTTGTCTAAAAACTAGATTTATCTCAGAGCAAATCTTCGGTGAATAGATAGCTATCATCACAAAAGTAACTATAAAAGTGACGGTTGCAGATAGATCTTGAGATTTAGCGACCTGACCTTGTTCTCTACTGCGCCTCAGTTTATACGACGAGGCGCGTTCGGTCTTGGATTGTTTATCGGTATCCGGTGGCACTTTTTATATTATTCCTAATAAGTTTGAACTATAAATCCACCAAATGACCTAGATCAAAAAATCCTGTAAAACGCTGAATTTGAGACGATTATTGAAAAAGCATTTCTAATAACTCAAAAACTTCATTATTAAAATAGTCCTCGATATTTATCAAAAAGCTCGGGACCACTACCAGCATAAGCAACATACCTAAAATTAGTTTATTTGACATGATCAAAAAGTACATATTGGCTTGAGGCAAAATCTTAGAAAAAATTGCAACAAAAATATCAGCAATAAACATTAACGCCACCATCGGCAAAAGATACTTTAGACCTATTAAAAAAACCTGTGAAAAAACTGTAATAAAATTCTGGGCAATTCCAGCAAGATTCACACTAAAACTAGCAAGTGGAATAATTTCAAAACTTTTTCTAATTATCAAACCAAGATTATAAAGCCCATTAAAACTTAAAAAGAAAAAATAACCCATATTGGTGTAGAGCGCAGCGATGGGATTAGCGGCAGATTCTGTAGCAGGATTAAAAATATTTGCCGAGCTCTGTCCCATTTGAATACCTAAGAGCTGTCCGTAAGTAGCGATCGCTTCAAAAATTAAATTCACCAATAAACCAAACAAATATCCAATCACCAGCTCATGCAGTATGTAAGCAGCCATATGATAGGTATCAAGCAAAATGATTTGATTAGCGTTAGAAAAAATACTATCGTAAAAACAAAAACCCACAAGAGCCGATAAACCAATTTTTATAATTCCAGGAATTGCAGGACTAGAGACTATAGGCCCACTAATAAAAAACCCCTGAACACGAAACATTGCAAGCAAAATACTTGCAATAGTCTCAGCGGTTAGAAAATCGATATCGAATTTCACTATTAATAAGACGAAAAAGCTTCTAAAGTGGTCCCGAAGGCACAAGCTATTTCAGATAACTCGCAGGTTCTTAAAGATCTAACTAAAACAAGTCCTGGCTGAATATCTTATAATAATAAATCCAAAATCCTATGAAGAAATTTTTGATTATTTTTTGTTTGCCACTCTTATCCATGAACTTGGCTCAGGCTACAGTAAAAATAAAAAATCAAGGGCCGATTAATGTTTTAGAAAAATCTAGACTGGTCTTATCTGGGTCTAATTTAAGCTCATTAAAAAATCAATTTAAAACCAAACTAATAAGTGCTGATGGTCAGCAAATCAATCTTATAACAGCTGTAAATAAAACTAACAATAAAGCCGTAATTTACTTACCGCCAATGCAAACTGGGGCTCCAAGCTTGATTAAAGCTAGGCTTGAAATTTCCGGTGGTAATGTAACAGAAACTAGTCCGCAAAATTTAGTTATTTTATTATCAAAACGTCCCGATAGCGTGCCCGGTCAAGATCCTCCAGGTAATATTTCTGATATTCCTGAAATTCCTGCAACTGTAAGTAGCGGAATTGATTTGGGTGATGGAAGCGGTGGCGGAAGCGGCATAGAAGGTCCTCCTGGACCGGCTGGGCCACAGGGATTGCCTGGATCTCAAGGACCGCAAGGTCCACAAGGTCCGCAAGGCGCTCAGGGACCGACTGGAGCTCAGGGTCCTAAGGGTGATACAGGCGCTCAGGGACCGGCTGGAGCACAGGGCCCTAAGGGTGATACAGGCGCTCAGGGACCGGCTGGAGCTCAGGGACCTAAGGGTGATACAGGCGCTCAGGGACCGGCTGGAGCTCAGGGACCTAAGGGTGATACAGGCGCTCAAGGACCGACTGGAGCACAGGGTCCTAAGGGTGATACAGGCGCGCAAGGTCCACAAGGAGACATTGGCCCGCAAGGTGCTATGGGACTACAAGGTCCTAAGGGTGATACCGGAGCGCAAGGACCTGCTGGCGTAGGCTTAGAGCCTAGAATTGGAACTGATTTTAATGTCGATGGTCAATCAAGTTTTAATGCTACTAATGTAAACTTTGTAAAATTTACTGATACAGATGCAGATATTGACACTATCTCAACAATTACTAATGGTACTGCCGGTCAAATTTTAATTATTAAATTTACAGCAGATGTAAATATCCTAGATACCGAAACTGGGGCTGGAAACACTATTGATCTTGAGCATGCTGGCGGTCCTTCAGCAAGCTTTTACGGGCGAGATACACTAATGTTGATTTTTGATGGGACTTCTTGGTCAGAATTAGGGCAATCAGTTAACAGTAAGTAAAAACCCCTAAATTATATTTTTCATGAATCCTTAATCCCATATTAATTAAAATAATTATTAATTGCAGAGATGGGAGAGAGAATACCAAAACAATCCATAAGATTTTTATTATTACTCGTTTGCTTTTTTAGCTTAGGATGTTTTAATTTCCTTTTTGCAAGTCCAAAAGATTATAAATTTGAGCAATGGTGTAATAGTATTGAGAACGATGAGTTAATCATCAAGTTTAAAACAGATGAACCTGTTCTACAAAGTGAAGCAGATTATAATCTAGCTCCCAATTATATTAAACAAAAAACAAAAAATCAAAAATCAAAGGATTTTAAAGATTTAAAAAAACATCTTGGAGATCTTGAGCTTGAAGACATATTTCAACTCGATGATGAAAATGATTCGATAATTACGATAGACTCAAAAGCTCTAATGCGCAAAAATAAATTACGCAAATCAAGAGTGAAGTATAACTTAGATAGGATTTACTCAATTAAACCAAAATCAAAAAACTACTTCCAAAATTTCATACCTAAAGAACAAAGAAAAATTTTTGCTTGCCAGGAAGTTTACAAAAATATCAAAAAGCTAGAACAAGATCCGCGTGTGGATTATGTTCTACCTAATAGAAAACTTAAAATCCAAGCTGAAATAACAGATGACTATTTTATCAATAGTGCTCCGGGATGGCCTTTTAACTACGAGACTCAATGGGGTCTAAAAGCTATTAACGCTGAAAAAGCCTGGTCAACAACACTAGGAGAAAAAGCCTTAGTAGCAGTTATTGACAGTGGTGTTAATTATAATCATCCTGATTTATGGAATAATATTTGGGTTAATCCAAAATTAGTCCAAGACACCAATCGGGATGGCAAAAAAAATCTCAACGATCTTGATATTAATAAAAACCAAAAAATAGATGCCAATGAATTCAAGGCAAATACTATAGGCTTTAATACCAGTACTCAAAAAGCTATTGATCCAATGGACTACGTAGGTCATGGAACCCACGTGGCAGGAATTATTGGCGCAGATGCTGACGGACAAGGAATGGTAGGTGTAGCTCCAAAAGCAAGAATAATGATTATTAGAGTAAACTCTAATACCGGTTCCATTACTGAAAAAGCCGTAGCTCGTGCGATTCTACTAGCCGCAAAGCAAGGCGCTGATGTAGCTAATCTATCGATGGGGACTAGTTATCATTTACCCTTAGTTTATGATGCTATTCAAGCTGTAAAAGATCAAATGTTAATTGTGGCTGCAGCAGGTAATTATAGCCAAGAAATTACATCATACTACTATGATAGTCAAAAAAGCTTTTATCCAGCGGCTTACGATGAAGTAATCAGTGTGGCAGCAATCACACCAACAGATCAGAAAGCCTTTTTCTCTAATTATGGATCTGCTGTCGATATTGCCGCTCCTGGAGGCGCTGATAGTAGAATCGACAAGAATATCCTCTCTACTGATTTAACTTTTGAAGGCTACAATAGAAGAGTAGGAACATCCATGGCGGCTCCGTATGTAACTGGCGTAGCAGCGTTAATTGCATCTTCGAAACCCTCTTTTAGTCCTCTAAAAATCAAGAATCAAATTTTATCTACTGCCACAAGTATAAATTCTGGCTATGATATAGGATCAGGCTTAGTTAATGCAGAAGCCGCTATTTAAGCGATATCCAGCCAATAATTCATAAAATTTGCTAGATGGCTAAACTCCTGGGCTTTAGTTTTATCACCTAAAATATCATAGGCTTTTGCTATTAATGCCAGACAGGAAGCGTTATAAGGAGCCAACTTAAAAAGTTTTTCTATGTTCTCCTGAAGCTGATAGGAGTTTTTTTGTTCGACTTGATGAGATACTAAAGATTCTAGCTCTATGTATTGTTGGATAGAATTATTCGGACCATATAAATTCTCAAAATCTTGGCTAAAGCTCTCTATTACTTGCTTAGAAGGCGACAATATCAACCTAGATAATTTATCATCTCCCATAATAAAACTATATCCGTTTGAAATAGCCTTAACTAAAAACTCATTATCAATCTCAAAAGCAAGTGAGTTACCTACTATCGGTTGATTCAGTCCCTGATTAGGTCTTATATCCGAAGAAAAAAGTATTCCGTGAGGCTCAAGAAGAGCAAATAAGTTTTGTATAGCTTCCAAAGCTGAGTATATATAAAAAATTTCCTGCTCAGGAGATTTACTCTGAATAAATTCATTGAGCTGAGGAAAAAACTTTTTTTCAAGCTCAGATTGTTTAGTGATATCATACTCACGCCACTGAAAGTCTCTTCGGATGCGGGCTTGCAGAAAGATATTCTCAAGAACCGAAAACTGGATATCTTCTCTTAGAGAACTAGATATATAAAGTTCTTCTAATTCTTGATTAGAATTCTTTTTTAGAACAGTAAGTTTGAGAGCATCAAAAACAAAATGTAAAAAAATAAAATCAAACTTTAAATTAGACTGAGCTTGCGTAATATCCAAAAGTAAATAGTGATAATGAACACCTTCTTGAATTCCATCGATATCAGATAAAATTTTTCTCGATTTAATATCATCTAAATTTTTTTGAGAAAAATCAGAAACATACAATTCAATATCATTGATAAAACCCTCATCCCTAGCAGCAAGCATAAGATGCCGCGAGAATCGTCCTGATCCAGCACCACATTCAAGAAATTTTATTTTAGAACTAAGATGAGTCTCTTGCTTAAGTTTTTTTAGAATCTTGACTATATTAAGTGCATTTTGATAATTAGATCCAGATTTATGAGGTACGATCTTAGGACTAGTATCAGACCAAGCCTGAAAACCCTTTTGTTTATAATAGTCATGAGATATCTGCCAAATAATAGACTCATTAAATGGAACAAAATCTTCTAATTTTTTGAAGCCAGGGATACTAAGATCAAAGCCCTCTATCATATCAAACTAGCTAGCTCAACATCTATATAAGCGACAATCTCTTGCGAGACAGGGTCTATCATCATGAGCTTATAATCATTGGATTTTTTTAAACTACCTAAGCTAAACGCTAAATTGATTTGTTTAGTCGCGTTCGTCTCAATCCCTGTAAGGGATTCACTGCTAAGAAGAGGGTTGTTATAAACTGGAATAAAATGCCTATCAGAGCTCAAAACAAAATCACCAAAATGTACTTTTTTAAAACTATTATTCTTAAGCTCAATATCAAGAAGTAAATAATCACCGTAAATATTTGAACTAGCTTTTTTGATTTTACTTACTTTCATATCCAATCCAAGCTCAGCTAAATTAACAGGAGACTTCCCTGCAACCCAGTCAGGGATTGATTCCAAGAACTCAAACTCTGATTCAAGCTTAAAACTAACAGGATCAAAACCAGAACTAATCAGCTCCTCACCTTTATTAGTAGCAAGCCCAAAGACTCCCATACCTAGCCCCAAAGCCCCGCCAATAGCCACACTCAGACCACTAGTCATAATCGCTGTGCCGATTCCAGCGTACTGAACAGCATCCACGGCACCAACTAAACCAGCAGAAGAAAGCTCCAGACTATCTTTTGTTATTTTTTTAACTAAATTTTTTGAAGCTTGCGGCTTCTCATCATCCTGCATGCTCGTCTTAGAACTCAGATCAGCAGAGACTTTTATAGTTCTACCATCGGGGAGCATGATTTGATTTATATGAGTTACCAGCTTGGCACTGCGCCCAAAATTTTTAGGCTCCTGCACCTCAGTAATCTGCCCAAGCAAGCGAGACCCAAGCGGAAGATTAAGAAGCTCTGCACTGGGCTTGGTTAAAAAAGCACTAAAATAATCACCCTCCAAGCTAAGACTTGTATCCACCAAAGTCTCCGGTACCAGCTGAAAATGAACACCTGGATTACGAATAATCTCAATTTTTGCTTTATAAACTTCTTGGGCTTGCACCATTAGCGGGCTCAAAATGCTTAAATTTGCTAAGACAAATAGCGCCAAAGTTTTGTTTAAGATTAAAAATAGCCTTTTTCTTAGCATCTTAAGCTCATAAGAGAAAATCTTATGCTAATATTCTATACGCAAAGCTGATTTTTGGCACTAGCCCATTTTTAGTTTTGATCGCGGAGGCGTTGATCTAGGGTTAGAGCGGTGTGCCTCCTGTCACTCGAAGTGGTGACACAAATAAATAACTTCAGACTCGCGGAGGCGTAGCTCAGTTGGTTAGAGCACCTGTCTGTCACGCAGGGGGTCGAGGGTTCAAGTCCCTTCGTCTCCGCCATTATAAATAACAAAAGACCTCCCATTTGGGAGGTCTTTTTGTTTTACAAGGACGAGGATAAATAGGGATTGAACCCGAAAGAGGGTTTATTTTGTTTATTGTAAAACCTTACGGTTTTACAGATCTTCGTCTCCGCCATTTTTTCTATACATGCAATAGCACTCTTTGGTTAGATGCACCTCCAGGACTTTACGCGATCCCAAATCATTAATCTAATTGTAACAATATTACAATTAGCGCTTGATATTGTTAGGTAAATGAATTATTCAAAGGAATATCATAAGTGCCAAGCTTGGGCAATTATTTCGGTTTTGAGGAAACGGTAAGTGCGGTCCAATTAGTCCTAGCTAGTTATCAATTTCGACCATTAAATTGAAAGGCGAAATCATTTTTTATTGAACTTCTTTAATAGCGCTGCTATGAAGTTGGTTTTGCTTGCAGCCGTTTGTACTTGTGGGCTAACTTCTTCTTGCGGCAAATCGAATTTAATTACTGCCACATTACTCGCTTGGTCAGACGCTAGTTCTAAACTTCCATTACCCTTTGATGATAAAAAAGCACCTCGAGGAGGTAAAGGACCACCAAGATGTATTGTCCAACTCTCTTGCAACTTTAATGTAAGAGGCCGATTAGCTTTCAATTCTTCTACATCTGGATCTAGTTTACAAGAGCCAACCGTAGAACCTTTATCAATTATAGTTACTTCTCCTGTTTGAGTATTAACAATTACATCTAAATGTATTCTAGATACTGATGTCTCCGTTGCTGGAACCACTAATCCATTACTCTCTAATCTTCCAATTCCAAAACTAACAAAACCATTATTTTTTTTAATATTGTTTTCTGTAACTACAATGGGTGTAGCTCTAGGATAGATAGACTGGGCTTGGCGTGATGAACACACATAGCTGTTTTGACCTTGTATTTTTTCTACCATAACTTACTAATAATTAATATCACAAAGCTGATTAATTAAATCAGCACCTAGGCATAGAAAGCGTCAATAAGATAAAAATTGACAAAGTTCTATCAATATTCTCACCAGGATCCAAGCTAATTTTCCAAGAATTTCATGCCATTTTTGTTTACGGAACAAAATCCTGAACAGCACTAACCAGGGGTCCGCCATTTTAAATCATATAACTCAAATCCAATTGTAACAATATTACAATTAGGTCAAGCTCCCACAATAGAAATCGCACAAAAACCCCAAAACCAATTGTAACAATATTACAATTAGCCGTGTATTAATTTGAAAATTAAACACCTTGTTATTACAATGTTTTGATAATCAAATTAATCTATGGTAATCAAAAAACTACATAACTATTCAGATCCAAGTTTTAGAAAATTACAACAAGAATATGAAGCTGAATTCTCAGCAATTACCGGCTATAAACCAAATTCTCAAGGAGTTTTTGATCAGGAGTTTTTAGCAAGTACTTGGTCAAAAAACGGTTACGATATTTATTTGTTTGAAATTGGTGAGACTGCCATTGGTTTTGCGGTAGTGAATTTATCAAGTATGATTACACACGATAAAGATACTAGAGATATTGCAGAATTTTATATAGTACCAAAATTTAGAAATCAAAAGCTCGGTACAAAATTAGCCCAAGAAATTTTTTTTATGTATCCTGGCAAATGGGAGGTGCGCCAACTACCCAGTTTACTAAAAGCAAGAAAGTTCTGGCTTCAAGCTATTGCAGGGTTAAGCCCAAAACAGTTTGAAGAAAATGCAGGTACTGACTCCTGGAAAGGGTTCATTCAAAAATTTTGGGTTTAGAATTAAATATTGCGATTTGCCAAAAAATCTTACTAGAGCACAATCTAAAAATCAAGCTTCATGCCTACGGAACCAATATCGAAGGGGACTGGGATGATGTGTTTCGTGCCATCAAAAAATGCCACGAAGCAGTTCACGGCAAGGGCGCGCCGCGTATCAGCACGAGTATAAAAGTGGGCACCAGGATTGATAAGGATCAGAGCATGGAAGATAAAATTAGCAGTGTTGAGGAAAAACTTAAATAATGTCCTAAAATACTACTATGCACCTTTTTTATTTGGTTTTTGTGGTTAACTTGGTTTCGTGCTTGTATATGACCGGCGTTATTTGGCTGGTGCAGTGCGTAAATTATCCGCTTGCAAAATTTATTAGCGCCGAGGATTTTACTCCCTACCAAAACGCCCACATAAAAGCAATCACTCCGGTGGTAGCACCGTTTATGATTGCTGAGCTAGCATCCAGTGTGGCTTTACTTAACCTCGTGCCTTATGATTGCACGCACTGCGCGCTAGTAAACAATCTAATAATTGGATTTTGGGTTAATGTTTTGATTTGGGTGATGACGATATTATTCTCAGTGCCCCTTCACCAAAAACTAAAATTCGGCTGGAACCCAGAGCTCCACAAAAAACTAATTTACAGTAATTGGGTTAGAACCCTGTCCTGGAGCGGGCGAGCAGGTTTGCTAATTTATTTATTGTTGTTTATGTTAGAAATCTAAGGATAAATCAAGAATGATAATTTAACCTTAATCAAAATTTGTTTTAATAAATCTATGATTGGTTTACTCAGACTTTTATTTGGTGGCGGTTTAGCTAGAAGCAAAGGCGCTTGCGCAAGCGGTCAATGTAGTGCAGGTGGAAGCACCGAAGAAGAAGCTAATAAAAAAGATTATCAAAACTTGGCTTGCGCCAATGGATCATGCTCTGGCGGAAGTCTAGGTGGCAATAGATTAGCATTTAGTTGTCCAGGTTGCTGCTCCTCAGGTAATTGCGGATAAAATCCAAGATCTAAGCTAAAATATCTCAGTGGACATAATTAAGCTTTTAGATTGCCCAGAATTTATCGCTGGCGACAATACAATCCTTAGAGAAATTTTACATCCAGCTAAAACCAGTCTAGCGCTGGGTTACAGCCTAGCGCACGCAAGGGTACCAGCGGGCAAGACTAGTTTTAGGCACGCGCTAAAAAGCTCAGAAGTTTATTATATTTTAGAAGGCGAAGGTGAAATGATGATAGATAGCGAGACGCAAGCCGTCCAGCCAGGCGATACTGTCTATATCCCGCCCCAAGCCGTACAATGTATAAAAAACACTGGCACTAGTGATCTTGTTTTTTTGTGTATGGTAGATCCAGCCTGGAAGCTAGAAGATGAGATAGTTTTAGAGCACGAATAAATCTCAATAGCTAATTTAATTCTCTGAAAAATCTAATTTAAATTTTTCAAAACTTCCTGCTTGAAGCTGAGAAAATATCGGTTTAAGAGTTTCTTGCACAAGGGTATTAATAGAAACAATCTCGCTAAGATTATGATATTTACTAGGTTTTAGAGATTCAATCATTTTTTCTTTTATGGTCTCAAGTAACAATTCTCTAGGAACATCCTCGTCGCCAAACAGTTTATACTTCACTCGGTAAAGAGCATTATTGATTTGCTTGCGGGTGGAATCTAGATCATCAGCGATCTGCGCGGAGCTTTTGCCAAGTAACATAGAAGAAACCACCGCAAACTCAAACAAAGTAAAATTAGCAACATTAATCATCTGAAAATCCTCAGCTAGATTGGGACTGAGCCACCTAGCACCCTGAGCGATTTTTTGGATACCGTCTTTTACGATATTAATATCTTTTATATACTTGCCGCCTAGAGCGATCCCATCTATGCCCAGATTCTTAGCGCCCTGAAATAGACTCTGCTCATCAGATGCGGTAAACAAAAAAATCTTAGTCTGAGGATAATGCTTTTTTATCCAAGCGGATAGAATAATGCCGCTGTTTTTGGGTCCTTGATTAAGTTCTGAGATCTCACCGAGATAACAATCCATCCAGACCAAATCTGGCTTATGCTGTTTAATAGCAAGCTCCGCTTCGTGAGTATTCGTGCAAAAACTAACGACTTGATAATAGCTCTGCAAGCAGGTTTCAGCGTAATGCCAGAGCACTGGCTGATCTTCTACGACTATAGCTTTTTTCATATTAACTCCTATCTAAAATAAAAATCTTGGATTTTTGGAACTGATTAAGATTACCAGAACCGATAAACTTATTAAAAAGTATCTTATTAAAACGATAATCTAGCTTAAAAATATAATAATCAGGCAAGTCTAATTTATCGACAGCGATAATATTTATATTAGGCACTTGAATAGTTTTTAATTTTTCTGTTAAAGAACTAGGACTAGATCTTCGAGTGTCAAGCACCAGCTGAACCCGCTCATGAAGCTCAGCTTCGCTATGACTAATAAGATTTAGATTGACCAAAGGCAGAATTATCCATGATAAATACGCGCTTGATATAAACACAAAACTCAAAACACTAATAAGGACATGGTTCATATTTTTAGGCTCCCTAAATCTGGTGAAGTGAGCTTAAGATGTCTCTGGGAGTGGTATTGAGAGCTTGATCTGATTTTTATAAAATCCATAGATAGAGTTTTTAGCGAGATTCCAGCTAATGAAGCGATAAATAAAAACCCAAATAATACAAGCACCGAATACAAGTAAACCAAATGAAACATACTAAAACTCCATATTTAAAATATCAAGAGGATCACTAGAATCCTTTTCTAATGTGGGCTTAACGACCTTAGAAGAGTTATTCAGCTCGGCGAGGTTAGGACTTGAATTAATATGAGATTTTTCAAGCTTGATAGCATAATCAGCAAAAATATTCTTTTTATCATTAAAATCCAGATGAGGAATATTAAAATCCTTATTATCAGCGACTTGTAGAGAGCTAGGAGAAATCTCCTCGGCTTGCAGAGAGATAAACAAGAGATTTTTTGATTTTTGCTTGGATTTATTCGTGCCTAAAAAAGGTATTAAACGCCCAATCAAGCTATTAGACTTAGCGATAGTCTCGGTCTCCGTCATAAAAGCATTTAAGATTACTTCTTGCTTGTCTTTTAAAAGCGCGCCGCTATTTACATACTCTTCATTAAAAATGGGAATACTCATGCCCTGAACAGTAGTCGCTGAGCTCTCTGCAGAGGATAACCTGCTTGCTAATTGAACATCTATTAATTGATTTTCAAGACCTGTTACTTTTAGTTCGCCTTTAAACCCGATAGGAATATACTCGACCGTAACTGAGCTATTACCGACACCATTATTAAGCCTTGGGATAGGGAATCTTGTACCCTTGCCAAGCGACACTGACTCTCCTGAGTGAGTAATTAAAGAAAACTCATTAACAACTCTTAAAACACCTTCTTGAAGAAGATTATTCAGATTTAAATTCAAAAAACTATTATCCATAAGTTTTATAGCACCGCTAACAAGAGAGCCAGAACTTACTGAGCCTGCTAGCCTTTCGATATATCCAGAATTAATGGTATCTTTTATCGAGCCAGAACCCAGTCTAGAAGCAGATTTACTTAAATTAGCCTTGAGCAATTCCGTCGTGCCTACTGAGCCTTTTATATCCCCAGCAGAGCTAGTCGCTGACACACTTGCCATAAAATCATCGACATAGCTAGAATCCATTTCCATAAATCTTACTTTTATAGCGAAGCGTGCTGGTTCTTTTACCTGGATAAAAGATATAACCTGCTCATTAGTAGAAGCTAAGACAAGATCACGGTAAATATTATTAGTATCAATCAGTTTATTAGTGGATTCATAAAACTCTGTAAAACTATCGTTATTAGTGCTACTGGTAACTGACGTGCTTGTATTTGTATCAAGATCCTTCAGTCTAAGCTGACCGCCGGGGTTACTAAAAATCTTCACACCACTGTCACCAAGAGCATTACCAGCAAATGAAACAGCGAGCATAGCATTTTTGGCGGTATCTACCTTACCCGTTAAATAAATGCAAGTAGGGATTTTAGAGTTAGTAACCAAGTTAGCCGATAGGACTTTTATCCGATCCTCTGGACTAGCGTTTTTAGCCCCAAATAATCTATTCAGCTCCTCTTCAAGGCTAGTAAAATCTTCCTGCACCCTAACACTAACTTTTATCAAACGCTCTCCAGATTTAAAATTCAACTCACCTGTGCCTACGGATTTAGCTTTTAGTAAAAACTTCTTGTAGCCATTTTGGCTAGGCTCAAGCTTCTCGAGTTCTAGGTAGTTAAGAGATTTATTATCCACTCCATAATGCGCTAGAGAGACCGGCTCATCAAACTCTAGAAACTCTACAGAGCCCACAGTAAGTGTTTTTTGGAAGACTATTGCTTCTTTAGCCTGGAAGTTTAAAACCGGCGTAGCTGATAGAACGGGGCTAAAACTGAGTGCGCTTACTATTACTAATATTATTTTTTTCATTTATTCTCTCTCTTTTAATTTTTAATTAGTGTCGTTGAAAACCCGGTACTATTTAATGAGTACATAATCGCGTCTGCCATGGGAAACATAATGATCAAGAGCATCAGTATCACTGGCAAGATCAAATAAAGCTGAAGATTCTCTACTAGAGCTTTTTGATCTTCGATAGCTTCTTGGTTTTGCAGCTCTAAAAAATTATTAATCTGTTCGCTGATTGCTTTTTTACTTGCTCCTTCATTAACAGATATCAAAAGGGAAAAAAACTCTTTTAAGCGAAGTCCATAATCATAAGCGTGAAAATCTCTCAGAGCCTGACTTAGACCAGTTTTACTGGCTTGAGTAATAATTTTTTTTAATTCGTTTTTGGTGTAGATATATTTAGAGTCAAGCTCTTGATAAATTAATTCAAGAGCAGTAATTATAGGTGTTTCAGACTTGATTAATAAAATATCAAGGCACTGAACAATATGCTTCACACTTGAATCTAGCTCCTTTATTGCTGTTTGATACAAAAAACGGGATTCAAAGATAAAATAAATCAAAACTAAAACTCCAGCTAAAAGCAAAAACCAGTTTTTAAAAAATAAAAATATAACCAAAGTAAAACCCATTACTAATAAGGCTCTTGAGATATTGATATAAAAACCTCTTGGGTCTTTTTGAAGAAATTTATAAACAAATTCCTCACTCTCTATAGTATTAGCTGGCAAAATCTTAGCTATTCTGAGTCCGCCTTGATAAAGGCTCGTCTCTAAGAAACCCGCTTCTAGAGCGCGCTGGCTTGAATTAATCATAGAATGTTTTTGCTGGGTAGTTTTTAGCCAGCGGGATTTTATCTGAGTAAACGATAATAAATATAAGCAAGATAGTAAGAATATCACCAAGAAAAATATCATTAAGCCAGCCTCCTTAAAGCAATAAAAATAGTAATTAAATAGCAAGCCCAGAGAGCCAAAGCTGATATAAAAACTACTAAAATACGCCTAGAACTCTCCCACCAACTGGGCTCTAGGTCAAGAGCAAAAGACGGAATCACATAAAAAATCACCGCCAAAAACGCAAGAACCATAAAATCAAGCGATAAAAAAGTAAGAGAAATTAAATTTTGAGTTTTTTTATTAAAAGCGATACGACTTGAAATAGCTGTAATAGCAGTCAAAAAAGCTTGTTCTTGATTATTAGTAAATTTAAGCTCCAGAGATAGAATCTGCGCAGAATCACTTAGCTCATTTAAGTTATAGCGATTTTTTAGCATAATTAACCACTGCGGAAAAGCCTCAAAAAGATTAGACTCTACAGCTTGTAAAAACTTGATCAAATCTTGCCCAATCGGTCTTAAATCCTGGGTTTGAGCCTTAACAAGATTCAGGGCGTAATCTAAGCTAGCTCCGCTACTTAGGTGATTGCGGATCTGACGAAGGATATTTTCGGTTTGGATGAGTAGGGTCTCGCGAAAGTTTTGTGCTTGATGAAAAAATATTCTCAAGCAATAAGCGCTTGCTATTACAGCCCCTAAAAAAATCCCATAATAATAATTAGTCAAAAGCGGACCCAAGAACATTAATGAAACAAAACTTATCAATAACGCAGGTACAAAAAACCGCCCGTAATACCCCTCTCCTAGCTTATTTAGCAAAAAATCATTTGCAGGTAAATCTTGATGAGTTAAATTTAAGAATTCTTGCCTAAACCCAAAAAAATTATCGCTTTGTTTATAAACTCTAAACTCCTGAGTTCCACTCATCAAAAGCGCTACAGAATAAACAGCTAAGCTAATAACCAAAATTATCAAAACCACACTAACCATAAATAAACTTATATCCCACTCCTTTTAACTGGAGATATTCTTCAAGCTCTGTACATATATTAACCAGCTTGAAACCTTCAAGACCCTCATAACTAAAGAGTTCTATCGCTTTAAAATGTCCGCCATTTAGTTCATCAAAACCATTTACAAAATATATTTTTTTAAGTCGCCGAATATTGTCAAGCGGGCTTTGCTCGACCAGAATCAAGATCTGCACCATATCAGCAATCAAGTGTTTGAGATCAGTTCCCTGAGGCGCGGTAGGATGCTGTTTACAGAGCGCTGTTAGGGTATTAAGAGCTTGATCGACTAGATACCTATCTGATCTTAGTGTGTAATGAAAAGTCATCAAACAGCCCAAAATCGCCTGAGAGAGCTGCAGTATTTCCCAGGCAGACCCGTCGCGCGCCTCAGATAGCACCACATACCTTACGCTATGCCGCTTACAAGCCTTGGTCAAGCGCGTAACATCGATGTTATTTATTTCAGGTCTTTGGTAATCTATGGTCCTGAGCTTAATTAAATCATGAATTTTAGGCTTAAGCTCTGGAGTATCTTCGATAGTGGCTTTGCGCCCCTCAGCCGGCCACTCTTCAGCCAAGGCACTAAGCAGGGTAGTCTTACCTGAGCCCATAGTCCCTGCGATCGCTACTGTCATTCCTGCTTGTTGAACGGCTTTTAGAAAATCATAAATAGCCTGATCAAACATCCCAAATTGTTTTAGATCAAGTAAGTTATAAGAATCTTCAGGATGAATTCTTAAAGTTAAAACTGGGTTTTCGGTAGCAGGCGGCACTATTGCTGACCCGCGCACATAAGCGCAGATATGCTCAAAATCAGCGATTGGCACAGCAGAATTAAGCTTAATACTAGCGTTAGTAAGAGTATTGGTCTCGCTTATCATCCGCTCTATGACTACCTTTAAATGTGCATCCGAAATAAAAGGTACTGGCCAAGTTTGGATCTGGGAGGAAGTCTCAAAAAACACATCCTCAAAACTATTCACCCTGATTTCCAAAATTCGTTTTGAGGCGATCATCGATCTAAGTAAGTTTGTAAGAGGTTTTTGGGTAAATTCTGGATCAATAAGTTCTAGAATTGGCTCTAGAAATAGCACCGTCACCGGTCCATAAAACAAAAAATCATAGACTAAAATTTGTTTGACCCAGTTTTTGTCCTGTAAAGAAGGAGGCGAGCTAAAATTTAGTTTATAAAAATCTAGATTATCTAAAATTTTATCGATGAAATTTTCAAGAGCTAAGGATTTTTGGAATTTTGATTTGAAGATATCAAGTAGGTTAGAAGCTTCTTCTTGGGCAATTTGGAGAGATTTTTGAAGATCTTGGGCTTCTTTTAAAGGGTTAGCGGGGTTTAGGTAAGATTCGATCAATTGAAAAATTTGTGCTCTAAAAACCAAGGCCCTATCTAGGTAATTCGAGGTTTCGAATCGAGGTTTAAAATCTTGTAAATCTGGGAATAATGGTATTTTATACATATTTTAAAAATTTAAATGAAGGTGATTTTTGCTTGAGCACTTCAGTAGGGTAAATTCCCATTTCGACTAATAAGGATTTTAAAAAATAATAAGTTTTAGAGTCTTTTGTAATGCATTCATTATCGTAAATAAAAGCCGTCACCAAATCTGCTTCGCGCGGCATAATTAATGGAATAAAACCAATAGTACTTTGCCATTCAGCTTCAGAGATATTCTGGTAAAAACTAAGATTTTCTATATCACAAACAAAAACTCCAATTAAGTTAGCTGAGTATTTTTTAGCGAGATGATTTTTTAGGTCTAATAAAATAGATTTCGTTCCAGGCTGATCGCTAAAAAGGAGAATTATATTTTTACTTAAGCCTAGAAACTGCCTGTTTAAGGTGGTTTGGTGATCAAGTCCAAGGTCGACTATCAGCTCATCGTCAGCAGGGTACAAAAATTTTACTAATTCATCTAGTAGCACACCCGAATCACCGCAAAGATCTTGAGCAATTAATCTCAAAGAATCAGATATCATGGCTAATTGGTAAGGTTTAATTTCTTGATGCCCGATATCGTTGATTTGCTCGTTTAGGTTCTGACAATAAAAAGCCGTTTTTTCAAGGTAAGAAATTTTTTCATCACTAGAATTAAAAAGATCCAAATATTTAGCATAAGAATGCTGGGAGGAGACCTGAACAAAACCCTTAAACCATTTTTGATCAAGGATTTGTTTATGCTCAAGAGTTCTATCTCTTGTCAAAAAAGCCTTACCAGGATTGATTCCTAATAAATCTCTTACAGTAAATTTATTAGTCGCCTCCAGCACCAGAGCAGATTTCTTTTGTTGGTGGCAAGCAAAAGCCAGCAAGACTGCAAGAGTGCTCGCTCCTAGCCCGCCATTAATAGACAAAATCGAATGAAGTTTTTTAGGAGCCAGATAGCTTTGGTCATGTGCTTTTAGCGTATCAACCATAACGCCCAGGCTGCCTAAGTCAATAATTTCAGCATTAATTTTGCCGAATTTACTCGCTTCATTTAAACTTGCTTGGGGCATAAACACAAACACCCTAGAATCCGCTCCAAGAGCAGATCTTAGTTTAAGTGCAAATTCATAAGTTTCGATTTTTTTATCGTGAGCATTTATTAGCACGCAAGCAAACTTAGTCGCCTTCAATAGTTCAAGTCCATTAGAAAAATTGGCTTTTATCAGATTGGAAAAGCCCTGCTCAAGAAGCTCTCTTTTTATGAGATCTAACTCTGGTAAAATCTGGCTTTCGGTAATAAATAAAATATCTGGCGAAAACTGCACTTGAATTATCCTTTTATTTCTTGTTTGGTATCACCTTGTATCAGAGTTAAAGGCTGAAACCTTGTTTCCTGGCGAGGTTTAGGGGGAGAGGACCTGAAGCTAGGCTGAAACTCTCGAGCTTGCGGTCGGGGAGCTGGGCTGGATTGATTACGGTAACTCACAAATAAATTTCTTGATTTATTTACTTGCAAGACTCTTGCGATGTTTTCATTAGGCACAGCAAGAGTTAGGTATCTTTCTTTTGAAAGATCCGGGCTTGCTGGGTTTAATCCAGTTTTACTAGCAGGGCTAACTTGAGAATCGATAATAACTATCTGCACATTAGAAACCACTAATGATGATTGTCCTGAGCTGATATCATAAATATCTATTCGGTCCTTTGCTTGTAAATAATTATTAAATCCAATTTTGGGCAGTTCGATATTAACAAGCGAATGATTAGGCGGAATCAAGCTCATTAAGCCAGGTAGAGTGCCTGCTGGAGCCAAAAACTCCTCTCTAAGTAAGGAGCCTTTTAAAATCGGCGTGTTAGCTACACGGCTTATGTATTTTTTATCCAGATTGATAATAGATTTATTTTTTTCATCGACTTGAATCTTAATCAGTGAGGGCTTTTTAAGTCCAGTACCAGGTTCAACAAAAGTTAAATTATCAAATTCTTTTTTATAAACCAAGGTGGCTTGTAAATCCCTAGCGCTGATTAGCTCGCCTGGCTTGATATCTCGACTGACGCTTAAGACATAAACTGGCTCGAGCTTGGTGAGATATTTTAGCCTCATTTCCATACTTAAAAATACATAAACTAGATATATTCCAGCCAAAATAATAAAAATTGAAATCAGCGGAATAATTTTTTTGCGATTTTTATACGAAAAGTCCCAGAAGAAGCGGCGCGCAAGTCCGCTTCCCGAGGCAAAGCCAAGTGTATTCATTTTTTAGACCTTAATTATTTAGAAGAACCGCCACCAAAACTACCTGTAATATTATTAAGCTGGCTAGTTACTTCTTGATTAATGGCAGTACCAGCATTTGATACGCTGGTTTGGAGACCTTGAATTACAGGGACAGACGCTCCAATAATAGCGGCGACCAGGGCTCCATAGATTAGTATTTCTTTCATTGTTTTTCCTCCGTTTTTATTAATAAGACCTCATCACCCTTACTCAGGCTATAAGATCTGGTTTTTTGGTGTTCGTCTGCAAGGACACTTGCTGAAGCAAGCACAGCGTAAGCGCCCGGTAAGATACCATTGGTCAGTGCGGAGCCCAAAAATCCAGCAGAACTTGCCGAACTTAAAGCTGTGCCTAGTATCTTAGCACCCAAAACACTAAAATCTTTATTTGTTTGATCCAGTAAAACATTTATATCTACTATCAAACGCTCACTAGCTCTAGAAATCTCACTAAAGCGTATCTTTATTGATGAATTATCTAAATCCTCTATATACCCGCTAATCTTAGTCGGCTCCATAAAGGGCAAATAAAATTCTATGGGCTGACCTATATACGGATACTCTAAAAAATCTGGCTTGGATAAACTTGCCTTAAATTCCATTTGAGATTTAAGAGCACGCTCTATCGCACTTAGATTTTGATTATCGATGGAAATCTCTCTAATAGCAGGTCTTAAAGAAATTTCTGCTTCTTGCCCGTAATCTAAATATCCCCAATGACTATAATATTCAAAATAGTAATTATCAAGATTAGGGATACTGGTAGCTGGCAATTTTAGCTGAGCAATACTTGCCAAGGTTTTTTTAAAATCATCTAAACTGAGACTGGGGCTTATTTCTATTACGCTTAGTTTACTTATCAGACCAGATTGATCAAATCCAATAGCCATAAGCATTTCATCTTCTGTTTTACCCAAATCATAAAAAGCTTTTTCAGCTTGCTGGAGCCAAAATAAATCTTGATTAGTAAAATTCTTGAATTTTGGAGTGGTAGTCCGGTTTACTAGATTTAATACCAATGATGAATATTCGTTAGCTTGCTCAAGGCTAAGAGCATTGGCTGGCGCCAAAAACATAAAAAATAAAAAGATAGTGATTAGTAGTTTCATTAGGTTCTAAAAGGGTTTTGGTGAGCTTGTAATTCTTTTATAACAGCGACAATAGGCTTGCCATCAGTAAATCTTTTAAAGCCAAGATCAATATAGGATTGACAATATTTAATCGCCATCTGTTCATCACCTTGCTGAGATAAAATCCTGATGAGGGATTCTGTCGCTGTTCTCAAAGTGTTCTCTGCAAGGAGATTTCCGCTTAAATATTGGTTCTTGGCAAGTACAGCAGATTCTAAGTAACGTTTAGCAGATAAAGTGTAGTAAGAAAAGCCCATAGATTCGTATAACTGAGCGCACTTGAGTCTTAACTCTGGGTTATGCGGATCTTTTAATATAGAGATTTGGCGCATTAGGATTGCTTTTGCTGGGCTATCTGGCTTTTTATCCTGAGCCCAAGAATTAGCAAGAGCCTCCAAGGAGCGCTGGTCTAGTGCTTGCAAGTAATTTTTAGTTTTTTCTTCAGGATCGTCAGTAAGTTCAGCAAGCTGGATCAAAGCCTTATGATTAGCTGGATCCATGCTAAGAATCTTGCGGTAAGCTAGCTCAGCTGAGCTTGCATCACCTAGGGAATTAAGTATCTGAGCGATTTGCTCAAGCGCGACTATATCAAGCTTAGTAAGAATTTCTGAAAGATATTTATCGTTATTTAAAAGCGCAGGCTGATTAATCCGCTCAAGAAATTCTTGGCTTGCTTTTAGATCATTATCACTAAAGGAAATTTTAAGCTGATTTAACGGCGAGGCCAGCTTAGCTAGCGGCTTCAAAGTCTCAGGCTGAGACCCCAAAAAAGCTTCCGGTGCCAATTCAGCTTGATGCCTGCGTGCAAGATCCTCTTCTTGACTTGGTTTTACCGCGATAAGATCACTAGCACTGAGTTTATACTGGGAAGCGAATCCCGACAATAAAACTCTTGTTTGAAAACTAAGATTTTTATGAGGAGTATTAGTTTTCACTATAATTTGCAAGCGGTCACATTTTTTAAAAAGCCCTTGCTGAGTCGATTTTAGAGGCTTTAATTCCAGCTCAAAATCTAGAGTAGAAATTTTAGATCCCAAATTCTTAGATAAGTCAACTTCCGAAAAATTAAGAGTAAAACTATCAGGACTATTTTTATCGACAGAATCAGGCTTGAGGTTAACTAAATTAGCAGTCTCAATTACAAAAGAATTTTCTGAATTGAAATAAATAGAGCTAATTGTATTTAGCTCTTTCTTAGCTAGAACTTGCATGTTTAGTGAGATGTAGAAGGTGAGAGCCAAGATCAAAAACTTATTTTTTGCTAGAATTAGCTTGAGAGGTTGTGAAACTATCTTCTGGACTGGGTTCATGTGGTTTATTAAAATATTCTGGAATATTAAAAAAAGATATTAGCAAAAGAAATTTTTTTTTGCGCAAAAATTTCGCTTAACTTCAAAAAAAAATTTTCAATTTATATTACTACTCAGGTGTATATAACTAAGTTTTAGGGGAATCACCTTGAGCTTCTGATTCTTTATCCTCAGAAGAATTTTTTGATTTCTTCTTTTTCTTATTACCGTCAATATCCTGACGTTTTTCGTCAATATCCTGACTATTTTCTTCTGGATCGCCCTTGCTGAGGTGATCTTCAAGAATAGTATATTCAATAGGAGCGACT
>Ga0315901_10003035_pt1:17500-22234 | contig 22234 bp, 14 predicted proteins | sample LakEriMetagenome_10_FD_203761 | JGI IMG/M metagenome (GOLD analysis project Ga0315901, IMG submission 203761) | Freshwater fungal communities from buoy surface, Lake Erie, Ohio, United States - Buoy 2 MA116 | ecosystem: Environmental > Aquatic > Freshwater > Lake | place: USA: Lake... | reverse complement strand
AGTCGGGAAAGGTCGAGGCCGCCGATGGCCGTGAATCGGATGGTCTTGTCGAGCGACGTGTTGTTCGCGTTGTGAATGGACGAGGCAAACACCTGGCCCTGCGTCAGTCGGCCCCCGATGAGGCTGCCGAGGTGCTGTGCCACATCGACCAGCCCGCCGCCGTTGTAGCGAAGATCAAGAATCAGTTCGTTTACACCCTGCGCGGCAAAGTCGGCGAAGGCATCATCAAGGGCAGCAACCGAAGGCCGGACAAAGTTCCGGAAGTGCAGGTAGCCGACGCGCCGGCCATCGAGGGAAAACACGTGGCGCTGCGACACCGTGGGGATCGTGACGGGGCGCTTCACCATCTGCGCGCGGCGCTGTCTGCCGTCGGTGGTGCGGAACGCAATGGCAAGACTAATCCCCTCGACCGACGGGCCCCACACCGAGGCGAGCTCGCCGGTCGCAGCCAGATCTGCGACGGACCGGCCGGCGATTTCCTCAATCCGCGCTCCCCGCTCGAGGCCGGCATCGGCCGCCGGACTGTCCGGAAACACCTGAAGGATGACGACGGCTGTCGGTTCTTCGCGTGACGAAAACCCGAAGCCGATGAACTGACTGTCACTGTAGAACGCGGTGCTGGCGGCCGCGCTGGTCACATAGCTGAACCTCGCGTCGTCCGGCAGGCGACGAACGGCGTCAAGGTAACCCTGTGGATTGTCGAACCGAGCCGGGTCGACCACCAGCGGAATCCGCCACAGATACAGGTTCAGCAGCTGGGATCGAACGTACAGGTTCTGGCTCGTGATGTCGCACGCAGAGGGACGGGCCTGCGCCGACACCTCTGTCGCACACAGCACGAAGGCCAGCACCGTTAACCCGCGCCCCAGTTGCGTCACATTCGTATTCTGCCCCACGGCTCACGGCCGTGCCAGTCCGGCCCTACACTTCCACGTGCTCGTGGGCCGCCCGACGGTTGAGTGCGGTCTTCAGCGGCAGGAACTGGTGGGTGGTGCGGTCGAGGATCTTGAAGGTGCCGGTCTTGATGTCGAAGACCAGGCCGTGGACGAACAGATTGCCACTGCGCATCTTGGCGGCGACGCACGGGTAGGTCACGAGGTGGTCGAGCTGGGTAATCACGTTCTCTTCGATCAGCCGGTTGACGAATCCGGGGTCATCGGCATCCCCGTGCATTTCGCGTGCGACGGCGGTCACGCGCTCGGCATGGCGAATCCATCCCGCAATGGCCCGGAGGTGCTGGACCTTTTCCGGATTGATCAGCGCCTTCATGGCGCCACAATCGGAATGCCCAACGACGACGATGTGCTTCACCTTCAGCACTTCGACGGCATATTCGATGGTGGCACCGACGCCGCCGACGTTCTCGCCCCAGGCAGGCACGATGTTCCCGGCGGTTCGGCAGATGAACAGTTCCCCGGGTGGGGCCTGCATCAGTTCATTGGGAATCACGCGGGAGTCTGAGCACCCGATGTAGAGCGTGTGGGGAGACTGGCCCTCAGCGAGCTGCTCATAAAGTTGGCGGCTGCTCGGGAAGACCGTGTCCTGAAAGCGTTCAATGCCGGAAAGAAACTTTTCCATGGGAATCTCCTTGAATCTGTCGGAAGGGCGCGTCGTCGTCAGTGTCCGCCGCTGCCGTGGGCATCGGCCAGGTCGATGCCGACAATTTGCACGGTGATGCGTCGGCGCCGGGCTTCCTCCAGGAAGGTCGCCAGCACTTCTTTTACGTCGTGATCGATGTATTCGTCAGTGCCGTCAATCACCACTTCATCCCCGTCGCTGATGCTGTCGAGTGCCGTGACGATCGAGGGCTTCGACACGAAGGTGCCGTCACGCCGGAATCGCATGCGGAGCACCCCGGCGGCGTCGCGGTCAGCGACGACGGCACGCTGCGAGTTCTCGTAGAGCACGAAGGCAATGCCGGCCAGAATGCCAACGATGACGCCTTTGAGCAGGTCGAGGGCGAGCACGGCGGCGATGGTCATGGCGAAGGGCAGCAGCTGGGTGTATCCCAGACGGAACTGGGCGGAGAAGAGGGCGGGCTTGCAGAGATTCAGCCCGACCTGAATCAGGATGGCCGCCAGGCACGCCAGCGGGATCGCGTTGAGCAGCGGCCCGGCAAACAGGACGGCGAGCAGCAGGAGGAGGCCGTGGACCAGGGCCGAGAACCGCTCGAGGCCCCCAGCCGCCACATTGGCGCCTGAACGAACGATGACAGCGGTCACTGGCAATCCGCCAAGGAGGCCCGCAACGGTGTTGGCCGCCCCCTGGGCGAGGAGTTCACGGTCAGGCGGACTGTGCCGCTTCAGAGGGTCGAGTCGGTCCACGGCCTGAAGCGACAGCAGTGTCTCGATGCTGGCGACGACCGCGATGGTGACGGCCGCGAGCCACAGCTCGGGTCGTCCGATGGCTGTCCAGTCGGGTTGGGGCAGCGCGCTGGCCAGCGCCGAGAGGCCGCCGAGAGGTACGGCGACGAAGTGGCCCTCCCCAAGGGCGAGGGCGGTCGAGGCAAGAAGCCGTGCCGCGAGGCTCGCGAGCACGACGGCGACGAGTGCCGGAGACAGCAGGGTGAAGCGGGCGAGCGGGGTGTGCTTCCATCCGTAGAGGAGGGCGAGGGACATGCCCGCGATGAGGACGGCACCGGGATGTGGCGCCGTGAGTGCGTCAACGACCGTTCCATTAACGCCGGCGGCCACGGTGAGCTGTTTCCAGACGATGGTGATGCCGATGGCGGCGAGCATGCCCTTGATGACAGCAGACGGCACCAGTGCGGCGAAGCGTCCCGCCTTCAGCGCGCCGAATACCAGCTGCATCAGTCCGGCGAGCACGACGGCGGTAAGAAAGGGGGCGACTCCGCCGAGTCGGGCCACTTCCATGAGGACGATTGAGGTCAGGCCAGCGGCCGGACCGGTCACGGACTGCGGCGCCCTGGAGAACGCGGGGACGACAATGCCACCCACAATGCCCGCCACCAGGCCGGAAATGGGTGGAACGCCGCAGGCAACGGCAATGCCGAGACACAGCGGAAGCGCCACGAGAAAGACCACGAGGCCGGCGACTGCGTCGGTTCGGGCGTATTGGAACATGGACGATGGGTGCGACATGACACCTGCACTGACGATGACAAGAGAAACCCTGACGCATGGACACACGTTTCGCGTGCATCCGGGCGAGACTCAGGCGCGCCGAACATGGGCGCTGAGCCACGTAAACGCGCTACTGGCGAGCGGGAGGGGCGCGGCCGCTGCGCGGATGGAGCGGCGTGTATCGGTAGGCTGAGCGGGGAGCCGGGATAGCCGGCACACAGGACGCGGGCACTGGCCACTGTGCAGCGGCGATGGCGACGACGGCGACTGCGTCTGGTGCGATGGCGTCGTTCGCCGACGGGCTGTTTACGATCGAGGAGGCGCAGGTGCGGGCAGGAATGCTCCGCGCGTCGTGACTCGCAGAAGCGGCGTCCGTCTGCAGGTCGTGACTAACGTCTCCCGGATCGATGCGGCTGTAGTTGCAGCGGACGGTGCGGGCGTGGCGGTCGCGGCCGTTCTTGACCGGGCGTGCGCCAGCAGGCAGCACACCAGCGAGAAGAACAGCAATCGTGGCTACAGCAGTAGCCAGCCTCAACCCAACACTCATAAATTGTCTGAGAACGAAGGCCGACCGGCCTTACCACCCGAACAGCACTGTAGCGGGCCTGAGAGGACTGGTCAAGCAGAGAATTGACTGGCCCACAAAAGAAAACCCCGGAGGGCCTGAGCCCTTCGGGGTCTGTCTAGAAAGAATCCCGGCAGCGACCTACTCTCCCACGCACCTTCGCACGCAGTACCATCGGCGGTGGCAGTCTTAACTTCCGTGTTCGGAATGGGAACGGGTGTGACCCTGCCCCTATGACCACCGGGAAACTTGGTGTCTGGGGTCCTGGCGGAGCGGCGCACGATAGTGGCGCCATCCTTGCCAGGTCGTCCCAGAGCATCTTGTTGAAAAGAGCGTTTGACAACTGAACATTCTGCAATCGGCTGTTCTTAGACCACACACCCGCAGGGCGGGAAATGAAATGGTCAAGCCTCACGACTGATTAGTATCGGTTAGCTGAACGTGTTACCACGCTTGCACACCCGACCTATCGACCAAGTGGTCTACTTGGAGTCTTTAGGGACTTGCGTCCAGGGAGATCTCATCTTGAGGTGGGTTTCACGCTTAGATGCATTCAGCGTTTCTCCCTTCCGGACTTAGCTACTCAGCGCTGCCACTGGCGTGACAACTGATACACTAGCGGTCCGTCCAACCCGGTCCTCTCGTACTAAGGTCAGATCCTCTCAAATCTCCTGCGCCCACCATAGATAGAGACCGAACTGTCTCGCGACGTTCTAAACCCAGCTCACGTACCGCTTTAACCGGCGAACAGCCGGACCCTTGGAACCTGCTACAGCTCCAGGATGCGATGAGCCGACATCGAGGTGCCAAACCTGGGCGTCGATGTGAACTCTTGGCCCAGATCAGCCTGTTATCCCCGGCGTACCTTTTATCCGTTGAGCGATGGCCCTTCCATGCGGAACCACCGGATCACTAAGACCTGCTTTCGCATCTGCTCGACTTGTTTGTCTCGCAGTTAAGCTCGCTTATGCCTTTGCACTCTAGGGCTGATTTCCAAACAGCCTGAGCGAACCTTCGTGCGCCTCCGTTACAGTTTAGGAGGCGACCGCCCCAGTCAAACTACCCGCCTAGCAGTGTCCCGAACCC
>Ga0315901_10003035_pt1:0-12500 | contig 22234 bp, 14 predicted proteins | sample LakEriMetagenome_10_FD_203761 | JGI IMG/M metagenome (GOLD analysis project Ga0315901, IMG submission 203761) | Freshwater fungal communities from buoy surface, Lake Erie, Ohio, United States - Buoy 2 MA116 | ecosystem: Environmental > Aquatic > Freshwater > Lake | place: USA: Lake... | reverse complement strand
CCAGCACGCGGCGCTCGTCCGCCTCCCGCACCCCATTCACCGACACCCCGCCCTGGCGCACCATCCGCACCGCGTCCCCCTTGGACGCACAGATCCCCGCCCGCACCAGCGCCGTCGCAACGCTCATGCCCAGCAGCTCCGACGGCTCCACTCGCGTCGAGGGCACATCGTCAAACACGAGCAGCAGGTCCTCGAGGCTGGCCTCTCGCAGTGAGCCACCGAACAACACCGCAGAGGCCCGCTCGGCGCGCCGCAGCTCATCCTCACCGTGCACCAGACGCGTCACCTCCTGCGCCAGCACACGCTGCGCCTCCCGCGCGCCAGGCCGCTCTGCCATCGCCTGCGACAGGGCACCAATCGCCTCGGCATCCAGCCAGGTGAAGAACTTCAGATACCGCTCCACATCCCGGTCGTCGACGCTCAGCCAGAACTGATAGAACCGATACGGTGACGTGCGCGCCGGATCCAGCCACACCGTGCCGGCTTCCGTCTTCCCGAACTTCGTCCCCGCCGCCGTGGTGACCAGCGGCAGCACGAGGCCATGCGCACGCCCTCCGGCGACCTTGCGGATGAGGTCACAGCCCGCCGTGATGTTGCCCCACTGATCCGATCCACCCATCTGCAGCCGGCAGCCATACCGCTCGTGCAGGACCAGGTAGTCGTACGCCTGCAGCAGCAGGTAGCTGAACTCCGTAAAGCTGATCCCCTCGTCGCCGCCCAGCCGGCGCTTCACGGACTCCTTCGCCAGCATGTAGTTCACGGTGAAGTGCTTGCCGGTGTCGCGCAGGAACTCGAGCAGGCCGACCGACCGCAGCCAGTCGGCGTTGTTCACCATCACCGCGCCGTTTGGCTGGCAGTCGAAGTCGAGAAACCGCTCGAGCTGCGCGCGCATGCCCCGCACGTTGGCGTCGACATCCTCGACCGACAGCAGTGTGCGCTCGACGCTCTTGCCGCTCGGATCGCCAATCAGTCCGGTGCCCCCCCCGACGAGCGCAATCGGCCGATGACCCGCCCGCTGCAGGCGCGCAAGCGCCATAATCGGCAGCAGCGATCCGACATGCAGGCTCGAGGCGGTGGGATCGAATCCCACGTAGACCGTCACCGGTTCCTGCGCACACAGCGCCAGGGCCCCCTCGGTCGCGTCGTAGAGCATTCCGCGCCACGTGAACTCGTCGGCAATCGTCATCCGATTAACTATACTGCCCTCGATGCGTATCTCGCGGCGACGACTGCTGCACTCGATCGCAGCGACCGGCATCGGCCTCGGCACGGGCACACTCGCCTACGGCGCGCTCTACGAGCGGCATCAGCTGACCCTGGCCCGGCACGTCATCACCCTCGATGCCTGCCCCCCCGCACTCGATGGCCTGACGATCGGACTCATCACCGACGTCCATCACAGCGCGACGCTGTCGACCGACGCCATCGATGCCGCCGTCCAGCTGCTGCGCAGCGCTGCACCCGACATCGTCGCGCTTGGCGGCGACTACGTGAGCTTCGGCGACCGCCGGTTTCTTGAACCGGCCCTCGAGCATCTCGTCCCGCTGGCACAGGCCCCCCATGGGGCCTTCGCCGTGCTGGGCAACCACGATGACGAACGAGAGACCGCCTCTGCAATGAAGCGCGCGGGGCTGACACTGCTGCGCGACGACCGGACACGGCTCACCATCCGCGGCGAGACCGTCGACATCGCCGGGTTGCGATTCTGGTCCAGGCGGCTGCAGGAGCTCACGCCCGTGCTGAAGGGCGCTGCTCCCGTGTCACTGCTGCTCGCGCACGATCCGCGGCGGGTAGTTGAGGCAGACCGTTTCGGTGTCCCCCTGGTGCTGTCGGGGCACACCCATGGCGGCCAGGTCCTGCTTCCGGGCGTCGGCGCCGTCGTCGGGCGGAAGTTTCCAGTACTGTCTGGAATGGCGGCACAGGGACGCGCCAGAGTGTGCGTGAGCCGGGGCCTCGGCACCGTCTACGTGCCGGTGCGCATCAACTGTCCGCCCGATGTGAGCCTGATCACGCTGCGCGCGGCGCCGCAGGTCCGCGCCTGAGGCCGTGCCTCAGCGCGGGTCGCTGAGCCAGCGCCGCCCCTCGACGCGTCCGCGACCCTCGCCGATCAGGCGAATGGCCTCCGGATACAACCGGTGCTCCTCCCGGAGAATCCGTGCTGACAGGGTCTCGACGGTGTCGCCGTCAGCCACCGGAACCGCCGCCTGCAGCACGATGGGGCCGGCATCCACGGTGGGCGTCACGAGATGCACCGTGCAGCCCGCCACGCGAACGCCGTAGTCCAGCGCCTGCCGCTGCGCATCGACGCCGGGAAACGCCGGCAGGAGCGACGGGTGAACGTTGAGGACACGGTTCGGGAAGGCGTCAATCAGCACGGACGTCAGTCGCCGCATGAAGCCCGCGAGGCACACGAGGTCGACCTGATGGGCACGCAACACCTGCACGAGCCGGGCGTCGTAGTCCTCCCGCGAGGGCCAGCCACGATGGCTGTGCACTTCCGTCGGCACGCCGGCGGCCGAGGCATGGGCCAGCCCCGGCGCGTCTGCCACATTCGAGATCACGACCGCCACACGCGCGTGCAGGCGGCCGTCGGCGATGGCCGCCAGGATGGCCTGCAGGTTCGAGCCGCGGCCCGAGATCAGCACACCAAGGGTCAGCATCAGGCGTACCGGACCGACGGGTCTCCGGCTTCGATGCCGCCAACGACCCGGGCACCGGCCTCACCCGACGACCGCAGCACGCCCAGGACCGCATCGACGTCGCCCTCCGCGACGGCGAGGATGAGGCCCATGCCCATGTTGAACGAACGCCACTGATCTTCGGCAGGCACCTGACCAGCCTCGCCCAGCCAGCGGAACAGCGGCGGCACCTCCCAGGACGTCCGATCGACCCTGGCCCTGGTTCCGGCGGGAAGGATACGCGGCAGGTTGTCGGTGACCCCTCCCCCGGTGATGTGGGCCATGCCGCGAATATGTCCGGCCGCCAGCAGCGGCCGCATGAGCGACAGATAGCTGCGATGCGGCCGAAGCAGCGCCTCGCCGACCGTCTCGCCCAGCGCCGGCACACGCGCGTCAACCGTGAGGCCCAGGTGCTCGAACACGATGCGGCGCGCCAGCGAGTAGCCGTTGGTGTGCAGGCCCGACGAGGGCACGGCCACCAGCACATCCCCCGGCGAGATGCGGCGGCCGGTGATGAGCTGCTCTCGCTCGACGGCACCGACGATGAAGCCCGCCACGTCATACTCGCCTGCCGCATAGAATCCCGGCATTTCTGCCGTCTCTCCGCCCAGCAGCGCGCATCCGTTCGCGCGGCAGGCCTGCGCCAGCCCGCTGACAATCTGCTCGGCCACATCCGGTAAGAGCGCGCCGGTGGCCAGGTAGTCGAGGAAGAACAGCGGCACGGCCCCCTGCACGAGGATGTCGTTGACGCAGTGGTTCACCAGATCCACGCCGATGGTGTCGTGGCGCCCGGTCATGAAGGCAATCTTCAGCTTGGTGCCCACGCCATCGGCGCTCGACACCAGCACAGGGTCACGCCAGGCGGTGCCCAGCGAGAACAACCCGCCAAATGACCCGATCTCCGAAAGTACTCCCGGGGTGAAGGTGGCCCGGGCCAGGCCCTTGATGCGGCGAACCGTTTCATTGCCGGCGTCGATGTTCACGCCGGACGACTTGTAGTCCATGCAACCTCTGTCCTAAAACTCGAGCGCACGGATGAGTTCGTCACACACCGCACGCCGCGCCGACCCTTCCGGTGCCGACCAGTAGGTCCGTCGCACCGACACATAGAACCGCTCTTCCTCGAAGTCTTCCTCGAGCATGTCGAACCCCTCGGCCAGCAGCCGGATGGCCGCAGCCCGGTCGGCATGCGATTCGAGTTCGGCCACCATCAGGGAACTGTTCCGCAGGGCAACCAGGCCCAGCGCCAGCGCCACCGGGGCACGCAGCACCTCCTGCCGGCTCGGTACACCCGAGGCCAGCAGGGCCTGGAGGGCATCGGCGCGGCCGGCGGCCCCGAGGGCCCCGAGGCCTGCCGCCGCGGCCCGCAGCAGTTCCTGATAACCCGGCCGTCCCTCCGCAAAGCCCAGCACCTCACGGAGGTATGCCACATGGCGGTCGCAGTTCTGATCGAGCAGGCAGAACGCTGCCGCCAGGGTGGGCTGCAGGGTCTCCGGGCCGCTGCGCTGCAGCGCCACCAGCGTCCGCAGGGCGCCCCTGTCCCCAATCCGTCCGAGGGCCAGAATCGCGTCGTCCTGCAGGGGCCCTTCAATCGTGGCAATCTCCAGCAGGGCCGGGAACGCGTCGGCGACCCGGTACTCGCCGAGGGCTTCAATCACCGTGCTCCGGAAGTAGTCGACGCCCCGGCGCGCATCCCGCACCAGAACCGCCCGCACATCCGGCTGCGTCGACGCCACGGCCGCAAGCGCCCGCACCAGCGCGGGCCTGACAAACTCCCCGGTCTCCTCGTCAAGTGCCTTCAGCCAGCGGGACGCCAGCGATGCATCGGGATGGTGCTCGAAGTAGCCGAACGCCACTTCGCGCAGGCGGTCATTCGGCGAGGCAGCTGCCTCCTGCATCACCTCAGGAATGCGCGGATCGGTGTAGCCGGTGAGCAGCACGAGGGCTCGGAATCGGACGTAGCCATCGGCATGTGCCCGTGCGGCCTCGAGCAGCGCCGGCACAACGATGCCAGCGTCGGCGCGGCGCACGACCCGGGCCGCCTGCATGCGCACGGGGAACTCGAGCGAACCCAGCTGTGCGATAGCCGCCGTCACCTCAGCGGCCGGCGTCGGCTGCGGCCCGCGCTCCTGCGCCTTCGCATGCGGAGGCCACACGGCCATGAGGGCCAGGACCACCAGCAGCACGGCCCGGCGACGAGGCTCAGCCCACGGACTCTGGAGATGCCTCACGGAGTGCGTCCGTTGGCCCGGTGGCGGGCTTGAGCGTGAGTTGCAGGTAGGACACCTGATCGTTCGGGAACGCCACGGGATACTTGCCCGTGTAGCACGAGGTGCAGTACGACGCGCCCCGCGACCCCACGGAGGCCAGCAGGCCGTCGAGGCTCAGGTAGGCCAGCGAGTCGGCACCGATGTAGCGCCGGATTTCTTCCAGCGAATGCGTGGCGGCAATCAGTTCGCTGCGCCGCGGCGTGTCGACCCCGTAGAAGCAGGGCGACACCGTCGGCGGGCAGCTGATGCGCATGTGCACCTCGGCGGCACCGGCGGCGCGCACCATCTTGACAATCTTCCGGCTGGTCGTGCCGCGCACAATCGAATCGTCGATGAGCACCACGCGCCGTCCCTCGAGCACGCTGCGCACGGGATTGAGCTTGACCTTCACGCCGAAGTGCCGGATCGACTGGGCCGGCTCGATGAAGGTACGCCCGACGTAATGATTCCGGATGAGCCCGAGGCGCATGGGGATGCCGGCCTCTTCCGCATAGCCGGTTGCGGCACAGACGCCCGAGTCGGGAATGGGCACGACCACGTCGGCCGGCACGCCGCTTTCCCGGGCGAGCTGCCGCCCGAAGGCCATGCGCGATTCATTTACGCTGCGGCCAAAGACGTCGCTGTCGGGACGGGCGAAATACACATGCTCGAAGACGCAGTGGGCCAGGGGCGCCTGCGGGAACGGCTTGATTGACCGAAGACCCGCAGCATCGACCACCAGCACTTCACCCGGCTCGACATCGCGCACGTAGGTGGCCCCGATGAGGTCGAGCGCACACGTCTCCGACGACACCACCCACGCACCGTCGAGGTGCCCCAGGGCCAGCGGTCGGAACCCATGAGGGTCGCGCACGGCGATCATCTGCGTAGCCGTCGTCAGAACAAAGGAGAAGGCGCCGGTCAGCTGCGTGACGGCCTCGACCAGGGCATCGACCGCACTGCCGGCCTGCGATCGGGCGTGCAGGTGCAGGACGACTTCGGTGTCACTGCTGCTCTGAAAGATGGAGCCGGCACGCACGAGCCGATCGCGAATCTCGTTGGCGTTGACGATGTTGCCGTTGTGGGCGATGGCGATGGGCCCGTGAACGCAGTCGATGCTGAACGGCTGCGCGTTCACCAGCCGGCTTTCGCCGGCCGTGGAATAGCGGGTGTGCCCGATGGCGATGTGCCCGGGCAGGCCCTCGAGCGTGGCCTCATCGAAAATGTCCGCGACGTATCCCATCTGGCGCGTGACCCGCACGCGCACGCCGTCAGCCGAGGCGATGCCGGCGCTCTCCTGTCCGCGGTGCTGCAGCGCATAGAGCCCCAGATAGGTGAGCTTGGCCGCCTCGGCGTGGCCGTGGATGCCGAACACCCCGCATTCGTCGTGCAGCTTGTCGAGCATGGCTACTCCGTCCCCCGCGCGGGCCCGGTGGGGCGGCGCGCCATGCGGTCACCGATGGCACCGGCCCACGCCGATTCCGCCGCGCTGACCTCACGATGCACCTGAAGCTGACCGCCCACCGACAGGGCGATGGCAGGCCCCCCGGTGGTGCCCAGCCTGGTCACCGGCACGCCGGCCGCCTCAGCGGCGGCGCACACGCGATCAACCGAGGAGGGTGCGACCGACACGACAATGCGCGAGGCCGACTCTCCGAAGAGCGTCGCCACCGCCTGGAAGGGACCCGCCGCGCCAGCGGTCGGCATGTCGGCGGTGACGCCGATGCCCCCCGAGTCGAACGTGCACTCGGCCAGCGTGACGGCAATGCCCCCGTCCGCGCAGTCATGTGCAGACTGCAGGAGGCCCTCGCGGATCAGCGCGACCACCAGCTGCTGCAGGGCCCGCTCGCGCGCCAGGTCGAGCGCGGGCGCATCTCCCCGCACCACGCCGTGCAGCTGGGCCAGGTACTCGCTGCCGCCGAGCTCGGCGAGGTTGTCACCGAGGACGAGCACGACGTCGCCCGGCTGCTTGAACGTGCGGGTGCACACCCGGTCGGCCTGATCGAGCAGTCCCAGCACGCCGAGGACCGGCGTCGGGTAGATGGCCCGTCCCTCGGTCTCGTTATAGAGGCTCACATTGCCGCCAGTGATGGGCACCTCGAGCGCACGGCAGGCATCGCCGATGCCGCGGACGGCCTCGCCGAACTGCCACATGATCTCGGGCCGTTCCGGATTGCCGAAGTTGAGGTTGTTCGTAGCCCCGATGGGCGTCGCACCAGTGCACGCCACGTTGCGGGCCGCCTCGGCCACGGCCAGCATGCCGCCCCGATGGGGATTGAGGTAGCCGTGGCGCCCGTTGCCGTCGACGGACACCGCGAGTCCCACGGGGGTGCCCTTGACCCTGGCCACCGCTGCGGTGAGTCCGGGCTGGGCGATGGTGTTGGTGCCGACGCTGTGGTCGTACTGCTGGTAGGCCCAGCGCTTGCTGGCGATGGTCGGCGTGACCATCAGCGCATCGAATGCCGTGTCCGCCGCGACCGGCGTCAGCGACGACAGGTCGAGCCGCTGGACATCGTCCTGCCACGAGGGCCGCTGCATGGGCCGGTGGTAGACCGGGGCCTCGTCGGTGAGCGCACGGTTCGGCACGTCCGCCACCAGCGTGCCGTGGTCGAAGATGCGCAGGCGGTCGCCCTCGGTCACCACGCCGACCTGCACGGCATGCAGGTCCCACTTGCGGAAGATGGCCTCGACCTCGGCCTCGCGGCCGCGGTGCACTACCATCAGCATGCGCTCCTGCGATTCCGAGAGCATGATTTCGTAGGGCGTCATGCCGGTCTCGCGCTGCGGCACGTGCATGACATCGACGTCCATGCCGTGTCCGCCCCGCGAACCCATCTCGGAGGTGGCACAGCTGAGGCCGGCCGCGCCCATGTCCTGGATGCCCACCAGCGCCCCGGTCTGCATCACCTCGAGGCAGGCTTCCATGAGGAGCTTTTCCATGAACGGGTCGCCGACCTGCACGGCCGGGCGCTTCTCGGCCGACGATTCGTCGAACTCGGCCGACGCCATCGTGGCGCCGTGGATGCCGTCACGTCCGGTGCGGGCCCCCACGTAGAAGACCGGGTTGCCGGCACCGCGTGCGGCGCCCTTGATGATGTCGCGGCGGTGCGCCGTGCCGAGGCAAAGCACGTTCACGAGGGGATTGCCCGCGTAGGCCGCGTCAAACACAATTTCGCCGCCGATGGTGGGAATGCCGATGCTGTTGCCGTACCCGCCCACGCCGGCCACCACGCCCTCGAAGATGCGCCGGGCGAGCGACGTCTCGAGCGAGCCGAACCGCAGCGCGTTGAGCAGGCCAATCGGGCGGGCGCCCATCGTGAAGATGTCGCGGATGATGCCGCCGACGCCGGTCGCCGCGCCCTGATAGGGCTCGATGAACGAGGGGTGGTTGTGCGATTCGATCTTGAAGACCGCGCACAGGCCGTCGCCGATGTCGACCGCCCCCGCATTCTCGCCGGGGCCCTGCACGACGCGCGGGCCGGTGGTGGGCAGCGTCTTGAGGTGCACGCGCGAGCTCTTGTAGCTGCAGTGCTCGGACCACATCACCGAGAACAGGCCCAGCTCGAGCAGGTTGGGCTCGCGGCCCATCAGCTCGAGGATGCGCGCGTATTCGTCGGGCTTCAGCCCGTGACGTTCGAGGACAGCGGCGTCAATGACAGACATGCGAATCGGCTCACCGAGAAGAAGAGGTCCCGAGGGTGCGCACCAGCGACGACAGCACGGCAAGGCCGTCAGCGCTGCCCAGCGCCGCCTCGCAGGCGCGCTCGGGATGCGGCATCAGCCCGACGACGTTGCGGCTGGCATTGCAGATGCCGGCGATGTTGTGCACCGAGCCGTTGGGGTTGCCGGCGTCCGTGGGCTGGCCCTGCGCATCGACGTACCGGAAGATCACCTGGCGGTTCGCCTCGAGGGCGGCAATCGTGTCAGGGTCGGCCGTGTAGTTGCCTTCGCCATGCGCGATGGGCAGCTGCAGCACCTGGCCCGGGTGGCACCCGGCGGTGAACGGCGTGTCGGGCTGCTCGACGCGCACCGGCACGAGGCGCGATACGAACTTGATCCCGCGATTCCGCACCATCGCACCCGGCAGCAGGCCGGCCTCGAGCAGGATCTGGAAGCCGTTGCAGATGCCCAGCACCGGCCCGCCCCGATCGGCAAACGCCCGCACGGCACTCATGATGGGCGAAAAGCGCGCAATGGCGCCGGTGCGCAGGTAGTCGCCGTGCGCAAATCCGCCCGGCAGAATCACGGCCTGTGCATCACCGAGGTCGGTGTCCTTGTGCCAGACCAGGGTGGCCCCAGCCCCGGCGACATGCACCGCGTGCTGGGCATCGACATCCGAGTTCGAGCCGGGGAAGACCACGACGGCGACTGTCACGCAAGCACCTCGACGCGGTAGCTCTCGATCACCGGGTTGGCCAGCAGGCGGCTGGCCATCTCGGTCACCCGCGCCCGCACCTGCTCGGCATCGGTGCCGTCGACCTCGAGGTCGAAGTACTTGCCCTGGCGGACATCCCGCACATCGTCATAGCCCAGCGTCGTCAGGGCATCGGCCACGACCCGGCCCTGCGGATCGAATACCGACGGTTTGAGGGTGACGTAGACACGCGCTCGCATGATTTCAGTGACTCCCCGTAAAGACGCGGCTGAAGATGGCGTCGACATTCCGCAACTGCACCGTGAGATCGAAGGCGCTTTCCAGTTCGGCCGCCGTCAGCCGCGACATGATGTCGGCGTCGGCCAGCAGCAGCGCCTTGAAGTCGCGCTGCTCGTGGAAGGCCCGCATGGCGTTGCGCTGCACGAACTCGTAGGCCTGCTCGCGCGACACGCCGCGGCGCGCCAGTTCGAGCAGCACCTGTCCCGAGAACACCACGCCCCGTGACCGCTCGAGATTCTCGCGCATCCGGTCGGGATAGACGACCATGCCGGCCACGATGCGCGTGAAGCGCCGCAGCATGTGGTCGAGCGCGATGAAGCTGTCGGGCAGGATGACCCGCTCGACCGACGAATGCGAGATGTCGCGTTCGTGCCAGAGCGCCACGTTCTCGAGCGCGGCCATCGCGTTGGCGCGGATGAGCCGGGCCAGCCCCACCACCTGCTCGCACCCGATGGGATTGCGCTTGTGGGGCATGGCCGACGAGCCCTTCTGGCCCTTGCGGAAGGGCTCCTCGACTTCGCCGATTTCGGTCTTCTGCAGGCCGCGGACTTCGAGGGCGAACTTTTCGAGCGACGCGGCGGTGATGGCCAGGGCCGATAGCAGTTCCGCGTGGCGGTCGCGCTGGATGACCTGCGAGGAAATCGGGGCCGGCTCGAGCTGGAGGCGCGCACAGACAGCCGCCTCGATGGAAGGATCGAGATGGGCGAACGTCCCGACGGCCCCCGAAATCTTGCCGACGCGCACGGCCTCGCGTGCACGCTGCACGCGGACGATGTCACGCTGCACTTCGGCGTACCACATCGCCATCTTGAGCCCGAAGGTCATCGGCTCGGCATGCACGCCGTGGGTGCGACCGATCATGGGCGTGTGCCGGTGCTCCTGTGCCCTCGCCTCGATGGCCACTGCCAGTGCACGCAGGTTCACCAGAATGAGGTCGCACGCCTCAACCATCTGGAGCGCCTGGGCCGTGTCGACGACGTCGGACGAGGTGAGCCCGAAGTGCAGCCAGCGGGCGGATGGCCCCACCTTCTCGGCCACCGCCGTGGTGAAGGCAATCACGTCGTGCTGCGTGGTCTGCTCGATTTCCTCGATGCGGGCGATGTCAAACGCCCCGTGCTCGCGCAGGTCTCGGGCCGCCTCGGCCGGCACCATGCCAACCTCGGCCATGGCCTCGGCGGCGGCGACCTCGACGCGCAGCCACGATTCGTATCGCCGCTGTTCCGTCCAGATGCGCCCCATCTCGGGATGGGTGTATCGCGCAATCATGCGTCCGACTCCTCTTCAGATCCTGCCCCCAGCACGGTGCTCGCCACCGCGCCTTCGGCGAAAAACTTCTGGGCCAGCCGCTGCACATCGTCGGCCTGCACGCGCTCGATGGCTGCGAGCATGTCGTCGAGCGACTCGGTGGTGTCGCGGTAGATTTCCTGCCGCGCCAGGTGGGACATGCGGCTCGATGTGCCCTCGAGGCCCAGCATCAGCGAGCCTTTCAGATGGTCCTTGGCCCGACGCAGCTCGTCGGCGGGCACAGGGCTCTCGCGCAGGTCGCGCAGCTCGTCGAGCACCACGTCCACCAGTTCGGGCACCGCCTCGTGGGCGCAGCCCGCGTAGATGCTGATGGCGCCGACATCCCTGTAGGACGTGACCCCGGACGAGACGGCATAGGCCAGCCCGCGCTGCTCCCTGACGCGCTGGAACAGGCGTGAGCTCATCGATCCGCCCAGTACGGTGTTGAGCGCGTAGGCCGCGTACTGGTCAGGGTGCGACTGCGGCAGGGCCATCGAGCCAAGGCACACGTGGCTCTGCTCGAGCTCCTTGCGGCGTTGGCGTCGGCCGACGGAGGGCACCGGGGGCAGGATGTCGACGGGTGCGCCCAGACGCGGCACGTCCCGCAGCGCCTCTTCCAGCCTGGCCTTCAGGTCGTCATGGTCGAGATGGCCCACCGCCACCACCGACAGGTAGGGCGCAGCGTAGGTCTGGGCGAAGTAGGCGTGGAGCGCGTCGCTGTCGAGGGCCGAGACCGTGGCGGGGACACCCAGAATCGGCCGGCCCAGCGGATGGTCGGGCCAGAAGGCCTCGGAGAACAGCTCGTGCACCAGATCGTCGGGGGTGTCCTCGACCATCTTGATTTCCTCGAGCACGACTTTCTGTTCCTTGGCAATGTCGGCCGGGGCAAACGTCGGATGCGAGACCAGGTCGGCCAGCAGGTCGACGGCCACAGGCAGGTGCTCGTCGAGCACCTTCATGTAGTAGCCCGCATACTCCTTCGAGGTGAAGGCATCCAGGTGCCCGCCAATCGAGTCGACTTCCTGGGCGATGCCCTCGGCGGTGCGCCGTGCGGTGCCCTTGAACAGCATGTGCTCGACGAAGTGCGCGATGCCGGCCTGGTCGGCCGTCTCGTGCCGCGATCCCCGCGACAGCCAGATGCCGATGGAGACCGAGCGCACGTGCGCCATCGTTTCGGTCACAAGACGGATGCCGCTGCTGAGAACGTCTCGTCGGAGGCTGGTGTCGGGCACGGCAAAGAGTGTGCTGCTAAGTGATTGCAGCGAAAGGAATTTCAAATGGTACCAGCTTTCACCGGACCGTGCAATCGCCGCTTGCCGGCCTTGCTACACTGGAAGGACATCGTGGCTGTCTCCCTGCGCGTCGATCTTGCGGACCAGACCCTTGACGAACTCGAAACGTTCGTCGAGTCGCTGGGGCATCGCCGGTTTCACGCCCGCCAGATCTTCCAGTGGATCTGGAAGCGGGGTGTCACCGATCCGTCAGCCATGTCGGACCTGCCGCAGGCCCTCCGCGTCGCCCTGGCCGATCAGGCCGTCGTCTCGACGCCGACGCTGCTCCGCGAGTGGCAGTCGGACGATGGGACCCGCAAGTTCATGCTCGGCCTGGCCGATGGTCGCCAGATCGAGTCGGTCT
>Ga0315901_10003032_pt1 | contig 22252 bp, 25 predicted proteins | sample LakEriMetagenome_10_FD_203761 | JGI IMG/M metagenome (GOLD analysis project Ga0315901, IMG submission 203761) | Freshwater fungal communities from buoy surface, Lake Erie, Ohio, United States - Buoy 2 MA116 | ecosystem: Environmental > Aquatic > Freshwater > Lake | place: USA: Lake Erie, Ohio... | reverse complement strand
AGTGTCACAGAACTAATTGCAGGAGCAGGTTTTGCGACTACGTTTGCGACTGGTGCTGCTGCTGGTGCTGCGCTTGTTGCCCAGCCAATGTATTTCTTCGTCTTATCCGAGCGATCCGCCAAGCCGTGAGTACCACCATTAATTTTTTTAGTAAGGGATAATATCGCAGCATCTGTCACTCCTTGATCGCAGATTGCCCTTAGTTTGTTACGCTCGAAGAAAAACATTGCAGACTCAAATGCTAACTCTGTGGCAACAAGGTCTGGATTGCTCATTACATCTGGACGTTTACAATAATCAGCAAATGCTTTATAATTGTCGCGACCAGTCAATTGTAACGCACCACGACCACGATATCTCCAGCCATCGCCAGAAGACTCTGGTCCATTACCCATGCGTGATGCATAAACACGATTGGCAATCGCTTCTGGTTTACGCTCGTATTTGGCAGCAGTTGCAGCATCTGGGAAATACTTCTTAAAGATTCCCATCAAACCTTTAGCATTATAATTTAGATTTTCAGAAAAGGCTTTGAATCCACCTGTTTCGTGGGCTGTTTGAGCAAAGAAATGAGCAGCGCGCACAGGGGACAGTTTATAAAATGCCATTGCTGCTTTAAATGTTCCTGGACCCCATGCGCCGTCTGCTGTGATTCCAATTTTTGTCTGTAAACTCTTAAGACTCATAATTCACCTCAAGCGATATGATCTTCAACCTCATCAACAACATCCTTTACAGGCTCTGGGAGTAGATCGGATGCCTTTGGTTCTTCTGGTGTTGGTGCTTTTGGTGCTTCTGGAATCTCTGGCTTTTCATTCTTACCAAGCATAATGCCTGATAGAATACCAGTCAAGAAAGTTGCAATTGGAGTAATGAGTTCAAAGAACTTTGCATCGTTTGGCGACTGCTGCATTGGCTGCGTCACGAAGATGAGTGAGTATAGAACTACGAACACAATTCCTGTAAGTGTGAAAGCAAGAGAAAGACCGACTGTAAACTTGAGTCGTGCCATCAATTCACTTTCTGTATAACGTGGACCCTTTAACATAATTACTCTCCTGTTGTTTCTTCAGTCTTATTACAATCTGCAGCAGGTGCCGCTTCCTCTTGAACTTGTGGTGCCGCTTGTTCTGGCAATCCATTTAACTTATCGTAGCAAAATCCATCAGCCTCACAGTCTGGGCGATTGCATTCTGCCTTATCCTTATTCGCAGGATCCTGACATGGATATCTATATGTATCTTCACATCCAACCAATAACAAAGCAGTCAAAACTAAAAATGCTGCTTTCATTGTTTACCTCTTTCCGTATTTTAAATATACCATTGCACCTGTCAATTCATCCTCAATAATAATTGGCGCATCCCTATTTTCTTTTGCATATTGGCGGATGGCTTCGCCGATTTCATCGCGTCCAACATAACTTGAATAATGCTCAAACTTTTTCTTCCCAAGTTTGGCTTTATTAAATGCATCAGAAGAAACAACAAAGACTTCTTTTCCAGCAAACTTCTTACGGCGAAGCATGCTGCTCTTTGTTGTAACACCTTTTGGAACTGGTGGAATATCTGGTTCAAGACCAGCAACTTGTCCACCGCCAACAGTGTTTACAATTTCTTCTTTAATTTTTCGAATCTTTTTCATTGACTTTTGTTTGACTTCTCTATAGAATAACTATGTCGGTTTTGATCAAATCTCTCTTAAGATATTTACAAGTTTTAGATCTAACTGAATATCACTTGAAATAATGTCGTCTCCGTAAATCCCTTTTACTTTTTCTGGCATAGCAGAAGTGTATACCAAGAATGTTTTGAGTGCGCTATAATCTCTAGGATCAACTCTTGTAAAAAGCATTCTTGTGCTTCCTTCAACGCCAAATACATTCTGTATAATCACCAAGTGATTTAATAATAATCTTTCTTTTATTTCCCCTGTCAGTCTATATCGATGTAATAATCTCTTTACATAGCGAATTCTTTTATAATCTTCATCGAATTCGCTGTCAATGCAATTGGGCTTATCATAGCACTTTGCTGCATATAACAATATATTCGACTCATTCAGTTCATCAAAAAGCATAGATTAATATTCGTCAGTGTTACCTGCATCATCGTCGCGTTTTGCATACCACGTTGATGGGCGCATTTCAATCTCATCATCCTCTTTGTCAAGAAGATCTTCTGAGTCTGCGCTCATTAAATCCTTGAGTTCTTCTGCACTTACGATCTGTGCATAACCGTCAACAAATCCTTCATCGTTTGTATCGTATACAACATAAAGGTGGAGATTTGATTCGCCAAGAAGGTAAACTAGTTCTGCACCGAGATCTAGAAACTGTGGAGTAGCAGAGGCTGGAAGAAGAATCCCATACCGCTCTAACGTTCCACGCAATTGATTCAAAAAGATCGGAGCATTTTGATATGGCTTCTCAGTGAGGGCATCTAGATCTGCATTGATTGATTCGGCGTTTTGTTCAACATTACGCGCATCAACATCAAGCATCTCATCGAATTGTTCTTTGATATACTCATTGAACTTTAACATCAGTCTTCACCTCTGGTTCTTTGTTGATCTTATTCTTTTGACCCTTTACAAGATCAATGGCTTTTTGAGCAGCAGATGTTTGCTTTTCTTTAATGCGCTCTTTACGAGCAGCAAGAGTTCCTGCTTGCTTCTTACCCATCTTCTGGGCTTTTGTTTGTGCGTCGAATTTTGCTTGAGCAGCCTTCACGTATGGTTTCATTTCTTCGTTCATTTCACCTTCCATATAGTTAGCAGCGGTTGAGATATAATCTTCGGCGAGAGTAATCTTGCTCTGCACCCACTCAGGAAGATTTGTATTTTCTTCAAGCATGTCGTGCATGCGCTTTGCATTTGCCATAATGCTGCGAAGCTGAGACTTTGCCATGTCACCTTCGTAATCGTATTCACCCTGATCTGCAGGAGATAAATTATTCGCCATCTTTCTTCTCCATTTTTTGCGCTAACTTCTTGCGAATTGCATTTCCAATTGCCTTACGCTTTGAGTGTAGATAGACATCTGTCTTATCTGAATCGCCATCGTTATCAATGTCTTTATCTTCACGACCGACTGGATCCATTCCTTCACCGAGTTTCTTTCCTGCAGCAGCCGCAGCCTGAAACTTTTCTTTTCCGTACTTCTTGCGACCAATTGCAGCAGCAACAGCGGCAGGATCGCGAGCGCCGCCCTTCTTTGCTGATGCCATTACTGCCTTGAAGCCCATGTACTTTTCTTCGACTTGCTCGACTTCTTCAAAATAAGCCTTCATGTGCGCTTCAGTGTCTTTCTTAGTTTGATTTGGACCAAGACCACCAAGTTTTGTCATGCGGCGAATATACTTCTTAGAAGCGGCAGCAGCACGAGCATTCTTATCGCGATTCAAGAAGTTCTTGACATCAGATGACTTTGGGCGAGCGGCTGCTTCATAATCGAAGCGCATGTTGGCTTCATCGAGTTCGACATCTTCTTTCTTCAACTCTTTTGCACGACGCTCAGAGGCTGGCATTTCTTGATCCTGCTTTCTTTGCAATTCAGCAGCACGCTTATCTGATGCTGGGACTTGACCTGTTGCACCGATGTCCTGTAGACGTTGAGCCAGTGCTGGACGTTCTTTAGCAAGTTGTGCTACTGACTTTGTTGTATCAGTATGTGCCTTTGCTCCCATTGAAGCCAATGACATTGCACCAACTGCGAGTGCTTTTGCAATTTTGCCTTCTTCGAGTTCGACTTCTTCACCCATCTGAACTAAACTTCTGCTCACATCGCCAATTTTCTTTTTAGTTTTTGCTGTATCCAAACCATATTTCTTTTGGTGAGTATGCATTGCATTGAGATATTTTAAATGCGTTTTCAATTCTGTTTTGCCACCAACCATCGAACCTTTGTCCATAGATTGAATTTTTTGCATATCAGAGGCTTGGTCTTCGTTTACTGACTCGACTTCTTCATTTTTCTTGCCATATGCTTTCCATGCGGTTGCATAAGCAATTCCCTTTTCTTGTTTTGTTAAGCCGCCCTTTGCATATCCCTTTTTAATGTGCTTTACCATACGCTCAAACTTTGCGCCTGGAGGTGCCTTTTCATCGACTTGCTCGACTTCTTCATTCTTCATTCCTGCTTTCATAGCCTTACGAGCAAGTCCACGAACATAACGATATCCTGCTGGTTGCTTTCCTGGAGGCATCTTTGGTTTTGCTTTTACTGGACCACCGAGTAATGCCTCTGCTTCTTTCTTAGTCGCTTCTTCTACAACTTCTTCGTTTGTATAGCGAACAAGAGCAACTTTTGGATTCACTCCTGCTTTAATTCCCTTGATAATTTGTTTGGCTGATCCTTGATCAACACCAACCATGGCACCTTGTCCACCAGGACCAGCTGCACCAACTGGTGATCTTCCACCCTTCTCATAATATCCTTTCTGACGAGCAGCATTAAGTGCGCGAATCGTTTCTGGCTTCGCAGCAACCTTCTTTCGTGGCTCAACTTTGACCTTCTTGGCTGCAGCAGCAGACTTTCCACCATCGTCAGTTTCTGACGGCATTTTCATATTGTTCTTCTTGTACCATGCCTTTTGAGCAGCCTTTGACATCTTGTGCAAGAGTGCTGGAACTTTTACGTCTGCCATTTAGAATTCCTCAATCTTTATTTTTAGATCAGTTTTCCCACGTTTTATTCTATGAAAGGTTTTTGCGGGAATAAAAAACCGATCACCTATATGTAATCTTTTGGGAAGTCTCTCATCAAATTGAAATTCCCAACCCTCACCTTCTAATACTGTAATATATCTACCACATTCGTCGCGGTGCCATGCTAATTCTTCAGTCAACACATCATGTTTAAATGTGCGAATGAACGACCAAGTATTTAGTTTTTCGTCTATGTATGGTTTATCCATTACCACCAAAGTTTGCCCGAGTTACTGAAAAATCTTGGATAACGGCAAGCCCAGTAAGAGGCTGAAGTCTTGTCTTTATTTGTCATGCAACGGTGACGAGCAACAAAACTTCGAGTGGCTGCTGGATCGTTAAATTTCTTTGTCATTCCAGACTGACTAAAACGAACCTTTTTAACTCCACCGTCTCCAGTGCGAACATAAACCGCACCACCACCGCCTTCGCGCCATGGCTTGCCAATACCTTTGCCATCCGTCTTATCTTCTTCGTTTACAGGAACGCAGTTAGGGACCATTTTGTCGCCTTTCTTCTTCATTCCCTTTTGCGTATATCCAGTCCAGCATTCCTCAAGACCTTCCTCAATTGGATAATCAAGAACGACTGCCTGACCTTCGTATTCTGCGGTCTCACCGATATCTGAATTGAGCATATCAAGTTCAAATTCATCGGCAGGTGTGTACTTACCTTCTTTATAGAGTTTCTTGGCTTCTGAGATCATTTCAAAAAACATCTCAGATCCTGGACGGAAAACATTTTCGGTAAAAGAGATTTGATTTTCAACATGAAACTCAATGGCTTCCTTTACAGACAATTTCTTGTCTAAGACTGCCTTCAATTTTTCTTTATCTCCAGTCTGTCCAATACGAATGACTGACTTTTGATATTTCCAATCTGGAATCTTTCGAAGTTCAGTTCCGCCACCCCAACTCTTCACACGCTCATATCCTGGTGGTACAGGATGACCGCCTGGAGGACCAGGAACTTGGCGTGGTGTTGGCATGAAATGTTTTAGTGGCTTCTTTTCTTCAACCTTAATCATTGATACTGTTGGGAGACCATCGAGCGTTGAACTGCGAAGATCTCCAGGAGTCATCTTTCCTTTCTTTGGTTTCTTCGTATTGATTGTTGGTGTTAGATCAACTGCTTCCTGAACATCTGGACAGCATTGCAATTCTGTCTCAAACATTTCATCAATCTCTTCGCGAAGATCTTTATCTGCTGTGTGATAAGTCTTGCCCTTGTTGATGTAAGAGTTTACACGAGCATGCCCCCACTGTTGTGGTGTCGTTCCTGGACGGTGACCAGAGTTCCATGCAGCAACTCCGCGATTGTAAACCTTGCGGAGAGTTGAGAGCGAAATACCAGATTTGGCTGCTTTTGCAGAAAGTGAATTATCTGCAGCTGCTTCTTCAATTTTATTTTCTTTTTGGCGTTCTTTGACTGCTGTGATGTTTCCAGATCGTGCGATGTGTCGCAACTTCTTTGGTAAGGCTTCTGCTTCGTCCATCATCTTACGAACAGCCAATGTGTGTTTGCTTGGCTTCGTCTTTGCAGTCTTATCTCCAGGAGCAGGTTCATATGCTCTTGGATCTTTATCAGAATACTTGCTCATCTTTTTCCAATGAGTCTTACGTGCCTTTGCAGTTGATGAACTTAATCCTGCAACATACTTCTTTGGGAGTCCAGATTCTTTATCTTTTGCTACTGCGGGAAATCTTTTTTCGCGAAGCAGAGTAAAAGCCTTCGGCTGTGATTCCTCTTGAATCTCTAATCCGTGGTCAACAACTCTTGCAAGAAGTTTTTCAATCTGCGCACCGAAGAAAACCTTTTCCATGTCTGAAGACTCGTTTAGATTGATTGAGTTATTAAAGACAAAACAATCTAGTTCTTCGGCTAACTTTTCTGCGCGATACCACTTCTCAAGTCTCTTTTGATCAGAAAGTGGGATGTCTCTTGCGTCATTTCTTTCGCGGCTTACTTTGTTTGAGACAGAAACATAAACATGGTCAAATGTATAACCCTCAAGCATTGCTTGGACAACTTGAATCTTCTCTAAATCTGCTGCGCCATTGATCACAACATTTTGATTGTTTTCAAATAACTCAGAGGCAGTGCCATTGAGAATTTGATCAATCTGAAGTTCCATTAAATCAAAACGAGAAAAAATGTTCTTAAGAACATAATCTTTTCCACTTCCTGGACCACCAAGAAGAAAAATACCTAATGGAGCTGTTGTGTTTTCGTTCATTGCTTTTTTTACCTTATCATGTAATTTTGCGCCAAGTTCTTTGTCGCTGTAATGAGAAATGAATTCGTCGCGTTTTCCTGCTGCTACAAGACCACGAAGTTTTGAGGCTGACATACCTTCTGCTCCAGTTGCATCAGGATCGCGATGTCCTGCCGATTTTACTTCAACTTTTTTAATTCCAGGAAATTCTTTTTTTCTGTATTTATTGAGCAGAGAATCAAACTCTCTGACACGATCAGAGCCAACAACCATTGTCACATGAGTGTGCCCTTGTTTCTCAAGATGTTTCATTGCATCAATTGCTGTGCGCACTTTTTTCTCTGACACCACATTTGCGTCTGGGAATAATCTACGCATTGCACCCACTTTCTCATTATGAGTTAATGGATTGTTATTTTTGTCTTGGCTATGTGATGGAAAAATGTAATGTTTTCCACCAGCCCCCTCAGCATGAGACTGAACTGCAGAAACCAACTTACCATGTCCAGTTTCAGTTGGTGGATTAAAACGTCCAAATGTAAATGTTGCTTTGCTCATATTACACTCTTCTGTGCTCTTAATGCTGCAGAACGTTGGCGATTTGCAATTGTAAACTTGCGTGGGACAAGTTTAACACCACCAGAAACAAATCCCTCGCCTGTTGCTTCTTCGCTACCAATATGGTGTTTATATCCACCATGCGCTGTTTTAGAAAGTGCATCAGCAACTGCAGAGGTTGCTTGTTGAACGTGATGATGAATGTCAAAGGTGCGATCAAATTTCTCAATATTATCGTTCACTTGATTAATCGCAGAATCCATCTCAGATTTCTTTTGTGCTTTTGCTTTTTCTGTTTTGACAGAATCGATGCGCTTCTGATGATACTTCTCAAGAAACTTTTTATACCCTTTTACAGATGGTTTCTCGCCAGTATCAACAGTTGAGTTTGCATAACGAAGAAGTGTTTCTTCGTGTCCAACATGATGTTCTGTGGAATGACTTTTTGCAAGTTTCTTTGCATTGGCAATATGTTCTACTGCTTTTTTCTTTGCCTCTGGAGACAACTTTCTTTCTTCAGAAGAGACGACATGACTCATTAGATGAACATCTGGATGTTCGTTAAACTCATCTTCTGGAACTGGTGAGGCTTCGCCCTTTTCGTTTAATTTAGAATGAATGACAACACTCACTCTAGAGCGAGCAAGTTTCTTTCCTTCTTCTGAACTCTTTGGAACAGAGTATTTGATAGTGTTTGGAGTATGGCTAATATGCCCATCTTCTTCTTTTCTATCTTCAGGAGAACTTAAATATCCACCTTGATATTCTCCTGCCTTATCTGGGAGGACTTTATGAACATGTTTGAGAATGTTCATAAGAGGTCCAGCCACATAAGGTTTTTTGGCGTATTGTTTCTTTACATCCTCTAGAGAATAATTGTATTCTGCTCCAGGACCTTTGTATTTGACACCGACCTTTCCTTCTGGTGTCTTTACAACTTGGAAAGACATGCGGTCGTCGATCTTTCGAGTGATCGGAGCACGACCGCTAACAACGCCTTGGATTTTGGAGAGAGCCGAACCTACGGCACCACGACTACTTTGAAACGCAGACTCGGAAGGATGTGGTAGGTGTTGGATTCCGCGAACTGGCTTTTTCTGTTCTGTAAGAAACGGAATGTACTGCTTGAATCCAAACATCTTCTCTCCACACTGTGGGATTACCTTTTATTTAGGATTTCATACTGGCAATCGCTCTTGTGAGAGCGGCTGTTACATCAGACATCCCCTCATATGCAGGAATTGTGCAGGTTGAGCGACCAGCCGCAGTTGCAGCCTTAAACTCTTCTGCGGTGAACCACTGTGGCTGAATGCCCATAAGTTCAGCAAGTTCATGCATGTTTACTGAACCCTTGTTTACAAGATTGTAGTAACCATTTGGTTCATCTGATTCCATCAAATCACAGGCTACAACCACTGCTTCATCAAGATCTGTAAGCGAATTCTCACCAGCATCAATAAGTTTGCCGTTCTTGGCATAGTTATAGACCTTGGTCAGATAGTTCTTTGACTCATCTAGACCTGTAAATGGCATGCGAATGCGATAGACCTGTGCCTTATCGCCAAGGTAAACATCAGAAACTCCCTTGGAGACTGAGTAGATGCTTCCGAAATAGTTTGGTGGTGCGTCTACATCATCGATGTCGCCCATGTAGATACAACCACTTGAGAAGTGCGCAAGACGAGTTCCCCATACCTTATCGCATGCGTTTGCGAGCAATGCTGGGAAAATTGCATTGGCTTCAATCGTACCTTGCTTGTCCTTTTCGCAAGCATCGACGTTTGGTGTTCCTGTCTTTCCAGCACAGTTCACTACCCAATCAAAACGAGTATTTTCAATCGTTTCAATTGCGTCTTCATGCGAGCAGAATGTAACCACATGCCCACGATTAAGAAGTTCTTTAAAAACTTTCTTTCCTGTCCAACCACGACCAACAACTAGAAAATGCATATTCATTACCTCATGTTAACGATTCTTGACAAATACTTACCATAATCAGACTTACTATATTTCTGAGCAGACGTCAAAAGACGATCTTTTGTGATCCACGCATTCTTATAAGCAATTTCTTCAGGGCATCCAATCATAGTTCCTGTTCGACGCTGCACCGATCCCACGAAAACAGAAGCCTCTGACAGAGACTCAAATGTTCCAGTATCAATCCATGCCACGCCTCGATTCAAATACTCAATTTTACAATCATGATTCTTCATGTAAATGTTGTTAATGTCAGTGATCTCAAGTTCACCGCGAGCAGATGGTTGAATCTGCCAAGAGTAATCAACAACCTTATTATCATAAAAATACAATCCAGTGATTGCATAATTGCTTGGCGCATATTTTGGTTTTTCATGAATTGCAATTGGATCTCCATTTTGATTTGTTTCTAAAACACCAAATCGTTCTGGATCATTTACATGATATGCAAACAATGTTGCACCAGCACTATTCCAATTTGCAGAATTAAAACGATTGATTAGATCATTACCATAAAAGATATTGTCACCTAGAATCAATGCAACATCATCTTTTCCAATCCAATTTTCAACTAGACGGAAACACTCAGCAATGCCTTTTGGTTCTCGTTGAATTGCATATGAAATTTCAACACCCCATTGAGATCCGTCTTTACACAAACGACGAAACGAGTCTGCATCATTTGGTGAATTGATGATCATGATATCACGAATTCCAGCCATCATCAATGTTGTCAATGGATAGTAAACAAGTGGCTTGTCGTAGACAGGCAACAATTGTTTTGACAACACTTCTGTGCATGGGTAGAGTCTCGTGCCCATTCCACCTGATAAAATAATTCCTTTACGCATTGTACCACTCCAATGTTTTCTCAAGACCCTCAACAATCTTTGTTTTCGCAGACCATCCAAGTTCCTTGAAGATTTTATCTGAATTCATCGCATAACGGAAGTCATGCCCCTTTCGATCAGAAACGTGATTGATCCAACTCTGATACATATTCACAGGCTTGCCCATTAGATCAAGAATTAAAGTAACCATTTCTAGATTACTCATCTCATGACCACCGCCAATATTATATCGTTCTCCTCGCTTAAAATTTTGTCCAATTGTAAGCAATGCCTCACAGTGATCATTTACAAAAATCCAATCACGAACATTTTGACCAGTTCCGTAGACAGGAATTGGAGTATTGTTCTTTATGTGGCGGATTACTGTTGGAATAAATTTCTCGCGATGCTGGCGAGGACCATAGTTGTTTGAACAATTGGTCACAATCGCGTCAATCCCATGCGTGTTCACATATGACCGAACAAGGTGATCGCTGGATGCTTTAGTTGCAGAATACGGATTGCGTGGATTGTATGGAGTATTCTCAGTGAATGGTGGATCATCATGACCAAGAGAACCAAACACTTCATCAGTAGAAATATGAACGAGTTTACCGCCATATCTCTTTACGCACTTTAGAATGTTGTGAGTGCCCACAACATTAGTGCTGACAAAGTCATCGTCACCAGCAATAGAATTATCAACGTGAGACTCAGCAGCAAAGTGAAACGTGATTTCTGGTTCATAGTCTTGATATAAATGATCTACAAATTCAAGATTGCGAATGTCGACTTTTTTGACGTTTAATCGCCAATCTTCCCAAAAGCCATTTAGATTTGATCCATTGGCAGCATATGAATGATTGTCAAGAACGACAATCTCGTCTGAAGGATATTTTTTAAGGTGCGAGATTACAAAATTAGAACCAATAAATCCCAAACCACCAGTCACAAATGTTGTCATAAAACCTCAATTATAATCAAATCTTACCACAATTTCGTTCAATCTAACTTCCTTACCAGCAACCATCGTCTTTCCTCGACCTTTGAGTGCGAGTCTAACAGATGTTTTGTCAGCGACTTCTTTGATAAAACCACTGTCGATCTTTCTTATATATTTTTCCGTTAAGACGTGATCTGCTGTTTTATCACTATTTCTAAAAGTATATTTTCCAGTTAATGCTTCTTCGACAATTGCTAGTTTGATTTTAGCATACTCACCAGACACAGAAGGATTTCTGCGAGTTCCTAGAATATTCTTCAATAAGATATCGTATCTCTCTGCCTCTGTCATTAGTTTGTCTATCTTGTTTCTAGGTAATGATCCAATTTCACCATATTGTTTTTCAAAATTCACCAAAGCAGATAAAATGTTTTTAATTGCAGCAGCATCATAACCACTTTCTCTAGCAAGATTTTTTAGCACACCGTTTAAAAATGAAACAGTTCTTGCTACGCCACCAGAGGACAATTGGATTGAATCGCCATATTTGAGAGAGCATTTAAGCGTCTTGTTTTTAGAAGTCTTAAGAATAAGATCTGTCTTTGGCTCATCTCCGCCAGACAATTTCTCAACACTCTTTATCTCGCCATAAGTTTTTCTAACAACGTCAATAGCGTTTTTAGCAGCAACTTTAATTTCTTTTGGTGCTGCATTATAATTACTTTTGGCTGTTGTCATCAAAGTGTCTGTTCTACTATTTGGAAGGCTTTGTTTTATCAAATAGTAAATACACCACTCAAATAATAGACCCTTATTACTCATTGTTTTTGTAAACCTTTTTAAGAAATCGTTTCCAAACTTTTGGATCTTGTTTTCGAAATGTCTGGCGATACATAAAGATGGCTTCACATTCTCTCCAGCCAATCTTATGTGCGCGACGTAATTTATTTATATCGAGTTTTTCAGCCTGAGTTTCATATGCATGGGCGTCCAATTCATCTGGATTACCATAGTACATAGCCTTCATCTTATTTTGTTTTGGTTTTGGTTTGTACTCTTTCTGTAAGAGAAAAGGTCTTTGTTTTTGCTGATGCTTGTGACGATACTCATGATGAATCGCTCGAATAATCTTCACTGCCAAATTCTTAGCACCATCTTCAGTTATAATTGCTTTCTTAGAATCTTTTGGGAAATGTAAACTGATGTAGATATGCTCTGGAATGATATTTGAAATCTTGTTGCAGTAATGCGCATTTATGATTACATTATGATCTTCATAGTATTCAGAGTCAAATCTTTCTGAAGAAAAACAAACAATGTATGGTTTGAATGCTTTGTTTAACTGACGAATGATTGAAGGTATGTGTTTCTTACCGACCCAATTTTCAGCAAGAGCATATACCTTCTTCTCAATCTTTTGTAGTTTCATTACACTTTTAGATTCTTAAACTTATCTGTGCTCTTTCCACGATCAAACACTGGCTTTGACTCAGCCTCCTTCATCACAGCATCTTGTGCTTTCTGCTCAAGATCATACAACTTCATCTTGGCTCGGTCAACTCCAATTGTAAATCGCTTGTGAAGATTTGGATCGTTGTAGCGATTCTTCAACTGCTTCACAAGCATTTGATTTAACTGCTGCAGTTCCTCATTGCTCACCAATGCAAACATAAAATCAGCAGTAGCAGGCAGACCGAAAGACTCTGAAGTGTCCTCCAGACCTGGATCTGAATTCGAAAAGCCAGACCTTGTCGTCTGAGTTGCGGAGACAATCGGCACGTTATTTTCGACGGCAAGCCCACGAAGTTCTTCTGCGATGGCTTTGATGTATGTGTAGGAATTAACATTCGCGCCAGCCTTAATTCTAGCAGATGCGCAAATATTTAGGTAGTCGATGAAAATAATATCTGGACGGAAGTTTTTCTTCAAAGCAAGATCGTTAATCAGTGCGCGGAAGTGGGCTGGATTAGCAGAGGCAGTTGGATACTCTTTAATAATCAACTTGCCTTTGACCTTTTCCTTGAGTTTACCCATGCGTTTCTCATACATGTCTTTCGGCATGTTCATTAGGTCATCAAGAGAAACGTTGAGAAGATTCGCGTCGATACGTTCAGCAATCTTCTCCTCTGACATTTCAAGGGTTATGTAAAGAACGTTGTAGTTCTGAACCAAGCAACCAGCAGCCACATGACACATGAAAAGAGACTTACCGACGCCAGTACCTGCAAGAGCAATGTTAAGGGTCTTTTGCGGAAGTCCACCCTTAGTGATCTTGTTGAAGTATTCAAGATCAAATGGGATTCTTTTTTCGATGCGATGATAGAAATCGTACCGATCAGTGTAATTATCCAAAAAGTCGTGACCAATATGAGGATCGAAACTAACCCCCAAAGCATCAGACAAAAGAGTAGGAATGCTTCCTTTACCCCTGTTTGGATCTTTGCCATCAAGGATCTGAATTGAATCCATAATTGCATTATAGACTGCTTTTTCTTGACAAAACTTTTCTGTTGTATCAAGTAACCAGCCCACTTGTTGCTCTGTTTTGTCACTTGCTATCTCCTTTAGCAAATCCAGAGACTTATTTAACTCGACTTCAGTGAGTTTTGTTGAATCCTTTAAACTGATTTCAAGTGCTGCGATTGGAGGAAGATTGTTATACTTCAGAATGAATTGTTTTATTTCCTCGAACAGCTTTTTTTCGTGGCTTTCTGTTAGGTACTCGCTCTTCATGAACGGTAGCACCTTTCTCATGAACGTTTCGTTTCTTACCAGATTGGAGAGAATCAGTGTCTCTGTTTTCATGCGGTTCCCCAGAATTCTTTATTGAGCCAATGAGTATACTACGAAAGACATATGAAGTAAACTTATGAAACCTAGAAGATGTTACATCAAGATTGTTTGGATTTGCGACAACGTTCACGTCAAAAAGACATTGACCATCATCATCAATCTTGATGTTATCATACTGAATAATTACACCTGGATATCTTCGAAGCAACTCAATTGAGACTGCTGATGGATTTGAAATATCAACATGAAAAGTATATTCTTTGTCCAAACGAACAAACTTTTCTGCATACCAAAAATCGACTTTTGCAAGAAAGTCTTGAATTTTATTCATCATCATCGGTAGTGTTCCCAGTCATGATTGAACTAAATTGATAGTTGTCGCGAACCCATTGCTTGAACGTATCATCAGCAAGAATCGACGCCCAGAATTCTGGACAATCTGTGTCAGCCAGACGCCACTTCTTACTTTCAATTGCACCTGTTGAGCGATCGACTTTTGCGTACCAACCCATGCTTGGCTTGGTTACATGACCAGACTCAAGTGCCATATCCAAAAGACCGCTGTAACGAGAAATACCGCCATCGAAACGAACAGTGACAGGGATACGGGCTTTTTCGCGAACATAACGTGACTTCTCAACATTAATGATAAAGTTGTAACCAACTAGATCCTGACCATCCTTTTCCTGTTGGCGACCAAGGATGTAGATGTTGTCAGCAGAGTAATAGGAACCTGTTCCGCCACCGACAATGTCCTTGGGAAACATACCAATTTCTTTGTAGGTATGATTTACTACGACCATCGGAATGTCCTTTAGGGTGAGGTGAGGGGTCACCATACGGAACAGGGATTTAATTTGCTTGGCACGAGTCATGTCACCAACAGACTTTTGCTCAAGCGCGTCCTCAACTTCTTTCTTTGACGCAAGATTGCCGATCGAGTCAATCACAATCATCACGCGATCACCACGTTCAATGTTCTGCAACTGATTCATCACGTCAAACTTTAACTGCTCAACATCAGTCACTGGAGTGTGAACAACACGCTCCATGTCAATGCCAAATGATGTAAAATAGTTTTGTGGTGTGCCAAACTCAGAGTCATAAAACAAAACAACTGACTCTGGGTATTTTTCTTGATAGGCTTTTGCCATCAAAAGACTGAATGCAGTCTTGAAGTGCTTACTCGGACCAGCCCACATGGTGAGACCAGGAGTGAAGCCACCATCAAGATCTCCAGAGAACGCAACATTCACAACAGGAATGTTGGTCTGAATCATATCCTTGGCTGCAAAAAACTTTGAGTTTGCAAGAATAGCAGTGTCTTTAATTGTCGTATTTTTCTTTAACTTTTCAAGTAGGCTCATGGCATTTCTCCACAAAAGGTAGAATTGTAGTATATAACAGATTACTCAAAAAAGCAATCCAGGGACGCAACTTTTTCTGAGTGCCATCCAATTGATGATAGAATAATTTGGAGTGGCTCAACAAATGATTTTTCAAACTGCAAGTCATAATCAATGTACTGCTCAGCACGAAATTGTTTTGGTAGACCAGAAATAAATGCAAGAGTATTGTTATTGAAGATATTTGGTTGCTTCAGATAGACAAACTTGATCTTCTCACCTTCTTGGATCAGTTGAAATTTTCTTGTCAACTTAAATTCTTCCAGATAGTGATTGTACACAAGAGCACCCTTTACATGAATCGGCGTGCCCTTCCTGAAGATACTTGCAGCGTCTGCATATTCACCAAGACCATTGACTGATCGAGGAAAAGAAATGTCCTCAACAGGAAGTTGTTTGAACTCTTGACGGAACTTATCAATAAACTTATGAAGATCATCTTCAGTTTGCGTCATGATTAGGTTGATTGCTTCCTTAATCTTCACACGGCAAGCAGATGGCGTTGAAGATTTGACAGCCTCAAGACCCATGATCTTGAGTTTTGGTTTAGCATATACCACACCTTCGCTATCATGCACATTTAGAATATATCGTTTCTTTGCAGTCCAGATTGCTTTGTCTGCAAGAGATTCACGCTTCATCTCCATGCGCTGTTGATACGCATTGACATAGTCTCTCAATTCATCATAGGAAGAATCAATGAATGGTTGCAATTTCTCATCACAAACTTTGTTCATGAACTTGATGACTTTCTTTGTATCTGATACATTTGGATACAATTTGTCAACCAATGGTCCCATGTTCAAATAGATTGAGTCAGTATCTGATGCAATCACATAATCTTTATTTGTTGTCTTGAGCAATTTGTTCATGTACTCATTGATCTTCTTCTCAATCCAACGAATAGACAACTGACCTGCTGTTGTAATGCCTTCGGCGATACGAATATCGAAGAAACGGAAGTATTGATTGCCCAGCGCACCGTAAGCAGAGTTTAGTGTAACTTTCTTTGCCAACTGAAGATTATTGTATCGCGCAACCTGCTTCTCAAGATACTGAACTTGATTCTTATCTTCAAGGACTGTTTCAATTTTCTTTTTGGCTTCAATTGCCAATTTCTTATATCGTGTGCGATCTTTGTACATGGTGTCCATAATCTCAGGAAGCACACCCTGCTCATTCGTTAGGAACAACTGGCTATTTGGTGTCAATGTTACACCAGAGCCTTTCAATGGACTTGTATCAACTTGCTGATGGAGCAACGACTCAACATTGATTTTGTTATTGCTCAAGAAGTTTCTCATTGCTGAGTTATAATTCTTTGGCTCAACAAGAGTTTCCATTGAGATGTTGTACTGCATGATCAAGTGTGGATACAGACTGTTCAAGTCAAATGACGCAACCCACTGATGCATTCCAAGGATCGGATCCTTGACATATGCGCCTTCGTACTGAGAACTCTTGACGCCATGAGACATCTGCGGAATTACAACTTTCTTTTTAAGAAGATAGTTGTAAACAATCGCATCCCACATGCGCACCTGCGTGAACACATCGTCGTAGTTGACCTTGTTGTCATATGCAAGAGTCAATGCCAACTCAATCAACTTCATCTTGTCTTCGAGTTTCTCAACAAGTTCAACGTCTCGAATATTATACTCAATGAATTTCTGATAATCTTGTTTGTACAACTCATGCAGAGTCTCATACTCTGAGTAATCCATCTTACGCTCACCCAATTCAACGTGAGCAATATGATCAAGGCGATAGGATTCTTGTTGTGAGTATGTAAACTTGCGATACAATTCAATGTAATCAAGAGTTGCTACACCATCAAGTTCATAGACTTGATGCTCACGATTCATCACAAATGCTTCTCGTGATGATAGACGATTCCACGGAGAGAGTTTCTTTGCTTCATCTTCTCCGAGGATTTTTGTGATACGATTTACAAGGTATGGGATATCGAAGAACTTGACGTTCCAGCCTGACACTACATCTGGATGGAATCTTGACCAGAAATCAATGAATCTTCGTATAAGGTCTGACTCATCTCGACACTTTGCATAGTGCACGTCGTCACGATGCTTGCTATAATCGCCGACACCAAACACAAAATAATTACCCTTGAGTTTGATAGTGATGGCTGTGATTGATTCGTTGGCTGCTCTTGGTTCAGGGAATCCATTTTCTGATCCAACTTCAATGTCGAGATAAGCGATAGTAATTTTGTTAATATCCCAAAGAATATCATCAGGATAACTATCGGCAATATAAGCATACTCATAGCGATTATTGCCAAAAACAGGGAAATTATCGACACTTTTATACCTCTCTAGAAATTCTCGACACTCTGGAATAGTGCCAGGTTGGATTGGCTTTACATCTTGCCCATCCAATGTTTTGTATTCTGACTTGTCTTGAGACAAAAGGAAAAAGGTCGGACGAAATTCAATCTTTCGTCTGACCCTTTTGTCATTCTCAACACCTCGATAGAGGATATACTTACCTGCTACCGAGATGTTTGTGTAGAAATCGGACATGTTACCCCGTAATCAATTGCTTTGGAGGGACTACAATTCCTGCTCCGAAGATCTCATTATATCCGTTCTTCACTTCATTAGCAACCTCACCCTGCGTGATCAATTTATCTTTACCAATTGTAAATGGACCATCAGCAGCCTGCATCCAAGGAAGAAATCCAAGAGCAGGACCATCTTGCCTTCGTTGCAACATTACAGCAACAGGGTTTTTAAACGTCAATTCAGTTTCCGTTTCCTCTGTAATTTCGACTACTAATTCCTCGCCATTTACGAGTTTGAGTGCTTTGACTGTCATGCTTCACCTTTTTGTAAGAGTTTATAAACGATTTATCTTTTAAAGATTGTGGAGTTCCATTCCTGTAGTAGTTACCATCAAGCATGGTCCAAAGATCTTTTCCAACTTTTAATTGCCAACCATCAAAACTTTTAATCTGTATTTGATTGTTAACAAGAAAATCTTTGAGTTCTGAGAGACTATTCATCGCCAGAAGTTTCAACAGCGTTGCGCTTTAATTTATAAGCAACATGATTTGCATGAGCAGTAATAAAACTATTTTTAAGTCTGCCACGCTCGTGCTCGTCTTTTACCCAACCATTTGTTTCTGCCATTGCAATCATTCGTTTGAAGTGGCGTGGAAGTTTAGCGTTAAAAAAATCACTACGATTAGCCATTTAATAAATCCTCACATTTTTTCCAAAAGTGTTCTTCTTGCCCTGGAACTCGAATTTGGAAATTGTGCCAGAACAAATCACCAATTTCCTCATTTCCATATGTTGTGCCAAGACCATAGTTCGGCAATCCATGTTCTAAAGTCCAGTATGGTCGTCGATCTTGTTCCCAGTCATAACGAAATACATCTCTATCATATCTCTTTGGGGACATCATGTCAACTTGAATACCAACTCTTTCTGATTCGTAAGTATATTCTTCTGCAACATCGCCGCGAGCAGTTTCAAGAGCAGATGGTCGACCCATCTTTATGAAATTCTCTTTGGACAATGCAATAGCAGAAGGTGCAGCAAAGAGATGATTGTTGTTCTGTATGTGTCCAGAACGTTGAGCATTGCCAATTAATACACCATCATGTGCTCGTGAAACATAGTAATCAATTGCATTCTCACTTACTGGAATGCAATCAATATCCAAAAACAAAACATAATCGAACAACATTGTTTTTGGAATTTCCACATTGATTGTCTTTACTGGTTCGCCCATGCAAGTCCAGAAGTAATCCAGAAAAATTCCATGAGGCATCTCACCTTTAATGATGAAATGTGGGAGTTTAGTTCGATTAAATTTCTTCACAACCTCAGATTGTAACTTTACAGTCTTTGGATTGATATTTGGCATGTAGTATGATGCAATACAAGCGTTCATTTTATCCCTTCCTCAAATCTTCAAAAATAAGATTCACGTAGTTTTTGCCAATAAGACGATATTCTTTTTCTTTTAAGAAATCAATAATTGCCATACTTGTGCCAGGAACAATATGTTCACTTGGCTCAATTGTGATAATGTGTGGTCTATGTTTTGTGAAATCAATGTCTTTTAAGATTCTGAGATCCAATCCCTCAACATCAATACTTAATAGTAATGATTCGACATCTAACATTTCTAGAATAGAATTAACTCTAATTGTCTGTACTTTAATCTTTTGAGTAGTGAGTCTATTCTTTTCTACAAATTCTGGTACTGCAGTAGAAAGTTCGTTTTCTGTACTCACATAGAATTCGATTTCTTTTTCATCTGTATCAACAACAGCGGCTTCAATAATCCGATCTCTTGGTCGAAATTTCCGTAAATTCTCAGCAAGTTTAGGATCTGGTTCAACGATAATTCCATTAGCACCAAACTGATTGTAATATAGAAAAGACGCACTGGTACACACAGGGTGATTTCCACCAATTTCAATATAACTTAATTGCAATGAATTAAGTTTATTTCGAAGTATGTATGCTTCTAAAGTCTTACGAATAAAGATATCTTCATAGCATTGACTATACGTTTCATCCAACCATGCTGGAATAGTTGGATTTGGCATTCTATGTTTACGAATTTGATCGTAAACAAATGGATTAACTATTCTTTGCATGTGCCACCTGATCTGTATATTCTTTTTGCTTGATGATGTAATCTGGCATTATTTCTAAAAGGTAAGTCCTAGCGCACATGGCACCAAGCAATTCGCTGAATAAATCAATTAAATTATTTTGTGTTAGTTTGCCTATTTCTTCTCTTAAGAATGGTTTGTAATTTTCAATAGTTTTAATTGCTGTTTCAATCGGCAAATGGATGTAGTGTAGTAAACGTTCGTCAATTTCGTTCGCGCCATATTCAGCACAAATCACACCATTGTGATCTCTGAGGGAAGAAAGGACTCCATGATCCGCACAATTAAAAACTTCAACCATCTCATTCGACTTTCCGATTACACTCTTTTGTGTCAGATAGGTGAATGTATTTGGGATAATTGGTTTTGTTTGAGAATAATGCGTCACATCAGCATAAATCACAATCTCAATTGGAAATGGGTAGAGAGCACAAATCTTTTCCCAAGTCGCTCCTGTGCTTGATATATCAACAAGGATTGAATTAGGTGGCATATGACTCTTTAGGTAATTTATTGATTCAGTTGGTTGAGCATAAGCAACTTTCCGAGAAAAGGGAATGTAGTATGCGTTTGTGTAGACTGCATTGTATAGTTTATAAAGTAATTGGCAATCCCTACCAAGAAAGACCAAATTTTTGTCTCCGTGTTTACGATGTAGCATTTCACAAACAGTTAGCAACCATGGTAAGTTTACTTGATTGCTCACATCAACATATTCAATTTTATCCTTGGGGATATCGTTCATGCTTAATCTAACTTCTCTCAATAAACAACCCAAGTATCCAAGCCCTGCTTTAAAGAAAAGATTTTCTATCTTCGTAGATAAAACAGAATCTTTATAGAGTTCAGTCTCAATGTTCTGTTCCTTTGCATTTGCAATATCTGATCTTTCGTTGTCTCCACAATGAACACTTATCCCAAGATCTTTAACTCGCTGCCAAATAGTTCCAATACTTTTATCTCTGTTTGACTGGTAGATTGTGACTTGTGTTTTAAGTCCTGCATTGCGTACAAGTTCCAGTATGTCAGCACCAGAAAGATACATATCAGAAATTAAAAGATCACCAGTGCTAACTCTGTTCATGTTTACAGGTAAAGCAAAGGTGTGTTCTTTCTCAAGATCAATCTCCATCCTATACAAAGAATGAATTTGATCTTTTGAGATCACTCCACTTGTTGCAAGTGTTTCATAGATTTCTAGAAGTGATCTGGTGCCATTGTCGGCAGACTTTCTGGCTGATACAAACCCTTTTAAATTGGTATTTTTTTCAATTGTGCGTAAGACAAAATCATTGTTGATAAATCTTCGAGCAATTAACGTATCAAAAACATCCCAACTTCTTATTTTCTTTTCCATGGAAGTTTACCTTTATGAAACTCTTTCATTTTTTTATTGCCCTCAATGAAAAATTCTTTTTTGACTGAGATGCCAGTGCTACCAACTCTATATCTTACCGTATATTTCCTATTGGTGTCAAACTTTAATTTGTTTTGTTCGTGCATGAGAACTGCAGTCAATGCGCGATCGACTTCCATAACACCTGGCTCTCTCGCTTTACGATTCCAGATTGGTGAAACAGAGACTGCAATATCTTTTCTAAGAAAGAAACAATTCACATCAACGAAATGATCATTGAGCACTGACTTCCATTTACCAAGACTCTCACAATCATCATTACAGATGACATTATCATTATCATCAACAATCTTTCGGAGAGAGTATGCCCAGTCGAGTTTATTTTCTGTCACAAGTTTTACAAGACTTTCAACATGATTTGGTTCGATTGAATTGTCGTCATCGAGCCAAAAGACAAAATCACCATTTGCAAGATATGTGAATGCTCCATAGATTCGATGCCCATTGAATCTATCTTTACCTGTTGAGTATGGAAGAACAATCAAATTTTCTTGAGGATTATTTGCGGGGAATTCAACTGCAGTTAAGATTTCATCTGCATTGTTCCAATGTTCTTTCCCATCAATAACAACGATGTGCTCTATGTTTTTGTATGTCTGATTGCGAACAGATTCTATACAATTGGTGAGTTGTGGTTTGCCAATTGTTGCAGTGATAATTGAGACTTTCATTGACTTCTCTTTTTACAAAATTCAATCACAGATGGGTCGTTTTTCTGATCTCGATATGGAGCATAGAGTGCTCTTTTTCTA